>Ga0187783_10000929_pt1 | contig 21543 bp, 16 predicted proteins | sample 1015_SJ02_MP02_2_FD_132471 | JGI IMG/M metagenome (GOLD analysis project Ga0187783, IMG submission 132471) | Tropical peat soil microbial communities from peatlands in Department of Meta, Colombia - 1015_SJ02_MP02_20_MG | ecosystem: Environmental > Terrestrial > Soil > Wetlands > Peat | place...
CGCTAATGCAGCCATGTTGGTCCATGTCGGATTGGGCGTCGGAAGAAATGCATTCAGGTCCGGGATCATTTGTTTGTACAGTTCGTCGGCAGCTTGCACTGGGAACTGTTCATCTGGAAACGCTGTGTTGAAGGTGGGGCCGAAACGGAACACAACCCATGAGGCCTGGTGGCTCACCATAAAGATATTCGGGAGTTCGCTCGGCGGCACCTGGCCCAGCTTGACCGCGTTGATCTTGGTGGCGTCAAAGCCCGAGCGGGCGCGCGAAGATTGGTCCGCCAGATACACCGAATGACCCTTGCGCACGAAGTATTCGTTCCAGCCCATGCGTCCGTCCGGAGTTGTTTCCCAGGTTTTGCTGCTCAAGCAACAACCATGCACCATCACTACCGGTGCGTGCTGACTGCCATTCACGGGCGTCTGATACTGCACGTACATCTGGTTGATGGTGACGTCTCCCGTTTCGCCAGCCCCCGGTCCAGTGGTGCTGGAGGTCAGTTCCTTGGAGGTCTTGCTCTCGCCGCCGACGAAGAAGCTGCCTTGCGACGTCAGAACCAATGGCTTTGACTGGGCCACCGCGCTGGATGGGAGCGCCATCAGGTCCAGGGTCACCACGAGAAGCCACTTTGTCATCGATGCCTCCTATTTTCTGGGTTGGGCTCGATCTCGTAGGGGCCGAGTTTTGTACCTGACACAATGCTCATCACTTTGCCCCCGTCGGCACAAGACGCTTCAACAACAGGTAGTGTCCCCTCTTCGTTCTGGGTTCTAGCCAGAAGTTCTCAATTCGCTTTTGGGAATGCTGTCCAATCTGTGGATCACATTTGCGAAGGCCGTCATTTGTTCGTGAAACTGTGAGGAACTCAGTTTTTCAATGTGCCCATGAGGCCCTTCCGCTACCAGGTATGGCGGCGCACATATAAAACCGATGAACGGGATGTGAGACAAGCGGTAAAACAATATAGCCGGCGTAAAAGCATTCATCTCGCTATCAATTACCGCCGTTTTTCCCGATTTGGTCCCACGCACTGATTCCAGCATTACATCGGACATCGGGTCCATTGGGCAAAACGCGAAGGCAAGTTCCGGGGCGCCGGTTCCTTTGTAGGAGTTCGATCCGGGATTATCAATCCACTCTCCGCAGCCAAGATGCTCGATCGAAACCTCTGCCACCGCCTTGTGCACAAGGTCCGGCCTCTCCTTGAGCCAAGCCGATCTGGGTATGTATTCTTCGTTGAAATGAGCCTCTGAGAGCACGCACGCGATCGTTCTCTTACGAGCCGATTGCGGCAAGCGCGAGAAATATTTCATCAAGTTCAGGATGGCGATACCCCCATTTTCTTCGATGGCATTATTGCCGTCGGTGTGGGTCCAGAGAAGAATGACTTCGTCCGCCGATGTACCAGCCAAAGTCGCCAACGTGGTATGCGTCGGAACATTTGGTACCGTATCGGCTTCAACCGTTAGCGTCACCGTACCACCGCTGTCCGCCAAAGCTCGCAGTTCGCGGCCCGCCGTTTGGCCCACCCACACCTCCGATATCGCGGATGATCCGACCTTCATTTGGCCTGCCGCATCGTCATCGGCCAGATTTGACCACGCGTAGATGACACCAATCGTGCCAGCCTTTGCGAGGTCCGCATTGAAGCTCATGGGGAGTGCGGCTGCTCCATATGCGGGAGCCGTTTTTTGCACGGCGGGAAAATCGGAATTGCCTTCGGAGTTGTAGACACCCCGAATGTGATCCTTCCACAGCGCTCCGTAAGGCAAAGGCTCCGCAACGACCTCGACCAGGGCGATCTTGCCTTGCAGATCGGCGGGGATGGTGGGCATCGTTCGCGGGGAGGCTTTCTCGATGGACCGTGAAATTCCCAGGATGACCTCTATTAGGCTGGGCCCCCCTTCCGCTTTGCCACAGTAAACTAGCTCGCCGGTCGCACCGTCAGAACCGGTTGTTTTTGTGTACCGGCAGTAAGAGCTGATAGGCACGTCCTTTCCCGCTTGCGAACCAGACGCAATTTTCAAAGAGCATTGCCGAAGATCCCAACGCACGAGCGAAGTATGGGGAATCTGGTCCAGGTCCATGCCGAAGCTTTTGAAGTGATCTTCGACGTAGGCGACGTATTTCTGATGCGCGGAGCTTCCAGAAAACCGAACGCCTAGGCCGTTCATAAACTCCACGCCTTCCCATACTTCCTTCTCGGAAGGGAGAAGTTTGTGATTCACCACATCGTATCGCCCACGGGCGAATAAGGAAGAGGAGGGTAACCCTGCGGCAACTAGACTGGCGGACAATTTGGCAGCATTGCCGACAAAACGTCTCCGCGAGATCGTCATCGGGATCCTCCCCGCGCCCAGAACAGTTCCGAGAACATCATTTCCCCGTCGGCACGAGGCGCTTCAACTCTTCGAACCAGTTCAGCACGACGTTGATTTGCGTCGGCGCGGCTTCCGACTGCTCGCTGGGCTTGAGCATCAGGAACCGTTGGCCGTCAGGAGACACGTCGTAGTTGGGCAATGTTCCAGGGGTAGGCAGGTACGGTCCCTGAAAGAGCATCCGAGACTTGCCTGCAACGAAACTCGGCTGCGTGGTTACGTCTACCGCCATCATCTTATCCCCGCTCCGGTAGAAGAGCTCTCGGCCGTTCCGGTTCCACACCGGCTCAGTGCCGCCTTCGGTCGAGACCTGCCACTTCCCGCCCGGGCCCGGATAGGGTTGCACGTAAACCTCAAAGCGGCCCGATTCGTCGGATGCGTATGCGATCCAGCGTCCGTCGGGGGAAAACTGCGGCGCCGCTTCGTTGAACGCCGTGCGGAGGAAAGGCTGGGCCTTTCTGTCGCTCATCCGCAGGATCCAAATGTCATATGACGTGGTGGGATTGACTTCAGTGAAGGCCAGCAGTTGCCCGTCCGGGGACCAGGAACTCAGAACCTGCCAGGACTCACTGGTGGTCAACCGCTCCAGCCCGCCGCTCCCGTCTGCCAGTTGCCAGTAAAGGTTCAGCGGCCCTTCCTTGGCTGATTCAAATGCGATCCGCTTTCCGTCCGGTGTCCAAGCAGGGTAGCTGTTCGCATTACCCTCGAACGTTATCCGCGTCAGTGTATCTGCAGAGAGATCGTACAGCCAGATTTGAGAGCCTAGATCCGCAATGCCGATGGCTACCCGCCGGCCGTCGGGGGAAAGACGCGGGTTCCGATAGCCGTGCGTCGGAACAGCCAAGGGCTGCTCTGCCCCAAGGCGATTGACCCACACCAGCCCGGCTCGGGTCGCCTGAACGCCCCCGGGAACATAGATCAGCGATCCCGTCGCGGAAAAACTGTACTGGGCCGCTCCGCTGCCTGGGGATTCCAGAACACCTTCCACCACAGGTACCGCTGCACCCGTCGCTTCCAAGCGCTGGGGATCGAACGGCACAGCCATCAGGTTTGCCCCTTGCACGTATACCAGGTGCCCGGAAAGCGCATAGCGGGGCTGCGTCCCCTCTTGGATCACGTTCCGTCGTTCGCCGGTCTCAATCGACTGAGCTACAACCTGCCGGCTGGGAAGACTGGTTCCGCCATCGAAGAGCACTGCCTTATCGCCGGGCAAGAACTCCGGCCAACGGTGAGTGATCTCCCCTTTTTCGAAACGAGTCAGCGGCTGCGGGGCGCCTCCCGCGTCCGGCACTTGGTAGAGGACTGAGACTAATGTGGGTGCGAAGACAATCATTCCCTGGCTGCCCCAGTTGGCACCGTGGGGCCCCCCAGCGTCGGCGAGCGTCAGCGCTGCTCCCCCGTTCACCGAAATCTTTTTCAGCTTTCCGTCTGCGAAGAAGGCCACCCATTGACCGTCAGGAGAGAAGAAGAAGTTGACGGCTCCTTCGGTTCCGGAGATGGGCTTGGCCTCCAGGCTGTCCATCGCTCGGAGATAAATCTGTTGCTTGCCGCCCTGGGTGGCGACGTAGGCGAGGTGAGTGCCGTCGGAAGAGAGGGCCACAGCAGGACCGGCATCCAGGCCTGCCAATTGTTGGCCCGGCGGTAGCGTTATCGCAGTCCGAGTGACGGGCTGTGGGGGAGGCGGAGGCGAATGCTTGAGATTCCAGGTGGCAAGCGCCGTAACGATCGCGACGAGTAGCAACGCACCGAGTCCAATGATTAGCGCCCGCCGCCATAGTGGGGCGGAGATTCCTGGCACTCCCGCGAGCGACGCGTCCGGCGCGCCGGAGAGAACTTCGTTGAGGGCGATGCGAGCATCCCCGATGGCTTGTAGTCGTTCCTTCGGGTCCTTTTGCAAGCAACGTTGCAAGAGCACACGAACCCGCATCGGCGTCCCTGCGGGAAGCAGCTTCCAGTCCGGTTCTTCCTTGATGATGGACGCGAGCGTGTCTGTCACTGTCTCGCCAGTGAATGCCTGTTTGCCAGTGAGCATCTCGTACAGCACACACCCGAACGCCCATATGTCGGCGCGGCGGTCCACGGTCTTGGCTTTGGCTTGCTCGGGTGACATGTAGGCTGCTGTCCCGAGCAGCACTCCTGCCTGAGTCGCCACGCGGCTAATCGTAGGAGAGGTAGAGATGTCGATGGACGATGGGTCGCCTTCGAGTGCCTTGGCCAGACCGAAGTCGAGCACCTTCACCGTATCGTCGGCGGACACTTTTATGTTGGCAGGTTTGAGGTCACGATGAATGATCCCGCGCTCGTGTGCATATTCCAGAGCATCGGCGATTTGCTTGGCGATCCGCACAGATTCATCGACGGGAATGGGACCTTGTTTAATTCGATCAGCGAGCGTTGGCCCTTCGACCAACTCCATGACCAGCGCGTGAGTGTCGCCGGAGTCTTCTAGTCCGTGAATCGTGGCTATGTTCGGATGATTGAGTGACGCGAGAACTTTGGCCTCACGCTGGAATCGCGCCATTCGCTCAGCATCACGGGCGAAGGCTTCTGGCAGAACCTTGATGGCCACGTCGCGGCCTAGCTTGGGATCTCGGGCACGATAAACTTCACCCATCCCGCCCGCGCCAATGGCGCCCGTGATTTCGTAGGGCCCGACTTTTGTTCCGGCACTGATCACTATTTGCTTCCTGTCGGTACGAGTCGCTTCAGCTCTTCCGTCCAGTTCAGCACGACATTAATCTGCGTCGGCGCCGCTTGTACCTGTTCGACGGGTTTCAGCATTAGGAACCGCTGACCGTCCGGGGAGACGTCATAATGGGGGAACGTGCCGCCGGCGCCGGGCGGCCCATACCGTCCCTCAAAGAGCATCTTCGGTTTACCTGCAGAGAAGCTTGGCTGCGTCGTTACGTCCACCGCCATCATCTTGTCCCCATTGCGATAGAAAAGCTCCCGCCCATTGCGGTTCCACACGGGTTCGTTGCCACCATCGATCGAGATTTGCCATTTGCCACCAGGGCCGGGGTACGGCTGCACGTAAATCTCTCGGCGGCCCGATTCGTCTGAGCCATAGGCGAGCCAGTGCCCGTCAGGAGAAAACTGTGCTGCGCTCTCGTAAGCCGGCGTTTGGAGGAAGGGCTGCGCCTTGCGGTCGCTGAGTTGCAGCACCCAGATGTCAGCTGCCGTCGTGGGTGAGATTTCAATGAAGGCAAGCCGTTCGCCATGTGGGGACCAGGACAACGGAATCTGGATGTTCTGACTGGTGGTCAGCCGTTCCAAACCGCCGCTGCCATCGGCCATCTGCCAGTATATGTTTGGGGAACCTCCCTTGTTTGACGTGAATGCGATCCGCTTCCCGTCTGGCGTCCACGTAGGGTACAAGTTCGCGCTTCCCTCAAATGTGAAGCGGGTGAGCGTATCTCGGGCCGTGTCGTAGAGCCAGACTTGACCTCCGCTGGTAACCGCTACGCGACTGCCATCGGGCGAAAAACGCGGAAACCCATAATCCTTGGCCGGAACGGCCAGGGGCTGCTCTGTCCCGCTCCGACTGACCCACACCAGCCTGGTGTCCAACACTTGGGCACTCCCCGAGACATAGACCAGCGACCCGCTAGCGGAAACGCTGTACTGGACAGCTCCCGGCGCTTGGCCCTGCAGGACGTTTTGCACGACAGACACTGGCGCGCCCTTTACTTCCAGACGCTGCGGATCGAACGGCACTGCCATCAGAGTGGCCCCTAGCGCATAAACTAGGTGCCCGGAGGATACGTACATGGGCATGATCCCTTCTTGTCCTTGGATCAGGTTTCGCCGTTCGCTCGCTCCCACTGGCTGCACCGCGACGGTCGATCCGGCGCTAAAAACGACCGCTTTGCTGCCTGGTAAGAACTCAGGCCACGCATGGATGGTCTCCCCCTTCTCGACATGAGTCAGTGGCGCCGCGGTGCCTCCTGAGTCCGATACCTCCTGAATAGGCCCAAACGTGGGTGTGAAGGCAATCATTCCCCGACTGCCCCAACTGGCCCCGGCGGGCAGTGGCGCGTCGGCCAAGGTCTGCGCTACTCCCCCGCTTACGGGAATCTTCTTCAGCTTTCCTGCGACAAAACCGAGCCATTGTCCATCGGGCGAAAAGAAGATGTGGGTCGCGCCTTCAGTTCCGGGAATCGGCTTGATTTCCCCGCTATCCATCATCCGCAAATAAATCTGCTGCATTCCTCCGGCCTGACTCGTAGCGACATAGGCGAGTTCGCTTCCATCAGGCGAAAGGCCCAACGCGGGCCGGTTCAGCCCCGCTAGCTGCTGGCCCGACGGAAGCGTGATCGTGAATCGCATGACCGGTTTCACGGGCCCCGGCTTTAGATTCCAAACCGCTATGCCAGTAGCGGCAACCGCAAGAAGCCCGATCGCCCACGGCAGCGCCCGTCGCCAGAGTGGTAACGAGACCGGTGGCGTCGCGGCTGACGTTGGTTCCGGCGCGCCCGAGAGAACTTCGTCCAGCGAGATGCGGGCATCGCCAATATCACGTAAACGTTGTTTCGGGTCTTTTTGCAAGCAACGTTGCAAGAGCACACGAACTCGCATTGGCGTCGTTGAGGAAAGCTGCGACCAGTCAGGCTCCGCACGAATCACCGCAGCGAGCGATTCGGTCACCGTCTCGCCCGGAAACGCTTGTTTCCCAGTCAACATTTCATACAGCACACAGCCGAACGCCCAGATGTCCGCACGCCGGTCCACGGACTTGGCTTTTGCCTGCTCGGGCGACATGTATGCAGCTGTGCCGAGCAAGACTCCCTGCATCGTCGCCATGCGACTAATAGTCGGCGACGTGGAAATGTCGATGGAGGACGGATCGTCTTCAAGCGCCTTAGCCAAGCCGAAGTCGAGCACCTTCACCGTGTCGTCGTTCGTAACCTTCACGTTGGCAGGCTTCAAGTCACGATGGATGATCCCACGCTCGTGGGCGTATTCCAGAGCGTCGGCTATTTGCCGAGCGATACGGACAGCCTCGTCGACCGGAATCGGACCTTGCTTGATGCGATCAGCGAGGGTCGGCCCTTCGACTAACTCCATCACTAGGGCACGCGTGCTGCCGGAATCCTCTAGGCCATAGATCGTTGCGATGTTGGGATGACTGAGGGAGGCTAGAACTTTTGCTTCTCGTTGGAATCTCGCCATGCGTTCAGCGTCACGTGCGAACGCCTCAGGTAGGACCTTAATCGCCACATCGCGCCCAAGCTTCGGATCACGGGCACGGTAGACCTCTCCCATGCCGCCCGCACCAATAGCGGAGAGGATTTGGTAGGGGCCCAAGTGGGTGCCGGACTGAATGGGCATAGGTCCCCGTCCCTGCTATTTGGAGTGCGCATATTATAAGTGAGGAAACATTTATGACTTGCTATTTTTCGGAGACACCTGGTGCCGTAGTGCGGTCGGACGGACCGGACCCGGTCTTGATATACAGCCAACTTTTGTGATGTAGAATCCTCGCCACCGCGAAACATACGAGTGCGGGAGGATAGATCACATGTACCTATCGAGAATCGCGACGCGAACTGCATGGGTGATCGTGAGTGCCTGGGCAACATGGACAACAAGCATGACACCGGCAACGGCCGCGAGTGCTAACGACTGCGATCGTGCGTGTCTCAAGCAGATTTCTGATCAGTATTTCGAGGCGATGGCGCAACACAATCCTTCCTCGCTCCCCCTGTCGCCCGAAGTGAAATACACCGAGACTGGCAAAGTTCTGAAGCTCGGTGAGGGAATTTGGAAAAAGGCCGGCAAGCCAACCTATCGACTGGAGCTTTTCGATCCCGAGACGGGCGGCATCGCCGTTCACGCAGTTGTTCCAGATGGAGATGTTCCGACCATTATCTCGCTTCGACTGAAGGTCCAGAATCACCTCATCACGGAAGCCGAAGCCATTGTTGTCCCTAAGCGAATCATCGACCCTAAGCATATGATGGACCTGTGGTCGTCGCCGGAAAAACTGGTGCGTCCCTCGCCGTATTTCACACGGAGGATCCGGCCCGCCGAACAGAACTCCCGATACGAACTGATTGCGGCTGCCGACGCCTATTTTCGCGCATTCCAAAGCGAGGGCACGCCGGACTACATTCGAGCGCCTCTGCTCCCCGATACGCAACGCTTCGAGAATGGCGAGCAAACGACGAATGTCACGTTCGGTACTTTGCCACAACCAACTACTGCGGCCGAGCAATTCGACAGGGCGATTTTCAAGGGGGCGGTGATAGCTGACCGGCGATACCTGGTCGTGGACACCGAAATTGGCGTTGTCCAAAGTCTGGTTCGATTTGGCGATCCGAGCTCGCCCCCTGTGCGATTGGGAGACAGCACAGAGCTCCTAGGCGCTGCCTTTGTCAGCGAGATCTTCGCGGTTACGCAGGGAAAGATCGTTGAGATTCAGGCGGTCTTCACTTTTCCGAAAGAATCAATTCCGACACCCTGGCCAGTCGGCGTACTTCCAGTCCGCGATCATTGATGCCAGCGAAGAAAGAATCTCGTAAGAGCCAAGTTCAACGTCGTACTGAACTGGACCGAAGAATTCATCTGAGTGACAACTGAGACTCCAATCTACGGCACTTGCGCTGCCCGCTTTGGCGCGGTCAAGGACGCGTTCGTCGCAAACTTTGCGGACTCGGGTGAAGTGGGGGCGCGCGTGGCTGTACTACGCGATGGCGAGAGCGTCGTGGACCTCTGGGGCGGATATCGAACCGAGCAGCGCGACGTCGAATGGAATGATCGAACGCTGGTCTGTTGCATGTCCGTCAGCAAGGGCGTAACCGCTCTCGCGGCGCATCTGCTCGCAGACCGGGGGCTGCTGGACTACGAGGCACCCGTAGCGAGGTATTGGCCGCAGTTCGCGCAGAGTGGTAAGGACAAGATCACCGTGCGGCAGGCGCTGAGCCATCGGGCCTCACTCGCCATCATTGACAGCGCTGAGCCCGGCGACGTGCTCGACTGGGAGCGGTTCACGGCAAAGATTGCAGCTCAAAGGCCGAATTGGCCGCCAGGAACGAACGAGGCGTATCACTCCCTGACCTATGGGCACATTGTTGGCGAGATCGTGCGGCGGGTCGACGGACGGCGGATCGAGAAGTTCATTGCCGAGGAGATCGCGCGGCCACTCGAGGCGGACTTTATCATGGGATGCACAGACGCAGACCTCGAGCGGGTCGTGCTTCAGATCCCAAATCCGGCCAACGAGCTAATCGCCGGCGGCGGGCTTTTGAACGAGAAGACTCGTCCCGTATTCGCTGCAGGGCCCAACGATCCGCGATTCATGGGCTCGCCGGAGTTTCTCAAGGCCGTTATCCCGTCGGGAAGTGGGGTGTCGAACGGATTGGGTTTAGCACGCATTTTCGCGCCGTTCGCGAGGGGGGGAGAGTGTCGCGGCGGGAGTTTTCTCAAACCAGCGACGGTTCGGGCTGCAGCCGAGGAACAATGGCACCACGCCGACTCCATCTTTGGAAACGACTTTCGCGTAACGATGGGATTCCTGCTCAACATTCCGTTCAACTATTGGGGCCGGGAGGGCAATGTCGGCACTGCAGGCGCAGGCGGCTATACGGCTTTCGCGGATCCGGATCATCGCGTCTCGTTCGGATACACGCCCAACCGGTTCACTTCCGGGCACGGAATGGGCAAAGAGCCAAAGAGAATCATCGATGCCCTCTACCGCTGCATCAGTTGACAGTCACTACCGGAGTGATTGGCGCTCGATGAAGCGCGAAGCAGAAGCGACGATCACGACGATCTTGGCAGAAGATTCTGCGTCTCGACAGGGTGCCGAGGTGGTTGACAGACTGTAGATTCCGACACAGCGCCAGGTCGCGGTCTTACGAGTCGGAAGTTGTGCGTTTTGAGCGTTAGCCAGTATTGGCAGAAGCAAGGATTGTGGTACACGCGAAACTGTCCCGGTGATTCATTCCCTGCCCGAGATCCGTTGCCGCCAACTCGGGGCCTCATCGATGCTTCCTGGCGGTCATCCTGCGGCTACGACCCGTCTTGATCCGCGCCTCACGCGTCCTGCCGTCAACGCCGCCCTTGTTCCAGAGCGTTGAACGGCATTTCTTAGACGGGCAATTTGGCGGGTTTTCGGATTCCGGTATCCATCTGTGCCCGGATTAGACCCCGCTTCGGGTCGCGATGTGCTCTTTTCGGGCACCGCACGAATGCCGCGCCGCAGCATCGCCGCCTTCTTTTCTGCGGCCAGGGCATCGTCGCCGAGCGGGAGCCACGCACCAGCGTGGCCGGCGTAGTAGGAGCCTTCCTCGTGCACTTCTTCCTGGCCGTTGACGATGACCGTGTCGATCTTGATCTTGCCGTTCGGATGGTAGGCTGCGCGCCGGTAGCGCCAGACGCCATCCTCTCGCTTGACGCTCTTGTACATTGTGTACTTGGATTTCTTGGCTGGGAGTCCTCTCTCCTTGAAATACTGCGTTCTGAGGACTCCAGCAAATTAGGAAGGCACCCATCCTATTGAAAACAAAAGTTTGGCTGGGAGGCCTGGACTCGAACCAGGATAATCAGATCCAGAGTCTGATGTACTGCCAATTGTACGACCTCCCAGCAGTGAGGCGAACGGATAGAGAGTGCGCGGCGAACCAAAAAACACTGTCGAATTCGTCACGAGCGAAAGACAGATTACCACACGCGGTTAACACCAACGTAGTCCCGTTGGACAAATCATGCTGACCCCGGACGGCACGCCCTCTCTCAGAAAAATGGAGTCGGCGCAGCCGCAAGCAGCAACTGAACAGATTCTGATTAAAGAGATCCTGAAGAGCCAGGGTGGCCGAGTGTTCGCCCAAGCGACAGATCTTCTGCTTCTAATCGTTACCTTTGTGTCTGCGAAGAACCGCGGTGATTTCGGGCGCGAACTCTCCGATCCAGTTGATCCCCATGCCTATCGGAATCTGCGTGATCGCCGCCTGATAACCCTTCACTTGCCAGTCGTTATGGCCTGGCTCCCAGGCGGTGGCCGTGGCGGCTCCGGTGAAGGCACCTAGATAGGTAAACAACTGGGGTCGCAGGTTTTTCTCGGTGCGGTCGTAGGTGACGAAATCTCTTACAATGGCGTGGCGCGTACGTGGCCAGAACCCTCGGCAACGACAGCGGTCGTAACGCGGCTCCCACCCAAGGAGTCCATCCCCGAGGGCAATGACGGAATTTTGGATGACGAATTCGGCTTGTCGCGTTCCGTACCGTTTGGCAAATCCATCGAAACCGTCACCCCATTCTGGATAACGGTCGTGCGCTTGGTCGCTGAGAGCAAAAAGGGCGGTCTTGATGTAGATGCCCCACGTTGCGTAGGTCTGCCATACATAGAGTTTGAGGCGTTGCCGCCCACTCAGGAATTCCAGAGGAATTTCCCTTGGGAGATAGGCGCCGTAAAACCAGTTCACATGGATCTGATTGTCTTCTTCAGGCTCTGGACGATCAGGCAGCTGACTTTGCGCAGGGCATAAGGCGGCACAGAACACCATCAACAGGCTCGCAGCAAACAGGCGAACTCCCGCGCGCACGTTGCCACACATTCTGCCCAACTCGCCACACCTCACCCTGGACCTTGACCAGTATCCGCTACTTCGCCGGTACAGGGCAACACAATCGCCAACGGAACGATCGCTCGACTTCAGCAATCCAAAATCAACGCAAGATTAAGCGGTGCCACTTGGATGGCTATGGCACCGCAATTATGGAGCATCCCCTGGGTAATGGGTGAACGTGTCCCGGGCTCGTTCGAATCCCAAGGGCCGTAAGTGAATCGTTCCTTGAAAAGGCCGGTCGATGTCCGCGATGGTCACGAGAGTGAACGAGATCAACAGGGTCAGAAATAGGACCTGTACGAGGTGAAGGGCGAAGTTCTCCGTGCCAAAAAGCAAGGAAGATAGTATCGTGATGACGCCGCCGAGAATCATCAGAACCCACAGAATTTCGGGAAGTTTAGATGCGGATTCAATCTCGCGGAGTCGCCGATATTGGATCATCTTGGAGATTTCGGTCAAAGTCAGACTCATGCTCGTTTGTTCGGCGAAACTGACCGGCTTGGCCTGCACAACGGTCGCCCACAATTGATCGATAACGGATTGACCAGCCAGAATGAGTTCCCCCCTATGCATGGCAGGCCATTCTTGTGCGAGAACGATATTCGCATACGTCAGCGCAAGCTGATGTACTTGACCTCGTTGCTCGGCAGGCAGTCCGTCCGCTAAACGGAAGACATTTACGAGACAATTCGCCTCGTCGTCGGCATTGATTTCGGCTGATTGGAACGCGGTCCATACCGCGTACAACATGAAACCCATGATAACGGCATAGGTTGTGCCGAGAATGCTGACTTGCCAGCCGATGATATCGTTGTGGATGCGGCGGCTGGGAGCCGGCCAAAAACGTTGCAAGGCCAGCAGCAAGAGCACTGAGACCAAGACGCATGCGAGAATGACTACAACGTCGTCAAATACAGTGAGCATGACGGTTCATCCTATCTCGGCGTGTTGAATCGGATTGACATCAAATTGAACAAATGCTCACATGAACTGGCCAAACGAGCGATGCCTCGATAGAGAACGTACACAGGGAGTTAGCGAGCCGGCATCGGCCCTTACTGAATAGCCAGCCCTGCTTCACGAGCTCGGTTGCGATTTCCTCCTGCGGCCGTCCAGAATAGGACCGATTGACGATCAGAATCTACTCCAAATAAACATCCCTCTATAGGGCGTTACCGGGAAGGTTGAACATTCGAAACGACGTCTTGATCGTCGGTGCCGGACCTTCCGGGCTGTTTGCCGCGGCTGAGCTCGCCCGCCACGGTATCGAAGTGCGACTGGTTGAACGGGAGTTGCGACCCCACCGCGAATCCCGTGCCACGGCGATCCAGGCGGGTACACTCGAGATCTTAGATTCGGTCGGCCTGCTTCCCCCGTTTCTAGAAACCGCCGAGCACGTTCGGTGCGCACGCATATATGGTCCGGACATGCATGAGCTCCGTGCCACAGGCTTCGAAGGTATCGACTGTCGCTGCCAGTTTCAGTGCAGTCTTCCGCAATACGAGACCCAGCGAATCCTCGAAGCGCACCTCAGATCGCTCGGCGGCACCATCGAGCGTGGGGTTACGGCGAAGAAGGTGGAACTGGATGGAAATGAGATCCTCGTCGAACTGGTCGACGGCGACGGCCGTCGTGCGACGGTTCGTCCCAGGATCCTGATCGGGGCGGGTGGAGCGCACAGCGTCACGCGCGACTCGATGGGTGAGCTACTGGAGGGTGCCACCTACCAGGGCCATTTCCTGGTCGCCGACGTCGCGATGCGGGCACCGCTGCCGCGGGATGAGTCAAGCATCGTTTGTGGTCCCGATGGCCTCCTATTGCTTTCCCCGCTTCCCGGCGAGCGCTGGAGCAGTTTCCAAGATCTCGAAGAGACCGAGACGGTATCAGCCGAAGACGTCCTCACTCGCATCGAGGTTCGGCTCGGTGCGAGGTGTCGACCTACGGACGTAGCGTGGTTCTCGCCGTTTCGGATGCACCGACGGATCGCCTCGCGCCTGACGGACGGCCGGCGATTCCTAATTGGCGATGCCGCTCACCTGTCGAGCCCATTCGGCGGGGAAGGACTCAACTCGGGACTCCATGACGGTTACGATCTCGCGTGGAAGCTCGCGCTCGTTTTGCGCGGCTTTGCGCATCCGTCGCTGCTGGAAAGTTACGCGTTGGAGCGCACGATCGCGGACCGTCACGTCCTTGAAGTCTCAGACCAGGTGCATCATGGAATTCTCGGCATCGCGGACACCGTCCGGCAACGCCGCGCCGTGCCTGCCGCAGCTGTTGACCCGTTCGCAAACGCGCTGCTGCGCAACGCGCGCGCCATGATCGATGTCGACTATGCCGGGAGCCCGCTTGTGGTGGACTACGGGGAGACCGGCGCCGCCGTGCAGCCTCATCCCGGACAACGCTACCCCGACTGGACACGGTTTGGCGGAACGTCGCACCACGTGCTGGTTTTTGGACCAGTCGCGGAAGTCGAGTTGCTCAGGCGCCTGAACCGACGCTGGTCCCACTGCGTCGAAATCTCTTGCGACCCAAACGTCCAACCCGCCCGTGCCGGGGTCCCCAATGGCGGCCTGGTCCTGATTCGCCCCGATGGTCACATCGGCTTCCGGTCTTCGTCAGCCAACGCGGGAGCGCTTTCGGCACTCGACCGCCACCTCTCCTCCTATCTGGTTGAACGCTACAGGCCGGTTACAGAATTTTGAACGGGAGGTTCACGAGTGGCACCAAGCGTCGGACCCGGACTCTTGCCTCTACGTCCAGTGCCTGTTCTGCTGTAGACTACGCTTTCCTGGAGGCACCGTGACACCCGCCAGTGGTGTGGTACAAGCTCTCTCCCCCACTCCCAAGCGAACCGCGCTCGTCGTCGATTCCGGCCCCGATATCAATAACCTGATCGACGACGTTTTGACGAGCGAAGACTGGACGATTCAACGTGTCCCAGATAATCAATCCGTTCTGTCTCTTGCTGCGGCCAATCCGTTCGACCTGATCATCACTGGTGCGAAGAGCCACGGCCCGGAAGACCTTGAACTTCTTCGCAAAATGAGGGCCATGCGCCCTCACCTGCGCATCATCATTCTTACCGAGCAATGGACCCCCGGCGACATCATCGCCGCCATGCGTGAAGGCGCGTTCAGCTATATAACAGGTCCGTTCCAGCGCTACGCCCTGCTCGAAATCGTGCGCGATGCCATGGCCTCACCCTGCTGGGACGACGGGATCGAAGTCCTCTCCGCGACGCCCGAGTGGGTTAGCTTGATGGCCCGCTGCGATACGGTCACGGCAGATCGTTTGGTCCAATTCCTTCGGGGAGTGAGGCAGCCTGACCTTTCCGACGCCGATCGCGAGGACGTCGTTGTGGCATTCCGGGAAATCCTTCTGAATGCCATGGAGCATGGCTGCAGTTTTGACTCCAGCCAATACGTGGAAATCTCGTTCCTTCGCACCCGTCGCGCGGTCGTATGCCGTGTGAAGGATCCGGGCGAAGGCTTTACGCTCGCTGAGCTTCGCCACGCCGCCATCAACAGCCCGGCCGACGACTTCTTTAGCCACACCGAGGCTCGCGAACAACAAGGTCTTCGGCCGGGCGGATTCGGCCTGATGATGGCAAAAAAGCTTGTCGATGAACTCGTCTACAACGAGCAGGGCAACGACGTCCTGCTCGTCAAGTATCTCCCGACTGAAGCTTCGCAAGTCGCGTAGCTAACAGCGAGCGCACCTATTCGTTGAGCCCCTTGTTTACCAAAACGGTCACATCCACGCGTCGGTTGATCGCTCGTCCTTGAGCATCAACGTTCGAAGCAGCAGGATGCATAGCGCCATATCCAGCGGGAACGAGGATCCGCCGCATCGGTATGTTCTGCACGTTGCGAAGATAGTCCGCGACCGTCTGTGCCCGGGCATCGCTCAACTTCTGGTTCAGCTCTTTGGTGCCCGTGCTGGATGCATAGCCCGCAATCTCGATCAGATAGTTGTCAGTCGACTTCGCCACCTGCGCGAGCTTGGCGAGGTCCGCCTTAGCCGCATCGTCCAGGGTTGATTGGCCCGAGGGATAGAAGATCCCAGCCGCGGCCACGACCTTGTAGTCGCCAAGGTCCGACACGCGCTTGTTCACCGTCTCGATCGCAGCCGCATCCATCACGCCAATGGCCCCGGCAGTCCCAGCAGCCGCGGCGGCCTGATTCGCCGAGATCTGGGCTTGGTTGGCCGACGACTGGGCCTGGGCCGCTCCGGCCACACCTTGATTGGCAGTCGTCTGGGCCTTCTGGGCCGCGGCCTGATTGGCCATAATCTGCTGCTCTTCGGCTACTTCAATCGCAAAGTCATCTGGGCTGAAAGTAATCTTAGAGGCGGTGAGTCCTCCCTTCGCATTCCCGACTCCTTCAGCCTCGATGCCCAAACCCGGCACCATGGCCGTCACATCCATGTCCGCGCGACGAAATTTAAATGTACCCTTTTTTCGCACGAACTGGGTGTTGTCCGTCACGGTAATGGCGACGACGGACCCCGTCTTTTTGTCCTTCACATTGATCAAATCTCCGTTACGCGATGTAATCGTTCCCTTGATGGTAGCTTTCTTATCAGCGACGATTTGACCGGCAGGGGATGAGGGAGCGTACGCGATACTTCCTAGCAGAACCAGAAGCACTGCGAACCACAGTAGCTGCCTGGGACTTCGAGCGTTGACTTTCACCGAAATCACCTCCGCCGCCATTGGTATCCTTTCAGGTGACAGAGTCCAACTGTCAAAAATAACAGTCCATGGGCCGCTCTCTCGAAATGCGGGGGTGACGTTACCTAGCCCGACTCCGCATTTCGGTCCAGCCGACCCTCCTAATTCAATCCTGTCTCTTGAGTCTTTCGCCCCACTTTCTTCTCCGAAGCGAAACAAACACAAAAGTCGGCGTCCTTTTACCCAAGCGCTCCAGCAGTACTTGTACTTCCGTACCATTGACTGTCATTGCCTCTAGCTTCTAATTAGCCCTGACCGTCATCAGCATCTCCCGCTCGAGAGGAAACGCCGCGACTGGCACGCACGGACACAATGACGGGCAGCAATGACGTAAGCTCGTGGAGCGGCTCGGGATAGCGCATCGAGGGGGCGACGATTCGGGACGGCTGGCAAAATGACATCGCCAACGCCAATCCGGGAACGCCGCACAGCCCCACGAACCACAGTCAACGGGCTCGCCTATATCAACCTCGATTCAAATAATGGGGCCATCGTTTTAAACGTCTCGCTGGCTGGGCTTTGCTTCCACTCCGTTGCTCCCATTCAGAAAAGTGAGGCGATTCGTTTCTGGTTTTCCCACGACAATCGTCGCATCGATGTGCACGGCCAACTGGCGTGGATGGACGAGAAGCAAAAGACGGTGGGGTTGCGATTTGCGAATCTGTCCACCGAGGCTCGCCGACAAATCCGCGCATGGATGGTCCAACCGGCAGCGCCGGCCGCGTCTGTCGCAGCCAGGTTAGCACCGTCAGCCTCGCCACATGCAGAATTGCCAAGGCACCGTTCGGCTGCTCTTCCCCTCGCCTCACCAAAAAGCAAAGCACCTGAGCTATGGAGGGGGTTTTCGGCTGGGGTGGTCTTCGGGCTTCTTGTTTCGGCTCTCGTGGCGGCGGCCATTTTACTTTATGTCTATCGTCACGAAGTCGGTCGTTCGCTTGTTCATCTGGGCCAACGACTGGAGGGAAGAACTCAGACGCAAACCGCGTCGGCTGCACCGGAGACGACGTCACCGCCGATCGCGCGGAATCCCCCTGCGGTGAAATTGCTGACGCGCCCACAGACAAACGCGGTCGAACCCCAGCCTGTGGAGCCTACGGCACGGGCAAGCGCCACTGCGACTCGAGCGCCGACCACTGCCGTTGTCGCAGCTCCCAAGAATTCATCGCTGCCTCCGTCGACATCGTTGCCAAAAGCTTCCGCACAGCCAGGAGCGAGCGACATCTCGGGTAAGACCAGCGCGGTTCCGATAATCGAAACTGCCAACCCGCCGAGTGGTCACGCTGCGGATTCGGCAGCAGTTGAGAGCGGATCCTATGCGACGATGTATCTGGAAGTCGGCAAATTTCACGACGTGACCTTGGCTGACCGCACGACAAACAAGCTCCATGAACTCGGGTTTCCTGCAAGCGTCGTCCACAAGGGTCACCTTTGGATGAGTTCCTACCAAGTTCTCGTAGGTCCTTATACCAGTGACGAAGACGCCAAAGCGGCACGCGAGGTTTTGGAGTCTCAAGGCTTCACGCCGCGAGCGTTCGAAAGGGGCTCTCGAAGCTTCTGGTTGTTCCCTACAGGATTGATGTTCCATGGCACACACCTTCCTGTGGGCAATTGCGTTATCAGCTGGGAATCCTACGTCTCCGATGCCGTTGTGAAGATTGAGAAGGAGGGGAGTGTGGTCGTCACGGCACAGGGAAAATGGATGAAACTCGGTTCCAAGAACGAGTGGAATGCGATCGTATTCCAAAACAATCCGGACGGATCGCGGACCCTTCTGGAAATCCGATTCGTCGGTATGAGTCGGGCCTTGGTATTGGGCGAATAATTCGCATCAGGCTTCAGTGAAACTTCTCCTCCCACCGGCGAGGCACACACACGCCGTTTCGATCTCAGGCCGCCCCGGGGATTAAACTGCTTATAATGACTGCCGGGCAGGAGAATGCCATGCAAACCCCGATTTCAGGAATTCATCACGTCACAGCGATTGCGTCAGATCCCCAGCGCAATTTGGATTTCTACACCGAAGTCCTGGGTCTGCGACTGGTCAAGCGCACTGTCAATTTCGACGATCCCGGCACGTATCATTTCTATTTTGGCGACGAAGTTGGATCTCCAGGCTGCATTCTTACGTTTTTTCCCTGGCCGATGTCCTCTCACGGGAGTCCCGGGGTAGGACAAGTCGAGGTGACTTCGTTCAGTGTCCCGGAGGGATCACTGCACTACTGGGAGCAAAGGCTTCTGTCGGCTGGGACGCCAGTCGAACGATCCGGAAAGCGCTTTGGCGAAGAGGTCTTGAGGTTCACCGACCCCGATGGTTTGAAGTTGGAACTCATAGCCCACGCGGGAATGGCTTCCCGGGGGCAGGCCTGGCGAGACGCGTCAGTGCCAGCCAAAAACGCCATCGGCGGCTTCTACTCCGTTACGCTTTGCGAGCAAGGCTATGAGGCCACCGTTGGAGTGCTGGAAACGATGGGCTTTAAAAAGGTGGCCGAGCAAGGCAATCGGTTTCGTTTCGATGTAGGAGAAGGGGGCGCCGGCGCTCGCGTCGACCTGCTCTGCAGTTCCGAGTCTCGCTATGGAAGCATCGCAGCGGGAATTGTGCACCATGTCGCCTGGCGGGTGAGCGACGACGACTCTCAGAAGGCGTGGCGCAAACATCTCGCAAGCCAACGTCTCAATGTGACGCCCGTGATCGATCGATGCTATTTCCATTCCATCTACTTTCGCGAACCCGGTGGTGTGCTGTTTGAAATAGCTACCGACCCACCCGGCTTTACGATTGATGAGTCGCAGGAAAGCTTAGGGGAGGAACTCAAGCTGCCTTCCTGGCTGGAGCCGGACCGCAACACGATTGAACGCGTTCTCCCTCCCATTCAATTGCACAAGCCCGTGCGAAAACCATGACGATCGCTACTCGCGAGGACCCGCATGGCAATCAACCCATTGTGGAGCGCGGACGCCCACTTGATTCGGCAGAAGCTGCCATTATCCTTCTGCATGGTCGAGGCGCTTCGGCCGAAGACATCCTGGATTTCGCGGATCGTTTTGACCTTCCCCAAGTGGTCGCTTACCTTGCTCCCGAAGCTGCCGGTCACACCTGGTACCCCTATTCGTTCCTGGCGCCCATCGAACAGAACCAGCCATGGCTGGATTCAGCATTGCAGCGGGTGAAACGGACGGTCGAGCGCGCGACAGAGGCTCGTATTCCCCCGCACCAGATCGCCTTCGTCGGGTTTTCACAAGGGGCTTGCCTCGTTACGGAATTCGTCGCACGAAATGCGGCGCACTACGGAGGAGTCATTGCGCTTACAGGCGGTCTCATCGGTCCACCGGGAACCAAGTTCAGCTATTCTGGCACGCTTGACGGCACAAGCTGCTTTCTCGGTGCCGGTGACCCTGACCCTCACGTGCCATGGAAAAGAATCGAGGAGACTGCTTCGGTTCTCTCCGCGCTGGGAGCAGCCGTCACGTTGCGACGTTACCCCGGACTACCTCATACGATCAACGAAGACGAAATGGATGCGGCGCGACGCATTCTGGGGCCACTCATCAGTCGAAAAAGAGCCGTGTAGCGTGGCACCTTCCTGAGAATAGCGGAGACCGAACCCATCCGATTTTTGCTGTCGTTCATCGGTAAGAAAAGGGATTAAAATCGTCACGCAACTGTCTCGCGCGGCCCTCCTGGCACCGAGCACTACGCCGCAAGAGGGAGACTGATGAGACGGGTCATTTCACTTCGGGCCATTCCTTTCCTAGCCTCAGTCGCGCTCAGCCTCGCGTGTGCTCCTTTAACCGCCGCGGCACAGAAACCCTACACCCACCCGAGCGGGGTGCCCCGTACGAACGCGCCGCGTGTGTATGTCCAACCGATCTTCTTGCATCGACCGATCGTTCGCGTGCGGCCGATTCTCCCGTTTTTCGTGCCGCCTCGCTCGAGGTTCTGGGGTGCGACGCTCTATGGCTTCGGGCTCGGTTTAGGATTCAGTCCGGTCTGGTGGCGGAGCTGCGGTCCCTTCTGGGGATGGACCTGGGGATACAACTGCTACGCCGTGCCGATGTACATCGCGGGAGGAGAAGGTCGCGAGTTGGCGCAGCTGTATCTCAAGGACGGCACGGTTTACAACGTCACCGATTATTGGCTCGTAAACAACGATCTCCACTTTACGACGCTGGACGAAAGCGGCGTGAAATGGAATGAACACACCATCGATTTCGGCCAGTTGGACCTGCAAAAAACGATTGATGTGAGTCAGCAACGAGGTTTCCGCTTCGTGTTGCGCGATGAACCCCTAGGGAAATATCTCGAGGACCATCCGGAAATCGGGACGCCCGGCGCGGGGCCGCCGCCGTCAGTCGAGCCCCCCAAGTCGCCGCCGGCCGAACCCCCCGCCCATCCATGAGCCTGCGGCGCCGTCTGGGAGCGATCGGCTCGCGGGCGCTTGCCAGCAGTAAGAGCCTTTCAGACAGGCGGCCGGGCTGGAACGAGCCGCTTGTTCCGAACATAGAACTGCCGGTCGCGCCAATGGATGCGCTGCGGAAGGAAACTCACCAGCCAGACGACAGACGCCAAGAAGTCCCGCGCCGCAAGCATCCACATTTTCTCTCTGACGAGATTGTCTTTCATGCCTCGCAGGCCTGTACGCAGTGCCATTTCGCCACGCAGGAGAACGTAACCGGCCGCGAATGCACTTTTACCGAGCCAGGATTGCGTCAGAAAAAGGCCGGCCAGAAACCAGACCAGAGTCTGCGTGAAAACGAGGCCCAGATGTCCCCACGGCCGCGAATAGCGGATGCTCAAATTCCAACGAAGCTGATGACGGAACGCCTGTTGAAACGATTCGTGCGGGTAAACAATGTCCACAGGAAAGC
>Ga0187783_10000930_pt1 | contig 21537 bp, 19 predicted proteins | sample 1015_SJ02_MP02_2_FD_132471 | JGI IMG/M metagenome (GOLD analysis project Ga0187783, IMG submission 132471) | Tropical peat soil microbial communities from peatlands in Department of Meta, Colombia - 1015_SJ02_MP02_20_MG | ecosystem: Environmental > Terrestrial > Soil > Wetlands > Peat | place...
CAGTTCGGCGAAGAGCGCGTCGTCGACACCATGCGGATCGACGATGATCCGGTCGACGAGCGCGATCGCGGCCGCCTCGCGCGGCGTCAGCTTGGCGGTCTCGACTGAATCTCGCAGCGCGGCTACGGCCTGCGCTTTCGTCATCCCGCTGATGTCGATCAGTCCGAGGATCGGCTCCTTTGGACGGACGTCGCCGGCCACCGGCTGCAAACGAACGGTCGAACAATAGGTGCAGGCATTGAGATTCGCACCTCGCAGACGCATGAGCTCCAACAGCTGTGGTTCGATCAGGCCGCCTTCGCCTCCGAGAAAATACGCAAACATCGCGGCGACGCGCTTGAGAAGTTCAGGACGCCGGGCCAGGAGCCCGAACATCTCCGTGTCGCCGAAGCCATTCTTTGAAAAGTCGAGGATCGCATTGACAGCGGGGTCTTGCGATGAGCCCGCCGCCAGCGATTCGATGCGCGCGGTCATGGGCAACTCCTTTCGTTCCGGGGGGAACGCAGGTTCGCCCGATTCGCCGCCGCTTAGACGGGAACCTCGACTTCAGCGACAAGAGGGTTGGGACTCCGTCATGCGCGAGCGCTCGTCGCGGCACGTCCTTGTGCCGCTCCTGCTCTCGCGTTTTTTGGGGCTAACGAAGTTTTGAAACAGCCATCCATGGCTGGCCCCAAAAAATCGCGAAGTCGCGCCTAACGGAGTTCCAACCCTCTTGTCGGTTAGCGGCAGCGTCTCGTCATGGCGGCGACAAGACGTTCTGATGAGGAGCGTCTCAATTTTCGGACAAAACAGGATGTTTTCTTCAAAGCTTGCTCTTCCGAAAATCGAGCCGAGCGAGCAAAGGACAGGATGTCCGCAGCGAGCGTCTCCGAAGCGGAACGTCTTGTCGCCGCTCTGGCGATTAGACCGGCACCTCGATGCGATTGTAGACGAACCGGCCGCCGACCATCGTGCCGATGACCTGGTAATCTCCGTTCCAAAATGAAAGATCGGCGCGCGCGCCGCGCGCGATGCGGCCCATCTCGCCGTCATGCCGAATCAACCGGGCCGGCGCGTACGTAGCGGCCACGACGGCTTGCGCGAACGGTATCTGCGCGTAGGACATGTAATTGCGCAAGGCCTCGTCGATACGCAGCGCGCTGCCGGCGATCGTTCCGTCCGCGGCGCGCATGACGCCGCCCTCGATATGGTAGCCCGGATCGGCGGCAGGCATGTGATCGGTGACCAAGACGACGCGGTCGCCGAGCGTGCGGTGAAGAATGTCGATCATGACCGGCGAGACGTGATACCCGTCGCAAATCACTTGAACGAGCGTCCTGCGGTCCTGAATGAATGCAGCTAAGATCGAAGGATCCCGGTGGTCGAGCGGCGGCATGCCGTTGAAGGCATGCGTGAGCGAACGAAAGCCCAGCCCGATCGCCAGCATCCCTTCGCGGTATCGCGCGGCGGTATGGCCGGCCGAGCAGGCGACGCCGTTCTCTAAGAAGACGCGCAACGCGTCGGCGGCGCCTTCGATTTCCGGCGCCATCGTTACGAGCAGACAGGCGCCCTTACACGCGTCGACCATCTCTTGCGCGCGCGCGGTCCCGGCGGGCAAGAGCCATTCCTGACGATGGATGCGGCGAAACTTTGGATTCAAAAAGGGTCCTTCGAAATGAATGCCCAGGCAGCGCGCCCCAACCGGGGCGTCCTCTTCGAGCTGATTTGCGGCTTCGACCAGTTCCGACGCCGCATGCAACATGGATTCCCACGGCGCGGTCATGACGCTCGCGACGAAGCCGGTCGCGCCGTTTTGCGCGTACGACTCTCCAGCCATCGCGACGGCATTGCCTTGGTCGCGGTTAAAGAGGTATTCCCCCGCTCCGTTGGTGTGAAGGTCGATTAAGCCAGGCGCGATGCTGCTGCCCGGCGGCAACCGATAATCTGCCGGCCCGTCGGCCGGCAGCACCGCTCCAACGCGAGCATTTTCAACCGCTAGCCTGCCGAAGGTCGACGTGCCGTCACCGACGGCGATGAAGGCTGGACCGACCACCAATCTTTCCACGTTAGCGTCTAACTCCGTATCAAAGCCAAGGCTTCGTCGCGGTGCTGCTCCATGAGCGCCTCGGTGTCGCCTTCAACGTTGAGCCGCAGAAGCGGCTCGGTATTCGAGGGGCGGACGTTCATCCACCAGTCCGGATAGTTAATCGTCACACCGTCGAGATGATCGATTTGCGCGTCGGCATAATGCGCTTCGATCTGGCGAAGCTTGGCTCCGATATCCAAAACCGTGCTGTTGATCTCGCCCGAACGAAAGCGCGTATCGATCGGAGCGATCACCTCGCTAACCGGTTTGTTCGCTTCGCTGAACAGCTCGAGGCATTGCAGAAGTGCAATCATCCCGGAGTCGGCGTACCAGTTGTCGCGAAAGTAAAAATGGCCGCTGTGCTCGCCGCCAAAGAGGATGTCTTGTTCTCGCATTACGGCTTTGATGATCGAATGCCCGACCTTCGAGCGAACCGGAATGCCGCCTGCCTTTAGAATCAGCTCGGGAACGCTCCGGCTGCAGATGAGGTTGTAGAGAATCTTCGCTCCCGGGTGCTTTTTGAGGGTGTTGAGCGCCACCAGCGCAGTTACGGTGCTGCCGTCGATCAGCCCGGCCTTTTCGTCGACGATGAACATCCGATCGGCGTCGCCGTCGAAGGCGACGCCGAGATCGCAGTCGTGCTTACGCACCTCGGCCTGTAAATCGATCATGTTTTCGGGTTCGATCGGGCTGGCAGGATGATTTGGGAAGCTCCCATCGAGCTCGAAGTAAAGCGGCTCGAGGTCACACGGCAAGTTCTTAAAGACGTGCGGCACGGTTTCGCCCGCCATCCCATTTCCGGCGTCAATCGCGATCTTGAACGGCTTGATCTTCGACCGGTCGACGAAGGAGAGACAGTGCTGCGCGAAGTCGTCGAGCACGTTGCGGTGGGTGATCGGGCCGGGGTCGCCGCTCTTGGCGGGAAGCCGATCCGAAACGAGTTGGTCGCGGATGACGTTCAAGCCGGTGTCCAGCGAAATGGCCTGGGCCTGCGAGCGGGTAAATTTCATGCCGTTGTATTGGGCTGGATTGTGCGAAGCCGTAATCATGACGCCGCCGTCGAAGTGGAACTTCCCGACCGCAAAATAGAGGGCGTCGGTCGAGACCATTCCGATATCGACCACGTCGGCGCCGGCTTCGGCAGCCCCGCGGGCGAAGGCTTCGCAGAGTTTCCGACCCGAGGGGCGCATATCTCGACCGACGCAGACGGTCGCGCGGCTGCCGTTGGGGCGACCGTCGCCGATAAGCGGCACGAAACAGCGCCCGATCTGATAAGCGACGCCGTCGCTCAGCTGGGACGGATAAACCCCGCGGACGTCGTAGGATTTAAATATCGTGGGATCCACTCGGCCGTCCACAGCCAGCGGTTCTTCGACCGCGCCTTGGTGACGCCTTTATGAAGGAAGCGCCGCTGGCTAACGTTACGGGGACGCTCTTAATGACCGCGTTCCTCGCGGTGACGCTTCTGTTCGTCATGCAAGGAACGTTCGAAACGCGGGCTGAGCTTGCAAACACGTTCGTGCACCAAGCGCAAGTTCAAAAGGCGCAGCTCGACCTCGAAGAACTTCTTCGCTTGCAGATCGACGAGGAGAATTCGCTGCGCGGCTATTCGTTGACCCGCGATCCGTTTTACGTCGCGCAATATCGGCAAGCCGCTGCGGGATACGATGCCAAAGAATCCGAGATCTCCGTGATTTTAGAAGGACAGCATCTAACCGCGCCGGCCGAGATGCTCGGCACCTACGAACGGCTTCAGACCGCCTGGCGCGACCAGGTCGCGTCGCCATGGCTGCGCCGGCCCGGCGAGCTGCTCGAGCTCGATAAGACGAACAAACTCTTTTCCGATTACGAGAGCCGAACCGGCTATGCGATTCGGCAAGCGCTGGCGGGTACCGATGCCGCGCTCGTTCGCAGCACGCAGATTCAGCTTGACCGCGCTTCCTACGCTCGCGCCTTCTGGGTGGTCGCCTTCGGTTTTCTCGCGATCTTGCTCAACATCTACCGTTCTCGGCTCAATCGCGAGTTGGAGGAAGAACGAACCATCACCGACATCCTCCAGCAAGCATTTCGCAGCGAATCGGTTCCGCTGCCGCATTGCGAGGTCGGAAGCGCCTATCTTTCGGCAACGACCCACCTGGCCGTGGGCGGCGACATCTTCGACGTCTATCGTCTCTCCGACAACCGCGCGCTGGTTCTGATCGCCGATATCAGCGGCAAGGGCGTCGACGCCGCGGTGCTGACCGCATTCATTCGATTCATGATCCGCGCGATCGCCGTGCGCCACAGCGAGCCCGCGGCGATCCTGGCCGAGTTCAACGTTGCGTTTTCGAAGGCGGTCGGCAATCCATACCTGTTCGTCTCGATGTTTGTCGGCGTGCTGGATACGGCGACGCGCCGCCTGGAGTATGCAAGCGCCGGCCACGATTGCGCGTATCTTCGCCGCCGCGACGGCGTGCATCAGCTCTCGGTCACCGGTCCGGTGCTGGGCGTCATGGAAGAGCCTTATTACTCGAAGACGATCGACCTCGATCCCGGCGATACGCTCGTGCTCACCACCGACGGCCTTACCGAAGTGCGCAATCGAGCCGGGAAACCGTTGCTCGGCCGGGGCGCCATCGAGCTGATCGCACGCGCCGGTCCGCACGCCCAACAGCTCGTCGACGAATTGGTGGCCAAGGTGCGAGCGCGCGGCGGAAAACGGATCCGCGACGACTTGGCGATCCTCGCGATTCGCATGCTCGACGGAGAGAGCCGTGGTTAGAGTCGCGGCGGTGCTGTTGCTGCTCTTACCAGCGTTGCTGGGCACGGCGCTGGCCGATTGCAAGATCCACCGCGGAGATCGGGTCGTGCTCTACAGCACGACCGACGATCCCTCGGTTCTGCTTTGGGATTCGCGCGCGCGTCTGCGCGAGTATTATGCCGCCTCGTTCGACGAGGCGCACGCGATGCTGCCGCACGCGACGCTGGTGGCGCCCGGAACGCACGCGACCGTAACCTCGTGCACGTCCAACTACGTCGATTCGCCAATCTTTGAGCGCCCCGCGGATGCTATCGCGGTCGTGACGACCAGCGGACCCCAGCGTGGGCTGCTGCGCTGGGTTCTTGGCTCCGACGTGCGCCGTTTGCCTAACCCCTGATGGCGCCGCGAGGGCCTGCAAATACTCGCAAGCCCCCGCCGGGAAGACGTACGCGCTCCATCGCGATTCCGTAGACGCGTTCGATCAACCGGCCGTTGAGAAGTTGGGCGGGCGGTGCGACCGTCAGGAGCGTACCCTCGCCGAGCAGCGCGATGCGGTCCGCATAGGCGGCCGCCTCGTTCAAGTCGTGCAAGGCGCAGACGATGGTCTTTCCTTCTCGCGCCAGCGTACGCAGCAACTCGAGAATCTCGTGAGCAACCCGCACGTCGAGATGACTGGTCGGCTCGTCGAGCAGCAAAATCGGCGTTTCTTGCGCGAGTCCCAGCGCAATCCAAACGCGCTGGCGCTCGCCAGCGCTGAGCGTCGCAAAGAATCGCTCGGAGAGGGCCTCCATTCGGACGGCCCGCAGCGCTTGTTGGATTGCGCGCTCGTCCTCAGGGCGGGCCTGCCACTGCCACCAGCGATGATGCGGAAAACGGCCGATTGAAACGACGTCGGCAACCCGCAGCGCATCGAGCAGAACCTCGTCGCCGGTCACGAAAGCGACGCGGCGCGCGCGCGCGAGTGGGGGAAGTTCTGCGCCGGCTGCGCCGTCCACAAGGATCGTTCCCGCGTACGCGTGCAACCCTGAAATCGCGCGAAGCAGCGTCGTCTTGCCGACGCCGTTTGGTCCAATCAGCGCGACGAACTCACCGCTTTCGATCTGCGCGTCGATCGCTCTCAGCAGAAGACGTCCGTCGACTCGCAGCGATACGTCGCGAAGTCCGATCATGCGACGACGCGCGCCGCCGGCACCTGCGGCCGAAGATAAAGGTAAAGGAAGGCCGGTACCCCGATGATTGCGAGCAAAACGCCGATCGGAAGCTCCGCCGGGGCGACGATGCGCCGGCAGACTGCGTCGGCGACCATGCAAAGCGCGGCGCCGATCGCGGCGCAGCCCGGAAGCAATACGCGCGCGTCTGAGCCGACGACGCGCCTCGTAAGATGTGGCACGATGAGGCCGACGAACCCGACCAGCCCGGCCAGCGCGACGCTGGCCGCCGCCAGCAACGACGCCGACGCGAGTATCGTCCATTGCGCGCGATCCACGTCAAGGCCGACGGCGCGTGCGCGCAGCTCTCCGATCCGCAGCGCATTTAGCGGGCCAACCGATGCCAACGCGAGCAGCGCGCCGAGCGCGAGATAGGGCGATGTTGCCGCAAGGTCGTGCCAGCCTCGACCGGCCATCGACCCGGCCAACCACGATAAGACCGCCGCGGCGTAATCGTAGGATTGCGCGCGCACGATGACGAGCGTGACGATTGCCGCACAGAGCGCCGACAACGACACGCCCGCGAGAATTAGCCGATTGGAGTCGATGCCGCTTCCTCGCCGCGCCAGCGCCGCGACGAGCAGCGCCGCGCCCAAACCCGCCACGAATCCGATCGGCGGCAGGGTGGCCGCCGCGGCGCCCGCAACGACGGCGACGGCAATCGCGGCTGCGGCCGCAGCGCTGACGCCGGTGAGATACGGATCGACCAGCGGGTTGCGCAGCATCCCCTGCAGCATTGCGCCGCCGATTGCCAGCGATGCGCCGACGGTCGCCGCGATGCACACGCGCGGTAAGCGAAGTTGCCAAACTATCGCGTGCAGCACGCTCTGTTCGTGCGGGTGCCCCAGTTGCGAGAGAATCTGCGCGAGCGTCAGCGGCGTCGCGCCGACGAGCATGCTCGCCGCGCCGGCTCCCGGCACGATCGCGATCAGCGCGATCGCTTTGAGCGTCTTCAACGGCTGCGCAGCTCGAGGGTGAACGAGCGACCGGGCATCGGGTATCCGGCGTAGACCGCGTACAAATCGTTTCCGAGGTTGTAGCCGCGCAACACCAGCAGCAGCTGCGGCGTTACGCGGTATCCGACGTCCGCATTCACCAGCGTGAACGTGGAGGGCTGGTACGCGGCGAATTGCGGCGCCAGGTACGGATCCGCGGCCTCCTGCGGTCCTTGCGTCTCGGCGGCGATCTTGAAACCGTCGAAGCGGCTGTTCGAGGGTGCGACGTAATGCAATCCGATGCCCACGGCGAAAACGGGCCCGCGCCCCGGGAGACGCGAGTCGGTGTCGAGATCCTGCGCACTATAAAGATTGGTGATCGAGAGGTTTGCGGAATAGCCGCGCGTTTGGGGCGTCGTTGCGTCGAGCGTCAGCCCGTCAATCAACGCGTGACCGACGTTTTCCGGAATGTAGTCCGGCGGCGGCGAGACGATCAGATTGTAGCCCCTCATCGTAAACCATCCCAGCGAAACGCCGCCCCAGAGCGTCGGCGCCGCGAGCGTCGCATCCCCGACGCTCGTACGTTCGGGTGAAAGATTCGGATTGGAGTACCCCGGATAGTACAGTTCTTCGGCGGTAGGCGCGCGAAACGCGGTCGCGGCATTGAGTTTGAATTGCAGCGCCGAGGTTAGCGGCAGAATTCCGCCCAGCGAGGGCGAGTACGCACCCCCAACGTCCCCGTCGCGCTCGCCGCGCAGGCCGGCATAGAGCTCCTGGCCGTTGCCGCCGAACCACTGCGACTGAACGTAGGCGGCGGTCTGCGCATAGTCGTAGAAGATTGGCGCGTTGTCGGCAGCCAGCGGCGACCCGCCACCGGTTCCCGCATCGATCCGCGCGATGCCGCGCATGAGGTCGAGGCCGTAGACGAGGCGCTGACGATCGTCGCCGACGACGTTACGCAAACTCGCCATCCAGTGCTGGTCGTAGAGCGCCTGCGCGTACGGCGGATTCGAAATCATTCCCGGTCCCGGCGTCGGATACGACGAATTCGGGCAGTTGGGATCGACCGGCGTGTTGCACGTGAACGATAGGTCCTGCGAGGAAGCGCCCAACTCGAGCGAAGTCGAGGAACGCGCGCCGTTGTGCTCGAGGTTGAGCCGAAGATCGCGATTGACGTTTCCCTGCTCGCTCGTCGGCGAGAAGTATCCCAGCTCGCCCGGCGCCCCAGCCGATGCGTCGCCGATGTCGCCGCTCAACGTGACGTCGATGGTGCCGATCGGATGTCCGTAGCGCACCGTCAGCGCGGTCAGGTTGGCTTGAGCATTTTGCCGATTCGACGAGTTTTCCACCGAGTAATCGTTGGTCGCGTACGTGCGCTGAAAGGTTAGATACGGGGTTTGCAAGAGATAGTTCTGCTCGTTGAAGGAACCGGTTGAGACGGTCGCGTTGCTGCGCGCGGGCTGGGCGGCAGTGATGATATTGATGACGCCTCCGATCGAGCCCGAACCATACAGCGTCGAGCCGCCGCCTTCGACGACTTCGATGCGATCGATTCCGCTGACCGCGAACTGCTCCAGGTTGACGTCGTCGATTTGGCCTCCGGCGATCGGCTGGCCGTCAACGAGCACCAAGATCTGCTGCGACGAGCTGCCGCGTATTCCCACGGTTGCGGCCGCCCCGAAGGCGCCGTAACGAACCACGTTGACGCCGGGAACGCCTTCCAGCGCGTCGGCGACGGTGCGGTCGCCGTCGCGCGCGATCTGTGCGGCAGTTACAACGTACGTCGTGCGTGCCGTGCGCGTTGCCGATTCGACCCCGCGGTCGCTCGTGACCACGTGCGCGATCTGCGGCACACTCGACGGCGAGGGTGACGGTGAGGGAGCTACCGCGACAACTGCGGCAACGATGATTGAAAGCATGGCAATCCTTTCCTTAGCGCGAGGCGGATCGTGTCACAGCGTTTGCGGCGGTATCCTGACTCGCGGATCGCTGCCGATGCCCGTGCCTTCCCATCCTCGCGGACAGTGGCGGCGGGCGGCTCCCCGCATACAGTGGCGCGACCGTGCCGGCTTCGCACCGGCTTCCCGCGCAAACGTAGGCAAGCAATTGCGCGAAGGTCGGCGCCTTCCTCCCTTCGTACTCGCGCAGGGATGCGTCCGATTCCCGTGCTGCTCGCATTCGTTGCCGCCCTGGTTTGCGCGTGCGCGCCGCACCGGTCTGCGGGCAACTCTCAGCCGCAGCCGGCCCAAACCCGCGGGCGAATCGTTACGCTTATGCCATCGTTCGCCGACGACGTCTATGCGATCGGCGCCGGCTCGCAACTGGTCGCCGTTTCGGCTTTTACCGACGCGCCGCAGGCCCAACGCTTGCCGCGCGTGGCCGATGCAAGCAGCGTTGATGCCGAGGAAATCCTTGCGTTGCGGCCCAGCGCCGTGATCGGCATCCCACCGCAGGCGCGCTTCGTCGAATCCTTGGAAAACGCGGGATTGCGCGTCGTGTTGCTTTCGAACGATTCCTATGGGAGCATATTTACCAACCTGCGCGCAATCGGCGAGTTGACCGGCCGCCAACGCCCGGCGGTTGCGTTGATTGCAGGGTTGCAGCGCGAAACTGCGGCGCTGCACGCGCGCACGGCGACGTTCGTGCGTCATCCCAGCGTTTTTGTCGTGCTCGGGAGCATGCCGATTTGGACCGCCGGCGCCGGCTCATATATCACGACACTGATCTCGTTGGCCGGCGGACGCAACGCCGCAAGCGATCTTTCGGCCGCCTACGGGCAATACAGCGCCGAGGCCCTGTTGCGCCGTCAGCCCGACATGCTCGTGGTCGATCCCTCGACCCAGCTGGAAACGACCCTCGACCGCGAGCCGTGGCGCAACCTGCGGGCCGTGCGTCTGCGTCGGATCTACGTGGTGAACCCCGACGTGCTCGAACGCCCCGGGCCAAATTATAACGACGGCGTGCGCTGGCTTCTCGAGCACATAGCGCCGCTGGCTAAATGAGCGACGGCGCGCTCGTCGTCGCGGTGGAGACGCGCGCCCTTCACGACTCGATCGACGAGGAGCTCGCCGAATTCGAGGCGCTCGCAGAGGCGGCGGGCGCGAGCGTGCTCGATAGAGTGGTGCAGCGCCGCGACACGGTGGACCCGGCTACGCTCGTTGGCAGCGGCAAAGCCCACGAAATCGCGCAGCGCGCGCACGAGCTGCGCGCCGGTCTGGTATTGGTGCTCAACGACTTGCGCCCGCGCCAGCGCAAGAATCTCGAGAAAATCGTTCCGTTACCGATCGTCGATCGCACCATGCTCATTCTCGACGTCTTCGCCCATCACGCCCGCAGTCGCGAAGGGAAGCTGCAAGTGGAGCTGGCCCAGCTGCGCTATCGCCAGTCGAATCTGATCGGAATCGGTGCCGACTTGTCTCGCTTGGGCGGAGGAATCGGCACCCGCGGCCCAGGCGAAACGAAGCTGGAGGTCGACCGGCGGCGCATCGGCGCGCGCATCAGCACGCTCAACGCAATGCTCGCTGACGTTCGCAGGCAGCGTGCCGTGCGTCGTTCGTCGCTCCACGGTGACCCGCTCGTCGCGCTCGTCGGATACACCAACGTCGGTAAGTCCTCGTTGCTCAACGCTTTAACGCGAAGCAACGCCTACGTTGCGGATCGACCTTTCGCGACGCTCGATCCGACGACGCGGCGCGCGTATCTCAAGCCGGGTGCGTACGTTCGCATAACCGACACGGTCGGCTTCATCACCGATCTTCCCAAGGATCTGGTGAACGCCTTTCGCGCGACGCTGGAAGAACTGCGCGAAGCCGATCTCCTGTTGCACGTGCTCGACGCGAGCAATCCGCGGTGGCCGCGGCAGCGCCGCGCGGTCGAAGAGATCCTGCACGAGCTCGAGCTGGACCGCGCGCCCTGTCTGCGCGTGTTCAACAAGTGCGACCTCGTCGCCGAACCTCCCGATGAGCCCGGCGCCCTTTGCGTCAGCGCCGCGACCGGTGCAGGCGTCGATGCCTTGCGCGCCGCACTCATCGAGTGCTTCACATGAGATCCGTCATCGCCGGCTGCATTGCGACGCTTGCCGTTATTGCTTGGGCCGGATGCGCTCGCAATGCCGACGACGCGTTCGTCGCGTCGGTCGCGCGGCTGCGCCCGGCGGTCGTGCTCTTGTCGATGAGGGTGCCGCCGGAGAATAAGAAAGACCGTTACGACGATGCCTATGCAACCGGGTTCGTGGTGGCATCCGGCGACTGGGGAAGCGACATCTTGACGGTGCAGCATGCGATCGACGGTGCATGGAATTTGCACGTCACGATCGGCAACCGCTGGAAAGCTCCTGCGAAAATCTTAGCCGCGGACGAGGACCTCGATCTCGCGCTACTGCGAACGCCGCGCCGGCGGCTTCCAGTGATCGCACTCGGTTCGTCCTCGCACTTGCAGGGGGAAGTCGGGCGCGAGCTCGGCCTGATCGGTTATCCGGTGCCGGACGAGTTCGACGACGAGGGTCTGGGCTTGGCGACGTCGCTCGACACCGGGCGACTCTCGTCGATTCGCAAAGACGCGCTCGAAGTGACGCTTTCGATCGTTCCGGGTGAGAGCGGAGCGCCGGTATTCGTTGCGGAGACCGGCGAAGTGGTGGGCGTCGCTGAGTCGCGCTTCGACGAGGAACGAAGCATCGGTTTTGCCGTGCCGATCGACGACGTCAAGAAATTTCTTCACCGGTTTGACCGGGGGCATGGGTTTTGAGCTCGCCGTGCGGCAGTCGCCCGATCGTCGAACGGTCCCCAATCCAGCGTAGCGGCGGGATCTCGAAGAAGCGAGCCAACGCGTTAAGGCGCCAGGCGTAGCCGGCCCGCAGGCCGGCAAACCGCGTCCAAGCCTCGTCGCGGTCGCGCAGCGCGTATCCGGCCGCGGCCAGCCGTTGGCAGGCATGATCGAACTCCTCGCGCTCGATGCCGACGCTCTCTTCCGCCTCTCCAACGCGGAAGTAGGTCGAAAGATCGCGAGTTGCGTGACGGCCGACGTTGTAGAACAGGCGCGCCTGTCCGTTGCGAACGCCGTCCAGGGTGGTCATCATCAACGTCGCCGCGTCGAGCAGCGTTCCGAGCGTGCCGACCCATGATTGCTCGTCGTGGCTCGAGCGGAAGAATGCCAGCACCGGATAGGCGAGATGGCTCTCCATGACGCTGGCGGCCCATCGTTGCGCTTCGATCATCAAACGCGCCAGGTCGTCCGAAGTTTGAGAATAGGCGGCGATCGCCAGCAGGTCGACGCCGCTGGGCGGCATGCCGGCGCGCGCCGCTACCGTAACGACGAAAGTTTCTCGTTGCTGGAACGACCCGAATAGCGCGAAGAGATAGGCTGTCATAACCGAGAGAAACGACAGGCCCGCAAGTCCTGCGAGAACGGAGACGAGGCGCGGTATGCCCGCGCGGCCGACGACGTCGCCGAAGCCGATCGTTAGCACCGAGGTTCCCGCGAAATAGAGCATCGTACCAAACGACGCGTAGTGCGGAACGATGCCGTCGCGCATCCCCCACAGGACGCATCCGAAGCCGACGATCAGCAGCCCTATCCAGAATCCAATAAGCTGGACCAGCATGAGGGGGGCGAAGATGGCGAGGAACTCTTCATGGCGATCGGTGTCGCTCGCAAAGAAGCGCCAGCCGAGCGCCGGCCAAAAGTGCCACATCCCGCGCCAGTAGTAGAAGCTCAAGCGATAGCGCCGTCCGGTCGCGCGCGGCACGATCACTGACTGGAAGACGTCATTGAACGTGAGGGCGATTACGACGGTTCCGAATGCAATGCTCGCAACGTTTAGCAGCATGTTCGGCGGTACGTTCGGCGCGGCGGGGCGTCAAGCCGCTCGTGCGAAAAGGTATCGCGATGGCGGTCGTTTTCATCACCGGACCGGTCTGCTCCGGAAAAAGCGCGTTCGGCGCCCGATTGGCGCGCGAGAGCGGCCGCGAGGTGACCTACGTCGCGACGGCCGCGGGCGCACCGGAAGACATCGAGTGGCGCGCGCGGCTGAGCCGGCACGTGCGCGAACGCCCCGCCGCGTGGCGCACGGTCGAAACGGCCGCGATGAGCGATGCGGCGCAGATCGCGCTTTTTCGCGATGCGCCCTCCGGCACGTGCCTGATCGTCGATGCGCTGGGCACCTGGATGGCGGCGCGAATCGCCGCACGCATCGACTTGCTGGAAATCGATTACACCGTGCTCGAATCGCAACTCGATGAAGAAGCGGCCGAATTCGTCGACGCGATGCTTGCGTCGAACGCCTACGTCATCGCCGTGAGCGAGCAGATCGGCTGGGACGTCGTGCCGGTCGCCGCTTCGGCCAGGCTCTTTCGCGATGCGATGGGCCGCATGGTGCAACGACTTGCAAAGCGCGCCGACCGCGCGTACCTCGTCGTTGCCGGTTACGCGCTCGATTTGCGAGCTCTCGGCGAGCCGATCGAGCGCGACGACGATGTCTGAAGCGCTGGTCCTCGTTACTTTTCTTGCCGCGATCGTGGTGCTTGCGGTAGCGGCGAAGCGGTTGCGCGTTCCGTATCCGGTCGCATTTGTGATTGGCGGGATCGTGCTTGCAAGTTCGCGCAATCTGCCGCGGCCTCACGTCGATCCCCAGCTGATCATGCTGCTCGTGATTCCGCCGCTGCTTTTCGGCGCGGCGTGGTCGACGGATTGGTACGATCTCAAGCGCAACGCGCGGACGATCACGCTGCTTGCGGTCGGACTGGTCATTGCGACGATGGCCGTGGTAGCAATTGTCGTTCACTACACCGTGCCGGCATTTACCTGGCCATTGGCCTTCACGCTTGGCGCAATAGTTTCGCCCCCGGACGCCGTCGCAGCCGAAGCGATCTTCGAGCGGGTTGCAATTCCCCGCCGCATCGCCGCCATCGTCGGCGCGGAGTGCCTGATGAATGACGCAACCGCGCTGGTTCTGTATCGGTTTGCGCTCGTGGCGGCAATTACGGGCGCATTTTCGCTCGCGCGCGCGAGCGCCGCTTTCCTCTACGTCGCCGTCGGCGGCGTGCTGATCGGCGTGGCGATTGCCTTCGTGCTGGAAGGAGCCTTGCGATATATCGCGCGCGTCGGCTTTGCCGACGCGATGATCGCCAGTGTGGTCTTCCTGCTCGCGCCGTTTGCCGCATATCTGCCGGCCGAGGCGCTTGGATTCTCCGGCGTGCTTGCGGTCGTGACCGCCGGCATTCTTCTGAGCCGCCGCTCGACCGGTTTCATCGATTCGGAAACGCGGGTGCTCGGCGCGTCGGTTTGGAGGCTGCTGATTTTCGTACTGAACGCCTACGCGTTTTTGGTCATCGGCCTGCAACTGCCCGCGATCCTCGAGGCGCTCGAGCCGCACGTCCGCGATTACGTGCTCTTCGGTCTGCTCTTGAGTGTGACCGTGATCCTGGTGCGCATCGCATACGTTTTTCCGGCAATCTACGTTCCGCGGCTGCTGAGCGGGCGGCTGCGCGTTCGTGATCCCAGCCCGCCGTGGCAGCCGGTTGCGGTGCTTTCGTGGACCGGAATGCGCGGCATCATCTCGCTCGCAGTCGCGTTGGGCCTGCCCTACACCTTGGGCGACCGGCCGTTTCCCGAGCGCGACGTCACGATTTTTTTTACGTTTTGCGTCGTTTTGGTCACGCTGGTTCTGCAAGGCCTTACGCTGGGGCCGCTCATCGAGCGGCTGGGCGTCACCGAAACGAGCGCAAGACACCGGCGCGAAGCCGGTTTGCGAATCCGCGCCCTGCAAGCCGGAATCTCGCGCCTGCGCGAAGACGAGTCACATCGTAAAAGCCCGCTCGAGCGTGAGATCGTCGACCGCGTTCTCGAGGAGTACCGCCGGCGCATCAACGTGCTCGAGGGGAGAGCCGCCGAAGAAGAGGACGACGAAGCGACGGAGAGTCGAATCGATCGCAGCGTGCAAAAGGAAGCCTTAGCCGCAGAGCGCCGCGCCATTCTGGCGATGCGCCACGCCGGCGAAATTCCGGACGAAATATATCGCTCGATCGAGTACGACCTCGATCTTGCGGCGCTGCGGTTGAGCTAGGTTCTCTACGTTGGCGCGGGGCTCGGTGTGACCAGGCCGGGTGCCGCAGACGGCGCCGGCGAGCCGCCTGGAGGCGCTTGCGATGCGCCGGCCGTCGCCGCGGGCGACGATCCGGGCGAAGCGTTTGCCGTCGCACTCGGCGCCGGACGCGGGGTGGGAACCGGCGGCGGCGCCAACGTCGGTTGACCGGCCGGCCAGGTCAGGGGAACGAGCCGGATGTAACCGATCGAAACCGTTGCATCTTTTGGTATCGTCGTGTCGGCCGTTGCGGTTGTGTAGCCGGCCGCGCGCGCCGTAACTGTCTGGTCGCCGGCAACCGCCCGCAAGATGAATGCGCCGTTCACGTCGGATCGTATCGTATACAGGGAGCCGACCGAAAGCAGCGCGCTCGGAATCGGCCGGTTGGTGGTTGCGTCGAGCACGCGCCCGGCAACGCGCCCGAAATCTTGGACGCCGACGACGTTGGGAGGCGGCGAACATGCATCGCCGAGCGCAAAAAGTAGGAGCATTCCCAAGATCGCATAGCGCATGACCGAATCTACGGTTAAGGCATCGAGTCCCCCTGGTCCAAGCACGCGATGCGACGGGGCCAATGCGCCGGTGGCCTGTAATGCCAGGATGTGCAGCGCCGCCGTGAAAAAAGTCCCGGGCCATGAATCCGTACGGTCCGGTCGCAATCTACCTATGCGTCGCGCTCGCGGCCGCGCTGCTCTTTACGGTTCTGCCGGGGCTCCTAGGAAGAGCTAGACCGAATCCGCACAAGCGCGAAGCGTACGAATGCGGCGTCGAGCCGACCTCGCCGGTAGCCGGCCGATTCCCGGTGCGGTTCTATCTGATTGCGATGCTGTTCGTCGTCTTCGACGTCGAAGCGGCGTCATTTTACCCCTGGGCCGTTCAGATGCACGCCCTGCGAGTCTTCGGACTCCTGGAGATGATCGTGTTTATCATCGTGCTGGCGATTGGCTACGCCTACGTTTGGAAGAAAGGCGGATTCGTGTGGCGCTGAGCGGCCAATTCATGCTCGCGCGACTCGACGAGGTCGCGCGCTGGGCGCAAAGCTCCTCGGTATGGCCGCTCACCATGGGGCTGGCCTGTTGCGCGATCGAGATGATGACCGTCACTTCTTCGGAGTACGACATCGCGCGACTGGGATCTGAAGTATTCCGCAGCTCGCCGCGTCAGGCGGATCTCATGATCGTATCCGGCAGGGTTGCGCAGAAGATGGGGCCGGTCGTTAAGCGGCTTTACGATCAGATGGCCGATCCGAAATGGGTTATTTCGATGGGCGCCTGCGCAAGTTCCGGCGGCATCTTCGACAACTATGCCGTCATTCAAGGGGTCGATACGATCGTTCCGGTCGACGTGTACGTGCCCGGCTGCCCGCCGACACCCGACGGATTGCTCTACGCCGTGAACTTGATCCAGCAGCAAATCCGCGAAGGCGGACGCGGCGGCATCCTGGCGCGAGCCTAACTGCCAAGCTCGAGAGTGCATCGTGCCTAGTACCCAAGTTCCGCCGATCGCCGGCACGGCGATCGATCCCCCGAGCCTGCGTCCGCCAATCGACGACGCGGCGATCGAGCGAATCGCACCCGGCGCCCTGCGCGCGCGGCTGCAGCAACTCAAAGACGACGGGTACGCGATGCTGCTCGATCTCGGTGCGGTTGATTACCTGCAGCGCAAACCACGCTTCGACGTGGTTTACCATCTGCTGAAGCTCCCGCCGAAAAAGGCCGGCGTCGCCGAGGTGGGAAGCCCGCCGAGGCTTCGCGTGCTGTGCGGCGTCGAGGAGAACGAACATCTGCCGACCGTCATGGACTTGTGGAAGTCGGCGGATTGGGCCGAGCGCGAGGTGTACGACCTTTTCGGGATCGTCTTCGACGGACACTCCGACCTACGCCGCATCCAGATGCCCCACGATTGGGAAGGGCATCCGCTGCGCAAGGATTATCCAATGCGCGGGCCCGCGCGCGAGCGAGCACCGCGTCCCAGCTTTGCCAACAAAAGCAACGTCATCGCGGGAACGCCGCCGTCCGGACGCACCTTTGAAGCGCTGCAAGAAGAAGTAAAACGGGCGCGCGAGTCGTGACCGCTTCCGCAACGCCGCTTTCGCCCGAGGTCGTGAGCCGCAGCGGAAACACGATGGTTCTCTCTATGGGGCCGCAGCATCCGTCGACTCACGGAGTTTTGCAGATCGTGCTCGAGATCGAGAGCGAGAACGTGGTGAAGGCCGACCCCGAGATCGGCTATCTGCATACCGGCATCGAAAAGACGGCCGAAGGACTCTTCTGGACGCAGGCCCAGACCGTCGTCGAACGGATGGATTACCTCGCGCCCTCTTCCAATGCGCTGTGCTACGCGCTTGCGGTCGAAAAGCTGCTCGGCATCACGGATCGCATCCCGCAACGCGCGCGGGATATCCGCGTGTTGCACATGGAGCTCACCCGGATCGCGTCACACTGCGTCTGGCTTGGGACGCACGGGATCGACCTCGGCGCGATCTCGGTTTTTTTCTATTGCTTCGATCTACGGGAGAACATCCTCGATCTGCAAGAGTCGGCCGGAGGTGCGCGCATGCATCCGAATTACGTGCGCGTGGGTGGACTCAACGGCGACCTGCCCGACGGTCAGATGGCTCAGCTCGACGCGTTGATCGAAAAGTTTCCGGGCCGGATGCGGGAGCTGCGCGGGCTCCTGCAAGCCAATCCGATCTTTCAGGATCGCACCATCGACGTCGGCGTGTTAACGCCCGAAGAGGCGGTTGCGTGGAGCGTCACCGGACCCAGCTTGCGCGCCAGCGGCATCGCGTACGACGTGCGCAAGGCCGCTCCGTACAGTGGATACGAGGGCTACGAATTCGACGTTCCGACCCGTGAAGAGGGCGACGCTTACGCGCGCTTTCTGGTCCGCCTCGATGAGATGGAGCAGTCGATGCGCATCGTCGAGCAAGCGCGCAAGCGATTGAACGAGCCCGGACCGGTGATGATCGACGATCCGAAGGTCGCGCTGCCGCCCAAAGAAACGATCGCGCTCTCGATGGAGGCGCTCATTCATCACTTCAAGCTCATCAGCGAGGGCTTTCGGGTGCCGCCCGGCGACGTCTATCAGTCGATCGAGTCGCCGCGCGGCGAGCTGGGCTATTACATCGTCAGCAACGGCGAGAATCGTCCCTATCGCCTACGCACGCGGCCGCCCAGCATGTATAATCTCCAAGCGCTCAAGGGCATTGCCCCGGGGAACTTAATCGCCGATCTCGTCGTCATGATCGGCTCGCTCGACCCGGTGTTCGGAGAAGTCGATCGATGACGGCGGTGCCTCGTTCGGTCACGCGATATGGTAGTTCGGAGACGCTCGCTTTTTCGCGTCCTGCGAAAAAGCTACTCGCTTCGTCGTCGCTCTCGCCATCCTGGCTGCGCTCCTCCTTCAGACGCTCCTCACCACCACATCGCGCGACCTCACTCGTGAGCGCGTGCAAGCGGACCCTCCTCAGCATCACGTCGAGCGCCTCAGCATGACGCAGCGCGAGAAAGACTTCCCGGCGTTGCTCGAGCGGCTGCAGCCTCGGTGCGACGAGTTCATCGGGCAATACGAGCAAAAGAGGTCGGCGCTGTTGCCGATCATGCACTTGTTTCAGCAGCACGAAGGGTTCGTAAGTCCGCAGGCCATGAATGCGGTCGCGGAGATGCTCGAGATTACGCCGGCCGAAGTGGAAAGCACGGTTTCGTTCTATACGCTGCTCTACCGGCGGCCGGTTGGGAAGTACATGCTGCAAGTTTGCCGTGGGCTGGCCTGCACGATCAACGGTGCCGAGGACATCATGGCCTATTTTCGAGAGAAACTCGGCATCGGGCATCACCAAACTACGCCCGACGGGCTCTTTTCGTACGAAGAGGTCGAATGTTTGGCGGCCTGCGATCGCGCGACGTGCATGGAGGTGAATCTCGAATTCGCCTTCGATCTTACGCCGCAGAAGATCGATGAGATGCTTGGCGAGATGCGCGCCGGCGCATATCCGGTTGCGCCGATGGCGCAGACTGAAGCTCCCGCGCAAACTTGGGCGATTCTGCAAGAAGCCGAGATTGCCGCGGGACGAAAGGCTCCCGGCGCAAGCGGCGTAGCCGATCCGAACAACGCCGGCGGCGTCGGCGATGCGAGCGGAACGATCATGCTCGATAACATCGTCAATCGCGACGTGTATTTTTTCGGCCGGACGTCCGAGCGCGCCGTGGTCGAATCGCGAGCGATCGTCGAAGTCGTCGATGAGGAGGGCGCCGGTGCCGGTCACTAAGATTCTGACCGACGGCATCGGCGAGGTCGACATGCGCGGCATCGACGCGTACAGAGAGCGTGGCGGCTACAAGCAGTGGGAACGCACCGTGCGCGAACTGCAGCCGGTCGACGTTCTCGACATCGCGGAAGCGTCGGGTCTGCGCGGGCGCGGCGGAGCCGGCTTTCCGACCGGAAAGAAGTGGTCGTTTCTCCCGTCCGATAAGAAACCGCGCTACCTCGTGTGCAACTGTGACGAAGCCGAGCCGGGCACGTTTAAGGATCACATGCTTCTCGAGATGACGCCGCACCTGGTTCTCGAGGGGATGCTCATCGGCGCGTACGCCATCGTTTCGCATCACGCATTCATCTATATTCGCGGCGAGTTTAAGCGCGGCTACGAAATTTTTCGCGAGGCTCTCGAACAGGCGAGCCGGGCAGGTTACGTCGGGAAGAACATTTTCGATACCGGCTACGATCTCGAAGTAACGATTCAGCGGGGAGCCGGCGCGTACATCTGCGGTGAGGAGACCGCCCAGCTAAACTCGCTTGAAGGCAAGCGCGGCGAGCCTCGGCTCAAGCCGCCGTTTCCGGCCGTCGAGGGACTCTATTCAAAACCGACGATCGTCAATAACGTTGAAACGCTCGCGTATCTCGTGCCGATCCTCGAACGCGGCCCGCAATGGTTCTCCTCGGTCGGCACCGAGCGCAGCAAAGGCTTTAAGATCGTCTCGGTTTCCGGGCACGTGCGCAACCCCGGGAACTACGAAGTCGCGCTCGGGACCAGCGTCCGAGAGATCATCGAATTAGCCGGAGGTTTGAGGCCCGGGCGCACGTTCATGGCGGTGCAACCCGGCGGCGGTTCGTCGGCGTGCATATTCGAAGAGCATCTGGATTGGCCGTACGATTATGAAAGCATGGCAAAGGCGGGCTCGATGCTCGGCTCGGGAGCGTTCGTGGTCTTCGACGATACGACCGACTTTGTGAAGGCGGCGTATAACTTGGTGCGCTTCTTCGCACACGAGTCGTGCGGACAGTGCACGCCTTGCCGGGAAGGCGGAAACTGGATGCAGCGCGTCCTCGAACGGCTCGTCAATCGCCGGGGCATTCCCGGCGATTACGAGATGCTCTTGCGCGTCTCGAGTTCGATTACCGGGTTGAATCTCTGTCCGCTCGGGGATTCGATCGAGCCGTTCCTCAAGTCGGTGATGGAGCGGTTTCCCGAACGCTTCAAGGCGCGCATCCCAAGCGTCGCGGAGGTCTCAGCATGAGCGCACCGCCGATTGCGCGCGGCACCGAGATGGCGAACATAACGATCGACGGCGTCCCGCTGAGCGTCCCGAAGGGAACGATCTTGGTGGAAGCGGCCAAGACGATCAAACAGCAGATTCCGATCTACTGCTATCACACCAAGCTGGGGCCGGCCGGGCTTTGCCGAATTTGCATGGTCGAGATCGAGGGCATGCCCAAACTGCAAATCGCCTGCAACACGGGCGCGACAGACGGCATGGCGGTGCGAACGCAGAGCGAGCGCGTGCGGGCGGCCCGCGCCTCGGTGCTCGAGCTCTTTTTGGTAAATCATCCGTTGGATTGTCCAATCTGCGACAAGGGCGGCGAGTGCGATCTGCAGGATTACGCGATGGCTTACGCGCGCGGCAACTCCGACGTCGCGGATCCGAAGCTTTCCAAACCTAAGGGGGTCGAGCTCGGTCCGACCATCGTCCTCGACGAGGAGCGTTGCATCGTGTGTCAGCGCTGCGTGCGCTTCGACGATATCATCGCCGGCGAGCGGCAGCTCGTCGTAAAAGACCGCGGTGCGCGGGACATCATCGCCACGGCGACGCGCGCGCCGTACCGGCACAACTTTACCGGGAACGTTACCGAACTTTGTCCGGTAGGTGCGCTGACGTCCAAGACCTATCGGTTTAAATCCCGTCCGTGGGATCTCACGCGAACTCGGACTACCTGCACGCAGTGCGCGGTCGGCTGCCAGCAATTCGCGGACGTGCGTAACGGCACGCTCCTGCGAACCATGTCGGTCGAGGACGACTCGATTTCGGACGGCTGGCTCTGCGATCGCGGCCGTTACAACGTCGGATTCTACGAGTCGCCCGATCGTCTCACTCAGCCACTCTACCGCCGCGACCGGGACTTCGTGCAGATCGGTTGGAACGACGCGTTTCTGTTGTGGGCAAGAGCCGTGCGCGACGCGATTCGGGTGCACGGTTCGCAAAGCGTTGGCGCAATTGGCGGCGGACGGCTCA
>Ga0187783_10000931_pt1 | contig 21531 bp, 20 predicted proteins | sample 1015_SJ02_MP02_2_FD_132471 | JGI IMG/M metagenome (GOLD analysis project Ga0187783, IMG submission 132471) | Tropical peat soil microbial communities from peatlands in Department of Meta, Colombia - 1015_SJ02_MP02_20_MG | ecosystem: Environmental > Terrestrial > Soil > Wetlands > Peat | place...
GCGCAGCGTGTGAGGCCTTGCGCCAGGCGCTTTCGCTTACGTTGATCGGCCGCGCCAGGAGATAGCGGTCGCCGAGCCACCTGATCGCTCGCGCTCGGGCGGCACTGTAGTCGACGATCCAGGTGCGCTCGCGTTCATCATTGGGAATCCGCTTCATGGAATTTGCCTTTCGGGTGCTGGTAAGGTCGTGAGTCGCCAGAGTGCTTGCGGCCACCGCAGACGATTTATGCCCAGCATTGTGAGGATCGCGAGAAGCGCCACCAATCCCGATCCAGTGGGTGCTGTGCATCGCCGCGCTGACCGAGGCGGCGCTCACCCCTCCGGTCAGCCGGCGTCTCTCTCTAAAGTGAGTGCCCACCGTGGCCCGGGTGGGGCCGGATCGGTTCCCCGGGAGGCAGGCAGCCCTTGCGCAGCTTCGGTCGTACTCTGCCGCGCAAGTTGTGAGCTTTCGCGCACCGCTACGGTGAGGGAGTCAGATGTACGTGCATGGAGGGTTCAGGGCATTATGGCCCGTGATCTTTTTCCTGCCCTGGGTGTTCTTGGGGGTAGCCTACCTCCTGGAATGGATGCTGCAGCGACACTCGCGACCCGCTCCGATTGCGGATCGAGCGCGCGCTAGAGACGCAACGTCGGGCACACGCCTCGTGCTCGGGGCAGCCGCTCAGCAGCGCGCGTCGCGTGACACACGGGACGCCTCCAGTTCGGCGGACGCCGGGATCCACCAGTCCGCGCCGCGCGCGGTCGAGACGTATTCTGGCCAGCGGTAGTCGAGGGGCGGGGCGAAGTCGTGCGGCAGCAGCGGTGCGACAAAGTTCGCACCGCCGGTTCGCAGGGTGAACTCATCGCGCGCCGCCGCGACGGTGTCGGGATGAGTGAGGAGATCGAGGAGCGTGCCGGCGATCGTCCTGCCAGCTACCTCGATCGTCGGATCGATGCACGGACTGAGACCGCCGAGCGCGTTCGCCACCCACGCCGGATAGCCGACGTAACCCTCCGGGACTGCCAGCATCGGCCGCGCAACGTAGAGTCTGACGGTCGGTGCGTACCAGCTCATCTCGACGTAGTCGTCCGAGGTCCAGTGCGTTTGCCACGCCGGCATCTGCTCCCGCAGCCGCGTCTCCGCGACTCGTGGCTCGATGAGTTCCTCGCACGCTGGGAGAAACGGCCGTGCCATGGGCGTCAGGCCGAGGTTGCGCTGGATCTCCTGCGCGAGCGCGATTGCGGCCTGCCCGTAACGCGGCGGACCGACGGCGGCGAGGTTGCGATAGGTGAGCTCGGCGAGCACGTGGTTCGCAACGCCCGGGCGGGTGCGCGACACCCAGCGTTTCACCACCCGGCAATGAGCGACGTCCGCCGCATGTTCGGCATTGCGATCCAGCACCTCGAGGATCGCGTTTGCCATGCGAATCTCAGGCGCTCGCCAGGCGTAGGTGATCTGCGCGAGCTGCGCCGGGAGATTGTCGGCGGTCGCCTGGCCGGCAGTCAGGATCGCCTCGTTGAGCGACCAGCCACCGCTATGCGCGAGCATCGACTCCATGGTCGCCTTGGTGAGCGAGTACATCGTAAAGAGTGCGACGTTGGCGCCGGGCGCGCGCGCCGCAGAGTGCGCGGCTGCGATCGGGCTATCGTGCGCGGCGGCGCTCCAGGTCTCAGGCTCGTCGCAAATGAAGGAGTAAATGCGGCTGCAGTACGCGCCGCAGTGCGTGTCCCAACGCGTCGTGTTGCACAAGGGCAGCATGTAGAACGGGTGGAAGCTCACGATTGCGTCGAGGCCGTCGTAGTAGCCCCTGAGACCGTGGATGAGCTTCGATCCCTGGACCTTCTCGGCGGGCTCGCCGAAAAAACGCAGCGTGCCGGTCACACCCGCCGTCTGCATGGCGTGTTGCGTTGCGAGGATCCCGGCGAGCGCCCCGATGCCGAGCGCCGAGTGGGGATCGGTGTGACCGGGGGCGAACTCGCAGAGACCGGAGCGGGGACCACGCGAGGTGGCGGCCGCCTGGCAGTTGCCCGGCACGGCATCGTACTCGGCATAGCCCGCAACCGTCGCTCCAGGCCCGTTGGACCACTCGGCCGCAAACGCCGTCGGCATGCCGCCGCTGCCCGCCTCGACGGAGAAACCGGCGCGCCGCAGGCGATCGACAAACCACGCGGCGGAGCGGTACTCCCGCCACGCGGGCTCTGCGAACTCCCAGATCGTGCGGTGCCACTCCGAGAGGGCTCCGCGGTTTCCCTCGATCCAACCGTCCGCCAGCCCTTTGACCGCCGTCATACCTGCCCCTGCGCGTTCCGCAACCGCCCGCTGACAGCCGATTCTACGCTGCCGGCACCGGATCTCGTGGACCGCGCATCACTTGATTAGCATGATCTCGAAGCCGATCCCGGACTCGCCAATCTCGGCGGTCCTGAATCGCGAGCGTGAGGCCATAGCGGTGAACTGCTGCCTCGAGTACGCGCGGGGAATCAAGAGGTAGCGGAAGGTCAGCTTGTAGACGAGAGCGTTCGCCCAGCCGAGGCGAGCACCGTTGATGTAGGTGTCGATGTCCTCCAAGGGGGCATCGCTGCGCAGGTCGATGATGAGCGACCGCCCGCCGGGCTTGAGGACCCGGTGCATCTCGTTGAGCGCCTCGACAGGTTGCGAGAAGTTCTTGAACGCAGCGCGACACACGATGAGATCGAAGGTGTCGGCTGCGAAGGGCATCGCCGACGCATTACCCTGCCGGAAGTCTATCTTGAGCGACGCCTGGCGTGCGTTGCGTGCGGCGATCTCCACGAAGGTCTTACTGATGTCGAGCCCCGCGATCTCGTACTGCCCACGCCTTGCGAGCTCGATCGAGAGGTAACCGGGGCCGGGCGCAACCTCGAGAATGCGCGCGCCGGCGGGCAGATCGTTGCTGAGACGCTCGGCCAGCGCCTGGAACTCGGCCAGGTCCTTCGCTGTGTTCTTCGCGTACCAAGCCGCGACCTTACCTTCCATGCCGACGCCCTTGTACCCCTTGTCCTGACTCAGCTGCATACAACCTCCTGGTTACTTTCCTTTGCGTTTCGGCGCCTTTTCGGCGTGCCACTGTTTCCACGGCTTGAGGAAGCCACATCCGTCCTTGCGAATGCGCTCGATGAGCTTTTCGACGTAAGTGAGCTCGGTTTCGAGCACGGCAAGTCGATACTCTGTTTCGATGGAGAAGAGCGACGGCAGCTCCATGGCCTTTGCCTGCTGCAAGTCCGCCTTGATCTGCGCGACGTCTTTCTTCAGGAATGCCACGCGGGTTTCGAGGACGTCAGTTGCCTGCTCGGGAGGCAACGCGGGCAACAGCGACAATCCAGCTTCAAACTGCGGGTACTCTTTGACCGGTGTGCTGACGATCTCGCGCATCCAACCGCGCATCTCGCTCTCGCCGGCCTTGGTGATCTCGTAGACGGTTCGTTCGGGGCGATTGCCTTCGCGGGTGGTCTTCTTCTGCGCAATGAACCCGGCTCGGAGAAGCAGCTCGATCACCGTGTAGAGGGATCCGTACCGCAGCTTGATACTGTCTTCCTTGCGGCGCTCGCGCAGGGTTGCCGCCATCTCGTACGGGTGCATGGGTCGCTCGTAAAGGAGCACCAGCACCGCGAGCGCCAGGGGGTTAGAGACTCTTCGCTTCATTACGTCGGGGCAACGCTATCCGTCCACATATATCCGTAAACGAATATACGTGGACGTATTAAAGATGTCCAGCGACGACGGCAGGTCCGCCGTGGAGCCGGCACACGGAGCCGGTCGTCCGCCCGCACTCTTTGAACCATGCTAAGGTGCCGCAGGCGCTGCATTCGGTCGGGTGGTGAATCAGAACAACCGTGCAAAGGCCTGTCAGCCGTCGTTCGTTCCTCATCGCCGGGCTCGGCGCCGGTAGCGCGGCGCTCGCAGGGTGGGCCACGCGACCGGACGCGATCCTCTACAACGGCAAGATCCTGACGATGGGTACACGCAAGCGCGAGGTCGAGGCGCTGGCGCTCGCCGGCAGCCGCGTGCTCGCAATCGGCACGAGCAGCGAAATGCTCGCGCTGGCGCCCCCCGGCGCGCGTCGTATCGACCTCGGGGGTCGGCGTGTAACGCCCGGGTTCAATGATGCCCATTCGCACCCGTGTGACAGCGGCGTGGCTCTGCTGACTCAGGTGGCGCTCGAGATGGACTCTATCGAGGCCATCAAGGCAGCGATCCACGGCAAGGCGGCGCTGACGCCGCGTGGCGGCTGGGTGGTCGGATTCCTCTACGACGACACCAAGACACCGCGGCCGCTCGACCGCAGCGACCTCGATGCGGCGGCTGCCGACCATCCGGTGATCGTGCAGCATCGCGGCGGTCACACGGCGTTCGTCAATTCGCGCGCCCTCGAGCTCGCAAAGATCACCGAGAGCACACCGGATCCGCCGCACGGCGAGTACTTCCGTGACGCCGACGGGCGTCACAACGGCCGTGTGGCCGAGAGGGCTGTTGATGCGCTCCTCACGCTCGCCGTCAAGCCTGCCTCACGCGAGGACTACCGCAAGGGAGCAGCCCTGATCTCGAAACGGTTCGCGAGCCGGGGCATCACCTCAGCCTGCGAGGCGGATGGCAATCCGGCCATATTGCAGGGCTATCAGGACGCGCGCGATGCCGGAGAGCTCGTGGGTCGCTTCTACACGCATATCGACTTCGCTTGGCTCGAGACCATGATGGCTGCCGGTGTGCACACGGGCTTTGGCGACGAATGGGTGCGCGTCGGCGCGGTCAAGCTATTCGCCGATGGCTCCATCTCCGAGCGCACCGCGCTCTTGTCTGAGCCCTACGCCGGTCTCGGTGGCTTCCGCGGCATCAGCCGCGCCTCGCGCGAGACGTTGTATGAGCAGGCGCGCAAGGCGTATCTGGCGGGCTGGCAGGTCGGCACACACGCGAACGGGGACGTCGCGATCGACACCATCCTCGGCGTCTACGAGCAGCTGCAGCGCGAGTCTCCGCGACGCGATCCGCGCCTGAGGATCGAGCACTGCACCCTCGTTACGCCGGACCTGGTACGCCGCATCCGGGCGGCCGGTGTGATTCCGCTGCCATTCGCCGGCTACGTCTTCTTCCATGGCGAGAAGATGCCGTACTACGGCGAGGAGCGCCTCAAACACATGTTCGCCATGCGCGACTTCCTCGATGCCGGCATCAGGGCTGCGCCGGGTTCGGATTACACGGCGAGCCCGGCGGAGCCGATGCTGTGGCTGCGCTCCGAGGTCACGCGTACCGATGCACGTGGCCACACCTGGGGCGCGAACCAGCGCATTTCCGTCGAGGAGGCGATCCGTTGCTCGACGGTGAACGGCGCCTACGCTTCATTCGAAGAGGGGATCAAGGGCACCCTCGAGCCGGGCCAGCTCGCCGATCTCGTGGTTTGGGATCACGATTTGCTGGCGATAGACCCCACGCGCTTTCTCAGCGTAAAGCCCGAGCGCACCATGCTCGGCGGGCGCTGGGTGTACGAGGCCTGAGAGGTTGCGCGCTGCGGCCCGTACCGAGATATCGCTTATCAGCCGACGACCCGCCACCGGTATACTCGTCGGCTGATGGACGACGTCACGACCGCCACCCCGGCCGACCGCCATGAGCTGAGCCGCTCGCTGCGGCCGCGCCACGTGTCGATGATCACCATCGGCGGCGTCATTGGCGCGGGGTTGTTCGTCGGCAGCAGCGTCGCGATTGCCGCCGCGGGGCCGGCGATTATCGTGAGCTACGTGCTCACCGGCCTGCTGATCCTGCTGATCATGCGCATGCTGGGCGAGATGGCGGTCGAGATGCCGCAGGTCCGCTCGTTCACCGAGTTCACGCGCGCCGCCCTCGGCCACTGGGCCGGATTCTCGGTTGGCTGGCTCTACTGGTACTTCTGGGTGATCGTGATACCGGTCGAGGCGATCGCCGGCGCCGGGATCATCCAGCGCTGGCTGCCGCTGCCGACGTGGCAGATCGGGGCCGCGTTGATGGCACTGATGACGGGTGTGAATCTCATGTCCGCACGCGCCTACGGCGAGTTCGAATTCTGGTTTTCGTCCATCAAGGTTGCGGCGATTGTCACCTTCATTGTCGTCGTTGGCGCCTACGCCTGCGGCTACGGGTCAGCGGGCGGTGCGACATTCTCCAATCTGGTTGCCTACGGCGGTTTTGCGCCGCGGGGAGCGTTCGCCGTACTGGCCTCGGTGACCACCGTCATCTGGTCCATGATGGGTGCCGAAGTGGTGACGATCGCCGCGGCGGAGTCGCCGGAGCCGGCTCGCGCGGTGGCGAGAATGACATCGACAATCATCAACCGCATCCTGATCTTCTACGTCGGCTCGATCTTCGTAATCGTGAGCGCGGTGCCCTGGAACCGGGTGGTGTCTGGCCAGTCGCCGTTCACCCTCGCGCTCGATCAGGTGCGCTTTCCCTACGCCAGCACGGTGATGGCCGCGGTGATCCTTACCGCAGTGTTGTCGTGCCTCAATTCCGCTTTCTACGTGGCTTCCCGGGTGTTGTTCGTGCTCGCCAGTCACGGCGATGCCCCGCGTTGGCTGGTACGCACCAACAGCCGTCACGTACCCGCGCGCGCCGTGCTGCTGGCGAGCGCCGTCGGATTTGCCGGCGTGATCGCCGCGATTCGCTCACCGAGCGTGGTGTTCGCCTTTCTGGTGAATGCGTCGGGCGCCGTCATCGCGGTGATCTATCTCGCTATCGCGGTGTCCGAGGTTCGCTCGCGACGGGCGCGCGAAGGCGCCGGTGGACCTGCGCCGGCGCTGCCGATGTGGCTGTTTCCGTGGCTGAGCTACCTCGCTATCGCGGGGATGCTACTGGTACTGATCGCCATGGCGCTGACGCCGTCCCACCGCGCCGAATTCTGGAACAGCGCCATTTCCATCGCCGTCGCGCTGCTCGCGTACGCTGCGTTCCGCGCCCGGCGCTCCAAGACGTGATCGATGTCCACCGCGCGCCGCCCGCGAGGCTCCACGGGCACGTCCGTCCTCCTGTTGCTCATCGCGATGAGCTCGATACAGCTCGGGGCTTCCCTCGCCAAGACGCTGTTCCACATCGTGGGCGCGCCCGGAGCCGTCGCGCTGCGCACCGCCTTGGCGACTCTCATGCTCGCGGCTGTCCTCAGGCCATGGCGGGCACGATTCACCGCCCGCTCGTGGCCCGCACTTGCCGTCTACGGTGTAGCGCTTGGCACCATGAATTTCCTCTACTACATGGCGCTACGCACCGTTCCACTCGGCATTACGGTCTCGCTCGAATTTACCGGTCCGCTCGCGGTCGCCGTACTGACGTCACGCCGCCTGGTCGACTTTCTTTGGATCGTTCTCGCGGCCGCCGGCTTGGCAGTGCTGCTCCCGATCGGGCATACGCAGGCAGGCATCGACCCGACCGGCGCCCTGTTCGCACTCGGCGCCGGCGCCTGCTGGGCGATGTACATCGTGTTCGGGCAGAAAGCCGGTGCTGATTACGGCGCCCAGGCCGTGGCCCTCGGCAGCGTGATTGCCTCGATCATCGTCGTGCCGATCGGCATTGCAAAGGCAGGAACAGCGCTCTTGTCCATGGCGGCTCTTCCTTATGGGATGGCGATCGCCCTGTTGTCAACCGCACTGCCATACACGCTGGAGATGACCGCACTCACGCGGCTCCCGGCGCGTACGTTCGGTATCCTGATGAGCATCGAACCGGTGTTCGGGGCACTCGCCGGCTGGGTGATGCTGCACGAGGTTCTCTCGGCCCTTCAGTGGGCGGCAATCGCCTTGATCATCCTCGCCTCGATCGGCACGACATGGACTGCGACCGTGCAGCCGGCAACTCCCGTGCCGATACCCGACTGACTGAGCCGCCGAAAGTACCCTCTCGGGCAGCAAACCCCTGATGCCGTGGAGGCACGACAGTTCACGGGCTCGCCATCGGCAGCGTCACGTCCTTGGCAGACTTGTCGTCGCGCAGGCCGAGATAAACGGGCTGGCGCAATTTGCGGTCCGCGGTCAACTCCTGGTAGGAGATTTGCGCCACCAGCTGCGGCCGAAGATACGTGATGTCGTTGCCACGCGGTGGATCGACCAGCGGCGTCTTCTGGCTGCGGAGCGGCTGAAACTTCTGGTACAGAGCGGCCAGAGTCTTGGCGTCGAAGCCGGTGCCCACCTTGCCGACGTAACGGAGCTTGCCGTGTTCGTGCGCGCCGAGCAGTAGAGCGCCGAAATACTTCCGCGCTCCCTCGGGCATCGTGTACCCCGCGATCACGAATTCGTCCTCCTGGTGAACCTTGACCTTCAACCAGAATCTCGAGCGTTTCCCAACATAGTGCGAGGCAAGGTCTTTGGCTACGAGGCCTTCGTAACCCCGGCGCTTGGCGATCCCGTAGGCTGCGAGACCGTCGGCGGCGAGGCGCCGCGAAAGCAGCAGCACGCCCTGCGACGAGACGATCCCTTCAAGCGCCGTGCGCCGTGCCGAGAGCGGCTCGTGCCGCAGATCCTTGCCGTCGGCGAACAAGCAATCAAAGACGGCGTACACCGGATCGCCGCTATCCTGCTGCAGAAGCTGAAAGCGCGATACGCGTTGGCGGTCGAAAACTACGACCTCTCCGTCGAGGAGCAGTGTTGGGGGACGAAGCCTTTCGATCGCAGCAGCGATCCGTGGAAAACGGCTGGTGTGATCCTTGCCGTTGCGTGACAGGAGGATGACACGCGCGTCTCTCTTGTAGGCGAGAATCCGATCGCCGTCGTACTTCTCTTCGTACACCCAGCCAGGCTTGTCGAACGGCTCGGCGACCAGCGTGGCGAGCATGGGGCGTACGCGAGTTGGCAGGCTACTTTTCATGAAAAACGATGCCGGCTGCGCGTCATTCGCGCGCGCATTCGCTGTCTAAATCGCCAGTCTGGCCCTCGGGGCCACTTGCGGCACTGGACGATTCCCGCGCTTTGAGCTATTGCAGACCACTGCGAACCGACGTGATGCGCTGAGTGTTGAAGCCGAGCCAGTGCATGCGTCCCGCGTAGCGGGCATGCTCGACCTTTATGCATCGATCCATGACGACTGACAGGCCGCCATCCTCCGCGATGCGCGCACCTTCCTCGTTGATCACGGTGAATTGACACCAGAGGCATTTGGCACCGATGGCCACGGCATCGGTGGCGATGCCGGGCAGCGCTGCCGGTGCGCGGAAGACATTGACGATATCCACCGCAACCGGAACCTCGCGAAGGCTCGCGAAGCTCCGCTCGCCGAGTATCTCCGACTCGCGCGGATTCACCGGGATCACACGGTAGCCGTGCCGCTGCAGGTAAAAGCCGACGAAGTAGCTGGCGCGCAGGGGGTTGCCCGACAACCCCACGATTGCGACAGTCTTCGCGCTCAGCAGCACGCGCTGGATCGTCAGCGGATCCTGGTAGCGCTCGAGGTCGAAGGTCGTCATCGCACGTTCTCCAGGGAACCCGATGAGCGCGCGCGCGCGAAACCCTGCTCGAGGTCCCAGATCAGGTCAGCGGCATCCTCGATGCCGACCGACAGTCGGATCGTTCCGGGGCCGACGCCCGCCGCCCTGAGCTCCTGCTCATCGAGCTGTCGGTGCGTGGTGCTTGCCGGATGAATAACGAGGCTCTTGGCATCGCCGACGTTTGCGAGGTGCGACCAGAGCGTAACTCCGCGAATGAAGTCCTGTCCGGCCTCACGGCCGCCGCGGATATCGAAGGAGAACACCGCGCCGCAGCCACGCGGCAGGTACTTTTCTGCGAGGCGGTGGTACGGACTCGAGCGCAGGCCGGGATACGTTACGTTCGATGCGAGCTCGTGTGTCTCGAGGTAGCTGGCGATCGCCATGGCGTTCTTCACGTGCCGCTCCATGCGTAACGACAGCGTCTCGAGTCCCTGCAGGAAGAGGAATGCGTTGAAGGGGCTCATGCAGGCGCCGAGATCGCGCAAGGTCTCGGCGCGCAGCTTCATCAGGTAGCCGTAGGTACCGAACGTCTCATGGAACTGCAGGCCGTGATAGGCCGGCGAGGGATCGGCCACCACGGGGAAACGGCCGTTTGACCAGTTGAACTGCCCCGAATCGACGACCACGCCACCGATGCTGGTACCGTGGCCGCCGATGTATTTCGTTGCCGAGTGCAACACGATGTCGGCGCCCGATTCGATCGGACGACACAGATAAGGCGTCGCGAAGGTGTTGTCGACCAGGAGCGGCACGCCGTGCTCATGCGCGATGGCCGCGATCGCCTTGATGTCGAGCACGTTCCCGCCGGGGTTGCCGATCGTTTCGCCGAAGAACGCCTTGGTGTTGTCGCGAACTGCTGCTTTCCATGCGCCGAGGTCGTCAGGATCCACCCAGGTCAAGGCCACGTTCATCTTGCGCAGCACGTGTTTGAACTGGTTGACCGTGCCACCGTAGAGTGCGGCTGACGAAACGACGTGGTCGCCCGGGACGAGCAGGGTGAAGAGCGCTGCGGCCTGCGCGGCCAAGCCGCTGGCGAACGCTACCGCTCCGCAGCCACCCTCGAGGCTGGCGACGCGCTCCTCGAACACCGCCAGTGTGGGGTTGACGATTCTCGAGTAGGTGTTGCCATACTCCTGGAGGTTGAAGTACGCGGCGGCTGCAGCCGGGTCCTCGAAGACGTAGCTCGTGGTCTGAAAGATCGGTACCGCTCGCGCGCCGGTATTCGGGTCCGGACGCTGACCTGCGTGAACCTGACGAGTTTCAAAGCCGAAACGACGTGACGTTTCCACGGACGCGGCTCCCGCGGCGCGATTGAACTCCGCGATCATAGGCTTCTGCTGCGTTGCGTCCAATTGGGACGGATCGCCGACCTTATGAACCTATAACCGGTAAGTTACCTTGCCCGTTCGGCTACTTGTACCCCCGCCGGGGCAAGCGTAGTCTCAAACCGCCCGTATACGTGCGCAGGCGCTGCACGGGACGTTCCGCATCATTGGGGAGGCACGAAGATGGCACAGGTCGGCGTCAATAACGGTGTCAACGTCGAGGCGCTCCTTGCCGCGAGGGAAGCCCTGAAGAATGCGCCCGAGGCCGCCAGGTTCACCTGGCGTGCATCCTGCAAGTGGCAGAACGGCACGCATGCCCTGTCGACGGTGCAGGGATTTCACGGCCTCGGAGAGGAGCAAAAGCACAAGACCGAATTCTCCTTCGAGACCGATCACCCGGAGGTCTTCGCCTCCGAGGATCTCGGCGCGACACCGGTCGAGCTGGTGCTGGTTGGGCTTGCGAGTTGCCTGACGGCTGGCGTCGCCGCGGTTGCGCAGAACCGCGGCATACAATTGCGCTCGGTGGAGGCGAAGCTCGAGGGCACGATGAATCTTTACGGCATCCTCGGCATCGACAGCAGCGTGCGCAACGGCTACGACGACATCAAGGTCACCTTCCACATTGACGCCGATGCCTCGAAAAAGGACATCGAGGCGCTCGTGGCGCAATCGCAGAAGCGCTCGGCGGTGTATGACATTGTGACCAATCCGACCAACGTGACCGTCGAAGTCGTATAGCGGGCCGCGACGCTCGCGACGGGCCCAACATCGAACACATCACAACGGTCGTCATCGGCGCCGGGCACGCCGGGCTGGCGACCAGCCGTGTTCTCAGCGAGCACGCGATCGATCATGTCGTCCTCGAGCGCGGCGAAGTGGCGAACTCCTGGCGACACGAACGTTGGGATTCGCTGCGGCTGCTGACGCCAAACTGGCAGAGCCGACTGCCCGGCTATCCATACCGAGGCTCCGATCCCGACGGCTTCATGACGATGCCCGAGGTCGTGGCGCTCATCGCGGGATTTGCGGCGGCGAGCTCCGCACCTGTGCGCACACACACGGCCGTGACATGCGTCGCGCGCACGGATGGTGGTTACCGTGTTGCGACCGAGCACGGTGAACTTCGCTGCCGCAGCTTGGTACTCGCAAGCGGCGCCGCAAACATCCCGCGGCTACCGGACCTGCGCCAGGCGGTGCCGGAGGGAATCGAATGCGTCACGGCGTTCGACTATCGCAATCCAGACCATCTGCCACCGGGTGGCGTGCTGGTGGTGGGCGCCTCGGCCACCGGAGTGCAACTTGCTGATGAGATCCAGCGTTCCGGTCGGCCCGTGACGCTGGCGGTCGGCGAGCACGTCCGGCTACCGCGCAACTACCGCGGCCGGGACGTGCTGTGGTGGATGGAAAGCTCCGGTGTCTGGAGCCAGCGGTACGATGAGGTTGACGATCTGGAGCGCGCCCGCAAGCTTCCCTCACCTCAACTCGTAGGCACACCCGAACACGCGACTCTCGACCTCAACGTTCTGCGAGCTGCAGGAGTCGAGATCGTCGGCCGCTTGGCCGCCATACGTGACGGTCGCGCGCTCTTCTCGGGAGGGTTGCGCAATCTCTTCGCGCTTGCCGACCTCAAGATGGAGCGCTTGCTCGATACCTTCGACGAGTGGGCGCGCAACAACACGCCTGACTTCGAGGTCGGATCCCCGGAGCGTTTCGCGCCCACACGCGCACCGGCAGCGCCGCGACTGTCGCTTGACCTGCGCAGCGGCGAGATCCGCTCGATCATCTGGGCGACGGGGTTTCGTCCCGACTATCGCTGGCTCGACCTGCCGGTCATCGATCACAAGGGCGAGTTACGCCACGATGGCGGCATCGTCGTTGGTGCCCCCGGAGTGTACGCGATCGGCTTACCGGTGTTACGTCGCCGCAAGTCGACCTTCATTCTCGGCGCCGAGGACGATGCCCGCGATCTGGTCGCGCATCTGGCGCGCTACCTCGCGGGTGGCATCACGACCTGGCGCGCGGGGCAACTCGCTAGTTCCTGAACTCGAACCTTATACGGAAAGGGAAGCAGGAGTTTATCGGTCGGCCATCTACCGTCGTGGCCCGATAGTTCCCGGATCCGGCCTTGGCGAGTGTTAGCGCCAGCGGACGAACGAGCACCGATGCTCTCGGATCAACCGTTTGATCTGATGGTGCTCGAGTAGCGCTCAAACCGAAGAATCGCAACTAAAATATAGTTCGGGCAGGGGAGGCATTCATTGCTCGAGCGCCTGCATCACGATTGCCGAAGAGAACGGCCGAATCGATCACTCGCACGATTGGCTGCGGCGCGATCGCATGGTCGGCTGGTGATGACACCCTGGACGCTCGCGCTCATCCTCTTTGCCAGCATCGGCCTTGCGGCGTGCGACAAGCGAGCGGCGCCGGCAGGCGAGACGTCGAAACCTGCGCGCTTTGCCGCTGTGAGCGAAACACGCGTGCTCAGTGCAGCACAGGAGCCGGACCAGTGGTTTACACCGGGTCGCGACGCCGAGGGCAGCTACTACTCCCCCCTCGACACGATCAATGCGGCGACGGTGGGTCGACTCGGATTCGCCTGGGCCTACGACCTTGACACCCATCGCGGGCTTGAAGCGACCCCGATCGTTGTCGACGGGGTGATGTACACCTCCGGCAACTGGGGACGCGTCTATGCGGTAGACGCGACAAGCGGACGTGAGCTTTGGACCTATGATCCTCAGGTCCCCGGGCAATGGGGTCGGTATGCGTGCTGCGATGTCGTCAATCGCGGCGTGGCCGTCCGCGACGGTCGCGTCTACGTGGCTTCACTCGACGGTTACTTGCACGCCCTCGATGCCCGGACGGGGCGACGCCTCTGGCGCGTCGACACGCTGCCGGGCCGTGCCCCGACGGCCTTCCCGTACTTCATCACCGGTGCGCCCTTGATTGCCGGAGGCCTGATTGTCATTGGCAACGGCGGCGGCGATTTCGCCGGTGCGCGTGGCTCGATCTCTGCGTACGACCTGCACACGGGGACGTTTCGTTGGCGCTTTTACACGGTTCCGCGGGATCCTCGGCTTGGACCTCAAGATCAGCCGCAGCTCGAAGCCGCGCTCAAGACCTGGGATCGGCGCTACGACTGGAAGGTTGGCGGCGGCGGCTCCGTCTGGGATGGTATGGCCTACGACGCATCGCTGCGCCTGATTTATTTTGGCACGGGCAACGCGTCGCCGTACCAAGTGGTGGATGTCGATCGCGCCGGACTCGATGAGCTCTACGTCGCCTCGATTCTTGCGGTTCATGCTGACTCCGGTCAGCTCGCCTGGCACTACCAGCCGACTCCGGGTGATGCATGGGATTACGACTCGACGGCCAAGGTCGTGTTGGCAGATCTCACGATCGCCGGCCAGCGGCGCAGCGTACTCATGCAAGCGAACAAGAATGGATTTTTGTATGTACTCGATCGTAAGACCGGAGAATTTCTCGCCGGACAGCCGTTTGCCGCGATGACCTGGACCGAGGGTCTCGATCCCCGCACTCATCGGCCGATCACCGCGGCGCACGCCAACTGGATGCGCGAGCCCCGGGTGATCTTCCCGGCTGCGACCGGCGCGCACGGCTGGCAGCCGATGTCCTACAGTCCGCGGACGGGCCTCGTGTACGTTCCGGTGATCGATGCGCCAATGGTGTACGTCAACACCAAGGACCGGCCCGCAGGTCTGATCGAGGGTAACTTCGACCTGGCCTTCTTCTTTCCGGAAGATTACGACCCGCAAGCGCTCGAGGGACTCTTCGGCAAGCTGCCTTCTCTCGAAGCACTTGCCCGCACCGTGAAGGAGCCATTGCGCTCGCGCGGCGTACTGCGCGCGGTGGACCCGAAGACCGGTACGATCGCCTGGGAACAGCCGGGTACCAACGTGTGGGATGGCGGGGTCATGTCGACTGCGGGCAATCTCGTTTTTCGGGGTGACGCTGCGGGGTTTCTCAATGTCTACGCGGCGGATTCCGGCCGGCTCCTGAAACGCATCGAGGTCGGTACGTCGATCATGGCGGCGCCGATGACCTATCGGGTCGCGGGCCAGCAGTACGTCGCCGTAATGGCCGGGTACGGCGGTGGAGTGCTCTACAGCCCTTTCCCGCCAGACAGCGCCGCCTACAGGTACGGTAACCAGGGCAGGATCGTGGCCTTCAGGCTCGACGGCGGGTCGGTGCCCAAGCCATCGCCGGTGAGAGAGACACCAGCGCCAGATCCACCCGTGCGCGAGGGTACACCCGCTCAGGTCGCGCAAGGCGCAGTACTTTATAGTCGGTTCTGCTCGCGCTGCCATGTGTTTGGCCGAGGAATCCTTCCGGACTTGCGCAGGATGTCGCCGACCACGCAGCAGCTCTTTTACGAGATTGTCCTCAAGGGCGCCTATCAGGCAAAAGGCATGGCACGCTGGGACGATGTCTTGAGCGACTCGGACGCACAGGCGATCCACGCCTATCTCGTCGACCAGGCATGGCAGGCCCGCGCCTCACGGCACGACGCCGTGCCACCCGGCCCGGCGCCGTAGAGCAATGTGCCCGCGGTGCCTCGGTACGGCATGAGCGAGAGTTCGCCACCACCGCCCGTGCGCCGCGCACGCCCGAGTGCACGTGATGCACGCAAGACCCAGCGGGCAGAACGACCCAGGGGACCGGCCTACATCACACGCACGATCCCACCGGACGAGCTTCTCTCGGCGGAGGGCTTGGCGGCAGTTGAGTCTCACGCCGACCGGCTTCTCGAGGAAATAGGCCTGGAGGTGCGCGGCGACACCGATGCGATCCGTCTGTGGCGCGCCGCCGGCGCCGCCGTTACGGATGAATGGCGGGTGCACGTACCCAAGGGCCTGGCGCGCGAAATCGTGCGCCGCTCCGCGCCGCGAGAATTTGTGCAGCACGCCCGAAACCCCGCGCGCAGCGTGCGCATCGGGGGTCCGCACACGGTATTCGCACCCGCTTACGGACCACCCTTCGTCTGCGACCTCGAGCGCGGCCGCCGGTATGGCAAGCTCGAAGACTTCGTCAACTTCGTCAAGCTCGCCTACCTTGCCCCTTGGCTGCATCACTCGGGTGGTACCGTTTGCGAGCCCGTCGATTTGCCCGTGAACAAACGGCACCTCGATATGGTGTACGCCCATATGCGCTATTCCGACAAGCCCTTCATGGGGTCGGTCACCACGGCGGCACGCGCTCTGTGCATCCAAGGTTCCGGACGCGCAGGCTGCAGCCGAAAGCGCGAACTCGCTTTGGCCGGCTTTCCTTGCCGGGGCGAACTTCGTGCTGCACTCCGCCGGGTGGCTCGAAGCCGGATTGGTGATGTCGTATGAGAAATTCGTGATGGACGTCGATCAGTGCGGCGCGTTCCATACGCTGGCGCGCGGCATGGCTTTGGATGAGAACGGGTTCGCTCTGGAAGCCTTCCGGGAAATTGGACTTGGCCGGCATTACCTGGGATCGGCACACACGCTGGCGAACTATCAGAGTGCTTTCTAGACTTCGAGCTTTCGGACAACAATTCTTACGAGCAATGGAGCGCTGAGGGCAGTCTGGATGTCGTGCAACGCGCTAACAGGCGTGTCAAGTCGCTGTTGAAGGCTTACGAACCACCCCCTTTGGACCCGAGCTGCGCCGAGGCGCTGCGCGAGTACATCGAGCGGCGCAAGAGCTCAATGCCGGATGAGATTTCGTGACCCGCGGGTGGGGTGTGTCAGCGTGCCGGGGTGGCCGCCCGCTTCATGCGTACTTCGTTGTACTTGTGTAGTTCGCGCACTTCTTCGATGCCCCCCGCATCGTTGCGCACAAAGATCATGATGTGAATGCTGCCCTGTTGGAAGAAGACCAGGGGTGCGAGCGGAATCAGACGGGTCGCGGTCTTGACGTCTCTGCCCCCGTACAGGGCGCCGTCACGCATGAATACGCGGTAATGCGAGGTAGCCGTGGCGCTGTACTGGTAGTCGCCCACCAGCTCCTGCCAATCGGTGGAACGCTGAGGAATGGCTTCGAGGTCACGCGGTACGACGGTTACTTGCATCGCGACCGCCTGCCAGGCTGCTCCGCTGCGCTGATAGACGTCTGTCTCTACATAGATCGTCTTCAGCTCTTGGTCGAAGATCTGTTCCAGCTCATCGAGCCAGTAGTGAACCACTGCCACGCTATCGAGCTGGCGCACGGTCAGATCTCGGACGGTGATCTTGCCGCTGAAACCCCGTGGCAGCGGCTTGAGTTCCTCGAGGAACCGGGCTTTGCGCAGGACTTCACCGTCTTCAGTGGTGATGATGCAGTCTTTATCGAGCAGTCGGTCCCAAACTGCCTTATCGCCGTCGGTCACTGCATCCATGAGAGTTTGCGTTGTGGCACGAAACCATCCGGCAGGATCGTCGGGCTGTGCGGTGACGGCAGGGGAGGAGGCTGGGATCGCCGCCAGCACAAGAATGCCGGTCAGGCCGCCACAGAAAGTGATGAAGCGCTCGTGACTGGTCATGGTGCTAGGCTTCAGTGTCTCACCGGAGCTATTCGCACGCTTGAACGGACTTGCGCGTCGGCCAGAGCCAGGGGTCCGGTCGCGATCGCCAGAGCGTTGGACAACGGCCGGTGAATGCGTGGATGCTGCGACTCAGGTGGGCCAGATCCGAAAAGCCGACCTCGAAGGCAATCTCGGTCAGCGAGCGCGCGGAGCGGACGATCTCGCCCCAAGCCGTGCGCGTGCGAGACTCCAACCTGAAACGCTTCGGGCAGACCTCGAACTCGCGCCTGAAGGCACGCGATACCGCCTCCGGTCTCAACCCGCGAGTCTCAGCCCACTCCTGTAAGTGAAAGACGGAGTCCGCACGGAGTGCGTCTGCCAGGTCGTCGACCCAGTAGCGATCGCGAAGTGTGCCGGGGCGCAGCTGCTCGTATAACTGCCCGGCCGCGAGCTCGGGATCGGTCTCCGCGAGCCGCGCCAGCGTATCCGGGTCCTTGACACGAAATTGTCCCTCGAGTGTGTCGCGCTTCCATGGTAGTCGCAGGATCTGTAACGGCCCGCGACGACCGGCCCGGTCCAGATGACAGTCGAACCGTCCGTGCAGGAAGACATCTCCGGCCGTGCCGTGCATGCGTCCTGCGAAGCTGACCTCCGTAACAGAGCCGGCGAGCACGACGGTCGCATACCCCGCGTCGTGATGATGGCGCGGCATCGAGAGCCGCGATGGGAGGGTCTCGACGCCGGCGACGACCCTGCGAAACTCGTAGCGACCTGGTGCGCTCACCCTGCCTAGGTTAAGCCGGCTTGCCCAGACGGGGGAGGGCGATTGCGCTACTGCGCCAGATTTGCGCGGCAAGGGCGGAAACCCTGCCCGCTCGGTGCCACCCGGCCAAGCTCCGTGCTCGGCAAAATCACGTGCGCGGCGAGCGCTGCGGTGGTCACATCCCTGCCTCGCCGTTCGTCATGGCGCTGAAGGAGGTTGCAATGAAATTCGTGCTGCTGATTTACCAAGGGCCCGCGCCCACCTTGCCAGGCTCGGATCGCTGGAAGGCGCTGCCGGAAGCGGAACAAAAAGCGATCTACACAGACTACGCGCAGATCAACAAGACGGCGGGCGTCACGCCGGGGCTTCCGCTCGGGTTGCCCAGCGCGTCGCGGACCGTGCAGGTGCGGGAGGGGAAGCTCCGGGTGAGGGACGGGACCTACCTGAGCGAGGGCGCGGGTGGGTACTTGGTGTTCGAGGCTGAGAACATGGAGGCGGCGGTCGAACTCGGTGCGCGGATACCGGCGGCACGACTGGGTGGAGCGGTCGAGATTCGCCCCGCACAGCCCTACTGGTGATGACCCACGTGCCGGATGCCGGGACTATCTCCAAAGTGAGTGGCCGCGATGCCCCTCCTTACCGCGGACTGTTTCCTCCAGAGGGGGACGGCCTGCGCGCGGCTTTGCCCGTACCCTTCCGCTCGAGCAGGTGGGGTTTTTTTCGGCGCGGTGAGGGCCCGCTCGCTCAAGAAAGAACGGAGAAGGACATATGAAGCGGCTACGCGTGCGTGCTTGGCGCCCCCAATGGGGGGTGAGAGTCCTCGCATCGGCCTGTCTGGCAGCCACCCGCCTGCTGCTCGCCGATCCCGCACCCGAGGGGTCGCGCCACTGCGACGCTACGGACGCCCAAGCAGCCAGGTCGCTTGCCGACGTGCTTTATGAGAGAAGAGAGTACCAGCGGGCCGGTGAGTGTTACCAAGCCGCAGGCGACCCGTCGCACGCGCAACTCGCCTTCTTGAAGGCGGTTGGACCCCAGAGTGAGGCGACTGCGCGCGCGTTCCGGGAGCAGCAGGACGCGGCGAAGTCGCTATTGACCAAGGTGCAGCGAGCCTTCCGCAGCGATCACTGATGCGCGGCGGGAGCCACGGTGGCCCCGCGGGTCGGCATCGTGTGCCTCCGCATGTTCTCGGGGCGTTGGGTATGCTTGCGCGCGCCCTGAGCAGGCGCGCGAGACGTACAGCGGGGGCGGCAAGGCCCGAGTCTTAGGGGGAGATCATGAATGCAAACCGTACGGGCGCCGGGTTCGGCGCGCCGCCTGAGATCCGCCTCGGCCTCGATACCGGCGGAACGTACACCGACGCCATCGCGCTCGATGGTGAGCGGCGCGTTCTGGCGAGCGCCAAGGCTCGCACCACCCATTGGGACCTCGCCATCGGCATCAGCGAGGCCATCCACGCCTTGCTGGCTGCGCTCCCCGGGGGCGTACAGCGCGAGCACATCGTGCTGGTCTCGGTGTCGACGACGCTTGCGACCAATGCCGTGGTGGAGGGGCGCTTCAGCCCCATCTGCACACTCTTGGTCGGCTTCGACGAACGCATGGTCGAGCGCTCCGGGCTCCGACGAGGGGGTGGCGGCAGTGTCGTCGCCATACGTGGCGGCCACGATGCGACGGGTGATGAAGTCGAGCCGCTCGATGAGGGAGCGGTGCAAGCGGCAGTGGACGAGTTCGGTGGCACCGTGGAGGCATTCGCGGTTGCCGCCATGTTCTCGGTGCGCAATCCTGCCCACGAGCTGCGCGTGCGGGAGCGGATCCGCGCGGGCTGCGGCAAGCCAGTGACCTGCAGTCACGAGCTGAGCGCGCAGCTCGATGCACCCCGTCGCGCGCTCACCGCGGCCTTGAACGCGCGCCTGACACCGCAGGTCCGCCACCTGATGGATTCGGTCCAGGAAGTGCTGGGTCGCGAGCGCATCGCGGCCCCACTCATGGTGGTGCGTGGCGACGGCACATTGGTCAAGTCCGAGGTCGCCCTCGAGTATCCGGTCGAGACGGTGCTGTCCGGACCCGCTGCGAGCGTGGTCGGTGCGAGCTTCCTCAGCGGTCTGCGGAATTTCGTGGTCGCCGACATGGGCGGCACCACGACAGATGTCGCGGTCGTGGCCGACGGACGTCCGGTGGTGCGGCCGGAAGGGGCCGTGATCGGCGGCTGGCGCACGATGGTGCAGGCCATCGACGTTCACACCTGCGGCCTGGGCGGAGACAGCGAGGTGTTCTTCGACCGCGAACGGCGCTTGAGGGTCGGGCCACGCCGCGTCGTGCCGCTGAGTCTGTTTGCGCTGCAGTTCCCCGAAATCCGCGCCGAGCTGAGCAGGCTCTCTAGCGCTGAAACACTGCCCTCATTCGCCGGCCACTTTGTCGTGCGCAATCCCGGTCCCGAGCGTGCGCTGGCCCTCGATCGGCTCGAACGGCGGATTCTCGACGCGCTCGGTGCGATGCCGCGCGGCGTGGAGAGCGTGGCGCGTACGACTCCGGGCGTCGAGGCCCTGCGACGCCTGGTCGATCGTGGGCTTGCGACGGTTGCCGCCTTCACCCCGAGCGACGCGCTGCACGTCCTCGGGGGCCAGCACGGCGGGTGCGTGGAGTCTGCGCGTCTCGGCGCCGCGCTGTTGGCGCTCGAGGAGCGTAATGCGAGCGCCCGGCGGGAGCGAGACACGCCGGAAGGCATCTGCCTGCGCACCTATGAACACGTGATACAGCAGGCCGGGCAGTTGGTGCTCGAGACCGCGCTCGCGCGCGATCCCGGGCTCGAGGTCGGCCGGTCGGGTCACTTCCGTCAGCTGATGGGTGAGGTGGCGGCCGGACGGCGCTTCTCAGAGCTCCTCGAGGTCGCCCTGAGGCTGACCACACCGCTCATCGCCATCGGCGCGCCCGCTGCGGCGTACTACCGAGAAGTCGCGCGACGGCTGGGCGCTGTGCTGCGCGTCCCCGAACACGCGGAGGTCTGCAACGCGATCGGCGCAGCTGCGGGGGTGGTGTCGGAAGTCTGCGAGCTCACCGTCAACCAGCCCGTGCTCAATGTCTTTCGCGTGCACGACCCCGCGGGCAGTCGCGATTTCGATGACGCGCACACTGCTATCGAAGAGGCCAAGCGCATCGCGCGCGCGTACGTGCTCGCGGCGGCGCTGCGCTCCGGTGCGAGCGATCCTCACATCGACACGACGGTCAGCGAGCGCCGTGCACGCACAAACACCGGAGATGAGTACCTCGCCGAAGCGACGGTATGCGCCCGCGCCACTGGTGTGCCCGCCATGAGCCGCGCCGTGGGGGATCATGGGACCGTCGTCGTGTGAGCGCCGCTCGGCTCGCTGACGCCCTGATGCGACGGCTCGATGTCCTTACCACCAGCGACCTCGCCAACCACGGCCCGCTCGAGGGCTCCGAGGTCCACGGGTTTGACAAGGTGGCCATTGAAACCGGCGGCGCGTGCGCGCTGATAATCTTCCGCCTGCCCGTAGCCCGTCA
>Ga0187783_10000932_pt1 | contig 21531 bp, 20 predicted proteins | sample 1015_SJ02_MP02_2_FD_132471 | JGI IMG/M metagenome (GOLD analysis project Ga0187783, IMG submission 132471) | Tropical peat soil microbial communities from peatlands in Department of Meta, Colombia - 1015_SJ02_MP02_20_MG | ecosystem: Environmental > Terrestrial > Soil > Wetlands > Peat | place...
CCAGGCTATCGAGACCGCGGTAGGATTCGCACCGGCGATCCTGGTGCGCGCCGGCTTCACCGGCGAGCTCGGTTACGAGATCTGGACGACGCCGGACTATCTGGCCGTGCTGTACGAAGACCTGTGGGATGCCGGACGGCCACTCGGCCTCACGCACTTCGGCGGCCGGGCCCTTTCCTGCTTGCGCCTGGAGAAAGGCTACGGCTCGTTCAACAAGGACTTCCGCCCCGACTACACTCCGGGAGAGACCGGGCTCGATCGCTTCGTCGACTTCGACAAGCCGGATTTCACCGGCCGTGCGGCCGCCCTGGCCGAGCGTGCCGCCGGGGCGAAGCGCCGCTTCGTGATCCTGGAGATCGCGGAAACGGACGCCGAGGTAGTCGGCTTCGAGTCGATCATGAAGGACGGCGCTGCGGTCGGCTATGTCACCTCGGGTGCTTTTGGCCACTGCGTCGGCAAGAGCCTCGCCGCCGGCTACGTGCCGCGCGGCCTCGCGCAGGAGGGCGCGCGCTTCGAGGTCGACATCCTCGGAGAGATGCGCGCGGCCACACTGCGTCTCGAGCCGCTCTACGATCCTGCCGGCCTCAAGCTGCGCGGCTGAGGCGCGGCCCGTCGCAGGTCCTGAGCCGTGTCCGCCCAACACCAAGCCGGCAGCCGCGAGCGCGGCGCACGGGTGCTGCCGGTGGTTCGGGTCGCCAGCGGCAACTTCCTCGAGATGTACGACTTCATGGTGTTCGGCTACTACGCCGTCGCGATCGGCCAGGCCTTCTTTCCCGCGCGCACTCCGTTCACATCGCTGATGCTCTCGCTGGCGACCTTCGGCGCCGGCTTTCTCATGCGGCCGTTGGGAGCGGTGATACTCGGCGCCTACGCCGACCGGCATGGCCGGCGCGCAGGCCTGCTCCTCACTCTGACACTCATGTCGGGCGGCATTCTCTCCATCGCCTGCATGCCCGGCTACGCACGCGTCGGGCTGCTGGCGCCGCTGGTAGTGCTGCTGGGGAGACTGCTGCAGGGCTTCTCTGCCGGCATGGAGCTCGGTGGCGTATCGGTGTACCTGTCGGAGATCGCCACGCCCGGCCACAAGGGCTTCTATGTGAGCTGGCAGTCGGCGAGTCAACAGCTCGCAGTCATATTCGCAGCGCTGGTCGGCGCGCTGTCGAGCTCGCTGCTGACCCCGCAGCAGATGCAGCTGTGGGGCTGGCGCGTTCCGCTGCTGCTCGGCTGCGCAATCATTCCGCTGCTTTTCATCCTGCGCCGCTCGCTCGAGGAGACTCCGGTGTTTCAGGCGCGCCGCCAACGTCCGACGACGACCGAGATACTCCACTCGCTCGCCGCTCACTGGCGCATCGTTTGCGTCGGCGTACTGCTCGTCACCACCACCACCGTTTCCTTCTACATGATCACCGCGTACACGCCGACCTTCGGCAGCGCGGTGCTGCAGCTGCCGCCCGCCGACACGCTGTTGGTGACGCTGTGCATCGGCGCCTCCAATCTGCTGTGGCTGCCGGTGATGGGCGCGCTCTCCGATCGCATCGGACGCCGTCCGCTGCTGCTCGCTGCCAGCCTGCTGATGCTGCTCAGCGCCTGGCCGGTGATGAGCTGGCTCGCCGCCGCACCCTCCGTCACGCGCCTGCTGGCGAGCGAGCTGTGGCTGTCGTTCCTCTACGGCAGCTACAACGGCGCGATGGTGGTGCTGCTGACCGAGATCATGCCGCCCGAGGTGCGCACCTCCGGCTTTGCATTGGCCTACAGCCTCGCGACGGCGATATTCGGCGGCTTCACGCCCGCGATCTGCACCGCTCTGATCCATGCCACGCACAATCGCGCGATGCCCGGGCTATGGCTGGCGCTCGCCGCCGCCTGTGGACTCGCGGCAACGCTCATGACGGGACCCGAGCAGCCCCGGCCCGGCGGCGATAACGGCACGCGATCAGCAGAGGCGATCTAGAGGCGCGGCCTGCCAAATCCAACACCACTGCGGCGGCAGCGTATGATTGCGACCCGTCGCGCTCGCAAGCGGCTCAAACTACGGAGTGTTGATGGCGACTGCTGCGCCTGCAGGAATCTCCGCGTGCATCATTACCTTCAATGAAGCGGACCGGATCGAGCGCTGCATCGAGGCCGTCGGTTTCTGCGACGAGATCATCGTGGTGGACTCCCACTCGAGGGACGGTACCCGCGAGCTCGCCGCGCGTCGCGGCGCCCGGGTCATCGAGCGTGACTGGCCCGGCTACCGCTCGCAGAAGCAGTACGCAACCGAAATCGCGCAGCACGAGTGGGTGCTGTGCGTGGATGCGGATGAGTGGGTGACGCCGGAGCTGCGCGCCGAGATCCTCACGCTCAAGGCGCGTGGTTTTCCCTCAGTGGACGGCTACAGCGTGCCGCGCCTCACGGTCTACTTTGGCGGTCCGCTGCGTCACGGCAACGCCTGGCCCGACCGCAGGATCCGACTCTACCGGCGCAGCGCGGCCCGCTGGGTCGGGTACGAGGTCCACGAGAAGATCGCAGTGACCGGCGCCGTAGGTAAATTGCGCGCCCACCTCGAGCACGACGCCTATCGCAGTCTCGACGATCAGCTGGCGCGCGCCGACCGCTATGCACGACTGATGGCCGAGGAGATGCATCGCGACGGTCGCCGCTGCCATCTGCCGGCCGTATTCCTGCATCCTGCGTGGCGTTTCTTCCGCGGCATGGTGATCAAGCGCGGGCTGCTCGACGGCTGGCGCAGCTGGTTGTTTCACTGCGTCGAGGCGGGCTACGTGCACCGCAAGTACCTGCGGCTGTGGGCACTGTCGCGAATACGCCCGCAGTCACCGCCGTGAGTCCGCAACGCGATCACTCGAAAGCATGAGCGAGCTGTTGGCAGCGCCGCCGCGCTCGGTAGTGATACTGAAGCTCTCCGCAATCGGCGACGTCTGCAACACGCTGCCCGTGGTCCGCACCCTGCAGAGTGCGTGGCCGACGGCGCAGTTCAGCTGGATCATCGGGCGCCGCGAGGCGCAGCTCGTGCGGTGCGTCCGCGATATCGAATTCATCGAGCTCGACAAGCGCGCGGGCCTCTCCGGCTACCGTACCGTTCAACGTGCGTTGCGCGGACGCCGGATCGATCTGTTGCTGCACATGCAGTTTGCCTGGCGCGCCAGCCTGATGGCCGCACTGCTCAGGGCGCAGGTCAAGCTCGGCTACGATCGCGAACGGGCGCTCGATCTGCAGTGGTTGTTCACCACCCATCGGATCGAGCCGACGCCACGCGAGCACGTGATGGACGCGCTGTTCGGCTTTGCACGGCGCCTCGGAGTGGAGAAGCGCCAATATCGCTGGGACATCCCGCTGCCCGACAGCGCCTGCGAGTACGCGCTGCGCCACATTCCCGACGGCGAGCCGGCCCTGATCATCAGTCCCTGCTCGAGTCACGTGCTGCGCAACTGGCACGCCGCGGGCTACGCCCAGGTGGGCGACTACGCCGCGCGGCTGGGACTCAAGGTGTTGATCTGCGGCGGGCGTACGCCACTCGAGCAGCGCATGGGGGCGGAAATCACCGCACGCATGCAGGGGGCGTGCACCAACCTGGTGGGGCAGGACACGCTGCCCGAGTTCTACGCTACGCTCGCGCGCGCGCGTGTCCTGCTGACGCCCGACTCCGGCCCGGCGCACCTGGCAACCTCGCTCGGCGTCCCGGTCGTCGGGCTGTACGCCGCCACCAATCCGGCTCGCAGCGGACCGTATTTCAGCCGCGACCTGTGCGCGGACCGCTTCGACGAGGCGGCGCGGCGGTTTCTCGGCAGGACCGCCACCGATTTGCCCTGGCGCACCAAGATCGAGCGGCCGGGTGTCATGGATCTGATCGAGGTCGCCGACGTCATCGGCAAGCTCGAAGCCGCGCTACGCCGCCAGCCGCGCAGCTAGCCGTTCACTTCCGCCCGGAACTCGGCACTTGCACCCAGAAGGGCTGCCGCGGATCCTCCGCGACCGTATCGGCGGGACCGATGCCGAAGATCTGCACGATGACTTCCTCATCGCTGTTCGAGCCATCCCAATGCAGCGCCTTGGCAGGATGAAACATGTAGCTGCCCGGCTTGAGAGGCACTGCGCGCGTGGGATCGAAAGTGTCCCCGGTCCCGGCGAACCAGGTTCCCTCGAGAACGGTGACGTAGCGGTCATTCGGGTGCCAGTGGGGCCGGTCCATGACATGAGGCGGAAACCGCACCCGCTGAATGTAGAGTCCGTGGCCAGCGGGGTCGCCCGCAATGGTCGCGATCTGCGCCCCAAATCCGCCAGCCAGATCCTGCCAGTGCACTTGCTCGGGGCTCAACCGCACGAAGGCGGCATCTTCTGCCGCCTCCTGCTGCGCCGCTGCGCCGAGGAACGAACCGCAGATCAGACACGCTGCGATGATGGTGTTGCTGCTCATTACTTCTTCTCCCAGCTGCGCGTGTTGTAGCGCTTACGGACATCGACGGCAACCGCAACGCGCATATCGGCAGCGGTGTGGCAGGCCGCCCGCACCGACACAACATCTTTCCTTCGGGTCGGGCCTGCCAGGCGACCGGCGCCTGCGCGGATGCTCTCTTCGGCCCATGCACAACGCCCGCGTGCGGCTGGGCCATGCGGGTCGGAGAGCATAGGTCGGGCAATTGAGGAATCTAACTGTCTGCGCCCGCGCAACCGGCGGTCTGCGGCAGACAATGAGTTGAATCAGCGCGCGGCGGGAAGAGACGCGCAGCGATCTGGTGGAGGCTAGGGTCGGAATCGAACCGGCGTAGACGGCTTTGCAGGCCGCTGCATGACCACTCTGCCACCTAGCCTTCGGTGATAAAGCGGGCAACGAGACTAAGGACCCGCAACCCGAGGCGCGCGACGTTCGCACGCGGACCGAGCGAAGTCAATGAATGGGCAGGGGTTCCGACTACCGACTACTTGCGCATGCGTCGGCGCGCTGCGATCGACCCGACACAAACACCGACGGGGTGCCGACCCTCCTCGAGGTGTTCAGCGCGGCAAGCGGTCGGAAAATTTGGAGCGGGAAACGAGACTCGAACTCGCGACCCCGACCTTGGCAAGGTCGTGCTCTACCAACTGAGCTATTCCCGCATCCGAATGATGAGGGGCGATTCTATGTACACCCCCTCTGAAGTCAAGGTAACGGTCGAAAGCCCGATACGGCTCCGGTCTCGATGCCCCGCCTCGTGACTTAAGTCCCAAATCGCCTGTTCAAAGCTCGCAATCGTTGGCGCGCGATTCCATGCCCGCGGAGGGAGCGGGACGCAGCAGTCAGCTGTTCGCCGTCGAGCGCACCTCGCAAGGCCGCAAACCCCTGAGCGAGACCAGCATGGGTGGCGGGAAAGCGAATGTCGACGCGCCGCGGATGCATGGCGCGGGCGTGCGCGCGTCGAGCGTTAGCCTCGCGCTACGGCGGCGGCTGTGGCCGCGTCGGATCGTATCGGGACGAGGTCGTTCAACGACGTCGTTGCAAAAACCTCCGCCACCAGCGGCTGCGCGCCATACAGCACCAGTTTCCCCCCCTTGCGCCCCAGCGCCCGGGCGATCGTGATGAACATGCGGATACCACCCGAGGCGACAAAAGCGACCTGGGAGAGATCCACGATCGCACGCGCACTGCGCGGTACCAGGTGGGCCGTGAGCTGAGTCTCGATGCTGTCGACCCCGGGGGTATCCAGTCGGCCGACCAGCGACACGATCAGGATTCCTTCACCCGCATCCCCGAGCTGCATCTGCATGGTCTCACCCCCAGCCGACGGCGGTCTTCGCGCCGATGGCGCGGCACCGGGAAATCTTAAGCGCGCGGTCGCGCTCGGTGCAAACGCAGGCTGCGCCTGCCCCACCACACCGAAGCGGTTAACTGCGCTGCTTCAGCGTCTCAGATCGGGCCAGGCGGCACGCAGATAGGCCACCATCGAAATGAGAGTCGCGGCGGCTGCGACTTCGGTCAGCGCCACGCCGAGCGCGTACGTCGGCAGCCCGATGAGCGGCCGCCGGTACAGCATCAGAGAGAGTCCGACGATCTGCAGGATCGTCTTGTACTTGCCGAGTTGCGAGACGGCGACCTTGCGCCGCGCACCGATTTCCGCCATCCACTCGCGCAGCGCCGAGATCGTGATCTCACGGCCGATGATGACGGCCGCGGTGAGCACGATCAGCCAGCGGGGGTCCCGGCTGACGAGCAGCACCAACGCGACGGCCACGATCAGTTTGTCGGCCACCGGGTCGAGGAAGGCGCCGAGACGCGAGATCTGACCCAGGCGCCGCGCCAGGTAGCCATCGAGCGAATCGGTGACGCCGGCCGCCGCGAACAGCAAGCCCGCCGCCGGATCGGCCCACGAGTAAGGCATGTAGAACAGCAGAACGATCAGCGGGATCGTCGCAATGCGCGTCCACGTCAACGTGTTGGGCAGATTCCAGCGCACGGATGCCGTCTACGAGCCTGGGTGCAGGTGATCATAAAGGGCCCGGGCCAAGGCTGCTCCGATACCGCTCACCTGCGAGAGATCGGCGACGCCCGCCCGCATGACGCCCTGCAGTCCCCCGAAGTGCCGCAGCAACGCGCGGCGTTTGGCGGGACCAAGGCCCGGGACCACCTCGAGCACCGACTCGTTGTAGCGCCGGGCGCGCTTGCGGCGGTGGCCGGTGATGGCGAAGCGGTGCGCCTCATCACGGATTCTCTGGATGAGACGCGAGGCCGGCCCGTGGGCCGCCGGTACGATGGGCGAGCTCGCTCCGTAGACGAACAGCCGCTCCTGCCCGGGCCGGCGATCCGGCCCCTTGGCGACGCCCACCAGCGCGAGCTCGGCGAAGCCGAGCTCGGCGAGTACCTCGTGCACCTGGGTGATCTGCCCGAGACCTCCGTCGATGAGCAGTACATCGGGCACCGGCACTTCACCCTGCCGCACATGACGGTAACGGCGCTCGAGCGCCTGGCGCAGCGCAGCGTAATCGTCCCCGGGCGTCACCCCGAGGATGTTGAAGCGGCGGTACTCCTTCTTCAGCGGGCCGTCGGGGCCGAACACCACGCAGGAAGCCACCGCGCCCTCCCCTCCGGTGTGACTGATGTCGAAGCACTCGAGCCGGCGCGGCGGCTCGGGCAGGTCGAGCTCGGCTGCCAGATCGGCGAGCATCTCCTCCATGCCGGCGCGCTGCGCAAAGTGCATACGCAGGGCCTGCTCGGCGTTCTCGCGCGTCAACTCGACCCAGCGGGCCCCGAGTCCGCGCCGCGGATGCCGGACATCCACCGCATGCCCTGCCCGGGTGCTGAGCGCTTCGGCAAGCGCGTTCGCTTCCTCGAGCGGCGCGCCGAGCAGCACCTCGGCCGGTGGCGGGTTGTCGGCGTAGTACTGCATGACGAACGAGGCCAGCGCCTCGTGCGGCTCCGCCAGCAGCGCGCGCGGAAAGTGACTGCTGGTGCCGAGATTGCGGCCGCCGCGCATGACCATGACACTGATCGCATACTCGCCAGCCTTGCCGACGATGACGAACACGTCCAGGTCGCGGGCGCTGTCGGCGTTGACGACCTGCTGCGCCTGAATGCGCTTGAGCGCCGCGAGCTGATCGCGGATCTGCGCGGCGCGCTCGAACTCGAGCCGCTCGCCCGCTGTCTCCATGCGCGCCTCGAGCTCGGCGTTCACCTCTTCGCTGCGTCCCTCGAGTACCTTGACCGCGGCGGCAATGTCCTGCGCATAGGCCTCGCGGCTGATCAGGCCGACGCACGGCGCCGAACAACGACCGATCTGGTGCTGCAGGCACGGTCGGCTGCGGTTGGCGAAGAAGCTGTCGGCGCAATTGCGGATCTGAAACAGCTTCTGCAGCTGGTTGAGCGTGTCGCGAACCGCGCCCGCGTTGGGAAACGGCCCGAAATAACGCCCGGGCGCGCTGCGCGAGCCGCGGTAGAACTCGAGCCGCGGAAATGGATGCTCGACGTACAGATGGATGTAGGGAAAGCTCTTGTCGTCGCGCAGCACCACGTTGAAGCGCGGTTTGTGCGCCTTGATGAGGTTGTACTCGAGCAGCAGCGCCTCGGTTTCAGAGTTGGTGAGCGTGACCTCGATGGCGCTGATCTGGGCCGTGAGCGCTTGCACCTTGGGATCGACATTGCGCGCGGTGAAGTACGTCGCCACCCGATCGCGCAGACTGCGTGCCTTGCCGACGTACAGCAGTTCCTGATCCGCTCCGAACATGCGGTAGACGCCGGGCCGCTTCGGCAATGAAGCGATGTAGCTCTTGTGATCGAATCCGCTCATCCGCACCCCGCCCGCTTCCGCAACCGGGTGCCGCGGCCGCGCGGGCTACCAGCTACCGCCAGCCCGGCACGCCTGCAGGCCTGCGCCACTACCGCGCGGAACATCGCCGGCGTCAGCCGCCGGGTAGCGGTGTTGTAACGGCTGCAATGATAGGAGTCGATCACGCAACGGGCCGCATCCAGCCGGTGCTCGCGCGCGTGGGCGAACGGGTAGTGTGCCCGTACCCGCCCAAGCGCCATCAGGACGGCATCGTGCGCCACCCGCCCAAGGGCGAGGTAAACGCGCACGCCGCGAAGCGAGCGCAGCTCCTGCGTCAGATAGGCATTGCAACGGCGGACCTCCTCGGTCAGCGGCTTGTTGCCGGGAGGCACGCACTTGACGGCATTGACGATGCGCACGCCGTAGAGGATGAGCCCGTCGCGCGCGCCATTCGACCGCGGCGCACTGGCCAGGCCCGCCTCATGCAGCGTCTCGTAGAGCAGTATGCCGGCGTGATCGCCGGTGAACGGGCGGCCGGTACGGTTGGCGCCATGCATACCGGGGGCGAGGCCGACGACGACGATGCACGGACGGACGGCGCCGAACGAAGGCACCGGGCGCGCCCAGTAATCGCCGTGCCGGCGCCGCGTCAGCGCCAGAAACGCGGCGAGCCGCGGACAGCGCCTGCAGTTCGGGTCGTACGACTTGGAGCGGGTGGGAAGCGCGGGAAGCTCGGTCATCCCCGTTTCAGGGCGCCGGCACCGCGCCGCGTGGGTCGCTGCGGCGGCTCTGGCTGCGCTCGGCGATCAGCATCGCCAGCTCGAGTGCCTGCTCATGATTCAAACGGGGGTCGACACTCGAGCGGTACGCCCGCGCCAGATCCTGGTCGGTGAGGCCACGCGCACCGCCGGTGCACTCGGTCACATCCTCCCCGGTCAGCTCGATGTGCACCCCACCGAGGTAGGAGCCGAGATCGGCATGGATACGGAAGGCGAGATCGAGCTCCTTGAGAATGTTCTCGAAGCGGCGCGTCTTGATCCCGCCGGTAGTGGTCTCGGTGTTGCCGTGCATCGGATCGCAAACCCACAGCACCGTCTGGCCGGTCTGCCGCACGGCTTCGATGGCCTTCGGCAGCGAGGCGGCGACATCCTTGGCGCCGAATCGATGGATGAGCGTGAGACGTCCTGGTTGATTCTGCGGATTGAGCACACTCACCAACCCCTGCAGCCATCCCGCCTCCATTGCCGAGCCGACCTTCACACCGATCGGATTGGAGATGCCGCGAAAGTACTCGACATGTGCACCTTCGAGCGCGGCGGTGCGCATCCCGATCCATGGCATGTGGGTCGAGAGGTTGTACCAGCGGTTCTGGCGCGGGATGAAGCGCGTCTGCGCCTGCTCGTACAGCAGGTGCAGACCCTCGTGACTCGCGTAGAAGTCCACCAGCGTCGCCTCGTGCACCGGATGTCCGCTCATGCCCTCGAAGAAGTCGAGCGCATCGCCGATCGATCTGACGATGCGCTCGTAGGCGTCCTTGAGCGGTGCCTGGTGGACGAAGCCGAGGTCCCAGTACTCGGGATGATGCAGGTCGGCGAACCCGCCCTCGACCAGTGCACGGACGAAATTGAGCGTCAGCGCCGCGCGCTCATAGCCGCGCAGCAGCAGCTCCGGGTCCGCCGCGCGCGCCTCGGCGGTGAATTCCGGGCGGTTCACCAGGTCGCCGCGATAGCTCGGTAGTGTCAGGCCGTCCCGTGTCTCGCTGTCCGCCGACCGCGGCTTGGCGTACTGGCCAGCCATCCGCCCGACGCGAATCACCGGTTTCTTCAACCCGTGCAGCAGCACCAGGCTCATCTGCAGGAGAATCTTGAGCTTCTTGGCGATGGTGTCGGACTCGCAGTCCGCGAACGCTTCTGCGCAGTCCCCGCCCTGCAGCAGAAACGCCTCACCGCGCTGGGCGGCGGCCAGCCGCGCGCGCAGTGCCTCGACCTCCCACGACACCACGATCGGCGGCAGCCGCGAGATCTGCGCGACGATCCGCTCGAGTGCCCGCGGGTCGTCGTACACCGGCTGCTGCTGGGCGGGTTTCGCCTGCCAGCCGGCCGGGTGCCAGGAAGTGGTCGCAGGTGTGCGCATGCGATCGATCCTAGCATGTGCTGTGCGCGGATTCGGGCCATGGCCCTGGGGCGGTCGGCGGCTGGCGTTGCCGGCGCTTCGCGGGCAGAATGCGCCCCTTTTCGAGAGGGCGCTATGCATCGGGTACTGATTCTCGGGGCCGGAAAAATCGGCGCGTTGATCTCGGGATTACTTGCCGAATCGGGCAGTTACCGCGTGCAGCTGGCCGACGTCGATGGTGCGGCCGCCGAAGCCGTGGCGCGGGCCCATGGCAGCGGACACCTCAAGGCGTTGGCGTTCGATGCCACCCGCGAGGCCGACCTCGCCCGCCACCTGGGCGAGGTCGACGCCGTGATCTCGAGCCTTCCCTATTACTGCAACGTCGCGGTGGCCACGGCGGCGCGTAAGGCGGGCGTGCATTACTTCGATCTGACTGAGGACGTCGAGGTGACCCGGGCGGTGCGGGCGCTGGCGGCCGGCGCGCCGCGGGCGTTCGTGCCGCAGTGTGGGCTCGCTCCCGGCTTCATCAGCATCGCCGCCGCTGAGCTCATGAGGCACTTCGATGAGCTGCGGGCGGTGAAGTTGCGGGTCGGCGCGCTGCCGCAGCATCCCAACAACGTCCTCAAATACTCGCTCACCTGGTCGACGGAAGGACTCATCAACGAGTATGGCAACCCCTGCCAGGCGATCAGCGATGGCCGGCTGCAGGAGGTGGCGCCGCTCGAAGGACTGGAGGAGATCGAGATCGACGGCACCTTGTACGAGGCCTTCAACACCTCGGGCGGCCTCGGCTCGCTCGCCGAGACTCACGGCGCACAGGTCGAGACGATGAACTACAAGACCATGCGCTATCCCGGCCACTGTGCGCAGATGCGCCTGCTGATGAATGACCTGAAACTCAACCATGAGCGCGCGACGCTCAAGCACATTCTGGAGAACGCCGTACCGCAAACGCTGCAGGACGTGGTCATCGTCTACGCGGCGGTCACCGGCTTGCAGGATGGACAGTTGCGGGAGGAGAACTACGTCAACAAGATCTACCCGCAGATGATCGCCGGGCGGCTGTGGTCGGCCATCCAGGTAACGACCGCCGCCGGCATCACCGCGGTCGCGGACCTGGTGCTCGAGCACGAGGGCCGCTACCACGGCTTCATCGCCCAGGAGCAGTTTCGACTCGCCGACATCCTCGCCAACCGCTTCGGCCGCTATTTCGCAGCCGGCGGCAGCAGCCAGCTCTCCGGCGAGGTGATCGCCGCCGGCCGGACCGGCCACCAGCGAAATCGTAAGGCAGTGACCGCATGAACACCGATATCGACGCCCTGCTGCGGCGGCTGAAGCTCGGGCCACTGAACCCGGGCGCCTTCTCCGGTGCGCGCGGCTGGTCGAGCGGCACCGAGGCGGCACTGCTCAACGTACGTAATCCCGCCAACGGCCTGCTGCTCGCGCAGGTGCGCCCGGCAACCGAACAGGACTACGAGCACGTGCTCGGCTCGGCGGTCGAGGCGGCCAGGGCCTGGCGCGAGGTGCCCGCGCCGAAGCGTGGCGAGGTGGTCCGCCAGCTGGGCGAGCAGCTGCGGCAGCACAAGGAGGACCTCGGTACGTTGGTGTCGCTCGAGAACGGCAAGATCCTCGCCGAGGGCCTCGGCGAGGTGCAGGAAATGATCGACATCGCCGATTTCGCCGTCGGACAGTCGCGCATGCTCTACGGCCTGAGCATGCACTCGGAGCGTCCGCAGCATCGCATGTCCGAGCAATGGCACCCGTTGGGTGTCGTCGGCATCATCACCGCCTTCAACTTCCCGGTGGCCGTATGGGCGTGGAACGCGTGCCTGGCCGCGATCTGCGGCAATGTCTGTATCTGGAAGCCCTCGCACAAGACACCGTTGAGCGCCCTCGCGGTTCAGCACCTCTGCAATGCAGTGGTCGAGGCCAATCATCTGCCGCCGATCTTTCAGCTCTTCATCGACGGCGGTGCCGACCTGGCGACGCGCCTGGTGGAGGACCGGCGGGTGGCACTCATCTCCTTTACCGGCTCCACCGAGGTCGGCCGCAGGGTGGGCGAGCGCGTCGCCGCCCGGCTCGGCAGGAGTCTGCTCGAGCTCGGCGGCAACAACGCGGTCATCGTCGATGAGAGCGCCAACCTCGATCTGGCAGTTCCCGCGATCGTGTTCGGAGCGGTGGGCACCGCCGGCCAGCGCTGCACCAGCACGCGCCGGGTGTTCGCCCATCAGGGGATCGCTGCCGAGCTCGAACGCCGGCTGATCCACGCCTACCGGCAGGTACGCATCGGCGACCCGCTCGAGGCCGGCACACTCATGGGACCGCTCATCGATGCGCCGGCGGTCGAGAGCTACCGTGCGGCCATTGCCGCGGCGCGCACCGCAGGTGGCGAAGTTCTCTACGGGGGCAGCGTGCTCGGGCGTCCCGGCAACTTCGTCGAGCCGACCATCGTCCGTGCCCGCAACGAGTGGCCGATCGTACAGACTGAGACCTTCGCTCCGGTGCTGTACCTGATACCGGTGGCCTCGCTCCCGGAGGCGATCGCAGAGCAGAACGCCGCCGCCCACGGGCTGTCCTCGGCGCTGTTCACCGATCGGCTGCAGAGCGCCGAGACCTTCCTGTCAGCCGCTGGCAGTGACTGCGGTATCGCCAACATCAACCTCGGCACTTCCGGGGCGGAGATCGGCGGTGCCTTCGGCGGCGAGAAGGACACCGGCGGCGGACGCGAGTCGGGCTCGGATGCGTGGAAGGCCTACATGCGCCGCCAGACCAACACGGTGAACTGGAGCCGCGAGCTGCCTCTCGCCCAGGGCATCGAATTCAAGGTCGATTCAACGTCCCGGTAGCCACAGCGCGATACGCGCGCCGCCGAGCGGCGAGCGATCGATCTCGAGCCGCCCGCCGTAGAGCTCGACGGTGTCCTGGACCATGGCGAGCCCGAGGCCGTGGCCGGGCATCTTCTCGTCCGCACGCACACCGCGCCGCCCGACGCGTGCCCGATCCTCCGCGGAGATTCCGGGCCCATCGTCCTCGACCGTGATCATCAGCCGCTCGCGGGGATCGGCGCCGGGATCGGCCGCGGCGCTCAAGCGCACCCGGCTGCGGCACCACTTGCAGGCGTTATCGAGCAGGTTGCCGAGCAGCTCCGTCAGGTCGCCGCGGTCGCCGATGAATTGCGTTGCCGGCGCGACCGCGAGCTCGATCACCAGGTCTTTACCACCGTAGACGCGTACCAGTGTGCCGCGCAGCTCGCCCGCGACCTGCGCCACATCCACCGGCGGGCCGCCGAGCAGTGCGCCGCCGGACGCCGCCGCGCGCTTCAGCTGGTGCTCGATGATGCCGCTCATTCGGTCGATCTCGCCGCTGACCGTTTCCGCGGCACCGGCGGCGTGCAGGCTGGAGCGCATCACCGCGAGCGGTGTCTTCAGGCTGTGGGCGAGATTGCCGAGGGTGTCGCGGTAGCGCGTGACCCGCTTGCGCTCCCCGAACAGCAGTGCGTTGAGGTTGCCGGCAACACCGGCGAGCTCGCGCGGATAGCCGCCGCCGAGCCGCTCGCTGCGGCCCTCCTCCACTTCGTGGATTTCGCGCTCCATGCGCCGCACCGGCGCCAGCACCCAGTGCAGCAGCGCCGCCAGCATCACCAGCAGCGTCAGCATCAGCCCGATGAACCACCCGATCAGCTCTTGCCGGAAGCGCCACAGCTGCTCCTCGAAGGGGCCGAGGCTGACTGCGACCGTGAACGTCAGTACGTTGCTGTTCGCCGGGCTGCCTTCGAATTGAATTCCACGGCTCTCGATCGCCACGCGGTCGTAGCCGACCGTGGCGTACGCGAGACTGCGTTGTCCCTGCCGCAACGGCTTGCCGAAATCGACTCTGAGTCCGGCGCTCGACGGTGAGCGCCACTCGTGCTGCTGCGAGCGGATCAGCGCGTACACCCCCGAGCGCGGGGTCTCGAGCCACGGATCGAGGTTACTGAGTGCGGGGGCGTACCCGCCATCCGGCTGCGGCTCGGTCGCAGCGATCAGCGCCACCATCTGGCGGTCGAGCACTTCGTCCACGGAGCGGCGTGAGAGATCGCGGAACCCGGTGTCGAGGACCAGCATCATCACGCCGAAAAAGAGCGCCAGCGGCAGTGATACCGAGATGAGCAGGCGTCGACTGAGGGATTGCACCCGCGTAATACGCCGCAACGGCATCCACATCATGACGAGCAGCCGTCGACTCAGGGAACGCACGGATTATGCGCCGGGCCGCGCCGGCACTAGGAGCCGGCGTCGCGCGGCACGGCGAAGCGGTAGCCGCGGCCGCGCAGCGTCTCGATCGGATGCAGCTGGTCGTGCGGATCGAGCTTGCGCCGCAGCCGCCCGACCAGCACTTCGATCACATTGCTGTCGCGCTCGAAATCCTGGTCGTACAGCCGCTCGGTGAGCTCGGTCTTGGAGATCACGTCGCCGGCCCGCAGCATGAGGTGCTCGAGGATCCGATATTCGAAGGTGGTGAGCTCGACCGGCGCGCCCTGCACGCTGATGGTCTGGGCACGCGTATCGAGCACGATCGGACCGCACTTGAGCTGCGGGCTCGCCCAGCCGCCCGCCCGCCGCAGCAGCGCCTGCAGCCGCGCCAGCAGCTCCTCGAAGTGAAACGGCTTGACGACGTAGTCATCAGCGCCTGCCTGCAGCCCCTCGACCTTGTCCTGCCAGTTATCGCGTGCAGTGAGGATCAGAATCGGGTAAATCTTGCGCGCCGTGCGCAGGCGGCGGATGACTTCGAGCCCCGAAATCCCGGGGAGCCCGAGGTCGATCACCGCGACGTCGAGCGGATACTCCGTCCCGGCGAACAAACCCTCGTCGCCATCGCGGGCCACGTCCACGGTGAAGCCGGCGGCGGCGAGGCGGGCCTTGAGCGTATCGCGCAACGCCGCCTCATCCTCCACCACCAGCACGCGCATGGCTGTCTCGCTGCTGCTGGCTACTGTACCGAGCCGCTGGCGGCGTCGACGCGCACCGTCCAGACCTTGCCGGAGTCGTTCAGCAACCGCAGCACGTAGACGGTATGGGCACCGTCCCGTTGCATCTCTGCTTTCACGACCCGCGCCTGGAAGCGCTCTTCGACCATCTTCACCGCCTGATCCATCGACATCACGGCAGGCGCCGCTGCAGCGCGCTCATCGAGGGCCGGCGGCGGTACCGCCGACCCGGGCGCCGCGCTCGCCGCCGCCGCAAACAGCCATGAGATAAGGAGAGCTGCAATCTTCATCGCCGCCAAGCCTAGCGCATTCACCTTCGGCGCGGCGACTGCAACGCTCCCAACTCCCCGCTTCAGCTGAGGTTCAGTTTCGCCTCCTCCCACAGCGCATCCCATTCGGCAGCTGACAAGTTCTCCAGCTGCAGATCTCGCTCGCGGGCGAGATTCTCCATGCGCTCGAACCGGCGCTCGAATTTGCCGTTGGCAGCGCGCAGCGCCTGCTCGGGATCCACTTGCAGGTGCCGGCTCCAGTTGACGACAGCGAACAGCAGATCGCCCAGCTCCTCGGCGATTGCCGCGCGCCCGTCGGCGGCGGGGTCGTGGTCGACGGCAGCGACTGCCGCCTGGGTTTCCGCCACCTCCTCCAGCACCTTCGCGTGCACCTGTTGCGCATCGCCCCAGTCGAAGCCGACGCGCGCCGCGCGACGTCCGAGCTTGGCCGCGCGCGTGAGTGCCGGCAGCGAGCGCGGAATCCCCGCAAGCACTGCGCTGCCGCTGCTGACAGGTCGGGCCGCCGCGCGCTCCTGGGCTTTCTGCTGCTCCCATGCGTGCACCAACTCTTGCGGCGCGAGCTTTGCGCCGGCGAACAGGTGCGGGTGTCGCCGCACCAGCTTCTCGTGGATCGTGCGCGCCACCGCGGCGAAATCGAACCAGCCGCACTCCTGCGCCAGGCGCGCATGGAACACGACCTGGAACAGCAGATCGCCCAGCTCCTCGCGCAAGTGGGCGCGATCGTCGCGCTCGATGGCGTCGGCGACCTCGTACGCCTCCTCGATGGTGTAAGGCGCGATGCTCGCGAACGTCTGCTGCCGGTCCCAGGGACAGCCGTTCACCGGATCGCGCAGTCGCGCCATCAGCTCCAGCAGCTCGCTGAGTGCCCGCTCGGCGTCGCTCATGAGGACTGCTGCCCGGTGCACAGCCGATAGAGCGTGAGCAGCATCCCGGCGGTCGCACCCCAGATCGTGTGCTTGCCGAAGGGAATCTCACGGAACTCAACTTCTGCGCCGGTCGCGGCCGAACGCCGTCGTCCGATACGCTGGTTGGCCGGATCGAAGAGATAACTCAGCGGTACCTCGAAGGTGTCTGCCACCTCCTCGCTGGCGAGCAGCAGCTCGAAGCCCGGCTGCACGAAGGCGACCACCGGAGTGATGCGAAAGCCGGTGATCACCACGTGATCCGGCAGGTAGCCGACCACCGTGACGAAACGCTCGTCGAGACCGATCTCCTCCCGCGCCTCGCGCAGCGCAGCAGCGCGCGGGTCGTGGTCGCCAGGCTCGATACGCCCTCCGGGAAAGCTGATCTGTCCCGCGTGGGTGCGCAACTGCGTGGCGCGCTGGGTGAACAGCACGGTGAGCTCGGCTCTCTCGACCAGCGGCATGAGCACCGCCGCGGCCAGTGGCTCGCGCACCAGCTGCGGGCGCGCGCCGGGCTCGAATCGTCCGGGCATGAGCCATTCTTCGGGTGCATGTCGCGGCTGCGTACCGGCGAGCCGCGCGCGGATGATGCGCGCCCAATCGGGCGCTGCGGCCCCCCTCGCGGCGTCTTGTCCGGAGGTTGCGTCAGCCGCCACCGCCGCCGCCGCCCTTGATGCCGCCGGTGGTGAGCTCGGTCGGATCGAGCAGGCGTGCCAGCTGCTCGCGCGGCAGGTTGGTCTCGCGCTCGGCCACCTCCAGGATCGGCCGACCCTCAGCGTAGGCCTTCTTGGCAATGGCAGCGCCCTTTTCGTACCCGATCACAGGATTGAGAGCCGTTACCAGAATCGGGTTGCGCTCGAGAGCTTCGGCGATGTGCGCCTTGTTCACCGTGAAGCCGGCGATCGCACTGTCAGCCAGGGCGCGCGCGGCATTCGCCAGCAGCCGGATGCTGCCGAGAAGGTCGAAGGCGATCAGCGGCAGCATGACGTTCAGCTGGAAGTTGCCCGACTGCCCTGCCACCGTGATGGCGGCGTCGTTGCCGATCACCTGGGCAGCCACCATGGCGGTGGCTTCCGCGATGACCGGATTCACCTTGCCCGGCATGATGCTGCTGCCGGGCTGCAGCGCCGGCAGGGCAATCTCCGCCAGCCCGGCGAGTGGCCCGCTGTTCATCCAGCGCAGGTCGTTGGCGATCTTCATCAGGCTGACCGCGATCACCTTCAGCTGCCCGGAGAGCTCGACCGCGGTGTCCTGCGCGGCGAGCGCCTCGAAGTAGTTGCGGGCCGGAACGAAAGCGAGCCCGGTGAGCGTGCTGAGCTCGGCGCAGAAGCGGCGGCCGAAATCGGGGTGCGCGTTGATTCCGGTTCCAACCGCGGTGCCGCCCTGTGCCAGCGCCAGCAGGCGCGGCTCCGTGGACTCGAGGCGCGCGATGCCGTTCTCCACCTGCGTGCGCCAGCCGGAAAGCTCCTGCGCCAGCGTCACCGGCATCGCATCCATGAGGTGCGTGCGGCCGGTCTTGACGATCCCGGCAACCTCGCGCTCCTTGCCTTCGAGCACCACCCGCAGGTGCTCGAGCGCGGGAATCAGCTCGCGGCGGACTTCGAGCGCGGCGCTGACATGAATGGCCGTGGGGATCACATCGTTGCTGCTCTGGCACATGTTGACGTGATCGTTGGCATGCACCGCACTGCCGAGCCGCCGGCTGGCGAGTGCCGCGATCACCTCGTTGGCGTTCATGTTGCTGCTGGTGCCGGAGCCTGTCTGGAAGACGTCGAGCGGGAAGTGAGCGTCGTGCCGTCCGGCGGCAACTTCCGCGGCGGCCGCCTCGATTGCCTGGGCAATGCGCGCCTCGAGCAGTCGCAGATCGTCGTTAGCGCGGGCCGCCGCCTGCTTCACCAGCCCAAGCGCGCCGATGAAGGGCCGCGGCAGGGTGAGGCCGCTGATATGAAAGTTCTGCAGCGCACGTTGGGTCTGCGCACCCCAGAGCGCATCGGCGGGCACCTTGATCTCGCCCATGCTGTCGTGCTCCACGCGGAAGGAAGTCGTCATGCATGCACTCCGCCGCAGTGTGCGCCGCGGCGCGCGGCTTACTGCGCGCTGTGCGGTGCGCCGTTGCGATATGATGCAAATCCTAGCACTTCGAGGCTCACGGTAACGCATGTCAGCGAGCCCCAGCGACCCCCCTGCACTTGATGCGCTATCGCCGGTGGACGGACGTTATCGGAGCGTCACTGCACCACTGCGCGCGCTGCTGTCCGAGGCCGGACTCATCCGCGAGCGCATCCGCATCGAGGCACATTGGTTGCTGCATCTGGCGGCTGCGGTGCCGCAGCTTCCCGGCGCGCAGCTCACTGCCGCAGTGCGCGAGCGTCTGCGCCAGCTCGCCTACGCCCCCGAAAGCTCCGCTGCCGCCGGAGTGAAGACCCTCGAAGCGAGCATCAACCACGACGTCAAGGCGGTCGAATACTACGTGCGCGAACAGCTCACCGCCGCCGGCGCGGGCGATGCGACCCTCGAGCTGGTGCATTTCGGCTGCACCTCCGAGGACATCAACAACCTGAGCTACGCGCGCCTGCTGCAGGCGGCGCGCGCCGCGCTGCTGCCAGTGCTCGAGTCGCGCATCCACGAGCTGACCGAGCTGGCGCACCGCTATGCCGACACCGTCATGCCGGCCCGTACCCACGGCCAGGCCGCCAGCCCGACGACGCTCGGCAAGGAGATGGCCAATTTCGCCGCACGCCTCACTCGCGCCCGGCGTCGTTGGGCCGCCGTCAGTATTCTCGGCAAGTGGAACGGCGCGGTCGGCAACTTCAACGCTCACGTGGCGGCGCTGCCGCAGATCGACTGGCCGGCGGTAGCGCAGGCATTCGTCAGCTCGCTGACCCTCGAGTACAACCCGCTGACCACGCAGATCGAGCCGCACGACTGGGTCGGCGAGTACTGCGATGCGGTGGCGGCAACCAACGTGATCTGCATCGGCCTGTGCCGCGACCTGTGGGGCTACATCTCACTCGGCTACCTGCGACAGCGGCCAGTAGCGGGCGAAGTCGGCTCGTCCACCATGCCGCATAAGATCAACCCGATCGATTTCGAGAACGCCGAAGGCAATTGCGGCGTCGCCAACGCGTTGCTGCGGCACTTCGCGGAGAAGCTGCCGGTGTCGCGCTGGCAGCGCGACCTCACCGACTCGACGGTGATGCGCAACTGCGGGGTCGCGCTCGCACACACGTTGATTGCCTGGCATTCCCTGGGACGAGGCCTGGCGCGGATCGAGGCCGATCCCGAGCGCATGGCCGCCGATCTCGACTCGACCTGGGAAGTGCTCGCTGAAGCGGTGCAGACGGTGCTGCGCGCCGCGGGCGTGCCGGGCGGGTACGAGCAACTCAAGGAATTCAGCCGTGGCCGCAGCGTCGATGCGCCGATGCTCGTCGCCTTCATCGACAGCCTGCCGCTCGCGCCCGAAGCAAAGGAGCGCCTGCGCAGTCTGACGCCGGCTGAATATACCGGGCTCGCCGCACGGCTGGCGCGCAGCATCTGACATCGGCCCGATTGCGCGAAGCTTGCTATCGCCTGTGGCGCGCGTGTCGCACTGCACCGACAGCGGCCGCTAAAGTGCGAAGCAACCCGCGTTTTTGACTTACTCTGGAAGACGCCGCCGACCAAACCGTGACCGGGTTGGCAAGGATTCCCACGTGCCGTAACTAAGATCGATCGCAGCCTGCCTCCCGGACAGGCAACACGGGACGCCCGATCGTGGCAATCAGCGGGGAAATCGATCTCAACGGTGCCTTGGGCCAATTGGCCAACGCGCGCTATGCCTCCGACCCCGTTGACAGCACCGGCACCAACCGTACTACCCGCCAGGGTACCGAGACACTGACGGTGCTCACCTCGGTCGCCGAAGTACGCGCCGCGGTCAACGAGATCGCCGCCACCGCGCAGCGGCTCATCTCCATCTATACACCCGACCTCGAGCCCGACCTTTATGACCAGACCGCCTTCCTCGAGGTCATCAAGCATTTCGTACTGACCCGCAGCTTCGCCAAGGTGCGGGTGCTGCTCGCCGAGCCGAGCCGCGTCATGCGTGACAGCAACCGCTTCGTCGCCATGGGTCGACGGCTGTCGAGCTGCATCGACATCCGCTACGTCGCCGCACAGGCGCCGCAGCGCGCCTCTGCTTACCTTATTGCCGACGATCGCGCCATCGTCTACCGCATGCGTGCCGATACCTGGGACGGTGTCGCCGATATCAACAATCCGGTAGCCGCGCGGCTCTATCTGCAGGAGTTCGATCAGGTGTGGAATGCCTGCGCCGCCGAGCACGGGCTGCGCCACGCCCGTCGCGGCTGAGTCCGGGGTCGGCGCGGCAATTGCTGCCGTTCTTCACCCCGCCGGCGGTTACAATGCCGGCCATGCAGAGATTTCCCGACGTCACCGTCGCCGCCGTCACCGAGGTGGCCGGCCGTTTTCTGCTGGTCGAGGAGCGCGTCAACGGCCGGCTGCTGTTCAACCAGCCTGCCGGTCACGTCGAGCGCGGCGAGACGCTGCTCGCCGCGGTGGTGCGCGAAGCGCGTGAGGAAACCGCGTGGCATTTCGAGCCACAGGCGTTGCTCGGTGCATACCTGTGGCACAACGCGGCCAGTGATCGCGCCGTGCTGCGCTTCGCCTTCATCGGCGAGGTGCGCGACCACGATGCCAGCCGGCGCCTCGACGATGGCATCGTCGGCACCCACTGGCTGACGCCGGCCGAGCTCGAGCAGCGCCGCTCCCGTTTGCGCAGTCCCCTGGTCTCGCGCTGCGTGCACGATTACCTCGCCGGTCGCCGCCGCGACCTCGCCTGTGTGGCCAGTCTCGATCTGCCGCGCGCCGCCTCGCTCGGCGCCCATCTGCCGACCAGCGCCGCGGCCGCAGTCACCGACGTTCGAATCTGACACGGCCGCGAGACGACTCGTCACCGGCGGACCTGTCGCCGGCCGCAGGCCGCCGTACAATCGCCGCATGCCCGTGCCGCTTCCTGCACCGTCCGC
>Ga0187783_10000933_pt1 | contig 21514 bp, 18 predicted proteins | sample 1015_SJ02_MP02_2_FD_132471 | JGI IMG/M metagenome (GOLD analysis project Ga0187783, IMG submission 132471) | Tropical peat soil microbial communities from peatlands in Department of Meta, Colombia - 1015_SJ02_MP02_20_MG | ecosystem: Environmental > Terrestrial > Soil > Wetlands > Peat | place...
AGCCGGGCGGCGAGGCCTTCCGCCGTCGGTCGGGTATTGACGAATACGAGGGTCGTGCGGTGGGCCCGGATCTCCCCTTCGACGGCCCGAAGACCGGCGAGCAGGGTCGCGTCGGCCTTCAGTTCGCGCGCGAGTTCGGGCGCGAGCGGGGGCGCGCCGGGGTCCGGGCGTCGGGCCTCGAGCTCGAGCTCGCGGGGCTCCCGGGCCGCCCGCACCTCGATCGAGCGAGGCGCCGGCGCGAGGAACCGCGCCACCTCCTGCGGATTGCCGACGGTGGCCGACAGACCGATCCGCCGCACGGACCGGCCCGTCCAGGCGTCCAGTCGTTCGAGCGTCAGCGCGAGCTGGGCGCCCCGGTCCGAGCCGACGAGCTCGTGGATCTCGTCGACGATCACCGTGCGGACGTGGCGCAGGCCCTCGCGCAGCCGCCGCCCGACGAGCAGGATCTGCAGCGTCTCGGGGGTCGTGAGCAGGAGGTCGGGGGGCGACTTCGACTGCGCGAGCCGCGCGGCCGCGGTCGTGTCCCCGTGACGGACCGCGGCCGTGAGCCCGACCTCGCGCGCGATCGATACCAGGCGGTGCTCGAGATCGCGGTTGAGCGCCCGCAGCGGCGTGACGTAGAGGGTCGAGATCGGGGGCGACGGACTCGCGAGTCGCTGCGAGAGCAGCGGGAGGATCGCCGCCTCGGTCTTGCCGGTCCCGGTCGGCGATATCAACAGGGCGTCGTCGGCCCCCGCGAGTAGCGGCAGCGCGAGGCGCTGGATCTCCGTGTACGCACGGATCCCTCGCCGACCCATCGCGTCGGCGAGGCGGGAGTCGATCCCCGAGAGCGTAGCGGTCGCGTCGCTGGCCATGATCGCGGTCCGTTCGAGTCCGAGGGAGCGCAAAGGGGTGTCGGCGGGCTCAGGGATGGTCGCCCGGCTCGAGGTCGAGCATCCGCAGGCCCCAGCTCTCGACGAACGGTCGGCCGAACGTGCGGCCGGGGAATACCTCGATCACGATCTCCTGCAGCACTCCGACCGTCGCCCGGAGCAGGTGGCCGCCGACCAGGCGATGATCCGGGCCGGCCACCGCCCCGTGCAGGTGGATCGAGGGGCGGCCGTCCGACTGCGCGATGGAGCCGTGGAGCGCGACGACCTCGTGGGGAACGCTCAACTCCTGCGGGCGGTACTCATGCCCGTCCCAGTAGCCGAACGCGGCGCTGCGGAACATCCCGATCCCCGAGACGATCGCGGCGGCGCCGATCTCCTCGTGACGGGCGAACGCGTCGAGCGCGTCGAACAGGTCCTGCCCGTCGTCGAGCCGCAGCATCCAGCGGGTACCGTCCCTAAGGCTCTGCACGCGGAGACCGAGCGCCCCGGACACAAACCGTTTGCCGGCGCGCGCTCGAAGGGCGCGGACGCAGGAGCCGGGCGCCCGCGCTCCGGACGGGCGACAACCGTTTTTCCGACCGCGGAATGGGCGCGGTCCTTCCATGGGAACGGTCCTCGCCCCCCGGTCGGCACTCCGGTCCGCGGACGCGCTCGTCCGACGCCTCGCGGAGGGCGGGGGCGCCCTCGTGGCGCTCTCGGGCGGGGTCGACTCGTCCCTCGTCGCCTCGCTGGCGTGGGAAGCGCTCGGCCGGAGGTCCGTCGCCGTCACCCTCGCCGGACCGGCGGTTGCCCCGCCCGAGGTCGCGCGCGCGGGTCGGGTGGCCCGATCGATCGGGATCGAGCACGTGGTGCTCTCCGTCGATCCGCTCTCCAACGCGGAGTACCGGGCGAACCCTCCGAACCGCTGCTACTTCTGTCGGTCGATCGAGACCTCCGTGCTCCGCGGGGAAGGGGAACGCCGCGAGGTGGCCCAGTACCTCGACGGGATCCAGGGGGACGACCTCGCGGTGGAGCGCCCCGGTCTCCGGGCCATGGACGCGGCGGGCTTCGACCATCCGCTGGCGTGGGCCGGCTGGGGCAAAGCGGAGGTCCGCCGCGTCGCGCGCGCCCGCGGCCTCGAGAACTGGGACGAGCCGTCGGATGCCTGCCTCGCGTCCCGGATCGCGCACGGCGAGCCGATCTCCCGGGAGCTCCTGGATCGCATCGCGGCGGGCGAGGCGTGGATCCGCGCCCGGGGGTTCCGCCGGGTGCGGGTGCGCGTGAGCGCCGGCGCGGCCCGGATCGAGGTGGATCCGTTCGACGTCCCGCGCCTGACCACCGAGCCCCTCGCCTCGCAAGTCGTGCAGGCCATCGAGGGGCTCGGCTTCGCGCCCGTCCGCATCGACCCGCTCGGCTACCCGGTCGCCGCTCGCCGGCCGGCGGCGCGATGACGCTCGAGCGCGCCCGACCGAGCCCGCCCGAGCTGCCGGGGCGCTTCGAGCTCGAGACCGACCTCGTCCCCCAGGGCGACCAGCCGAAAGCGATCGATGAGCTCGTACGACGCGTGGAGCGTGGCGAGAAGTACGTCACGCTCCTCGGCGTGACGGGCAGCGGCAAGACCTTCACGATGGCCCACGCGATCGCGCGCCTGCAGCGCCCGACGCTGGTCGTGAGCCCGAACAAGACGCTGGCGGCCCAGCTCGTGAGCGAGTTCCGCGCGCTGTTCCCCCGCAACGCCGTCGAGTACTTCGTGAGCTACTACGACTACTATCAGCCCGAGGCGTACGTCCCCCAGATCGACCTGTACGTCGAGAAGGACGCGTCGATCAACGAGGAGATCGACCGCCTTCGCCACCGCGCGACCCAGGCGCTGCTGACCCGGCGAGACGTCCTGATCGTCGCTTCGGTCAGCTGCATCTTCGGCCTCGGCTCGCCCGAGGACTACCGGGCCTCGGTGATCGAACTCGCCGTCGGGCAGAAGATCCTGCGGCAGGAGCTGTTGAGCGGCCTCGTCCGCATGAAGTACCGGCGCAACGACGTCGAGCTGAAGCGCGGGCGATTCCGGGTCCGCGGGGGCACCGTCGACGTGATGGGGGCCGGCGAGACGATCCATCGCGTCGTCCTCGACGGGAGCGCGATCGGATCGATCTCCGAGCTCGACCCCGTCACGCAGGAGGAGGTCCGAGACCTCGATCGCCTCGCGATCTTCCCGGCGACCCACTTCCTGACGATCGACGAGCGGATGCGCGGGATCCTCGCGGAGATCGGGCGGGAGAAGGAGGCGCGCGTCCGAGAGCTGCGGCGCGAGGAGAAGATCGTCGAGGCCCAGCGTCTCAACGGCCGCGTCGACTACGACCTCGAGATGATCCGCGAGACCGGCTACTGCTCGGGGATCGAGAACTACGCCCGGTACTTCTCCGGTCGCCGGCCCGGCGAGCCCCCGTACACGTTGATGGATTTCTTCCCGGACGATCGCTTGGTGTTCCTGGACGAATCGCACGTCACGATCCCCCAGCTCCAGGGGATGTACAAGGGCGACCGCGCCCGCAAGGACAACCTCGTCGAGTTCGGCTGGCGCCTCCCGTCGTGCCGCGATAACCGGCCGCTCAAGTTCCCCGAGTTCCTCGAGCGCGCGCCCGAGCTCCTGTTCGTCTCCGCGACTCCGGGACCGTTCGAGCGGAAGGTCTCGAAGGGCCTCGTCGAGCAGGTCATCCGGCCGACCGGTCTGGTGGACCCGCCGGTCGAGGTCCGGCCCCTCAAGGGGCACATCGCCGACCTGATGGCCGAGCTCCGCCGGTGCGTCGAGTCCGGTGGGCGGGCGCTCGTCACCACGCTGACGAAAGCGACGTCCGAGGAGCTGTCGAACTACCTCGCCAACGCCGGCTTCCGGGTCCGGTACCTCCACTCCGAGGTCGAGACGCTCAAGCGAGTCGAGGTCCTCCGCGACCTGCGCGTCGGCCGGTTCGACGTCCTCGTCGGGATCAACCTGCTGCGAGAGGGGCTGGATCTCCCGGAGGTCAGCTTCGTGGCGATCCTGGACGCCGACAAGGAAGGGTACCTGCGCAGCGAGACGTCGATCGTGCAGACCGCGGGCCGCGCGAGCCGCAACGTCGAGGGCAAGGTCGTGCTGTACGCCGATCGCACGACCGGCTCGATGGCGCGCGCGATCGCGGAGATGACCCGCCGCCGGGAGAGCCAGCTCGCGTTCAACGCCGCGCACGGCATCGTGCCGGAGACCGTGGTCAAGGAGGTCCGATCGTTGCTCGCGCCGGAAGAGGAGGTCCCTTCCGGAGATCTGTCCGTGTCGGGCCTCGGCAAGCGCTGGAAGGACCGGATGCCGCTGCTGATCGCGAACCTGGAGGAGGAGATGCGCCTGGCCGCGGAGCGGCTCGACTTCGAGGAGGCGGCCCGGATCCGCGATCGGATCCGCTCGCTCAAGCGCGGGCCCGAGCCCGCCGCGCGCGCACATCCCGGGGCGACGGCCTGAGGCCGACCGGGCGGAGCGTCATATCCCGGGCGTACGTGGGGCGGCCGTGCCCGCGTCCCCACGAGCCCGCGCCGACCGCCATCGGGGGCTGGCGACGCTGCGGCGCCTCGGTGCGGTGAGCGACCTGTTGTTCCTCTTCGAGACCGAGGCGCATCCGATCTCCCAGCTCCGCGAGGCCGCCGAGCGCCTGGGCGTCTCGGTCCAGGCCGCCTCGCACACGTTCCGCAGCCTGCGCGGTCGCGGGCTCGTCGAGATCCGCGGGGGTCTCTACCGGCCCACGGTCCGGGGCGTCGACTGGCTGCACGGGGCGCTCGGCAGCGTTCGCGACGATCTCGCCGAGCGACTCGACCGGTTGCACATCGTGCGGACCACCCGCGCGATCGCCGCGGCACCGCTGCGGTCCGGCGAGGCGGTGGCCCTCGAGATCGTCGACGGCCGGCTGACCGCCCGGCACGGTCCGGGCCGCGGGTCCCGCGGCCGGGCGCGATCGGCCGCCCGGGCGGGCGAGATCGTGGAGGTCGGCGAGCTCGCGGGCATCGTGCCGCTGCCGCTCGGCCACCTGTGGGTCGCGGCCGTGCCGGCCGATCGCCTCGGCGATCCGTCCCTGCGCCGGGATCTCGCGCGGGCCGTCGCCGCGGCGCCACCCGGCCTGCTCTTCGCGTTCGGCCTGGAGGCGGACCACCTGCTCGCACGGGTCCTCCCGCGCCGTCCCCGCATCCGCTTCGGCGTCGCGGCCGCGATCGCCGAGGCGACCCGCCTCGGCGTCGACTGCACCCTCGTGAGCGTGGATCGCGAGCTGCCGCGGGTGTTCGAGGCGCTCCGCGGTCCGGACGTGCCGCCGCTAGAGTTCTTGCCGATCGGCGGGGCCGGCGGTCGACCGGGGCGCGTTCGCCGCCAGCGCGTCCGCCACCGCGCGTAGCGCCTCGGGCACGTCGCGCACCGTCCGAGCGCCCGCCGCGACCAGCGCGGAGCGCGCGGCCGTCGCGGCGCCGCCGATGAAATCGATCGGGCGATCCGGCGGCGGTTCGAGGAGGATCGTCGGGATGCGCGGGACGAACGGCCGGAGGTCCTCGAGGTTCGCGAGGTTGGACGGACCGACCGGGAACGGCGCGACGACGATGGCGCGGGCCTCCTCGAGCAGGGCCCGATGGCGCGCCCGCGTCGCGTCGCTGAGCGGCGCGAACGGGGCCTCGACCGCCGCCACGATCCCGAGGGCCTCTGCCGTCTCCGCGTCGGAGTCGAGCAGGTGGAGCGCGCCCGCGCTGACCCGGAAGCCCTCGTCGATCAGCGCGCGGAGGATCGGCGCGCCCGCGCCGCCGCCGCCCACGACGTGCACCGGACCGCGGCCGAGCGCCCCGGGAGCCGCCGGACCCTCGCTCACGAGCCGGCGCGGCAGGAGGTACGGGAGCCCCGTCCGCTCGTCGACCCGCAGGTCCGCATCCACGCCCCAGACGCGGGCGAGGAGCTCCTCGGACAGCACCGTTCCGGGGGGCCCGTCCGCGACCCGCCGGCCCCGGGAGAGCACGACGATCCGGTCGGCGTAGCGCGCGGCGAGGTTCAGGTCGTGGAGCGCGGCGACGACCGTGACGCCCTCGCGTCGGGCGAGCGAGCGCACCCGGCCGAGCAGGTCCAACTGGTGGGCGATGTCGAGGTGGGTGGTGGGCTCGTCGAGCAGGAGCAGCGGGGCGCCCTGGGCGAGCGCGCGCGCGAGGATTGCCCGCTGCCGCTCCCCGCCGCTGATCGACAGGAGGCCATCGTCCGCCCGGTCGGCGAGGCCGACGTCCGAGAGCGCGCGCTGGGCGAGCGCCCGGTCCGCCGCCGTGTCCCGGTCGAGGAAGTGGTGGTAGGCGTAGCGGCCGTAGAGGACGTACTGCGCGAGGGGCACGTCGTCGCGCACCGATTCGCTCTGCGGGACCCAGGCGACGCGTCGCGCCCGCTCCCGGATCGGGAGCGCATCGACGGGGGCCCCGAACAGCCGCACGCGACCGGCGTCCGGGACCTGGAAGCCGAGGATCGCGCGCAGGAGTGTCGTCTTGCCCGAGCCGTTCGGCCCGGTGAGCGCGACGAACTCGCCCCGCGCGACCTCGAGATCGACCGCGTGGAGGGCCCGGCGGCCGTCGAAGCTCACCGAGAGGTCGGCGACGTCGATCGCGCGGGCCGCCGCCATCATCCGGCCCCCATCGGGCTCGACCGTCGCTGGCGGTAGAGCAGGTACAGGAAGAACGGGACGCCGCTGAACGCGGTGAAGATGCCGATCGGCAGCAGCGAGGTCGGGAACGCGAGGTACGACGCGTCGCTGGAGGCGAGGAGGAACAGGCCGCCGAAGACGGCCGCGCCGGGAAGGACGACGCGGTAGTCGCTGCCGAAGAGGCGCCGCACGATGTGCGGCGAGACGAGGCCGACGAAACCGATGATCCCCGTGAAGGCCACGGCGGCGCCCGTGAGCAGCGCGGCGAGGAGGAGGACGCGCTGACGGACCCGAGCGGCGTCGACGCCCGCGCTCTGGGCGACGTCCGAGCCCAGCTGGAGCAGATTGAGCTCGCGACCGTGCAGGGCGAGCAGGGTCCCCAGCACGAGGACCGCACCGAGCACCAGCCCGTCGACCGGCCAGTCCGCGAGCCCGAGACTCCCGAGCAGCCAGAACGTCACCTGCTCGCTGCCGACCGGATTGTACAGCAGCACCAGCGAGAGGACCGCCGAGAGCAGGTTCGCGATCGCCACGCCGGTCAGGAGCAGCGTCTCGACCGATCCGTAGCGACCCCTCGCGACGGCAAGGACGACGAGCCCCGTGGCGCTGGCGCCGAGGAAGGCGAACAGGGGAAGGTAGAGCTCCGCGTTCGCCTCGCCGATCCGGTAGACGTACAGCACCGCCGCCCCGAGGGTGCCGCCACTCGAGATCCCCAGCAGGAACGGATCGGCCAGCGGGTTGCGGAAGACGCCCTGGAGCGCGCCTCCCGAGAGCCCGAGCGCCGCGCCGACCAGGAGCGCGAGCAGCACCTCCGGCAGGTAGAGGTCCCAGACGATGAACGTCAACCGCCCGCAGTCGGTCGGTCCGACGCCGGTGCCGGCGCACGCCGACGGGAAGAGGTAGCCGTGGCTGAGCTGGTGGAGGAGGATCTGGAAGCCGAGGCGCGGCGCGATGTCGGGTAGGCCGATCAGCGACGAGACGAGGACGAGCGCGACCCCGCCGACGGCGAGCGCGACGGCAGCCGGCCATCGCCGCCGGGCGGCGACCGCCGCCGCGCCCGTCCGTCCCGCCCCCGTCCCCCTATCCCGTCCCCGGATAAAACGCGGCCTGGAGCGCGGGGAGCCCGTCGAGGATCATCGTCGGGTCGGGCTCGGTGAGCCAGTTGGAATCCAGCCCGGTGAGGTTGCCGTTGATGACGGCGCCGAAGCTCGACCAGTCCGGTCCCGCGGCGTAGGTACTCTCGTTGAGGCCGAAGCCGACCCCGTAGACGATCAGTTGCGGGTCGTCGGTCAGCACCTGCGACGGGGAGAGCTCCGGGTAGGGCGTGGTCGCCGAAGCGCTGATGCTCGCGCCGCCCGCGACCTCGATGAGCGACGTGCCGAACGTGCCGGGCCCGAACGACCAGTAGCCGGAGGGGTCGACGGAGTAGGTGATCAGCACGGTCGGCAGGGTGAACTGGTTCGACGTGAAGTTGGTCGCGTTGTAGAGCGCGCCGGCGAGCTCGGCGTTCAGGCTGTTGGCCACCGCGCCGGCGCCGAAGATCTCCCCGACGAGGCTGTCGTCGACCAGGATGCCACTGAGCGTCGGCGGTTGCAACATCACGACCGGGATGCCCAGGTTGTCGGTGATCTGGAGGACCTCCGGGATCGAGACGATCGTGGCCGCGAGGACGAGCTGGGGGTCGAGCGCGGCCAGGGTGGACGGGGCGAACTCCGGTCCGATCTGCACGCACATCGACGACGAGAGCTGCCAGAGCTGGATCTGGTCCGGCGAGTAGTCCTCGGCGAGCCCTCCGTCCGCGGCGGCGTAGCAGTCGACGCCCACGACATGGCTGCGGAGCCCGAGGCGGTAGACGATATCCATGATGCTCGGGCCCAGCACGACGATCCGGGCCGGGTCGTAGGGGACGGTGACGCTCCGCCCGAGGTCATCGGTGAGATGCAACGAGCCGGGGGGGCCGGCCACCGTCGCCGGCCGGGTCGAGTAGTAGGCCGCGGTGGCCGCGACCGCGACGCCCGCGACCACGACGAGCAGCACTGCGACCACAGCGAGCGACGCACGACGGGGGGCCGCGACAGGGACCGGCGGATCGTTCAATGACATGAGAATCAGGACAAATACCATTTCAAATAAGGATTGCGCGCGCGACGTGTCGGACGGACGTCGTATCGGCGCGCGCCCACCGGACCACAACAAACGCTATCTTTCCCGGGCCTCCCGGGGAGATCGGAGGGAGCATAGGCTAACTTGGCAGACCAGCGGGCTCCAGTCAGGGTGACCGATCGGTCCCCTGCACACTGAACGGGTCTGCGGAGGGGCGCGTCGCGCCCCCGTGACGAGTGACTGGAGCGCGCGGAGAGACCCGCATATGGGGGTTCAAATCCCCCTGCTCCCACCTCTCCCCGCGCGCTCCGTCCACCCCGCGTGGGCCCGGTGACCCGTCGGCACCCCGGCCTTGCCGCGCGAGGGGCCGATTCAAATAATCCGGCGTCGAAGCGGCCGGCGTGCTGGAGTACACCGGCATCCGGGTGCGGGACCTCGAGCGGTCCGTCCGCTTCTACACCGACGGGCTCGGCCTGCGCCGCGGTCCGACCGGCCGGATGGCCGCGGGCGGGACGTGGCAGGAGCTGAACGACCCCGAGACCGGGGCGGTCCTCGAGCTCAACTTCTACCCGGGCGAGCCCCCGTACCGCGAGGGGGACGAGCTCGACCACCTCGGGTTCCGCGTCGACGACCTCGAGGCCGCCGTGCGACGGCTCGAGCGGCTCGGGGCGCGCGTGCGGATTCCCTCGTTCGCGGAGGGTGACACCCGCCTGGCCTTCCTGTCGGACCCGGACGGGGTCTGGATCGAGCTGTTCGAGCGCCGGGCCGACGACGTGCCCCCGACCTCGCGGGGCGGGGGCTAGCCGGTGCCCGTGTCGCTGGACCGAGCTAAATAAGGGGAAGGGGCCGCCTCGTAGCCTCGGCCGATCGTGGAACCCCCGACCCCGCCGACGGGCACCCCCGCCACGAAGGCGGTGGTGCCGAAGCAGGCGCTCTCGCTGACGCTGAGCTCGGGCGCGGTCTTCGCGGCGAGCCTGGCAATCCAGCTGCTCGGGGTCGCCGCCAGCTACTTCCTCTACCACCGGATCGGCAACGTCTCGACCGAGGGGGCCGCGCTCCTCGGCACGGTCCAGCTGTTCCTGCTGATCGGCTCGTCGATCAACGGCGTCGGCGACCTGAGGCTCGGCACGGCGTACACCTACTACCTCGCGCGCGGCAAGCCCGCGACCGACAACACGACGGCCTACCTCTTGGTCCGGATGATGATGGTCGGGCTCGTCGGCCTCATCCTGTTCGTCGTCGCTCCGCTGAGCGTCGACGGCCGGCAGCTCGCCGCGGGCAACATCGAGTGGACGTCGCTCGGCGTCTTCCTCGCGCTGCCGGTCCTGTGGTCGTTCTCGACGGTCTACAACCAGCTGTTCATCGGCGAGGGGAACTCGCTCAAGGCCCAGTATCCCAGTCTGATCGAGGCGCTGGCCCGCCTGCCCGCGCTCATCTACGTCGCCTACTACGACCCGACGATCCAGGGCCTCACGATCGCCTACGTCGTCGGCGCCACCGCCTCGACGCTCTTCTCGCTGCCCGCGATCCTGCGGCGCGCCCGCCGCTTCCGCGCGTTCGAGGCGTCGCGCCTGTTCCGGTTCGCCTGGCCGCTGATGGGCAGCCTCATGCTCAACTACCTCGTCACGAACATGATCCCGTTCATCGTCGAGTTCTCCGGCGGGCCAGCCCAGCTCAACGCGTTCCTGCTCGCGAACGGCTTCCGGATCCTGGTGCTCTCGCTGCCGGCCGCGGTGACGACCCCCCTGTTCCCCTACATCGCCGGGCTGCACAAGCAGGAGGAGTACGAGGCGGTCCGTCGCGGTACCTGGCAGGCGTTACGGTACACCTCGCTGCTCCTCGTCCCGGGCGTCGTCGCGCTGGTGACCTACCGCAGCAACTTCCTGGTCGTGCTCGGCGGCAGTCGCTACGTCGCCTCCGCCTCCATCCCGCTCGCGATCCTCGTCGTGGGGGCGATCCCGCTCGCGCTCAGCCAGATCATGCAGTCGTCGATCAACGCCATCGGCCGCCAGCGTCTCGAGCTCTACATCACGAGCACCCAGGTCGCGGTCCTGTTCGCGGCCGCGTTCCTCCTCCTGCCGCCGTACGGGCTCCTGCCCGCGGGCGACGTGCTGGTCTCGGCGTCGATCGCCGTCCTCCTTTCCTCCTGCGCGGCGATCGCGCTCAACACCTACTTCCTCGAGACCCTGATCGCCGTGCGGATCCAGGTGCGTTCGGTGATCGCAATCAGCGTCGGCGCGGCGCTGAGCTTCGGCGTGATCTCTCGCTTCAACAAGCCGGGGTTCCTTCCGGCCACGACCGGTTACGAGCTCGCCGGCGTGATCGTCCTGTGCTTCGCGGTGTACTTCGTCGTCCTCGCGCTCTTTGGCGAGCTGACGAAGCAGGACGTGCACCTGATCGGTCGGTCGATCGGTCTGCCGGAGTCGTGGTGCCGCGCGATCGCCCGCCTGTGCTGGCGCAGCACGTCGGCGGAGCTCGCGCCGGTCCGACCGGAGCAGGCCCGCGGCCTGCGCCAGCCCGAGCTCCCCGAGACGTTCGTCGGCACGCGGGAGATGCCCGACATCGGCGCCCCGCTGCCGGCGACACCCCCCGAGGAGGACCGCAAGGGTCCCTAGGCGCGGGGCGAGCCCCCCGCTCCGTGTCACCGCGTGCGCTACGGCCGAACTCCGAGGGCGCGGCCCCCGAAGACACGGTGGTTGTCGCTGCCCCGGCTTCGCAGAGCTTAAGCCAAGGTGCGGGCTCGTTCGGTCGAGGTCAGTTCCATGATCCACGTCGAGATCCGTCCCGCGGCGGTCGATCAAGTCAAGACCCTGATCCGGGGCCAGAAGCCCGAGATCGGGGTCCGGGTCTACGCCCAGCCGGGCGGAGGCGGCTGCTGCGGCGGCGGCAGCGCGGTGCAGTTCGGGCTCGCGTTCGCCAAGCCCCGGGCCGACGACGAGGTCGTCCGCGCGGACGGCTTCCAGCTCCTCATCGATCCGACGAGCACCCAGTTCGTCGACGGCGCGGTCATCGACTACGTCGAGGACCTCAACCAGTCCGGCTTCAAGATCACCAACCCGACCCTCCCCGAGCCGGATGCCGCCGGCCGGGCGGGGGGATGCGGGTCCTGCGGCAGCAACTCCTCGAACGGCGGCGGCTGCGGCTGCGGGCACTAGCGGACGGGGTTCGACGAGGGCGTCGGCTGGATCGCATCGCCCGGGCCCGGGCCCTCCCGCGCCGGCGCGTCGCGCCCCGGGCGCCCGCGCGCGAGGCGGGGCCCGCGCCGACGGGGGCCCGGCGTGAGCGAGCTCGCGCTGCGGAGCATCGACCTGCGCAAGACCTACCGCTCGCGCGGGGCCCCTCCGGTGGCCGCGCTCGTCGGGGTGTCCATGGAGGTGCGCCGGGGCGAGCGCGTGGCGCTGCTCGGCCGCAACGGCGCGGGGAAGACCACGTTCCTGAAGATCGCCTCGACCTTGCTGCGCCCGACCTCTGGATCGGTCGAGATCTTTGGCCTCGACGCTGTGCGAACGCCCGACCGCGCGCGCCCGTACATCGCGGTCGTCCCGCAGGAAGGCAAGCCGTTCTCCCACCTCTCCCCGCGCGAGCAGGTGTACACGTACCTGCGGGCGCGGGGGATCTCCCGCGAGACCGCGAAGGCCCGCACCGAGGAGGCGCTGAGCCGCATGGGACTCCAGGAGATCGCCGATCGTCTCTCCGTGACGCTCAGCGGTGGGCAGCGCCAGCGCACGATGGTCGCGACGGTCATCGCCACGGAGGCGCCGCTCCTGTTCCTGGACGAGCCCACGATCGGCATGGACCCGTTCGCGCGCCGCGAGGTGTGGGCTTCGCTGCGGGAACTCACGCAGAAGGGCTCGACGATCCTGCTGACGACCCACTACCTGGACGAGGCCGAGGTCCTGAGCCAGCGCCTCTACATCGTCGAGCGGGGCTCGGTCCTCGTGAGCGGGACCGCAGAGGACCTCAAGCGCTCGGTCGGCGGCACCCTACGGGTGTCGATGCCGAGCGGGGCGGGCCAGCTCGAGGCGTTCCGCTCCTTCGGGGAGTGCACGGCGGACGGGAGCGCGCTCACCGTCATCGTGCTGCCGCACCGGCTGGGCGAGCTGATGGACCTCGCCGTCGAGCGCGGTCTCACGGCCACGGTCGGCCCCGTGACGCTCGAGGAGGCGTTCCTGAAGGCCGTGGGACGGTCGATCGATGAGGACTGAGCCGGCTGCGACGGCCGCCCGGGCGTTCCGGGGGACGGCGGCGTTCCTCTGGGCCGAGGTGCTCCAGCAGCAGAACGAGCGCCTGGCGATGGCGACCTCGATGGTCGTCCAGTCGGTGATCCTCGTCTTCGTCTACATCCTCGACCCGTCGCTGCTCGGGGTCGCCTTCGTGGGCGCGATCCTCTTCTCGACGTTCGTGATGGGCCAGCGGGTCCTCAACGAGGCCGCCTACCTGAGGATCGACCACAAGGCGAACGACCTGTACCTCGCCGGGCCGATGACCCCCGAGGCGTACTTCCTCGGCATGTCGGTCGGCATCCTGATCGTCTACCTGCCGCCGGTCGTCCTGCTCGGCGTGCTCGCCACCCTCATCGTCCCGCTCTCGGTCGCGACCGGCCTTCTGCTGCTCGGCCTCTCGGGCGTCGTCTGGCTCGCGGCGGCGTCGATCGGCTACATCTTCTCGACGTTCTTCCGGGACAACCGGGCGATCTGGGCGTACTCGAGCCTGTTCTTCAACATCTTCGGGGTCCTCGCACCGGTCTTCTATCCGCTCGGCTACTTCCCGGCCGCCCTCCGCCCGTTGGTGCTCCTGATGCCGCCGAGCGCGGCCGCGGCGCTGATGCAGTCGGTGCTCGGGGTGACCCAGCTGCCGCCGCTCGAGGTGGCCCTGGCCGCCGGCGGCCTCGTGGTCGAGGCGCTCGCGCTGTTCGCCGTCGCGGTCTACTGGGCCCGGCGGACCGTGCGGGGGGAGTAGATGGCGACCGTCGAGGGCCGCCTGCCCGACGTCCCGACCGAGGGCCGCGCGCTCCCCGCCTTCGGGATCGTGGGCTGGCGGTGGATCTCGCGGAACCCGGCGGTAGCGATCACCCCGGTGCTCCTGCCGTTCATCTTTCTGTACTTCCTCTCGCTGATCTCGCCGCCGTCGCTCCTGCCGCTCGAGATCGTCGGGGCGATGCTGTTCACGATGCAGAACATCGGCTCCTGGACGCTCGGCGACAGCGCGTTCTGGCGGATCGAGAGCTCGCTGCAGGACCTGTTCGTCGCGAGCCCGTTGAGCCGGGTCCGCTACCTGTTCGGGATCGCGTTCTCGAACCTGATCGCGATGCTGCCCGCGCTCGCGATCCTGACGGCGCTGCTCGCCTGGGTCGGCGGCGCGCGGGGGGTGCCCCTGACGCCGTTCGGCGCCCTCGCCCTCTTCGTGGCCCTCTTCACGTTGTGGGTCCTCTTCTCGTCGGTCGGCATCGCGATCTCGAGCCGGATCCACACCCAGCGGGAGATCTGGCCGGTGGGCAATCTCACGTTCACGATCCTCGGGATGCTGTCGCCGCTGTACTACCCGCTAGCGTCCCTCCCGCCGCTGTGGCAGGACGTGGCTCGGTTCCTGCCGACCACCTACGCCGCGCTGCTCGTCCAGGGGGCGCTCGGGATCACGCCCGCGACGCCGACCGAGCTGGCGCTCTACGCCGGGCTGCTCGCGGCGAGCGCGATCGTCGGGCTCACGATCACCCTGCGACTCTACCGGTGGGGCGAAGGGTGAGCCGGCGGCCCTCCGGGGGGCCCGTCCGCTGCGCCCCATCCGCCTCCGGTCGCGAAACGTTCAAGCGGGGGACCGCCATGGTACACGCGGTGCGCTCACCGACCCTGGATCGTTCCGTATTCCGCCCCGGCCCCTCGGCCGCGGGGCCGGTCGGTCGGCGCGATCGATGCTGGCGTTCCTCCCGCTCGGGAGGCCCGTAGGAGAGCCAAGCGATGGGCAACGACGAGTTCGACGAGATCCTGAGCGCGCTCGACCGCGAGACGGCCCGGATCCGCGTGCGCGCGGAGCCCCGCCGGTACAACAAGCCCGCCACCGTGATCGGCGGTTTCCCACCCGGCGTCGACCTCGCCGAGACGACCCGGGCGCTCAAGAACCGGCTCGCGACCGGAGGCTCGGTGGTGGACGGCGAGGTGTACCTCCAGGGCGACCACCGGGCCCGCATCCGCGACGAGCTCGCCCGCCTCGGCTTCGACCCCGAGACGATCGAGATCTCGGACGCCCCGCTGCCGAAGCGCGGTCGGCACGGCTGATCGCTCGCACGCAGAAGGTGCGGGGTTCTCAAGTCCCGCCACCGTTCCCGCGCGAAATCGGTGGCCTTAGGCGCGGAATGCAGCCTCCGTCGAGGGTATATCCTCACGCGCGTCGGGCCGCGGCGAAGAACCATGGCCGCGTACGCGCATCCGGACGTCCTGGTCGACACCGCATGGCTGGCCGAGCATCTCAACGATCCGAAGGTCCGGATCGCCGAGGTCGACTACGACCCGGCCGCGAACTACGAGCTGGGCCACGTGCCGGGCTCCGTGCTCTTCGACTGGCGCAAGGACATCAACGACCCGATCAAGCGTGACATCCTCTCCTCCGAGGCGCTCACCGCGCTGTTCCACCGGGCCGGAGTCGATCCCGACACCACGCTCGTCCTCTACGGCGACTTCAACAACTGGTTCGCCGCGTTCGCCTTCTGGGTGTTCACGTACTACGGCGCCAAGCACCTGAAGATCCTGAACGGGGGCCGCAAGAAGTGGATCGCCGAGGACCGGCCGCTATCCAAGGACGTCCCGAAGGTGCCGGCAGGCTCGTTCACGGCGCACGCTGCGGACGCCAAGCTGCGGGCGTTCCTGGACGACGTCCGCGCCGCCCTTCCCGAGGTGAAGGCCGGCAAGCTCGGCCTGGTCGACGTGCGGGGGCCCAAGGAGTTCTCCGGCGAGATCACCGCGCCCCCGGAGTATCCGACCGAGCACGCCCAGCGCGGGGGCCACATCCCCGGCGCGAAGAACATCCCGTGGGCCCAGGCCGTCCAGGACGATGGCACGTTCAAGAGCCGCGACGAGCTCGAGACCCTCTACGGCTCCAAGGGGATCACGGGGCAGGTGCCGGTGATCACGTACTGCCGCATCGGCGAGCGCTCGAGCCACACCTGGTTCGTCCTGAAGTACCTCCTCGGGTACCCGGACGTGCGCAACTACGACGGCTCGTGGACCGAGTGGGGGAACCTGGTCCGCACCCCGATCGAGAAGGCGTAGGCGCCTAGTCCCGGCGGGGACGGCGCGGCCGGGGGGCCGCCTCCTTGCGGACGAGGAACTGGTGCAGGTTCCCTTCCGAACGGTGCGCGAGCAGGCGCTCGCCGGTCTGGTCCGCCCAGCGCTCCATCTCGATCGGGCTCGTCGGATCGTCGGTGACGAGGAGGACCGCCGTCCCGGCCGGGCGCGCGCGCAACTCCTCGTTGAGCAGCGTCAGCACCGCGGAGCACTCGAGACCGATCTCGTAGAGCTCGAGGTCGGGCGTCTGGGGCCAGCAACGGATCCGCTGCGCCCGGATGCGCTCGGCGAGGCGCCCGGCGATCGCACCCGCGGTCTCGAGCCCGTGCGGCGGACCGGTCGGGCGTACGCGGACGACCCACCCGTCGTCGTACGGCGCGTCGTTGAGCAGCCGGGGCCGGATCGCGATCGCCGCGTTCCGCTCGAGCACGGTCGCGTCGACGGGTAGCCGCACGGCGCCCGTGAGGCGGACGCTCTCGATCGTGGCGACGCTCCGCCCTCGGACGACCACGCCCTCGACCGGCCGGAACGTCACCTCCCGGAACGGTCCGGCGAACCACACGAGCGGACCGATGAGCCCGACCCGCGCGCTGACGCCCGTCGCTTCGGGCTGGTACCAGACGTCGTGCTCGAGGTCATAGAGTCGGTCCTCCGGCACCGGGCACCCGCCGATCTCCACGCATATCGGACGGGGCCGACGCCCATTAGCCTCTCGCGCGCAACACGCTTTTGGCTTCCGGCCGGCTCATGGCCGCTCCCATGGCGGGGCGGTGGGCGGAGGGAGCCTCCTCGGCCGCGCCCGGGCGCGCGCGCTGCCGGTGCGGCCACCTGCCGACGCACCACATGGTGGTGGTCCCGCTGAGCGGCGCCGCCGGAGCTCGGCTCGAGGCGAGCGGTCCGTGCGCCGTGTGCGGCGAGGCGGCGTGCCGCCACTACTCGGCCGGAGCCCCGACGCTCGGCTAGCCGTACGCGGCCAGGATCAGGTAATCCTTGAGCCGGTGCAGCCGGTCGTCCCACAGGTGGAAGTGGAAGGAGCGGGCGGCTTCCCACGCTTCGCCCGCGCCCCAGCCGCTGTGCTCGAGCGTCACGTCGATCCCCTCGGGCGACTCCTGCAGCCGCACGTAGACGTGCGTGCGCGGCTCGGGCCGGTTCATCAGATCCGCGAACTCGGTCGGGCCCAACCAGCTGAAGCCGATGTCGACGTCCGGCGTGAGCTGCCGGATCCGACCGGTGCTCTCGAAGGCGACGGGTCCGTCCCAGGCGAGGTAGTACTCCCCACCGACCCGCGCCTCCACCCGCGCCCGGTCGGCCAGCCAGCCCGTCAGCTGCCGGGGGTCCGTGAACGCGGCGTGGATCATCGGGAGGGGGAGGGGGATCGTGACCTGGACGAGGATCGGATCGAGCGGATCGTCCGGCACGGGAGCGCGCTCCCCGAGCGGGCCTAAAGGGTTTTCGCGGAGGCGCTTCCGCGACTGCGAGAAGAAGGGGAAAGTTTATGCCTCGGAGCTCTCACGCATCCGTGCGTATGCACGCGCAAATGCGAGCCGGAGCGCTGGTCGCCGCCGTAGCCGTTCTGATGGTCGTCTCCACGATGGGACTCGTGAGCGGGGCGCTCGCAGCGACGCCCTCCGCGGGGGCACCGGCCGCGATGCCGGCCGTGGCGGCCGCGACGAGCCATGCCTCGGGCTCGACCCTCCCGTCCGTGCCATCGAACCACGCGAGCGCCGCCGTCCCCTCGGCCCCCGCGTCCATCCCCGCGCCTCCCACTCCGCTCGAAGCCAAGACCGCCGCCAGTTCCCAGGCGGCTTCCACCCTCCAGTCCCTCGAATCGAGGGGCGTCCCGCTCCACGACATCTACCTGCCGGACTACGCGGCGGCGGACCACGCCCCCTCTTCGGGCGTGGTGCAACTCTCCTACGGGAGCGGCCCGGCCCCCTGGGGGATCGGGGAGTTCGGACTTCGCAACGTCTCCGGCGTGATCACGCCGTTCACCCTCACCACGACCAAGGTCGCCGCGAGCTTCTCGACCGGGGAGCTGACCGGCCTCTCCCCGGACATCAGCGGGCCGGACCAGTACGGCGTCCAGGTCAACGCGGTCCTCAACAACGTCACGATCGAGGGCAGCCACGGCTACCAGTTCTGGACCCAGAACGTCTTCGACTTCTATCCCGCGCTGCACCAGATCGTCTTCGTCAGCAACATCTGGAACTTCTCGGCGATCCCGATCGCCTGCAACACCTTCTACTCCACGGACGGGAACTTCGTCTGCCCGGTGTACTACTACGGGGAGTCGGCCCTGATGCCGGCCTCCTACCCGTTCACCGTCAACTTCTGGATGAACTCCTCCCTCATCGGCGGGCGCGATGCCGTGTTCTTCAACTACTCGGTGAACAGCGGCGCCGGGGTCGAGTACGGCTCGTTCAACTACGCGATCTTCAACTCCCTCGCGCCCGGCGGCAACCCGGCCGCCACGCCGGTGCCGGCGTACGTCGCGACCGGCTCCGCCTACAACCCGATCGGGCTGCTCGACGACATGGAGATCATGATCGGCGGGCCCGGTGGCGGATCGAACTTCGATCTGTTGGGCGCCGAGAGCACGTACATGACCCTGCAGTACTTCAACGACAGCGCGGACGCCTTCCAGAACGTCCCGTCCGCCTACAACGTCGGCGGGGACACCGGCGAGACCTCCTACGGCGTCAGCGCGGCCTGGTCGTCGTTCGCCACGAACCCCGGCTACGGCCCGGCGGCCTGCGCGGCCTGCGCGCTCCTCACCGCGGGCCCATCCCTCCTGCGGGGGATGTGGAACGTGAGCGCCGCCCCGCAGGTGACGGACTGGGTGGACCAGCCGTACCTGGTCCTGACGACCAACTCCTACGACCCGTTCATGTTCGTGGCACCCGGGGCGGTCTTCACCGGCTGGCAGACGACGGACTGGTCGCTCTTCCAGTGGGCGCCCGGCCAGCTCGCGCCGGACTCGCTCTACAACCTCGGGCCCGAGCTGGGCCTCGTGCTGCCGACCGGGGAGTACACGGTGATCTTCCTGCAGGCGAACTACGACCCGCTCGAGGTGGTGGTCGACCTGACCAGCGGCGCCTACTTCCACCAGTACGCGATGACCCCCGACACCACGACCGGCGTCTACACGCCGCTGTGGGCGCAGAACGAGACCGCCGCGGGGTACGTCGCGAGCGGGATCGACGGCTTTGGCAACTACCTGTTGATGAACAACCAGTACGCGGACGTCGGCTCGATCCCGTGCTTCTCGGACTTCGGCTGCGCGAGCTTCCCGTTCTTCGGGACGGCGAACGACTACCTGTATCCCATCTTCCCCGGCGTGATGCTGAACGACGTGGAGGAGGTGGACATCGTGAACCCCCCGAGCTTCCAGACGGCATTGCTGCCGCTCGACGCGCTGGCGGTCGCGTTCTGGGGCGTCCCGAGCACCAACGACCTCCAGTTCTTCATCAATGATTCCTACGACGTGAACTTCCTCGGCGGGTCCGTCGGAGGCTGGTGGCTCTACGCCTCGTACTACGGGCCGCTCCAGTCCCTCGGCAGCGTGACCTACTGGAACACCTCGGACAGCTACATCAACGGCGTGACGTTCGACGGCGCCGGCATGGGCCTCTTCCTCTACGGGGGCTACGACAACGAGATCGTGAACTGCTCGTTCTACACGTCGATCCCGAGCTCCCCCGATCCCTATGCGACCCTCGCCGCCTACTGGGGCGGGATCGGGCTGGTCGACGCGGACTGGGGCGACGCGGGACCCTACGGGGCGGCCGGCGCCTACGAGTGCGACTACTGCGACGCGATCTACAACAACATCTTCGACACGTTCGTCACGGCGACCTCGCTCGTCTACGATCCGTACACCGGCAGCTTGCCCGCCCTGTTCCCGTACGCCTTCAGCGAGGCCTGGAACGTCGCCTACACCCCCGGCGTCACGAACATCATCGGCGGGGACTACCTGGGCGGCAACTACTGGTGGGACTACGGCTACTACTGGAACCCGTACAACGTCCTGCCCGACGTGGAGTTCAACCCGATCGTCGAGCTCGAGTTTGGCGTGCCGGCGGCGTTCATCTGCATGTCGGTCTACTTCTACTGCGACTACGGCGGCGGCGACTACTACCCGCTCGTTCCGCAGCCGGTCTACCAGATGACGTTCAAGGAGGTCGGCCTGCCGGCCGGGGTTTCCTGGGGCGTCAGCATCTACGTCGAGTACACGAGCGGCTCGGAGGAGCAGTACGACTGGCAGACCGGCTACGTCGAGAACGAGACGCTCGCGCCGGGGGAGGTCAACCTCTCCGAGACCGCGGGCGCCTGGGAGTACTACCCGTACACGAGCGATCCGTACCTCGCCGCGGCGAACGCGGTCGCGCTGATCACCGACGCGTCGATCGTCGTCACCGTGGTGTTCCAGAAGGCCTACGTGCTCAACGTCACGGAGTCCGGCCTTCCGGCCCACGCCTACTGGGAGGCGTACGCCTTCGGCGGGCCGAACGAGGAGTACTTTGGCGAGGTCGAGAACACGAGCTCGATCCTCCTCGTGGGCCTCTTGCCCGGCGACTACACGCTCTACGCCGTGGCCGAAGGCAACTGGTATGCCACGACCGAGAGCCAGTCGATCACGATCGTCGCGGCGAACGTGAGCGCGAGCGTCGCGTTCATCGCGGCCTACGTGCTGACGGTCCACGAGACCGGTCTTCCCGCGGACTCCGGCTGGGAGTTCTCCTACACGAGCGCGACCGGCGGCTACTCCGGCACCTGGATCATCTTCGGCGCGAGCGAGCTGAACGTCTCGCTACCGGCGCTCAACTACACCTGGAGCGCACTCGCGCCGGGCTACACGGCCGTGCCCGCGAGCGGCTCCGCCGCGCTGACCGGCAACACGACGCTCTCGATCACCTTCGGCGCGTCGGCCTCGCTGGTCTTCACGGCGAGCGGGCTCCCGGGCGGAACGCCCTGGACCGTCGCCCTCACCGAGTTCGGCGTGACGACCTACTACACGACGACCGCCGGCTCGCTGACCATCGCCGTCGCCGCGGGCTCGGTCTCCTACGCGATCAGCTCGGCCGGCTTCACGGCGACCCCGTCGAGCGGCATCGCGAGCCCCGGAGCCGGCGCGACCACCGAAGTGGCCGTCTCGTTCGCGGCCCCCACGGGCACGCTCTCGGGCACGATCAGCACGGGCGGCGCGACCCTCTACGTCGACGGCGCGAAGGAGGTGCTCGGCTCGGGCGGCAGCTTCTCCGTGACGTTGCCGGCGGGCGTGCACACCGTCGAGGTGACGGCGTCGGGCTACCAGACCTACTTCAACAACGTATCGGTCAGCGCGGGCAAGACCACCACGCTGTCGATCGCGCTCACGGCCACGCCCTCCACCGGGCTCGCCGGGATCAGCTCGCTCGGCTGGATCCTGATCGCGCTGCTCGCGGCGATCGCCGTGATCCTGCTCGTGACGACGCTCGTCTTCGCACGGCGCGGTCGCCGGCCGCCGCCCCCGACCCCGTACGCCGCGAGCCCACCGCCCGCGGCCGCGGAGACCAGTGCCGGTGCCGGAGCGCCTCCGTGGCAGGAGGGCGGCGCCCCGCCGCCGTCG
>Ga0187783_10000934_pt1 | contig 21469 bp, 19 predicted proteins | sample 1015_SJ02_MP02_2_FD_132471 | JGI IMG/M metagenome (GOLD analysis project Ga0187783, IMG submission 132471) | Tropical peat soil microbial communities from peatlands in Department of Meta, Colombia - 1015_SJ02_MP02_20_MG | ecosystem: Environmental > Terrestrial > Soil > Wetlands > Peat | place...
GCTGGGGATTCCTCGACCGCGTCGATCGCGATACCGACCCCTGAGAGCCTCGTGCGCAAATCGGCTGGCGAAGCCTTCATATCGACGAATTGCTTCAGCCAATCGTAGAGAATCTTCATCGGTACCGACGCAGGCGATTCGATTGGGACTCAGGCGCTCGCACGGACAGGTTCGCGTTCACGGGAATTGGCGCAAAAAGCGCACATCATTCTGAAACAGCAGAGGCAACTCCACGCCGTACTTCATCATGGCCAGGCGATCTACTCCCATGCCAAAGGCGAATCCCGAAAGCTTTTCAGGATCGTAATGCACGAACCCATAGACAGCCGGATTCACCATTCCCGCGCCGAACAGCTCAATCCAGCCGGAAAATTTGCAGGTGCGGCAGCCGCTACCGCCACAGACATGGCAGGTTGCGTCCACCTCCGCCGATGGCTCGGTGAACGGAAAATAGCTCGGCCGCAGGCGCGTTTTCGCTTGGGGTCCCAGAAACCGCCGAACGAAGTATTCGACCGTGCCCTTGAAATCGCAGAAGGTGATGTCGGTATCGACCGCCAGCCCCTCCAACTGATGGAACATGTAGCCATGGGTCGCGTCCGGATTATCGCGCCGATAGGCCTTTCCTGGCACGACGATCCGCACCGGCGGCGCCTGCTTTTCCATGGTGCGAATCTGCATGGGTGAGGTGTGGGTACGCAGCAGGTATCGTCCCTTCGCACCTGCGATGTAAAACGTGTCCATGTTGTCGCGTGCCGGATGGTGTTCAGGAATATTGAGCGCTTCGAAATTGTAGTAAGGCGTCTCGATTTCCGGGCCTTCGACGACGCTGAAACCGATCGAATGAAAGATTTCCATCAATTCGTCAAACGTCTGAGAGATCAAGTGCCCCGTTCCGATCGGGCGCTCGACGCCAGGAAGGGAGAGATCGATCTGATCACGCGCCGCGGCAGTAGGTTCTCCCGCCGCTTCGATCTCCTGCCCTTTTTCCTTGAGCACCGCCTCCACGTGCGCCTTGAGCTTTTGAAATTCCTGACCCACCGCAGGTTTGAGTTTCGACGGGGCAGCCTTCAACCAGTGATCGCCGATCTGGGTGAGCACGCCGGACCGTCTTCCAACCCAACGAGCCACGAGCGTCGCCTGAGCAGCTGGGTCCACACCCTGTTGTTCGATGTCGGCATGGAAACGTTGGCGTACTGCGGCAAACATCTCAGCGACAGCTTCCGGTGTCTCGACGCCGAGCTCGGCGAGAGTTTGCTTTGTAGGATCGATCGTCATCTGGGTGATAAAAGGGGACGAAACATACGTCGTTTGCCGCTTGGAGCATCCCGCGGATCGACTAGACGGTCGGCGTCGCTACCGGCTTCAGGTGTGGCTTCACCGCTGTAACCAGCGCCCGAAAACCTTCGGCGTCACGCACGGCCATGTCCGCCAAGATCTTCCGGTCAATCTCGATCCGTCCCGCCTTGAGGCCGTGGATGAGCTGGCTGTAGGTGGTACCGTTGGCCCGCGCGGCTGCGCCAATGCGCTGAATCCACAACGTGCGAAAATCGCGCTTACGAGCACGCCGGTCGCGATAGGAATATCGCAAGGACCGGTTTACTGCCTCTCTGGCTGATCGGTAGAGCTTTCCTTTTGTAAGGAAAAACCCCTTCGTGTGCTTTAGCAGTTTCTTGCGCCGGGCGCGGCGCTTGGTCCCTCGTCTGACCCGAGCCATCTGTTATTCTCCTATGTTGGTGCGAAAAGGTCGTGCGGAGAGGATTCGCCGCGGCGCCTTTAACCCTTTTTTCGAGGTCGGCACCGGCGGCGACGATCTCCGCGGCGTGTTCGTTGAGCCCGGTTCGCCCAGCAAAGCTCCGGAAGCCAGCAAGAGGAGCCGAAGGTCCGGCTCCCGGAGGCCCGCTCGCAAGGCGCGGGGCCCAGCCCCTTGCTACGTGCAGGGCGAAGCCGGCAGGCCCGCCGCGGCGGGTTTACTCTGCCTGGCCCTGAAAGAAACTCGAAAACGTCCGCTACTCGATTCCGTAAGGGAGCGCCAGACGCACATTGGGTGCATCGGCCGAGCTCACTTCTACTTTGTTCAGCAGATTCCGCATGCGCCGCGGCTTTTTGGTGCCGAGCAAATGCCGCTTGCCCGAGCGCCAACGCATCACCCGTCCTGTGGATGTAATCTTAAAGCGCTTGGCGGCGCCGCGGTGCGTTTTCGCCTTCATTTTCGTGTTCTTCTTCACGATCCCCTCATGGCCTCAAGCAGCTGCTAATTGTCCGCCGTCGCTTGCGCGACCCTCGCAGGAGCGCCTTTTTTCGGTGCGAGCAGGGCGAGCAGGATGTTCGCTTCCATCCTCGGCCCGAATTCGACCTGCGCGTAATCCAAAATATCTTTCAGCAGTCGGTCCATTTTCGCGCGTCCCACATCCTGATGGGCCATCTCGCGCCCGCGATGAAAAATCATCGCCTTTACTTTATAGCCTTCGCCCAAAAACCGGATGATCTGATTCTTCCGAACCTGGTAATCGTGCTCAGCGGTGGCCGGCCGGAACTTCACTTCCTTGATGTGCGAGCTCTTCTGATGTTTTTTTTGCTCATGGGCCTTCTTGTTCTGCTCGTAGAGAAACTTTCCATAGTCGACGAGCTTGCAGACGGGTGGAACGGCATTGGGCGAGATTTCGACTACATCGAGTCCCGCATCCCGTGCGGCCTTCATCGCATCGAACAGCGACATCACGCCGAGCTGATTTCCCGCATCATCGATCACGCGCACTTCCCGGGCGCGGATACGCTCGTTCACTCGAAGACCGCTACTGCCACCCCGATCTGCGATAAACCCACCTCCCGAGCGCGCTCGCTCGATGCGCCCCGCCCGACGCCCGCCACCTGCTTCTGATTCGGAGACGGGGCAAAAAGTATAGCACGGCGGCGCGAGACCGCCCGCAACATTCCGATCAGTCCTTTTTTGTGTCCCCCTCTCTGCCATCACCCTCCGAGGAAGCGGCGCAGGCGAGCAGAGCTTTCCGTGTCTGGTTGGCCCAGCGGGGAATGGCGCGCGAGGCGACAAACTCGATCACCTGCGAGCTGCCGCCCCCGACGGTTTCATTGATCTCGTACAGGATGGGACTTTCCCCAACCTCGTCGTCATCGCGCGGCCGCACAAACTGGATGTTCTGAAATGCGGTGAATTGGGACAAGACCGCGGGGCAGTTGGCGACGGTTAGATTCCACGTCTGAACCTTCAGTTCTGGTTTCAAATCTGCGTACGATTTCGATGGGTCTCGATGGTGTAGTGCCTTGAGCTGCTGATAGAGCGACGCGCCTTGGGATTGGCGAATCGTGCTATCGATCGCCTGTGGGTCCTGTGTGTTCTCGATGATAAACGAAAACTCCGGGGCTTCGTTGGTGACGCTCTGGTGGGCACGAGCCGCGATAAAATCGCCCTGCCCGCTCCGGATCGGGAAGAAATCCTCGAAAGCGCTGGCGAAGTGCTTGTCGGTCCAGTCACGGTCGGGCTGATTTTGCGGCTGGGCGAGCGCACCCCCGAGCGTCAACCCGAGCGACAGCACCGCAAGCTTTAGCAAGGACCTCTCATTGGTCACCGGAAACGTGGCTACTGCCGCGCGCGCGAGTCAACCTCTTTCTGGAGGTCAGCGACAAATTGTCCGAGCGGCCGCGCCCCCAGATCCCCTTGCGAGCGGTGACGCACGGAAACCGTTCCAGCCTCGGCCTCCTTGCCGCCCACAACCAGCATGTAGGGGATCTTTTCCAGCTGCGCGTCCCGGATTTTCGCTTGCAGCTTTTCGTTGCGGTCGTCAAGGTGAACGCGAAAACCGGCGTCCTTCAGTTGCGCAGAGACCTTCTTTGCGTATGTCTCGAATTTTCCGCTGACTGGCAGCACCGACGCCTGCACCGGCGCAAGCCATGCGGGAAACGCTCCGGCATAGTGTTCGATCAGCACGCCGAAGAACCGCTCGACCGAGCCCCACAGGGCGCGGTGCACCATCAGCGGTTGGTGACGCAAGCCGTCCTCGCCGACGTATTCCAGGTGAAAGCGGCGTGGCAAGTTGAAATCGAATTGTACGGTGGTGAGCTGCCACGACCGGCCGATCGCGTCGACTAGCTTCACGTCGATCTTCGGACCGTAAAAGACGGCTTCGCCCGGCATATACCGGTGCGGGACATTCATGCGCTTGAGTGTGCTGATCAGAGCACCTTCGGCCTGCTCCCATTCCTCGACGGTACCGGCGTAATCGCCGGGCCGGGAGGGATCGCGTGCGGAAAGCTCGACCACGTAGTCGTCAAAGCCGAAAACGCGCAGAACTTCCCAGGCGAACTCGACACAATCCTGAATCTCCGATTCGATCTGATTGGGAGTGCAGAAAATGTGGGCGTCGTCCTGCGTGAAGCCGCGGACGCGCATCAGGCCGTGGAGAACGCCGGAGCGCTCGTAGCGATAGACCGTGCCCAACTCCGCCAACCGGATCGGCAGCTCGCGGTAGCTGCGCAAGTGCGACTGGAAAATCAAAATGTGGCCGGGGCAGTTCATGGGCTTGAGCTGGTAATCGGTCTTTTCGACTTCGATCGGGCCAAACATGCTTTCGCGGTAGAAATTGGCATGGCCGCTGGTTTTCCAGAGGTCCAAACGCATGATGTGCGGCGTGTAGACCAGCTCATAGCCACGGCGCGTGAGTTCGGCGCGAAGCCAGTCTTCCATCAGACGGCGGATGACGCCGCCTTTGGGATGCCAGAAGATAAGGCCCGGGCCGGCTTCGTCCTGAATGCTGAAAAGATCTAGCTCGGTGCCGAGCCGGCGATGATCACGGCGTTTGGCTTCTTCGAGCCTGTGCAGGTAATCATCCAGATCCTTCTGTTCGACGAAGCAAGCGGCGTAGATCCGTTGCATCTGCGGATTTTGCTCGTCGCCCTTCCAGTAGGCGCCGGCGACATTCATCAGCTTGAACGCTCGGATGCGTCCGGTCGAGGGGATGTGCGGGCCGCGACAGAAATCGATGAACTTTCCAGTGGTGTAGAATGAAACCATGGGAGCGTCGGCCTTTTCCTCAACCAGCTGGCACTTAAATTCTTGGCCCTGTTGGTGATACAGCTCGAGGGCTTCGGCCTTTGCAATCATCTTGCGCTCGTTGGGAATGTCTTTCGCGGCCAGGGAGTGCATTTGGGCCTCGATTTTTTCCAGGTCTTCGGTCGTGAAAGGCTCCTCCCGGAGGAATTCGTAGAAAAATCCATTTTCAATGGGCGGTCCGATGCCAAGCTTCACGTTCGGATACAGTTCTAAAACGGCGGCAGCCAAAAGGTGCGCAGCGGAATGGCGGAAGACCTGGACCGCTTCCGGATCCTGCGCCGTGAGGATCGAAAGCTTGACGTCATGATCGAGAGGGTGCGAAAGGTCGATCAGCTCGCCGTCGGCGCGCGCCACCAGGGCTTCCTTCGCCAGACGCGGCGAAATCTTTTGGGCAAACTCAGCAGCGGTTGTTCCGCGGGGAACCTCGCGAACCGCGCCATCGGGCAGCGTGACGTGAATACTTTCCATTGTTGTGTTTTCAAAATTAACGTAGCACGATCTCCGGGAGATTTCATCCCACAGGTGACCTGTTCTGGGCATGGAAGGGGTCGGCGCCGATGGTGCCAACCAGTTCGTCAAGGTAGGCGCGGGAACTGACGCGGTGCAACTGCGCGCGGGCGAGCGTCTCGCGATTTTCGTAGTCGATGACATCCTCGGCTGGAAACTCGCGGCCGGCGGCGCGAAACTCTTCGAGCGCCCGGAGGTGGCGCTGCCAGAGGGCGATGTCCCGCTGTTGTTTGGTGCGAAGCCGCTCCCGATACCAATCGCTGGCGAGGAGCGTCCCCCTCGCGAACATGCCTCGGATTTCAGCATGGTCGGCGTCCAAGCCGCGCGACGAGCCGCGGGCCATGATTTCGAGTAGCGCCCGAAGCGGCGGGCAGGCCGCTTCGATGCTGCCGTCCTCGAAATAGCAAGCCGCCACTTGGCGCTGCGACTCGACAATAGCATCGACTCCCGCCACGAACATGCCCAGATCCTGCAATTCGGGCCGCAACATCTCCCGAGGAAACACCGCATCCGGCGTTTCGAAAATGCGGCCGAGAAACCGGTCGGCAAACGCCAGCGTGATCCGGTACCCTAGGCGGCTGGCAAGCACCCGTCGGCCTTCCCAGGTAAAATCCTCCACCTTTTCAAGGTAACCACTCTCGATGAGCCAGCGCGGATCGCGTTCGGCAACGCGCATGCGGCACCAGATCTCCGGAACCAACAAGCTGACATCGTGGTCGACGCGGAAGTGCGGGCCGATGTGTCCGGCCGAGGTCGTGAAGCCCGTGTCGCCGGTCAGGATTGCGGAGACCAGCGCGTTGTTGAGATCGACAACCGGCCAGAGAGCATTGAAAGGACCCTTGGTCAGGGCCCCTTCACTGCCAAATCCCATGGTTGCAGGCGACCTGCCGGTGAGGCTTGAGATGTACTCCATGAACAGCTCAGGCAGCTCCTGATAGTGAATGGGTGCGTAGACGGCCAGTGGCGGAAGACCGACGGCCAGGTCCGGGGGACTGTTACGTCGCCCAGCCAGGACGGAATTGACCGGAAAATAGACGGGACGCGCGGCGGGAATGTCGCGCTCCAAACGAGCCGCGATTTCAGCCAGATAGGAAGCGCGGGGGTCGGTGAGGTCTGGGCGTTTTTGAAGATACCGCGGATTTTGCGAGGGTTTGCCGTTGACCAGGCGCGGATGGGAAGAAGCGACGGCGAAGCCGCCATTGCGGGACTCGCTCGAGGCAAAGCCCTCCAGCAGTTCCTTCATGGGCGTGGTGTAGCGATCGAACTCGACGACGTGATCGACCAGCGCACGGACCTGGTCACGCGTCAGAGGCTCATAGTTTGACAGAAACGTCCCCGGGCTAGCGATATCCGCTTCGGCCTGGTGATCGACACCGGGGTGGATCGCATCGTCGGGACGCTGAAAAAGCAGCGCTTCGCAATTCGCAACCAGTTTGACGCTTTCATTGTTGTATTCGCGATCGAGATCGCTGAGGCTGGCGCGCGGCACCACTACCGAGGCAGTGATGTCGTCCTCGACTTGGACTTTGTCAGCCGGATAGAAATCGGGACGGAGCTTGTAGATGCGCCAGGCGCCATCACGATCGTAGCCGACGCGCAGGTAATTGGCGACTAGCGGGTCATTATCGAACTTCAGCTCGTGGCCGAGAAAGCCGTTGATGCGGTCCACAGTGAAATGCTCTCGCCAGTTGGCGCCCCATTCGGGACGATAGTAGCGCTTCACGGTAAACAGAAGCTGACGCGTGGTTTGCGGCAACTGGCGAACCCACTGGTTGTGCTCCTCATTGTAGTCGGGCGATGCGGTGAACAGCTGAATCACCGAACCCAGGGTGCGCTCGGAGCTGAGGATGGGCCGGCGCGAGCGGTGGTCAGGGGGACGTGACTTGTAGATTGAGGAAAAGTCGCGCTCCAGGATGTCTGCAACCTCATTCATATCGCTGTGATAGTCGCGAACATACACCGGTCCCTTCAGCAGGGTGTGGCTAATCGACTTCGAGATTTCAGATTTGCCTCCGCCGGAGACCGTACAGGGCTTGTGGCAAAGCGTGCCGCGCGGGCGGGAACCGATTAGCCGCCACGCGGTACCGGAAAGCTGCTTTTCCAGGCGCACTCGGAAACCGGACGGCAGCACATACACAGCCGAGACGCGGAGAGCCAGTTGATGGGCGCGGCTGGCGTGCTGCCACCGAACGAAGCCGTCGCGCAGGGTGAAGATGGAATCTTCGGGCACGTAGAAGACGTCCGGATAGCGGCGGTCGACGGCATAACCCTCCGGCTTTTGCTCGACGAGTTCGCCGAGCAACTGCCTGCCGTGCTCGAAGGTCGCTTTCTTCAGGCTGACCGTACGACCAGCATGAAACTCCTGTCCGAGAACGTAGGTGGCAAAGGCAATCGCGCCGCCGGCGTGTTCCTCCTCAGCCAGGCCGAAGAGGTTGGCGGCGTAGCTGATCTGTGTTTTTACGTCCTTCTTGCAGTAGCCGTAGTAGTTGTCAGCAAGAATCGTGACCATCACGCCGCGGTCATCGCGACAACAGATCTTGAAGGCGGCGCCATCGTTGTAGGGTTCGTCTGGATCGCTCCAGCACATGCCGTCGCGGCGCTGGCGGGCTGAGGCATCGTTCACGTGGGGCAGCCCCAGCGCGGATTTCTTCATGCCAACAAGATGAGGAGCGAGGATCACGCAGCCGGTGTGACCTGTCCAATGAGCCACATCGAGAGCCGCATCGTTTTCCGGAAGGTGTGGATCACCGCCATTGCCAAAAATTCCTTCGACGAAATCGAGATTGCTGACCAAGCTGCCTGGAGCAAAAAAACGGATCTCCATGGTCCTGGCCCGATCAGTGCCGGTGGCCGGACAAACCAGCGGGCGCAACAGCAAGGAGACAAATAGACGCGCAGGCTCGGACTGATCGGCTGTGAATGGCAAAGTCAGAACCTCCCCTGGCGGGTGAAGGGCCCCGACGAGTAGGGCTTGAAACGCCTGCTTGGGGACCGCTTGTTTGTCGGCGGGAACCGGCAAGCCGCCTTCGGCAATGTGGAAGACACCTCGGGTGGTGCGGCGATCGTTTGTCGGATTGTGCAGGATACCCTGGGGCACTCGATAAGAGCGCAGATAGGGAGAAGAGAAGCTATGCGCGCCCGCTGGGAGCGATAGTACGCGGGCCAACCCAGCGCGATCGAGAATGAATGTAGTTGTGGGCAAGCGAGGCACGCCGCCCGGGCACATGTCGCGCAGATAGTCATCGAGAAACGCTTGGATGCGCCGATCCGCGGGGCAAAGATAAGCGCCCAGGAGACGCTCCTTTTCGTAGTGATGGCGCAGAAGCGGCCGCGCGATTTGCAGGAAGCGTGCGTCAGAGAAATTGCCAAGCGTGGGCTGGCCGAGGGCAGCGAGCTTGAGATGAAGATATTCGAGCAGTTCGACCGAATTGGGGGACGTGGCCATAGTCATCCCTGGCCCCCACCCGATCACTTCCAATCTTCGTCGTGGGGTTGAGTGTAACAGAACGAGGTGGCGACGCGTAAGGCCGGGTGCGGCCGCCGACCCACTCAGGGGATAACGACACCTGGGAGGCCCCGAAAGTGAGTGTTGGCGGTCACCAGCTGGGCCTGGCAGAGGCCAGCGGTCGCATAGAGGATCGCCTCGCCGCCTACTAGGCGATGGTCGAGACTAGCGTTTGCGGCGGCAAGGGCAACGGTTTCGTCCATCGGGACCACACGGCGGTAGAGCGCTTGAGAGACGAAGCGGTCGGCGACCGCCCGCCCGCGATGTTTGATCAGTTGTTTGTAGACTTCAAAGATCACAAGCGACGGCACCACGACAGCGGCCTCGTTTTCCAGGTAGTGGCCAAACGCATTGGCCTTTGCGTCCTCTGTGAGGTACTCAAGCCAGCCCGAAGAGTCGACCACGTAAAGTTCAGAAGCGCTCCGCATGATCACGCAGTTCCTCTTTCCATCGCATGCCCTTGGCGAGGCCGCGAAGCTCCTTGATGGGCCGATGAGGCACCAGGCGCAACGCCCCATCGATCGAGTAAATCAGAAGTTCCTGCCCGGCCTCAATCTTCAGCTCTTGGCGAACCGATTTTGGGATGACGATTTGAAACTTGGGAGAGACTTTTACTTTTTGTCTTTCCATCGGCTAGGAGCCTACCACAAATCGTATCGATATGAATATGGTATGGCAGTTTTAGATCGATCGAAAAACTGTAATACAGAGGGGACGATGCCTGTGGGCAAGAAATTGAATCCATGTGCGTTACCTCCCGAATCATGGCCTGTAAATTTTCTCCGGCGTTTGCTCGAGGAAATGTTCTGTCGACTCGCCGACATCGCACACGTGCTAAAAATTCACACGCAGCCGAGCGCATTCTGCCCGAGGCGCGCAAACATTGTGTGGCAGCCGTCGCGAGATGTGCTATGTAAGAAGCGTTCGGGAGGGAGGAGCGGCGATGGGACGATTCCTGGTCGGACTGATCATCGGACTGCTTGCGTTTCCGATTCTCGGCGTCGCGTATCTGATCAGCGGCCGCGCGCCGGTCGGCGTGACCGACCGCGCCTTTCCTCTTGAGCAGTACGTCGCCGGTGCCGCACTCGAAGCACGCATCCATCAAGCGGCGCCCAAACGCGATCTTGCAAGCTTCAACGCCGCCGACCTCATGGCCGGCGCGCAGACCTTCCGGCGCGGGTGCGGTTGCCATGGACTGCCTGGTGGAACCGGCAATGGCCCCGAACCGAAGATGTATCCCCCGCCACCCCAGCTGTTCACTCCCGACGGCTCGGTAACAGACGATCCGGTCGGAGTGACCTATTGGAAGATCAACCACGGCATCCGTATGACAGGCATGCCCAGCTTCCAGGGCGTGCTCACCGATGACCAGATGTGGCAGGTCGCGGCGCTGCTGGCCCGTGCTGACAAGTTGCCGCCGGATGTCATGGACGCTCTCAAGCAACCTCTTTGGCCGCCGTCAGCAAACAGCACTGCCGGTCCACAGCCCAATCCGAAGCGCTAGCCTTGGTCCTAGGGTTGTCAGAAGTCGGCGTGAAAGCGAAGCATGGGAACGGTGACCGGGCCGCGGACTTGGTTGTAGCCGGGATTATTGATGTGCTGCAGCCCGATCGAGGCAAAGAAGCCGCGCCAAAGGTGAGCGGTGTAGAAGCCCTCGAGGATTTTCTCAGTGCCGTACGTCAGACCGCCGTCACCGAGCAGGAAACCGAGCCCTCCGAGCGCCAAGTATTGCTGGTGTGCTGCCACGATTCCGTTGATAACAAAGGCGATGCCAGCGCGATCGTTCCGTCGATGCCAGGCGCTGCCCGGCGAGAATCCGCCCAGCTCGAGCGTGCGATCACACTCGGTGTAGGCAAAAGATTCGTTGTGACCATCATCCCAGCCGAGACGGCCAAAGAGACCAACGACCGGCGTGATCTCCTGTTCGAAATTCAGGCCGAAGCCATATTTGTGGCGGCCCTGACGAGCCGTCGAGGTGATGTTCGGTGGTGAAGTCCTGGGTCCGGCGAGATATTCGTCGATGGTCTCGCGATAGTTTCCCATGTTGGCGCGATTCAGATAGCTTAGGAAACGTATCGCACCCTGCCGATGTGCGACTAGCTTTCCCGTGGCATCAAATTCGAGGTTCGCGGCGCGTGCCAGGGCCACATTGGCTTCGAGATTGATGCCGTTGGCGACTTTCGGTTCCAGGACCTCGGCGAATCGCGCTGTAAACCAGTGATCGTCATATTCAAGGATGACGCCATCGGTATAGCCTCGCGTGTTGGCGGCATAATCCCAGGCGCCGTCGTTGTCTACGGTCCAGTTTAGGAATTGCAGGTGGCTGTCACCCCCCCAGCTATTCAGATCAAAGAAGTCGGCAAGATCGAATTTGCCAAAAGCGATCTCCATGCGCCGCACCGGCACCGATGTGAACAGATGTAGCTCATCACGTTCTTGCTCGACGAGCTGGTCGCTGAGCGGAATAATCTGCCGTAGAAGGAGGCGGGCTAGATAGGGCGTTGTGGGAAGCTGTGAGCCTTCCACCGTGCGCACGGCGTCCAGGTTGGTGTAGCCAGCCAGGCCAAACGCCCTACCAATGCCATTCCCCGTTGCATACTCGATGTCGCAGAACCCCTCGGTCCAACGCGCGATCTCGTAGCCGGTGTAAAGGGTCAAGACATGCGTTGTGGCGCTCTGAGCCCATGGGGTGAAGCTATTTGTCCCGGTGTATTGTGCAGGGAACGACCCATGCCACTGAAAAACGAGGTTGGCCTGGCCGGAAATCCAGTAGCGACTGGTTTCTGAGTGCGGGAAAACGGTCAGCGGCTTGTCTGAGGGCGAATCGCCCGTCGAAGGCGTGCCGGTTTGGGTGGTCTCGGTTGGCGCCTGGGCAGGATCTTGCGCGCCCGCGATGTGGGCTGCGCCGCAGCACACCAGCAGAACAGTAAGAGCTCGCACCACGAGTTGGACAAGCCAAGGCCGCATGGTTTCGCATGCTCGCGGTCGGTCCTGCTCCCGCGCCGCTTCAAGAACCGCCATAGGCTCGCCCGGCGACGCCCCGGAAACAAGGTCTGCCGTTTCGTGGAACCCCGGGGAGCCTTCCTACGACCAAGAGGTTCTGGTTCTCGAGGTGTGATTTCCATATACTCGAGTTGCCGCAACCCTTGGGGCGCAAGAGTTTCTCTAGTACCATACCCCCCTAGGGTAGTCAAACGGAAAATGTCGCATTTATCGCGAGAGAAGTTGGATTTGGTCACAAGGACCAAGAAGGTGATCGGGCAGCTTGAAAGCGTGCTGCGCGCTTTGAATGACGACGAGCACTGCGCCGACGTGCTGCAACGCCTCGCCGCAGCGCGCGGAGCGATCAATAGCCTCATGGGGGAGCTTCTCGAGGATCACATTCGCAACCACCTGCCACGCCATTCGAAGTCATCGGAAGAAGCGGCCAACGACGTCATCGAAATCGTCCGCACTTACCTCAAGTGAAGGGTCACTCGTGGGAGAAGGTGAAAACCGGCTTTACGACCTCGCCGCTGGCCTGATCCGCGATAGCCCGATTGATTTGTTTGAGGGGATACTTGGTCACGAGTTTGTCGAATGGGAAGCGGCCTGTCATATGCAAGTCGATGAGGCGGGGAATGAACCTATCGGGGATGCTATCGCCCTGTACGATGCCTCGGATGGTATGGCCGCCCAGCATGATCGCGCCGAGGTTGGGCTCGAAAGGGCTGGCGGGCACCGTCAGAAAACCGAAACGACCCTTGGTCCTGAGCGATGCGAGCGCTTGGTGGTAGCTCTCGGAGCGGCCCGTGGTATCGAGCGCGCAAACGACACCGCCGGGGACGAGCCGGCGAATTTGCTCGGCTGTGTCGACATTCGGTCCGGCGAGGATGGAGTGTGTTGCGCCGAGCCGTTTCGCCATGGCCAAACGAGATTCGATCACGTCCACAGCGACAATCTCGCTTGAGCCGCACACGACCGCGGCCATAATGGCACTGAGACCCACCGGGCCTACGCCGAAGATGGCCACGCTTTCCCCTGGTGCGGCAGCGAGAGAATTCATAATCGCACCACTGCCGGTTTGAACCGAGCAACCGAGCATGCCCAAGATTTCTAGCGGAGCGTCCTTGCGCACAGGGATGGTGTTTTGCGATCGCGCGATCGCGTAGCTTGAAAACGACGATTGGCCGAAAAAATGGCCATGGACCAATCGGTTTCCCTGACGAAAAGATCCTGGCTCCCGCTCGCGCGCGTCGCGAAAATTGAGCGCGCCTGTATGCTCGCAGTAGGCCGGACCGCCGCCCGTGCAGGCGCGACAGACGCCACACGAGTCAAACGTCAGCACGACGTGGTCTCCGGGCTTTACTTTCTTGACGCCGGTACCTGTGCGTTCGACGATGCCTGCGCCTTCGTGGCCGAGGACCATTGGCTTCGGGATCTGCATGCTTCCCCGAAGCGCTTTCACATCCGTGTGGCAGAGTCCGGCGCCGACGACGCGGACAAGAACGTCCTCTGGCCCGGGCTCACCTAATTCGAGCTCCTCGATCAAGAATCGCTGGTGGCCTTCCGCGGCGATCGCGGCCTGTACCTTCATTTTTTCGCTCCAAAAAGGAGCTTAGACAGCATCTTGCGGCAAGCGTGAGATTCCGGGTCGCACATCGGGAGTTAGGCGCGGCCGAGGGCGGCGAGAACGCGGTCGGGCGTCATCGGAAACTCAGGCATGTGCACGCCGGTCGCGTCGAAGAAGGCACACCCGATCGCGCCGGCAGCGGCGGCCATGACTTCTTCGCCCGCGCCCGTCGACCTCTGATCGAGGCGCTGCACGACCATCGGGAACACTTCGGGGCACTCCTCGAATCGCAAAATTGGGTAGCTGTTCCAATCAAGGCTCGTGACGTTGGTTTTGTTGAACCTGACCTCCTCGAGAAGCATTCGACTTGCGGTTTGCACCAGTTGCCCGCTGATCTGATTCTCGATGAACGCCGGATTGACAGCCAGGCCGGCATCAATCGCGCCGTACAATCGCTTCACGAGGACCTTGCCGGTTTCCCTGTTTACTTCCACGAAGGCAACGGCGCCGCCGTACGAAGTGAGATGCGTACCCAGGGCGATGCCACGCCCCGTCCGGACCTTCCCATCGGACGATTGCGAGGCGGGGGGCCGCGGCTGCCAACCCGAGGCTTTCGCAACCTGATCGAGCACTCCCATCCAGCGTTCGTTCGTTATGTTGCGTCGCCGGAATTGGTATGGGTCGACGCCCGCCTGGCGAGCCAGATCATCAATCGTTTGTTCGGAGGCGAACGAGAACGCCAGGTCAAGCGGTGAGCGCAGCCAGGCTCCACGGAGGTAGTTCATCCCCGATACATGATGATTCACCAGTCGCACGTTGGGGATTTCGTACATTCCTCCGCAATCGGAAGGATTCACCATTTGCGCAGCGCCGTCGCGCCATTCCGCGGCCGGTGTGCCGAGCGCTAGCTGCGCCGAGGTTTCCACCGCGCTCCAGTTGTGATGCCAGCCATCGTATTGGTACGCAACGATCTTACCGGCGGCGTCTGCGGCTGCGCGAACTTCTCCGACATGCGCAGGTCCATATAAGTCCCATCCGTGCTCATCCCAACGCATGAACTGCAACCGGACCGGTTGGCCCGCCAGCTGCGAAAGGATCGCCGCTGCCTGTGCGGCATCGTCGTAGCAACTGTGACCGTACGTGCCCGATCCCTCGTAATACTGCACGCGCACCTTCTGTTGCGGTAATCCAAGGATGCCCGAAAGCGTATTGCGCGTGGCGTAGACGTCCTGCGTTGAACAGATGACGAGCGCTCGATCCGGCGTTACGTCGGCCAGCGCACCGTTGGGAGCAAAGGGCGCATGGGCTTGGTAGGCTCCGCGATAGTGGCCCGATGCCACGTGCGCGGCGCCGCCGAACGCGTGATCAACGTCTCCGCGCTCCAAAACGACCCGGTCGGATGTTTTCTCCGAGCGCATCCTGTCATACAACCCATCGTTGCCTGGCAGAACGGCGGGAGTCTCCCACGTGATTCTCAGATCGCGCGCCGCACGGACAGCGTCCCATTCGCGCTCTGCGACGACGCCGACGAAGTCAGCCTTGCGGAGCACACGCGCCCCCGGAATATGCGCAATCGAGCGTTCATCGAGGCTCGCGACTCTTGCTCCCGAGCCATATGCCGTCTGCCCGCGGGGGCGAACGATGCGCCCGTGAAGCATGCCGGGCAAGCGCACGTGCTGGAGATAGACGTAGTGGCCGCTCACCTTCTCCGGGATGTCATTCCGCAAGGGGCTCGAGCCCACCAGCTTGTACTCGGAAACGGGCTTGACAGGAGCGGTTCCGGTAAACGCGAGCAGGAACAGTTGATTGCCGATGAGCTCGCCGTACGTGACAGATTGCGATTCGCCGCCCATCGCCCCTACCGTCACAACCCCTTTGGAGACGGTGAGGCGCTCGAGGGGTGCGCCCATTTTTTTCGAGGCCATCTCGAGCAGCGCTTGCCGCGCTTCGGCTGCTGCGGTGCGAATCGCTGAGCTGCCGCGCGCGATCGACGAGCTCGAGTACGTGCCGCCCTGATTGGGTGTGATGTTCGTGTCGAGCCGGACCGTGCTGACCTGACTCATGTCCAGATCCAGCTCTTCGGCCGAAATCTGCAAAAGGGACGTGGTCGAGCCTTGTCCGAGTTCGACATAGCCGATGTACACCGTTGCGGTGTTGTCGGAGTGAATCGCGAGCCATGTGTCGATCTGCTTGGGATCGGGAGGGCCCGCGACAGCGCCGCGCATACCAACCCCCGCGGCGTCCTGCGCTGCACGGGCATCGATGATCGCACCGCGCAGGCTTAGTCCTATCACCAGCGCGCCGCCGGTTTTGAGAAATTCACGACGAGGAAGCGGTGACGGAAAAATCACACCATTCATCGCGCCACTTCCAGCGCCTGCACCTGTTGGGCGAGCGTATCGTCGGACGTGTTCTCGATCTCGCTTTTCATGGCACGGGATGCGCGCTGGATAGCCCGAATCACACGCGGATAGCTGCCGCACCGGCAAAGATGCCCGTTCATCGCCGTACGAATTTGAGCTTCGGTTGGCTGAGATGTTCTCGAGAGCAGCTCGGCTGCCTGAATGATCATGCCGTTAAAGCAGTAACCGCATTGCAAGGCCTGCTCGTCGATCAGCGCCTGCTGGACGGGATGCAACGCAGGAACCTTGGCGAGTTTCTTCTGCTGGGCATACCACGCAGGAAGTCCCTCGAGCGTGACCACCGACCTCCCCGCGACGGCCGAGACCGGCGTCACGCAAGAGCGCGTCTCCGTGCCATTCACAAGCACCGAGCAGGACCCACATTGCGCCAGGCCGCAGCCAAACCGCGGACCTTGCAATTCGAGGTCGTTGATGAGCACGTAAAGTAGAGGCGTGTCCGGATCAGCGGTGACGCTGTGGATCCGCTCGTTCACTCGTATCTGGATCTCAGTTGACACTGCCCCCCCTACACAAACGGGTAAAGTCGCAACTAAGCGCAGAAGGTTACCATGACGCGGCAGTGTATGACGATATCGCGGTCAGGTGGAGAATGGTGGCACGCCAACTCCGCGAAGGCTCCCGTCGAGAATTCATGTTTTTTGCACTTTTGGCTCCTCGTGGCCTCGGGAGAAAGCTTGGCTGACGGACCACCTACCTGCTTCGTGGCGGCGAAATGGTTCGAGACAGGAGTTTCTCGATTGCGGCGGTATCGGGCAATCCGGACAGCTGAACCAAGCCTCGCTCGAGCGCTTTGGTGACCGCTGCAGTACGGCCGCCCACTCCCAGCTTCCTGAAAATCTGATTCACGTGAATCTTGACGGTCCCTTCCGCAATGTTCATGGCAGCGCTGACCTCCTTGTTGCTCTTACCCGTTGCCATTAGTGCGAGCACCTCTCGTTGGCATCGTGTCATTTGCGGCGCGTTCATTCGCGCCGTCAGCTTGGCGGCGGAAGCCGGCGACAACCATGCCTTGCCTTGCAGCACGGCGCGAAGGCAGAGCTGGAATTCCTGTCGCGGGCAATCTTTGACTAGGAACCCGTTCGCTCCCGCCCGCATCACGCTGTAGATATCTTCCTCAAGGTCGAACGCGGAAATGAGTACAATTCGCACCGCAGGGCAGGTCCGGCGGATCAGGGCCACTCCTTCGGTCGCTTCCATCTCGGGCATGCGGAGGTCCAGCATCGCCACTTCTGGGCGAAGCGAGTCAATCTTCGCGATGGCAGCAGACCAGCTTCGTGCCTGCGCGATCACGGACATCCCAGGTATTGTGTTTACGATCGAAATCAGTCCCTCGCGAACGACTGTATGATCGTCTGCGACAACGACCCGAATTGACCTGGTGTCTTGCATAACCCTACCCCCTCGTTGACTGAACAAGAATTTGGGATCACGGCAGCGACCTGCGTCCCCTGCCCCAACTGCGTGTAGATCCACAGCAAACCTCCCAGCTGGCGTGCTCGCTCACGCATACTGCACAGACCGAATGTCTCGCGGTCCAAAGCGTTCCCAGGCGCGAATCCACCTCCGTTATCTTCAATGCAGAGCTGGATTTGATCTCTTGTCCTCGACAGCGTCACCCAGACCTGGTCTGCGTTGGCATGCTTTATGACATTGGTGAGAGCCTCTCGAATGATCCGGAGGATCTGCATCTCCGTGGCGGGTGAAAGTAGACTGGATACTTCGTCCACCGAACAATTCACTCGAAGTTGCGTACCCTCGGTGAGCGTTTCGGCCAGATCCGTAACGGCTCCTCGCAAGTCCTCCTCAACCTGGATTCGTGACCGAAGGCCTCGCACGAGCGAACGGGTCTCTACGAGCCCCTCGCGCGCAACCCTGCGCGTGCGTTCTAAGAACGCCCGAGCCTGTGGAGAATCGCCGAGAAACTCTTGAGCAGCTTCCACGTCTCCGATGATTCCGACGAAGCACTGGGCGACCACGTCGTGAATATCGCAAGCGATTCGCGTGCGCTCTCGTACAATTCCTTCCTCTCTGATTTTCTCGACTACGACTTGATACGCCGCTCGCTCGGCTAAGAGCGACACCCAGGCGAAAGCACACAAACCAGAGACAAATCCCACGATCAAATCGACAACGGTGGGATGAGGAGCGATGGTCAGGCGGGTGAATTCCGCGTTCAGGCGATTCATGACCGCGGCGATCAGCAATCCGATCGTACAGGCGATGAGAACACGGTGTATTCGATCGCGCATATAGCCGGCCCCCCAACGAAGCTGTTGATTGACCTAGACCCCCTTATGACTATCGTTGTGACTCTATGCGGAAGGGTCGCATGGCTCAGTGATCTTTGTCACACCAGCCAGCTCGAATCATAATGAAGCCCTCAAGCCTTAGGCCCCCAATTTGCACAATCGAATGCAAAGCCCATCTCCTGGCGCCCGGTTGGGAAGCGGTAGTTCCGCGATGCCTTCTGATAGCCGAACTCGATCCATAATCGCCTCCATCCCTACCTATATCGAAAGGCCTAGAGTCCTATCCTTCCTTTTTGAGAATTGAGCTAATGGGGCTTCTTGGTTTAAGTTCTTGTGGCTATGCGCACCGGCATAAGGTATGTCCAAGGTGTGTGTGGGCAGCGATAGTCAGAACAGAAGACACGGATCTCCTGACGATCATTGCAGGGTCGCGTTATCTTTTGCACCCGGTAAGACCGACCGCACCAGTGATCGAGACGAAACCAGCTTGCTGGGCTGTCAGGGATACCTCAGCGGAGGGCTCCTGTCAACTCTGACAGGTGCGGGGCTGAGCGCTGTTGCACTAGAGTAGGTTGGGGTAGAACCTGTTGTACCGATATCGATTTTTCGGCTCATCGATCGCTCAGATTTTGCGATACCGCACAGGAAAGCCGAAATGGAAAAGTGCCCGAGCCTGAAGCGTGTTGTCGTCCTGGCTTTTGCCCTCCTCGTCGCGCCCCCTGGTATTCTCCAAGCGCAGGGAAAGCAGGTTACTGCAAAGGATTCGAAACCATCTGCCGCAGCCGATGCGGGAGCAGGGGCACAGGCATCGGGATCGGCAGAGTATGTGGGTGCCGAGGTCTGCAAGACGTGTCACGAGGAAATTTACAACGGCTGGGAGAAAAGCCCTCACTGGAAAACGACTCTCGACACCAAGGGCGGCCCGTCTCATCAAGGCTGCGAAGGGTGCCATGGTCCAGGCGCAGCCCATGTGGCCGGAGGCGGCGACGTCACGAAAATTTTTACGTTTAAGGGGGCCACGACCAAAGAAATCGCCGATCGCTGCTTGACATGCCATGCCGGTGGTCCGCAACAGATGAACGCGTTAAATTCTTTGCACACCAAGAACGGCGTGAGCTGCATTTCCTGCCATTCGCCGCATCACGCGGAAACGAAGGAATTCTTGCTGTCGAAACCGCAACCGCAGCTTTGCTACGGCTGCCACCTGCAGCAGCAGGCGCAGTTCGTGATGCCGTTTCATCATCGTGTGAACGAGGGGCTTATTTACTGCACCGATTGCCACAACGTGCATGGAACGGAACTTCCGAAGCAAGTGCGGATGGCGCCGATGCTGGACGCTATTTGCCTCAAATGCCACACCGATAAGCAGGGACCCTTTGTGTTTGAGCATGCGCCTGTGAAGGTGAATGGCTGTGGTTCTTGTCACTCGGTTCATGGTGGGCCGAATCCTCATATGCTGAAGCTCAGCAACGTGAATTTGCTCTGCCTGCAATGCCACACTACGTCGACCTTCAGCAACGCACCAGGCGCTCCTTCGTTCCACAACCAGGCGTCCGTTTTTCAGGCGTGCACGATTTGCCACGTGGCCATTCACGGTTCGAATTTCGACGCCACGTTTTTTAAATAGAGCCAGCATGAACACACTCAGGTGCAGCCTGCGGGAGTCGAACCCGAGCGCAAGCGAGCGCGGGCAGCATCAGGGAGCACGGCTATGAACGATCGCCGAGCGATTGTCGCATTTGGATTGGCAGCCCTCGCCGTCTTGCTTCTGGGAGCTCGGCCGTCGGTCGCCCAGGGTGCTTCGAGCGATCAGGGGATGGAGTACGGCGACTATAGTATTCACGGGTCGCTCGAATTCGGCTATCGCTATAACGATGTTACCGGCAACCAGAATACGTTCAATACCTTCGTCAACTTGCAGACGGGCGTGCGCCTGTTTGACAGCACACTTGAGATGCGCTCACTCAACCATCAAGGGACCTTTTTTGACGACCTGTATTCGTTCAACTTCGGTTGGGGTGGCGATCCCAACGACGTGTCGCGGCTGCACATCGACAAAAACAAGTGGTACGACTTCCACATGCTGTATCGGCGCGACAAAAACTTCTGGGACTATAACCTCTGGGCGAATCCCCTTAACCCGGCCGCGCTGAGCCCGGTTGGATCGTTCACGACAGGCTGCATTGTCAGCCCCCCTTCGGCGGCGAACCCCGGTCTTCCGGGCTACTGCTCGAGTCCTTCCATCGCTCAGACGACCTCGCCCCATTCGTTCAATCTGGCCCGCATCATGCAGGACTACGATGTGACCCTGCTGCCGCAGTCCGCGGTGCGGTTCCACGTGGGCTATTCGAACTATACTAATAAGGGCCCCGGCTTTTTCACGACCGACAGCGGCACCGAACCGCAGTTTCCAGCAGGCTATCGTTACTCCATGAATACGTACCGCTTTGGAGCAGACGTCCGCCTCCTGCCCCGCACGACGATTTCCTACGACCAGTTTTTCAACTCGTTCTACCAGAACAACGCCGTGCTGGAAACGCCGACTGCGACGCCAGAGAAGTACGGCTACCAGGTGCCGAACGGCACACCGGTAGACCTCGGCATTACCTGGACCACGCTGACTCCGGCCTCGACTTCGCCCTGTGCCGCTCCCATCACCAATGCTGCCACTACGCCGCCCACGGTCAACCCGATTTGCAACGGCTTCGTTAGCTACAGCCAAGCGAACCACGGCACGGACTTCATGCCGACCGAACGACTCCGATTTCAGTCGAACTATTTCCCGAAGTTCCAAACGACGGGTTCGATCGCTTACAGCACGGCCAACACCTCGTATCCCAGTTTTAGCGAAACGATGATCGGTTGGACGACCCGCACGTCTTCGCCTGGAGAGACTACGGCTGGCCCCGCCAAGGCGAAGCGCGACACGGTGGACGCTGACTGGGCCGGAGTCTATTCGGTTACCGACAAGTTGCGCGTCGAAGACTTTTTCCACTATTACAACTGGCGCATTCCCGGCGTTTGGGACAGCGACCTGGGAAATCTTTTCACCACCGGAGGGGCGGGATTGGGCGCTCCCATCGGGCTGTTTGTTCCCGCCAATTGCAATGTCGGCAACGCCTACAGTGGTCCCACCTGTCCCAACCACACCGCGACCTCCGCCGCAGA
>Ga0187783_10000935_pt1 | contig 21464 bp, 18 predicted proteins | sample 1015_SJ02_MP02_2_FD_132471 | JGI IMG/M metagenome (GOLD analysis project Ga0187783, IMG submission 132471) | Tropical peat soil microbial communities from peatlands in Department of Meta, Colombia - 1015_SJ02_MP02_20_MG | ecosystem: Environmental > Terrestrial > Soil > Wetlands > Peat | place...
GAGATCCGCAGGCTCGGCACGCTGTCCGCGGACGAGCTCTACACCGCGGCCAAGGACCTGCAGGCGCCGTACGAGCTCGTGGCCGAGGTCGCGGCGGCCGGAAAGCTGCCGGTCGTGCTGTTCACCGCCGGCGGCATCGCCACCCCGGCCGACGCCGCCATGATGATGCAGCTCGGCGCCGAGGGCGTCTTCGTCGGGTCGGGGATCTTCAAGTCCGGCGACCCCGCGGCCAGGGCGGCGGCGATCGTGAAGGCCACCACGTTCTACGACGACCCGGACGTGGTCGCGAAGGTCTCCCGCGGCCTCGGCGAGCCGATGGTCGGCATCAACCTGGACACGCTGGCGCCGGAGCAGCGGTACGCCGGCCGCGGCTGGTGATGGCCGCGGGCCCGAACATGGTTGCCGTCAGGCCCGCGGTGGGCGTGCTGGCGCTGCAGGGCGACGTGGTCGAGCACCTGCGCGCGCTCCGCGAGTCGGGCGCAGACCCCGCTGCGGTGCGGCGCCCGGACGAGCTCGACCGCGTCGACGGCCTGGTCATCCCTGGCGGCGAGTCGACGACGATGTGGAAGCTGATCGACGTGTTCGGGCTGGCCGAGCAGCTGCGCAAGCGCATCTCCGGCGGGATGCCGGTGTTCGGGTCGTGCGCCGGGCTCATCTTGCTCGCCGACCGGCTGCCCGACCCCGCGTCCGGTCAGCAGACCCTCGGCGGCATCGACATGACCGTCCGCCGCAACGCGTTCGGCCGCCAGGTCGACTCCTTCGAGCGCGACCTGGTGGTCGCCGGCCTGCACGGCCCGCCGTACCGCGCGGTCTTCATCCGCGCCCCGTGGGTGGAGGACGTCGGCCCCGACGTCGAGATACTCGCCACAGATCCCGGCACGAGTAGGATCGTCGCCGTCCGCCAGGCCCGGGCGCTGGCCACCTCGTTTCATCCCGAGCTCACCCCGGACCGGCGCATCCACCAGATGTTCGTCGACATGGTGAGGGACCAGGCATGAGCGGCCACTCCAAGTGGGCAACCACCAAGCACAAGAAGGCGGTGGTCGACGCCCGGCGCGGCAAGCTGTTCGCCAAGCTCATCAAGAACGTCGAGGTCGCGGCCCGCAGCGGCGGCCCCGACCCAGCCGGCAACCCGACCCTCTACGACGCGGTCCAGAAGGCCAAGAAGAACTCGGTCCCGAACGAGAACATCGACCGGGCGATCCGGCGCGGCGGCGGTCTGGAGGCCGGCGGCGCCGCGTACGAGTCGATCACCTACGAGGGCTACGCGCCGGGCGGGGTCGCGGTGCTGGTCGAGGCGCTGACCGACAACAGGAACCGGGCCGCGTCCGACATCCGCGTCGCGTTCACCCGCAACGGCGGCTCGATGGCCGACCCCGGTTCGGTGTCCTACCTGTTCAGCCGTCGCGGCGTGGTGATCGTGCCCAAGGGGGGCGGCGTCAGCGAGGACGACGTGCTCACCGCCGTCCTGGACGCGGGTGCGGAGGAGGTCAACGACCTCGGGGAGTCGTTCGAGGTGATCAGCGAGCCAGGCGACCTGGTCGCGGTGCGCACCGCGCTGCAGGACGCCGGGCTGGACTACGAGTCGGCGGAGCGCCCGTTCCTGCCGTCCGTGGAGATCGACCTGGACGAGGACAACGCCAGGAAGGTGTTCCGGCTCATCGAGGCCCTCGAGGATTCCGACGACGTGCAGGACGTCTACGCCAACTACAACGTGTCCGACGACATCATGGAAAAGCTCGGGTGAGCCGCTGACCGGCATCCAGATTCGGCCGCTCGGCCCTGGCGACGACATCGACGCCGAGCTCGACCTGCGGCGCCGTGCGTTCGGGCCCGTCGGCGCGGCGCAGCTCGCGGCCTGGTACGCGAGCGTCCGGCACAGCATCGACGAGGGCGCGATACTCGGCGCCTTCGACGGCGGCCGGCTGATCGGCAGCGCGCGCTATCACGTGATGCGGCAGTGGTGGCACGGCCGCTCCATGCCCATGGCGGGCGTGGCCGGCGTCAAGGTCGGCCCGGAGCACCGCGGCCGCGGTGTCGGCACGGCCATGATGGCCGCCCTGCTGGCCGACGTCGCCGACCGTGGCTTCCCTGTCTCGGCGCTGTATCCGGCCACGGTGCCGCTGTACCGCGCGTTCGGCTGGGAAATCGCCGGCGGCACGTATCAGGCCGTCGTGCCGTCCCGGTCGCTGGCGGCGCTGATCCCCGCCGACGTGGCCGGCGGCACCGGGCCCGGCGAGCCCGGTGAGCCCGGCGAGGCCGGCGAGCCCAGCGAGCCCGGCGAGCCCGGCGGGGCGGCCAGGCTGCGTCGCGCCACCGCCGACGACGGTCCGGCCATCGTGGCCGTCAAGGGCCGGGTGCACGAGGCGCTCCGGCACTGCGGGCCGAACACGCGCGAGCCGCGGGAACTGCGTGACTGGCTCGCTAACCCCGATCATTTCGGCTACCTGGCCGATGACGGGTTCCTCAGCTACCGCTGGGCCAGGGGCACCGAGGAACTCGCCGTCGACGAGCTCGTGGCGGCCTCCGCTGGCACGGCGCGGGCGCTCTGGCAGATCCTGGCGTCGCACGCAACGATGGCCGACCAGGTGCGCGCGTGCCTGCCGCCGGACGACACCGTGCAGTGGCTCACCAGGGAGTCAGATGTGCAGATCCGCCGGAGGAACGCGTGGATGCTGCGAATCGTGGACGCCCCGGCCGCGATCGCGGCCAGGGGCTTCCCAGCCGGGGTGACGCTGTCGGTGCCGGTCGAGATCGCCGACCCGGCGCGGCCGGCGAACTCCGGGCGCTGGCGGCTCGAGGTGACGGGCGGCCAGGGCTCGCTGCGGCGCGCCGACGCCGAGGCCGCGGCGGCTGACCCGCTCCGGCTGGGCGCGCGCGGCCTCGCCGCGCTGTTCGGCGGCGCGCCCGCCGGGGCGCTCCGGCTGGCCGGCCTGCTGGCCGGCGGCGATCGCGGCACGGACAACCAGCTGGACGCCGCGTTCGGAGCTGCCGCGTTCCTGCTCGACACGTGGTGAGGGAACGCCGGGCGCCGGGCGCCGGTGCCGTGGCCGGCGCGCCGCCGCGTTCGTCGCCTCCGCGGCCACTAGTGTTGCCGAACAGGTGTTCGCAGCCCCGGCGCTGGCGTCTCGGCAGGCGGCGGCTTGGCAGGTGGGACGGTGGCAGATGCGCGTGCTGGGCGTGGATCCGGGCCTGACCCGCTGTGGACTCGGGGTCGTGGACGGCGCGCCGGGCCGGCCGCTCCGGCTGGTGAGCACGGACGTCATCCGGACCCCCGCGGAAGCGGAGATCGGCGCCCGGCTGCTCGCCCTGGAGGCCGAGCTTGACCGGTGGCTGGTCCGGCTGCAACCGGACGCGGTGGCGGTGGAGCGCGTGTTCAGCCAGCACAACGTGCGCACGGTGATGGGCACCGCGCAGGCGGGCGCGGTGGCCATCGTGTGCGCCGCGCGCCGCGGCGTCCCGGTCGCGCTGCACACGCCGAGCGAGGTGAAGGCAGCGGTGACCGGTACCGGCGTGGCCGGCAAGCAGCAGGTCGCGACCATGGTCTCGCGGCTGCTGCGACTCACCGACCCGCCGCGCCCGGCCGATTGCGCGGACGCGCTCGCCCTGGCCATCTGTCATCTGTGGCGGGGAGCCGCGGAGCGGCGGCTGGCCGCAGCGGCCCGGCAGGCGGAAGGTTTCCTGGGGTCGTCCCCCCGGGCTAGCAGCGCGGGCGGTGCCACGTGATCGCGCATCTGGCCGGCTCCGTCTCGGCCCTCGCGCCGGACGGTGCGGTCATCGACGTCGGCGGTGTCGGCCTGTTCGTACAGTGCACGCCGGGCACGCTGGCGGGCCTGCGGCAAGGAGAGCAGGCCCGGGTGGCGACCTCGCTGGTGGTCAGGGAGGACTCGCTGACCTTGTACGGGTTCGCCACCGAGGACGAGCGCGCGGTCTTCGAGCTGCTGCAGACCGCCAGCGGCATCGGGCCCCGGCTGGCCCAGGCGATGCTCGCCGTGCTGTCGCCGGACGCGCTCCGCCGGGCAGTGGCGACCGAGGATCTCGCGGCGCTGACGTCCGTACCCGGCATCGGCCGCAAGGGCGCGCAGCGCATCGTGCTCGAGCTGGCCGGACGGCTGGGCGCGCCGACCGGAGTACCGGCGGCAGCCGGGACCGGCCCCGTGGGCGCGATGCCGTCGCACTGGCAGGACCAGGTCCGCGCCGGGCTGGTCAGCCTCGGCTGGGCCGGCCGGGAGGCCGACCAGGCGATCGCGGCGGTGGCACCCGACCTGATGGTCGGCGAGCCGGGCGATTCCGGCGATGTCGACGTCGCCGTGGCGCTGCGCGCCACGCTGCGCGTGCTCGGCCGGTCATGACGAGCCCGCTGACGGACCCGGACCGGGTCGTGTCGGCTCTCGCCGACGCCGACGACAGAGTCGTCGAGAGCGCGCTCCGCCCGAAGCGGCTGGCCGAGCTGATCGGCCAGGACCGGGTATGCGAACAGCTGTCGCTGGTGCTGCAGGGCGCCCTGGGCCGGCGTCGGCCCCCCGACCACGTGCTCCTGTCCGGCCCGCCCGGCCTGGGCAAGACCACCCTGGCCATGATCATCGCGACCGAGCTTGGGGCGTCGCTCCGGGTCACGAGCGGCCCCGCCATCGAGCGGTCAGGGGACCTCGCGGCCATCCTGTCGACGCTCGCCGAGGGCGAGGTCCTGTTCATCGACGAGATCCACCGGGTCGCCCGGCCTGCCGAGGAGATGCTCTACCTGGCCATGGAGGACTTCCGGGTCGACGTGATCCTCGGAAAGGGGCCCGGCGCCACCGCGATCCCGCTCGACATCGCGCCGTTCACCCTGGTCGGGGCCACGACCCGGGCCGGGCTGCTGCCTGCGGCGCTGCGGGACAGATTCGGCTTCACCGCCTACCTGGACTTCTACGAGCCCGCCGAGCTGGGCGTCATCGTCCGCCGGTCAGCCGGGCTGCTCGGCGTGCGGCTGCGCGACGACGGCGCCGACGAAATCGCGGGCCGGTCCAGGGGCACGCCGCGGATCGCCAACCGGCTGCTCCGGCGGGTGCGCGACTTCGCGGAAGTGCGCGGTGACGGCGTCGTGACCAGGGACTGCGCCCGGGCGGCGCTCGACCTGTACGAGGTGGACGAGAGCGGGCTTGACCGGCTGGACCGGGCCGTGCTCGCCGCTCTGGTCAGCAGGTTCGGCGGGGGCCCGGTCGGGCTGTCCACGCTGGCTGTGGCGGTCGGGGAGGAAGAGGCGACCGTGGCGGAAGTGGCGGAGCCGTTCCTGGTCCGGGCTGGCCTGATCGCGCGCACGCCGCGCGGCCGGGTCGCCGCGCCGGCGGCCTGGCAGCACCTCGGCCTGCCGGTGCCCGGCCGGATCGCGTGGGGGCCGGGCGGGCCGGACGACCGGGCCGCCGAAGCAACCCTTTTCGACTAGCCGCAGCTCGCTGACCTGGGGCGAAGTGTCTCTCCGTGTCGCGGCCTGGTCGCAATCACTCCGGATACCCCGTAGCCTGTTGGTGCGCCGCACGCGCGCCGCTACACTGCGGCAGTTAGTCCAAGTCACGCCGAAATCGGCGCTGCCTCGGGCCCGGACCCGCCGGGCGCCGGCCAGCTGCTGGCCGCGGGGCAGAAACTAATCGGAAGGATGTCCCTCGATGGGGACTCAGATACTCGCCGCCGCGTCGAAGACGTCCAGTTCCTCGGAAACATCGCTGATTCTCATCGTCATCGTGTTCGCGCTGATGATGCTGTTCATGTTCCGGTCACAGCGTCGCCGGCAGCAGAACGCGCAGAACACCCAGCGCCAGGTCGCGAACGGATCCAAGATCCGCACTGTGCACGGCATCTTCGGCACCGTAGTGGACGGCGATGACCGCACCGTCATGGTCGAGGTGGCACCCGGTGTCAAGATCAAGATGCTGCGCCAGGCCATCGGCCAGGTACTGCCCGATGACGAGCCCGACGGCGTGCTGCACACCATGAGCGACGGGACGTCGGCCGCCGACGGCGACACGTCCGAACGCCCTGAAGAACGCAGCGACCTCAGCCGTTAACCACGCCCCGACGCAGCGGGAGACAGCACACCCGTGGCTCCGCCAAGCACCTCAACCTCCCACCCCGGACGGTATCTGACCGCCCTGGTGGTGCTCCTCATCGTGATGCTCGCCAGCGTCCTCGGCGGCAGCATCCTCGACCCGTCGCACTGGCACAAGAGCTTCTATGTCGGCCGCGGGCTGGACCTGTCCAGCGGCACGTCCGTGACGCTGGAGGCGGTGACGCAGAAGCAGCCTGGCCAGAAGACCAGCCCGCCGCCGAGCGCCGCTGCCATGGCCAAGGCGGTGCAGATCATCACTAACCGGGTCGAGGCCACCGGCCTGACCGGCGCCACGGTGGTGCCGCAGGGCAGCAACGAGATCGTGGTGTCGGTGCCGGGGGCCGGCGCCCAGAAGGTCGCGAGGCTCGTCGGCGAGACGGCGCTGCTGCGGATGCGCCAGGTCCTGCTGACCGCGCCCAACTACAGCACCTCCACCTCGTCGTCGTCGTCCTCATCGTCACCGTCGGCGTCGCCAAGCCCGAGCGCGTCGGCATCGCCGAAGTCGTCGGCAAGCCCGACTCCGTCCTCGGGATCGGGTCAGGCCGCGGCGGCCACGAAGCTCGGTGCGTCGGCGAGCGCGAGCCCATCGCCCAGCCCGAGCGCGTCGGCGAGCCCGACCCCGTCGGCCTCGCCGAGCTCATCGAGCAAGCAGGTGCTGTCCACGACCGCCGACGGCACCGGAAATGCGGCGCTGCTGAGTCCGGCGGCGAAGGCGCTGTTCGACAAGGTCAACTGCGACGCCAAGGACTGGAAGACGCAGATCTACGGCGCCAACCCCAACGCGTGGGACAACCCGAACGCGCAGACCATCTCGTGCCTGGGCGGTACGAAGTACGCGATGGACAAGGCGGTGGTGCAGGGCAAGGACCTCACCAACGTCGCGGCCCAGGATGAAACCACGCAGGGCTGGGTCGTCACGTTCGATGTCAAGAACCCCGCCGCCGGCGCGCTGGGCAAGCTCACGACGGCGATGGTCGGCTCGTACTACGACTCGAGCACCGGGCAGGCGACCTCGCCGCTCGACCTGCTCGCGATTGTGCTCGACGGTGACCTGCAGAGCGTGCCGCAGGTGTCGCAGGCGTTCTCCAGCTCCGGCGAGATCAACGGCGGCAGCGCGGGCTTTAGCCAGAGTCAGGCCTCGCAGCTCGCCGACGTGCTCAAGTACGGCAGCCTGCCGCTCGAGTTCAAGAACCTCTACACCTCGTCGGTATCCCCGTCGCTGGGCTCGGACCAGCTGTCCGCCGGCCTGTTCGCCGCGGTGGTCGGGCTGCTGCTGGTGGTGGTCTACTCGTTCATCTACTACCGCGGGCTCGGCATCGTGTCGGTCCTCAGCCTCGCGATCGCGGCGCTGATTTCGTACCTGTCGGTCGTGCTGCTATCCAAGGAAGCGGGCTTCACGCTGAGCCTCGCGGGCATCGCCGGGCTGATCGTGGCGATCGGCATCACCGCCGACTCGTTCATCGTGTACTTCGAGCGATTGCGCGACGAGGTCAGGGAGGGCAGGTCGCTGCGGGCGGCAGTGGAACGCGGCTGGGGCCGGGCCCGGCGGACGATCCTGGTCTCGGACACGGTGTCATTCCTGGCGGCGCTGTTGCTGTACATCCTGTCGCAGGGCGACGTCCGCGGCTTCGCCTTCACGCTGGGCCTGACCACGCTGGTGGACGTGCTGGTGGTGTTCCTGTTCACCAAGCCGATGATCACGCTGCTGGCCCGGACGAGGTTCTACGGCGGCGGCCACCCGCTGTCCGGCCTCGATCCGAGCAGGCTCGGCGCCCGGGCGCCGTGGCGCGGCGGCCGCAGGCCGGTAGCCGCCGCGGCCGGGGGTAACGGCGGCGCGTCACCGGCCACGACCGGCACCAGGGAGTCGCCGACCACGACCAGCAACAGGGAGGCGTGATGTCGCGGCTCGGCACGCTCGGCGGGCGGATGTACCGCGGCGAGATCTCCTTCGACTTCGTCAGCCGCAAGAAGCTGTGGTACACGATCTCCGGCTGCATCCTGGTGATCAGCGTGCTGGCGCTGATCTTCCGGGGGCTGGACTTCAGCGTCGAATTCAAGGGCGGGTCGCTCTTCACCGTGCCGGCGAAGGCGGCGGTGACGCAGACCAGCCTCAGTCAGGTGGTCGAGGCGAACGGCGGGACGAACCCGACGATCACCGAGGTCAAGCCGTTCAACGGCACGGCGCCGAGCTGGCAGGTGCAGACCAGCCAGCTGTCCACGAACCAGTCGCTGACGATCCAGGGCGCGATCGCTAAGCACTTTGGCATCTCGTCCAGCAATATTTCGATCACGACCGTGGGGTCGAGCTGGGGTGCCCAGGTCACCGATCATGCGATCGAGGCGCTCATCGCCTTCCTCATCGTGATCGTGATCTACCTGTCGATCGCCTTCGAGTGGCGCATGGCGGCGGCGGCCTTCGTCGCGCTGGCCCACGACATCGTCATCACGGTCGGCGTCTACGCGCTCACGGGCTTCCAGGTGAGCCCCGCCACCATCATCGGCCTGCTGACCATCCTCGGGTACTCCCTCTACGACACCGTCGTGGTGTTCGACAAGGTCAGGGAAAATACCGCGCCCATCCTGGGCACCCGCAAGAGCAACTACAGCGAGGCCGCGAACCTGGCGCTGAACCAGACGCTGGTGCGCTCCATCAACACCTCGCTGACGGCGCTGCTGCCGGTGGCGGCCATCCTGGTCGTCGGGACGCTGCTGCTCGGCAACGGCGAGCTCAAGGACCTGTCGCTGGTGCTGTTTGTCGGCATGCTGTCGGGCACGTACTCCTCGATCTGCATCGCCACCCCGGTGCTGGCCGACCTGAAGGAGCGCCAGCCGCAGTACCAGCAGCTCGCCAAGCAGGTCGCGCTGCGGGCTGCCGGCGGTCGCGGGGCGCTGCGGCGGGCCAAGGCGGCGCAAGCCGACGGGGCTACCGTCAGTGCCAGCCCGGCGACCGCGACCGACCAGGCAGTCGGCGGCCGGACCGCCACGGCCGGCCCCGCAGGCGACGGCCGCCGGACCGCGGGACTGACGGGCGCCGGCCTCGCCGCCGCCGATCCCGCGGCCGGCGACGGGGCCGACGCAGGCGGCGCCGACTCGCTGGACGAAGAGGCGGTACCCGCCGGTCAGCCGGCCGGGGGCGGCCAGCCGCGGGGGACGACCGCGAGACCGCCGGGCACGCGCCAGCAGCCCGTGCGCAGGCCTGCCTCGCGGCGACGGCCGAGCGGCAAGAAGAAGCGGCGGTAGCCACGAGGTGGCTGCCGACATCGCCGACCTCCTCGCGACCAAGATCCGGGATGTGCCCGACTACCCGCAGCCGGGCGTGGTGTTCAAGGACATCACGCCCCTGCTCGGGGACGGCGCCGCGTTCAGCGCGGTGGTGGCGGCGCTGGCCGCCGGGAGCGACGGAGTCACGAAGGTCGCGGGCATCGAGGCTCGCGGCTTCATCCTGGCGGCCCCGGTGGCGTACCTGCTGGGCGCCGGCTTCGTGCCGGTCCGCAAGCACGGCAAGCTGCCCGCACAGACGTACGCCCAGTCCTACGAGCTGGAGTACGGAAACGCCACGCTCGAGGTGCATACCGACGCATTTCACCCGACGGACCGGGTCCTGATCGTCGACGACGTCCTGGCCACCGGCGGCACGGCCGCTGCGACAGCGGAGCTCATCCGTCGGGCCGGCGCGACCGTCGCCGGGATCTCCGTGCTGCTGGAACTCGGGTTCCTGGTCGGCCGCGGGAAATTGACTGACCTGTCCGTGCGTTCACTGATGACGGTGTGACGCTAGGTGCTCGTCTAGGCCCGGAGTCCGGCCCCGCCCGAATCGTCCGCCGATAGACTTGTAACACGACGGACGTAAGGAGCTCGTGTGGCCGGTGACGTGGCGATGGCCGGGACGGCCAGACCTGACGTCACCCAGGACCTGCCAGGGGCGGACGACAGGGTGACGCGGGAAATCGGCGTGCCCGCTGAGCCCGAGGCCAGCTACCCCGCCGCCCCGGCCGGGCAGCCCGATGACGGCGCGCCGGGCGCCGACGGAGAGCAGTCAGCAGCCGAGCAGGCCGAGCCGGCCCCGGCTAGGCGCCAGGACGGCCGGGCCAGTGGCAGCCGGAGGGCCAGCCAGGGCCGCAAGTCCGGGGCCGGCGACGTGAAGGCGGCCGCCAGGTCCGCGGCCAGCCGGGTCACCCGCCGCGCCGGGCAGTCTGGCGGTGGTGCCGCGGCGGGCTCCGACGGGTCATCCGGAGCCGCTGCCGTCCGCCGCAGGCTGGCCAGGCTCGGGGCAGCCCGCGGCGGCGCGGTCAACCCCGTCCTCGAGCCGCTGATCAAGACCGTGCGCACCACGCACCCCAAGGCCGACGTGCGGTTGATCGAGCGCGCCTACGAGATGGCCGCCACGATGCACGCGGGTCAGGCTAGGGACAGCGGTGACCCGTACATCACGCATCCGCTCGCGGTAGCGACCATCCTCGCCGAGCTCGGCATGCCGCACGACGTCATCTGCGCCGCGCTGCTGCACGACACGGTGGAGGACACCGCCTACACGATCGACGAGCTGCGGACCGACTTTGGCGATGACATCGCCGCGCTGGTCGACGGCGTCACGAAGCTGGACAAGGTCAAGTACGGCGACGCCGCGCAGGCCGAATCCGTCCGCAAGATGGTCGTCGCGATGTCGCGGGACATCCGCGTGCTCGTCATCAAGCTGGCGGACCGGCTGCACAACATGCGGACACTGCGCTACCTGCCGCGCGACAAGCAGGAGCGCAAGTCCCGCGAGACGCTGGAGATCTTCGCCCCGCTCGCGCACCGGCTCGGCATGAACACGGTGAAGTGGGAACTCGAGGATCTGGCGTTCGCGACGCTGTTCCCCAAGCGGTACGACGAGATCGCGAGGCTCGTCTCCGAGCGCGCGCCCCGGCGCGATGCGTACCTGCGCGAGGTCAAGGAGGACATCGAGGAAGACCTCAAGGACGCCAAGATCAAGGCTCAGGTGACCGGGCGGCCCAAGCACTACTACTCGGTCTACCAGAAGATGATCGCCCGTAATGTCGGCTTCGATGACATCTACGACCTGGTAGGGATCAGAGTCCTGGTGGACTCACTGCGCGACTGCTACGCGGTGCTCGGCATCGTGCACGCGCGGTGGAATCCGGTCCCTGGCCGGTTCAAGGACTACATCGCGATGCCCAAGTTCAACATGTACCAGTCGCTGCACACCACGGTAATCGGCCCTGGGGGCAGGCCGGTGGAGCTGCAGATCCGGACGTGGGGCATGCACAAGCGCGCCGAGTACGGCGTGGCCGCGCACTGGAAGTACAAGGAGGACATGGCCGGCGGCACGGGCACCGACGACATGGCGTGGCTCCGCCAGCTCGTCGACTGGCAGCGTGAGACCGAGGACCCGGCCGAGTTCCTGGACTCGCTCCGGTTCGACCTGGCCGGCGCCGAGGTGTACGTGTTCACCCCGCGCGGCGAGGTCATCGCGCTACCGCAGGGCTCCACCCCGGTGGACTTCGCCTACGCCATCCACACCGAGGTGGGAAACCGGACCATCGGCGCCCGGGTGAACGGCCGGCTGGTGGCGCTCGAGAGCACGCTGACCAATGGCGACACGGTCGAGATCTTCACCTCCAAGGCACTGGACGCGGGCCCGAGCCAGGACTGGCTCGGCTTCGTCAAGAGCGCGCGGGCCAGGAATAAGATCCGGCACTGGTTCTCCAAGGAGCGCCGTGAGGCGGCCGCCGAGGCGGGCAAGACCGCGATCGCCCGGATGATGCGCAAGCAGAACCTGCCGCTGCAGCGGCTGGCGACCGCCGACGCGCTCAACGCCATCGCCACCGAGCTGCGGTACGCCGACCTGTCTGCGCTGTACGCGGCCGTCGGCGAGGGTCACGTCAGCGCGCAGTCCGTCGTCACGAAGCTGATCAAGTCGGCCGGCGGCATCGCTGGCGCCCAGGAGGACCTGGCCGAGGCGACGCTGGTCACGAGGACGCCGCGGCCGGCCAGCCCGGAGGGTGATGCGGGCGTCGTGGTCGAGGGCGCCGCCGACGTCTGGGCCAGGCTCTCCAAGTGCTGTACGCCGGTGCCAGGCGACGCGATCAAGGGTTTCGTGACCCGGGGGAACGGCGTGTCCGTGCACCGGGCCGACTGCGTCAACCTGGTGCACCTGCTGGCGTCGCAGCCCGAGCGGCTCGTCAGCGTCCGCTGGTCGCCACGGGAAGGCTCGCAGTTCCTCGTGGCCATCCAGGTCGAGGCGCTCGACCGTACCGGCCTGCTGTCGGACGTGACGAGGTCCATCTCCGAGCAGCACGTGAACATCATGTCGGCGACCGTCAGCACGACGCGGGACCGTATCGCGTTCAGCCGGTTCACCTTCGAGATGGGCGACCCGAAGCACCTCGGCGCGGTCCTGCGAGCCGTGCGGAACGTCGACGGCGTCTACGACGTCTACCGCGTCACCAGCTAGCCCTTCCCCACGCCGCGCACTCACGGCGCACGCACGGCACGCGGACGTGCCCGCTGCGGCGCCCCAGGGGCGCCCGCTCCCGCTCCCGAACGGGCGCCAGAGTGCGAACCACGCCCGTACAGCGGCCTGGTTGGCACACTCGCGCCCCTTCGGCGAGGTGCCTCGCTCAGCTCGACAGTTCCGCCAGCGTCCGCTCGGCTTCGGCGAGCCAGGAGCGGCGCGCGGCCAGGGCCTCCTTGGCCTTCTGCTGCGCCTTCTGGTCCCCGGCGGCCTGCGCCCTGGCTAGCTGGTGCTCCAGCTGCGTCACGGCCGAGCGGATCTGCTCGACGGTGCCGCGGGCCCGGGACAGCGCCTCTGGATTGGTCCGCCGCCACTGCGAGTCCTCGGCCCGGCGCAGCGAGTCCTCGACCCGCCGCAGGCCGCCCTCCAGCCGCTCCTGGGCGTCCCGCGGCACCGCGCCGGCCCGCTCCCAGCGCTCCAGGATGCCGCGCAGCGCCGCCCTGGCCGCGCGCGGTTCGGTCGCAGGCACCAGCTTCTCCGCTTCGGCGAGCAGCTGCTCCTTGATCACGACGTGCTCGCGCAGTTCCCGGTCCTTGGCGTCGATGACCTGGGAGCGAGCGGCGAAGAACGCGTCCTGCGCGGTCTTGAACCGGGTCCACAGCTCGTCCTCGGTGGCCCGGTCGGCGCGTCCGGCCTGCTTCCAGGACCGCATCAGCTCCCGGTAGGAGCTGGCGGTGCCGCTCCAGTCGGTCGACGTGGCGAGTTCTTCTGCGCGGCTGACCAGCTCCTCCTTGCGGGCGCGCACGGTCGCGCGCTCGTCTTCGAGCCCCGCGAAGTAGGCCTTCCGCCGCTTGGCGAATCCGTTTCGCGCCGCCGACAGCCGCTTCCACAGCACCGCCTCGGCGGCCCGGTCGCCGCGCGGCGCCACCTTCCACTCCTCCAGCAGCTGGCGCATCCGCTCGCCGCCGGCCTTCCAGTGCGTCGCCTCCGCCGCGAGCCGCTCGGCCTCGGCAACGATCCGCTCCCTGACCTCGTGCGCTTCCGTCCTCGCGTGCTCGCGGGCCGCGCGGTGCTCATCCCGGCGCTGCTCGATGGTCTCGGCCAGGGCGCTGAGGCGGGCGCGCAGGCCCGCGAGGTCGCCGATAGCGTTCGCGTCGGTCACCGCGCTCGTGAGCCGGGCGATGGTTGCCCTGGCCTGTCCGGCGGACAGGTCAGTGCTGGTCATCCGCTGTTCGAGCAGGCTGATCTCGGTCTCAAGCGCGTCGAACTTGCGCTTGAAGAAGGCCAGGGCCTCGTCGGGACTGCCGGCCTGCCACGACCCGATGACGCGCTCGCCATCGGCGGTGCGGACGTAAACAGTCCCGTCGTCGGCCACCCGGCCCCACGGATCGCTTGCGGTACTCACCGCGTACCTCCTGCTCGGTACCTGACCGGCTGCACGGTCAGGTCTTGGTGATCTTCACGCTCTCGATCTGAACGCTCTCGTTCGGATTCCCGCCACCGTCCGGATTGTTGTTGTTGTCACCCTTCGCCGCTATCTCCTGCAGCACTCTGAGCCCGCTGGTAATCGTGCCGAACGGCGTGTAGCTCGCCGCCAATGCCCCGGGCGGAGTGTTCTTGTACACCAGGAAGAACTGGCTGCCGTTCGTACCGGGGCCGCCGTTGGCCATCGCTACCGTGTCGGCCGGGTACGTCGCCCCCTTGAGGTTCTCGCTCGCGAACTCGTAGCCAGGCCCGCCCGAGCCGGTCCCGGTGGGGTCGCCGCACTGCAGCACGTAGAAGCCGGTCGTGACCAGCCTGGGGCACGGCGTCTTGTTGTAGAACCCCTGATCAGCCAGCGAGACGAACGAGTTGACCGTGCATGGCGCCGCGCTGTTCAGCAACCTGATGTCGATCGTGCCGCGGTTGGTCGTGATCTTCGCGGTGTAGGTGGCCTTCGTGTCCGGCGTCCTCGAAGGCACCGACACCTTCCGGGCCGCGGTGCCGCTCGGCGTGTACACGCACGTCTTGGTGACCGCGGCGGCCGCGGTCGGCTTGGCGGGCGTGAAGGCCCCGGCGAGGAAGGCGGCGCCGACGGCGACGCCGACCACCAGCAGCACGGAAACGGAGCTGATCCACCACTGCCGCGTCCGCCTGGCTCGCCGCACCTGCCGTGTCAGCCGGCGCTGATAGGCCTCCCTGGCAAGCTGACGCTGACGCTCCTTCTTGGTGGCCACCCCTGCCGTTCCTCCTGCTCACCCGCGGTGTCCTGCGGTCTTCATGGGGCTACAACGCCTCGCCCGCGGGCTATGGCGGCCGCCAGGCAATGCACTGCGAAACTTCGCGAATCGTACCGTTGTGGAGTGACTAGTAATGCCGTCGTTACATATCGGTACCCAACCGCGCCCAAGTCGTGTCCTGTCGTGCGACCGTGGCCACCAGCGGGTTTGCCGCGCCGTCCTCGGTAGCCTGGGACCCGCACGGCCCCGATCAGGGGCAGCGTTCACACACCTGGAGGCCAGGTGATTATCGCCGGGTTCCCCGCGGGCTCGTTCGCCGCCAACTGCTACCTGCTGGCCACCGGCCGTGGCGCCGAATGCCTGATCATCGACCCGGGCCAGGACGCCGAGCCGGGCATCGCCGAGGTCGTCGACCGGTACCGGCTGCGGCCGGTGGCGGTGCTCGTCACCCACGGGCACGTCGACCACATCTGGTCGGTGGCCCCTGTGTGCGGCGCGCGGGGCATCCCTGCCTATATCCACCCCGCCGACCGCGCGCTGCTCTCCGATCCCGCGCGCGGGCTGTCGCTCGGCCCGGCCCAGCAGCTGTTCGGCGGCCTGACCTTCACCGAGCCCGATGACGTGCGCGAGCTGACCGACGGCATGACGCTCGACCTGGCAGGGCTCCCGCTCGTCGTCGACCACGCCCCCGGCCACACCCCCGGCTCGGTGACCTTCCGCCTGCCGGGCACGCTGTTTACCGGCGACCTGCTGTTCGCTGGCTCTATCGGCCGGACCGACCTGCCGGGCGGTGACTACGAAACGATCCTGGCTAGCCTGGCCCGAGTGTGCCTGCCGCTGCCGGACGAGACGGTGGTCCTGGCCGGGCACGGGCCGCAGACGACCATCGGGACCGAGCGGGCGCACAATCCGTTCCTGGCCGGCCTGGTGCCGGCCAGGGGTCCGGCTACCGGGCTGTGAGCCGGCCGGCGCGACCGGCTGACCGACCGGGCGGGACCGCGGCGCCGTCGGCCGCGGCAGCGAAGCCGCGCTGGAGTCGGCGGTGACTGGCGAGAGAGGGGCAGGGGCGAGCGATGATCCGCAGCCATGAGGCGGGCAGCCTGCGGGCCGCCGACGCGGGGGAGCAGGTACGGCTGGCGGGCTGGGTCGCGCGGCGCCGCGACCATGGCGGCGTCGTGTTCATCGATCTGCGGGACGGCAGCGGGATCGTGCAGGTCGTGCTCCGCCAGGAAGACGTGGCGCACGACCTGAGGAATGAGTTCTGCGTGCTGGTCACCGGCGCCGTGCGGCGGCGGCCGGCGGGGAACGAGAACCCGGACTTGCCGACCGGCGAGATCGAGGTCGCGGCGACCGGCCTGGAGGTGCTGTCGGAGTCCGACGCGCTGCCGTTCCCGATCGAACCCGGTGCCGGCCAGGGCGGCGATCTCCACGAGGAGGTCCGGCTCAAGTACCGCTACCTGGACATCCGCCGGGCCGACATGGCGTCCGCACTGAAGGCCAGGTCGAGAGCGGTGTACCTGCTCCACGACGTGATGGCGGCACACCGGTTCGTCACCGTGGAGACGCCCTTTCTTACGAGGTCGACGCCCGAGGGCGCGCGGGACTTCGTGGTCCCGGTCCGGCTGCGGCCCGGCAGCTGGTACGCGCTGCCGCAGTCGCCCCAGCTGTTCAAGCAGCTGCTCATGATCTCCGGGCTCGAACGGTACTTCCAGCTCGTCCGGTGCTTCAGGGATGAGGACTTCCGCGCCGACCGGCAGCCGGAGTTCACTCAGGTCGACCTCGAGATGTCGTTCGTGACCAGGGACGATGTGATCGCCGTCGCGGAGGACCTGATCGAGCGGCTGTGGGCGGAGCTGGTCGGCTACCAGGTACCGCGGCCGATCCCGCGGATGACCTACGCCGAGGCCATGGCCAGGTACGGCTCGGACAAGCCCGACCTGCGGTTCGGCACCGAGCTCGTCGACCTGACCGGCTACTTCGCCCAGTCGGAGTTCCGGGTGTTCCAGGCGCCGCACGTCGGCGCCGTGGTCATGCCCGGCGGCGCCGCGCAATCCCGGCGGGAGCTCGACGGCTGGCAGGACTGGGCCCGCTCCCGCGGCGCCCGCGGGCTCGGCTACCTGCTGATCGGCGCCGACGGCGCGGTGGCCGACGCTGGCCCGATCGCGCAGCACCTGTCGGAGGCCGAGAAGTCCGGGCTGCCCGCGGCGACCGGGGCGGCCGCCGGGGACGCGGTGTTCTTCGCTGCCGGGCCGGCCGGCGAGGCGCGCAGCCTGCTCGGCGCGGCCCGGCTGGAGATCGGCTACCGGTGCGGCCTGATCGACCCGGCGACGTGGGCGTTCACCTGGGTGGTCGACGCGCCCATGTTCGAGGACGACGGCGAGGGCGGCTGGACCCCGGTGCATCACCCGTTCACCGCGCCGTTGCCCGAGTGGCTGTCGAAGTTCCCCGCCGAGCCAGGCGGCGCGCTCGCCGACGCCTACGACATCGTCTGCAACGGCACCGAGATCGGCGGCGGCTCCATCCGGATCCACCGGCCGGACGTGCAGCAGCAGGTGTTCGACGTCATCGGACTGTCGCGAGCAGAGGCGAGCGCGCAGTTCGGGTTCCTGCTCGAAGCGCTGCGGTTCGGCCCGCCGCCGCACGGCGGCATCGCGTTCGGCTGGGACCGGCTGCTGATGCTGCTGACCAGGCGCGAGTCCATCCGGGACGTGATCGCCTTCCCCAAGGCCGCCTCGGGTCACGACCCGCTCACCGGCGCGCCGACGCCGATCACCCAGCAGCAGCGCAAGGAGGCCGGCATCGACGTCGTTCCCGCCCGGCCCGGGCCAGCGCCGACCGCACCGCCCAGCTCTTGATCGATGTGGGTTTACTGTCGCCACGGCGACAGTAAACCCACATTCATGGCTCGTCCCGCGTGCCCGACCTCAGCGGAGGGTCCGGAACGCGGCGCGCACCTCCTGCACGAACAGCTCGGGCTGCTCGAACGCGGCGAAGTGACCGCCCCGCGGCGGCTCGCCCCAGTAGCGCAGGTCAGGAAACTCCTTCTCGGCCCAGCGCCGGGACGCGCGGAAGATCTCTTTCGGGAAGATCGAGCAGCCGACCGGCACCTGGACCGTCTCGCCGAGCCGCTTGCCGAAGCTCTCCCAGTACAGCCGCGCCGACGACGCGCCGGCGCCCGGCAGCCAGTACAGCATGATGGTGTCCAGCATCTCGTCTCTCGTCAGCGCGTTGGCCGGGTCACCGTCGCAGTCGGTCCAGGCCCAGAACTTCTCGAGGATCCACGCGCACAGGCCGACGGGGGAGTCCAGCAGGCCATAACCGACCGTCTGCGGCCGGGTCGACTGCTCCTTGGAGTAGCCCGAGTCCCAGTCGAGGTAGTACTGCAGGCCGGCCAGCGCCGACTTCTCCTGGTCGGTGAGGCTGTCCATGGTGGCCGGGTCGGGCCGGACGGTGACCATGTTGAGGTGGATGCCCACGACATGGTCGGCGTGCCTGCTGCCGATGGCCGCGGTGATCCCCGCGCCCCAGTCGCCGCCCTGGGCGCCGTACCTCAGATAGCCGAGGCGGGTCATCAGCGTGTCCCAGGCAGCCGCGATGCGCGGCACGCCCCAGCCAGGGCTGGCGGGCTTGCCGCTGAAGCCGAAGCCGGGCAGCGACGGGCAGACCAGGTGGAAGGCGTCCGCGGCGTCGCCGCCATGCGCCACCGGATCCGTGAGCGGCCCGATGACCTTGCGGAACTCGACGACGGACCCCGGCCAGCCGTGGGTGAGCACCAGCGGCAGCGCGCCCTGGTGTGGCGAGGGCACGTGCAGGAAGTGGATGTCCAGTCCGTCGATCTCGGTAGTGAACTGCGGGAACGCGTTCAGGCTCCGCTCGCACGCGCGCCAGTCGTAGCGCTCCAGCCAGTAGTCGCACAGCTCGCGAAGGTAGGCCAGCGGCACGCCCTGCGACCAGTCGTCGACGGTCTCCGGCTCCGGCCACCGGGTGCGCCGGATCCGGTCGGAGAGGTCGTCGAGGTGCTGTTGCGGAACCTCGACTAGGAACGGGGTAATTTCGTGGCTCATGCGCAGAGCATGGCGCGCGGCCCGCCCGTGTGCCAGCGCAGCACGGTACGCCAGTGCGGCGCGCGTGCGGACGGCTGAGGTGGCGAGCGGCGGGCTAGGCTCCGCTCGTGGGGTACCTCGGGCAGTTCGACAACCTGATCCGCGAGCAGGACCGGGGCCACGCGGTCCGGTTTACCCGAAGCATCGTGGTCTTCTCCGACGGGCTCGCGGTCTGCCCGGTCGCGGTTCGCGGGGCCGGCCGGGCACGGTCGCGCGGCCTGCTCAGCGGGCTGGTCCGCCGCGGCGGCCGGGTCTTCGACGACAGCGACCAGCTCCGGCTGGCCGCCGAGGCGGCCGCGCACGCGACCGCAACGGAGTTCGCCCAGGCCTGCCCGGGCGGCGCGGCGATCCCGTTCGCCGTGGTGGCCAGGGTTGTTCTCAGCAGGCCGCGGCAGGTCAGCGAGCTCGCGGTCGACGAGCACGTGACCGGCTCGGCCGCGCCCGTGCGGTCGGTGTATCTGGGCGACCTCGCCGCCGACCGGGTGCTCGAGGTGCTGGGGGCGCCGCTTCGCGAGCGGCTGCACATCGACGTCGCTGACTGCTGACGGCCAGCACTGCGAGACCGGGGCAGCGTCGGCGGGTGCGGGTAATGTCGCAGTCGTGACCAGTGCAGGCGCGGGCCAGGCCGAGAGTCTGTTCGACGACTCGGCGCGCTCGGCCGAGCAGGCGCGAGCGCCCCTGGCGGTCCGCATGCGGCCGCGTTCCCTGCCGGAAGTCGTCGGCCAGGGACACCTGACCAGGGACGGGTCGCCGCTGCGCAAGCTCGCCGACACGGACGCGCCGATGTCGGTGCTGCTCTGGGGTCCGCCAGGGACCGGCAAGACCACGCTCGCGTACGTCATCGCGAGCGTGACCAGGCGGCGGTTCGTCGAGCTGTCGGCGGTGTCGGCCGGGGTTAAGGACGTGCGGGCGGCGATCGAGACCGCGCGCGGCGAGCTCGGGCTGACCGGTCAGCAGACCGTGCTGTTTATCGACGAGGTACACCGGTTCTCCAAGACGCAGCAGGACGCGCTGCTGCCCGCCGTCGAGAACCGCTGGGTGTCGTTCATCGGCGCGACGACGGAGAACCCATCGTTCTCCGTCGTCGGACCGCTGCTGTCCCGGGCGCTGCTGCTGACGCTGCGACCGCTCGGCGACGCGGACATGCTGGTGGTCATCGAGCGGGCGCTGGCCGACGAGCGCGGGCTTGACGGCCGGGTGCGACTGGCCGACGGGGTGGCGGCTCAGCTGATCCGGCTGTCCGGCGGGGACGCGCGCCGGGCGCTGACCTTCCTGGAGGCGGCGGCGCTCGGCCTCCCGGCGGGCGGCGAGATCACCGTGGAGCTGCTGGAGCGCGCGGTCGACCGCGCGATGGTCCGTTACGACCGGGCGGGGGACCAGCACTACGACGTGATCAGCGCGTTTATCAAGAGCATGCGGGGCAGCGACGCGGACGCCGCGCTGCACTACCTGGCCCGGATGATCGAGGCCGGGGAGGATCCCCGCTACATCGCCAGGCGGCTCATCGTGCACGCCAGCGAGGACGTGGGGATGGCCGACCCCACCGCGCTGCAGACGGCAGTGGCCGCGGCGCAGGCGGTCGAGTTCGTGGGGCTGCCGGAGGCGCAGCTGAACCTCGCGCAGGCGGTCATCCACATCGCGCTCGCGCCCAAGTCCAACGCCGTGGCCACGGCCATCTGGTCGGCTCGCGCGGACGTGCAGCAGGGCCTGGCCGGCCCGGTGCCGAGGCACCTGCGCGACGCTAGCTACCCGGGCGCGGCCCGGCTCGGCCACGGCAAGGGCTACGTGTACCCGCACGACGACCCGGCCGGGGTGGTGCAGCAGCAATACGCGCCCGACGGCCTGACCGGGCGGCGCTACTACGAGCCAACGACGCGCGGGGGCGAGGCCAGGGTCACCGAGCGCGCCGAGCGCATCCGGTCGGTCCTGGACGGCGACGCCGACGGCGCGGGCGACAGCCCGACGAGCCGGTAGCATCGGCCTGCACTGCGATGATCAGCTGGCCAGCCGGAGGCGGCGGGCCGATCCGCGATAGGGTCGGCGCAGGCTGACACGGGGTGGCCGGGGAAGGCGGACGTTATGCGGAGCGGGCGGGCATGACCGCCGGGCAGCTGGCGGCGCTGATCGCTGCGGTTTCGGTTGCCGTGCTCTCGGGCGTCGGCGTCGTGGTGCTGGTCAAGCTGGCCCGGCTGACGGCTGCGCTGACCCGGCTGGTCACCGACTACTCCGGCCGCGCCGACCAGCTACTGGAGCGAGCGCAGGCGGCCGTCGACCGGACCAACGAGCAGCTCGCGCGGACCGATTCGATCACGGCCAGCATGGACCAGGTAACGGCCAACATGGCCGAGCTGTCTGGGCACGTCTCCGCGCTGACTGGGCTGGCCAGGGCGATCTCGACCGCGGTCGGCGCGCCGCTGACCGGACTGTCGGCGCTGGCCTACGGGGTGCGGCGCGCCACGCTCGTGCGCCGCTCGATCCAGGCGGCCGTGCTCGCCGACGTCGTCCCCGAGCAGCCGGCCGCGCGAATACCGGAGTCCGGGCCCAGGGCGGCGATCACCGCGCCGCCTGCCCGGCTGCCGCGGGCCAGCGTCCGGGCCGGA
>Ga0187783_10000936_pt1 | contig 21461 bp, 24 predicted proteins | sample 1015_SJ02_MP02_2_FD_132471 | JGI IMG/M metagenome (GOLD analysis project Ga0187783, IMG submission 132471) | Tropical peat soil microbial communities from peatlands in Department of Meta, Colombia - 1015_SJ02_MP02_20_MG | ecosystem: Environmental > Terrestrial > Soil > Wetlands > Peat | place...
CCGTCGGGGGGAAATCGCGCGCGCGGCGCGCGGCGCGCTCGTCCTGGCGCTCGAGCTGGGATATGCGACTCCGCAGACCGCCCCGCTGCTGCTCTCGCGCGCCCACCGGCGCGCCCTCGGGCTCGCCCTCGCGGCGGGCTACGTCACCCGAGAGACGATCGAGCCCCTCTTCGCCAAGGCGATGCGCGAGGCGGCGGCGGTCGGTAAGTTGATAGGCACCTGAGGGTCCCCCCACAGTCCACGGAGTGAGAACGATGGAGTACGTCTACGGAGCCTTGCTACTCAACGCCGCCGGAAAGCCGATCGATGAGAAGGGTCTCACGGGGATCCTGACCGCCGCCGGGTCGACCCCGGATCAGGCGCGCGTGAAGGCGCTCATCGCGTCGCTCGAGGGCGTCAACCTCACCGAAGTCCTGGCGAAGGCCGAGACGTTCAGCGCTCCCGCGCCGGCCGCCGCCCCGTCCGAGAAGAAGGACGGCAAGGACGCGAAGAAGGAAGAGGAAAAGAAGGAAGAGAAGGGCGTCACCGAGGAAGAGGCCGCCGAGGGCCTCTCCGCGCTCTTCGGGTGACGTTCGCGCCACCAACATCGCTCCGCTTAAGAAGCGGGGCCCGGTGGCTTCGTCGGGAGGCCCCGCTACCGCCCGCGGACGTGCGATGCCGGCGCGGGACAGTTGCGGGGTCGTCGGGGTATCGCTTCAGGGAAAGGGGGCGGCCCCGTACCTCTTTCGGGGCCTCCGCGCCCTCCAGCACCGGGGGCAGGAGTCGTCGGGCATCGCGACGACGAGCCACGGCGTCCTCCATCACCGCAAGGGGATGGGGCTCGTCCACGAGATCTTCACCCAGGAGATGCTCGATTCCCTGCGCGGCCCCACGGGGATCGGGCACGTCCGCTATCCCACCACCGGGGCGACCGACCTCGAGAACGCCCAGCCCATCGTCTTCAAGGTGCGCGAGGCCGACGCGGCGCTCGCCGCGAACGGCGACCTCGTGAACTACGAACGCATCCGCCGGCGGATCCAGGTCCAGGGCGTGGAACTCCTCGGCAACGCCGACACCGAGACGATGGCCCAGGCAATCGCCCTCGAGTACAACGTGACGCGCGACCTGGACGCCGCGATCCGGCGCGCCTGCCCCGAGCTCATCGGCGGGTACGCGGTGGTGATGCTCGTCGGAAATCGAGTCTACGCGTTCCGAGACCCGCTCGGGATCCGGCCCCTCGTCTTCGGCACGATCGACGGGGGGGTCGCGGTCGCGAGCGAGTCGGTCGCCCTGGAGCTCATGGGCGGCAAGGCGGTGCGGGACGTTCTGCCCGGCGAGGTCGTCGTCCTCGAGCGGGGCCAGCTCGCCCGCTCCTCGCGCATCCCGAGCTCCGGCGAACGGGCGCACTGCATGTTCGAGTGGGTGTACTTCTCGCGGCCGGACTCGATCGCGGAGGGGGTGCCGATCTACGACGTCCGGCACCGCATCGGATTGCGCCTCGCGAAGGAGGCACCGGTCGAGGCCGACATCGTCGTGCCGGTGCCGGACTCCGCCCGCCCGCAGGCGCTCGGCTTCGCCGAGGGCTCGAAGATCCCGTACGCCGAGGCGCTGATCAAGAACCGGTTCGTCGAGCGCACCTTCATCCTCCCAGATCAGAAGCGACGCGAGTCCGAGGTGCGGGTGAAGCTGCATCCGGTGCCGGGACTGCTCAAGGGGAAGCGCGTCGTCCTGCTGGACGACTCGATCGTCCGGGGCACGACCCTGCGCGAGATCGTCCAGATGGTGCGGGCGGCCGGCGCGACCAAGGTCGATGTGCGGGTGGGCTGCCCGCCCATTCGGGCGCCGTGCTACTTCGGGGTCGACATGAAGGACCGCCAGCAGCTGGTCGCGAGCAGTCGGAGCGACGAGGAGGTGGCGCGCGTCGTGGGCGCCGACAGCGTCCACTACCTCTCGATGGCCGGACTCGTCGAGTCCATCACGCTGCCCGCCGAGAGCCTGTGCCTGGGCTGCCTCACCGGAAAGTACCCGGTCGACGTGCCCGAAGAGCACCACCGATTCCAGAAATCGCTGGAAGAGTTCTAGAGTTCCCTGGGGCGGGTCGCCGGCGCGCGCCGGTTACCTGTCATGCGGCGCAGTTAGAGCAGCTTCCCGGCGCGGATGACCGGCGTCCCGTCGATCTCGACCTGGGCGCCCGCGAGCGAAATCCAATCCATGTAGTTGGTGGGGTTGGTGCCCCCGTCGAGCTGACGGTTCCTTCCGAGGACCAGCGTCACGGAACCGCGTTCGACCGTTTCCAGATTGGGGACGTCCTTCGCGGCCGGGTTGAGCCCGAAGGTCAGCGCACCGGTGCGGTCCTTTCCCGCGGTGCCCCGGCGATACCAGTCCGTAAACTCCTCCTCTCCTTCCGCGAACGAATACGAGGTGAGCTTGCCGTTCGAGAACTGGAGCGTCCCCCCGGCGGTCCAGTGCCACCAGATGTTGGTCCGGCGATTGGCATGGAAGGTGCCCTCCGCCGTCTTGGAATCGAGCGCCACGTCGATGCGTCCCCCGGGAATCCCCGAGAGCATGTCGCTCGGCCCATACCTCTTGTCACGCGGGTGCGGCGTCCCGTCCTGAAGCCGCGGCGCCCCGCCGGCTAGTGCGACCTCCAGGTCCGTTCCGTTGGTATGAGTGATTCGCACTCTCTTCCCGCGCGAGAGCGCCCTGAACAGCCGGGCGCCACTCCTGGCCATCTTCACCGGGTCGGCGAGGCACGCGCGAAGGATTCGGTCCTGCCACTTCGCCCGATCCAGACCCCACTGTTTGGCCCGGCCGTCCGTCGCGAAACCGATCGTCACTCGCGCCCCGCGGAGCCCCGCCTTCCGAGCGGCCGGGTACCAGGGCTCGAACCAGCCGAGCGCTTTGTCGAAGGTCTTCTCGGGCAGCTTGTCGAGTCGGTCGGTGTCGCTGGGGCCCCAGAAATGAACGTACACATCGGCAGCGTTCAGCGCCGCCCACTCCGGAGCGCTCGACTGCCCGAGGAGTCGCGCCTGTTTCCGGTCGATTGCGCGCCACCACGCGTCTTCGTCCTCGTGAATATGGAGAGTCTTGCCGCCCGCGCGACGGACCTCGTCGACCATCGCCTTGGCGAGGGGCATCGTGTGGTCCCACGACTCGATGATCGTGTTCTCACCGGGCCGGACCTTGAGGTACTTCGTCACGATGTTGCGCGCGGCCTTTCTCTGCAGCTCCGAGGGGGTATCCGACATTGATCTCACCTAGGCCGATGCGAGGATCCGGTCGAAGATGACCGCTTGCCGGTTCATCAGCGCTTCGAAGCTCGGACCCGCCATTCGGCTCGGGCCGGTGTCCCGCACCCGCTTCCAACGGATCGTCAGCCTCGTGAACGAGCCCAGTGGCTCATACTCCTCGGTCTGCACGACTCCCCCGTCAGGAACCGAACTGGACTGCCAAGACGTGACCATCCGGCGGTCGGGCACGATCTCCAGGAACTCGCCGAAAAACACGGTCGAGGTATCTCCCGCGCCGCGGACTCGGATCGAGAATTGTCCACCGACTCGGTATTCGAACTTCTCAATGTTGACTTTTGTCGGGTCCGCGTCCCAGATCGCGGGAATCGTGGCCGGATCGTTCCACAACTTGAACACCTTGGCCGGCGGGGCCCGAAAGACGCGCGTCATCACAGTCTCCGTTTCGCTGGGGTAGGAGAATTCTGCCATCTCGTGGCTGGGCGGGCGGGTCTTCGGGCTTGCGACCATGATCACGTCCTCCGATCGGAATGCAGGGCGGAGTGAGAGCCGTCGGTATCCTCCTCGAGCAACTTCTCGAGCCGGGCGAGGCGCGCCTCCACAAGCTCCCGGCAGTGATGAACCCAATCGTCCAGCTCGCGGAATGGTTGAGGTCGAAGCGAGTAGAAGCGTTTCTGCCCCTCGGCCCGCACACGGACGAATCCCGACTTGTGCAGGATGCGGAGATGACGGGAGACGCCCGGCTGGCTGACGGAGAGTAGGTTGACGAGCGTGCCCACGGATCGCTCCCCGGAGCGCAGGTTCTCCACAATGCGAAGGCGGGTCCGGTCAGCAAGAATCCCAAAAGCCGGCCCCGGGTTCACCATCTCCGACGTATAGTCTTATGCTTATATAAGTTTTTACACATATGTTGATGACCCGCTTCCGTCCGCAGTCCAACATCTCGTCAGCGCGCTTCCGCACGCGAGCGGGTGCGGCCTGGGCGACACGCTGTGTCAGGCGTCGTGGTGCGCCCGCGAGGCTTATCGGTGGCGAAACTTGGAGCACGTCCGGGGTGTGTCGATGAAGGCTCGGGCCGCATCGAAGGGGCCCCGGGAGTCCTAGACGGTGGCGACCGCGCTGGTGCTCGAACGCGGCCCGCGCCTTTTCCTCGTAGCCGCTCCCTCCTCGCCGCGCGAATTCTCCTCGCTCGAGGCGCTCCGCAGGGCACTGAGCTCGGACGACCCCGGCGGACGTGTCTCGGTCGAATCCCACGGGCTCGTCGACCGTCTGGCTTCCGCGATCGCCCCGACGCTGGGCGTTGCGACTTTGGAGGAGCTTCGCGCCGCGCGGTCCGCCCTCCCGGTCTGGGACCCGGTGGCTGAGCGAAGTTTCCTACATGCCGCCGCGCGCGACGCACTCGCGAAGTCGCTCCGGAGTCCGGAGGAAGTGCTCATCACTCTCGCCCGCGAGGAGGAACGTCTGGAGCGCACGGTCGGCCGCGAGGTGCGCGCCGCCGAGTCGTTCATCGAGTTCGACGGTTCGCCGTTTGGCGGCTACACCCGCGATTGGAGGCGGGTACGGGAGACGCTCCAGCATCACCACAAGAGCCTCTCGGAACTCGTTCATCGACAGGCACGCACGGTCGTGCCGAATCTCTCGGCGGTGGTCGGGGATCGCACCGCGGCTCGACTCGTCGCCGCCGCCGGCGGGGTCGACGCGCTTGCCCGAATGCGCGCGGGACGGATCCAGTTGCTCGGAAGCCGTAGGCGGCCCTCGCCGGACCGGGGACCCCGCTACGGACTCCTGTTCCGAGCGGACGGGATGGATGAGCTCCCACTCGGACGGCGCGGCGCGTATGCGCGGAGTCTCGCCGCCATCGCCGCGATCTCCGCCCGCGCCGACGCGACCACGCGGACATCGATCTGGCCGGACCTCGTGGTGCGTCGGGATCGGCGTCGCGCCCAGCTGCGGTCGAGGCGATGAAGCGTCGCGCCCGTCAGCTCGCCGCCGATCGACGGTCGTCGCGTCTCGCCCGCGCCCAGGTCGGCGATCGTTCGGAACTCTTCACGGAGGCCGTCGGCGGTCTGCCTCCGGTCTACGGCGAGCGCTGGGTCGAAGTGGACGGCCGGGCGTTTCGCGCGTTCGAGCCCGGGCGGAGCAAGCTGGCCGCGGGGATCGCCCGTGCGTGGACGGGACCCGTCCCGAAGTCCGGCGAGCGCTGGCTCTACCTGGGCGCGGCGACAGGGACCACGGCATCGCATATCGCCGACCTCGTCGGACCGAACGGAGCCGTCTACGCGATCGAGCGTAGCCCGCGCCCGTTTGCGCGGCTACTCGCCCTGGCGGAGCGTTGGCCTCCCCTGTTGCCGATCCTCGGCGACGCTCGCGCTCTCAGGGACTACAGCGCCCTGGTTCCCCCGGTGGCGGGGATCTACGTGGACGTCGCGCAGCCGGACCAGGTCGAGATCGTTCGCTCGAACGCCGCGCTGTTCCTCGAACGCCCGGGCGGCGCCGTGGTGGTCGCCCTCAAAACGGCGAGCATGGGTCGCGAGCGGGACCCGGCGGGCCACCTACGGGAGGCTGAGGCCCAACTCCGCCCGCTGGTCGAGCTAGCCCCCTCGGTACGTCTTGACCCGTTCCACAAGGGGCACTACCTGGTCGGCGGGCACGCGCGGGGCGAGCTCTTCCGTCTCGACTCGAGTCCGGCCGCTAGGCCGTCGCCCGTGCGGCGCCGCGCGCGACCACGACCGTGACGATGTCCTCGTCCGCCAGTACGTGGTCGCGGCCAACCGTCTGTCCGGGAAAGCGCGCGCTCCGCCCCCACACCTGAGCCGCGCGGAACGTCCGGTCGAGCTCGGTCGGCAGGCGCCCGAGAAGCGCCTGAACGGACTCCCCCTCGCGCAGGATCACCGGCTCGTCCTTGTCGGGGGGCCGGCCGGGCGGCTTCACATAGACCCGGATGAACCGGAGCGCGTGCCCGATCCGGTCGACGAGCGCGTCGAGCCCGAGGCGGTCGCGCGCCGAGACGAAGATCGGGTCGTACGGGCGCTCCTCGAGCACGAGTCGGGCGCGGTCGGCCGGAGTGAGCGATTCGCTCTTGTTCACTGACAGCAGCGCTGGCACGTACACCCGGTTGCCGGCCAGCGCGTCGATCAGCTGGTCGGCGCTCGCATCTTCGCGGAAGATGATTGACCCGTTGTGGAGTCCGAACTCGCGGGCGATCTGGGTGGCAAGCCCGCCGCCGAGATTCGTGAGCCGGACGGTGCTCGAGATCGTGAGTCCACCGCGCTCCGTCCGACTAACCACGATTCGCGGGGGTCGTCCGTTAATCCGGACGCCGGCCCCTTCGAGCTCGGCGACCAGCGCGCGGAGGTTGGTGTGCTCCGGGTCGATCATGAACAGGATCAGGTCGACGGAGCGGACGACCGACAGGACCTCGCGACCCCGCCCGCGACCGCGCGCCGCGCCCGGTACCAGTCCGGGCATATCGAGGATCTGAATCGAGGCGCCACCCCAGCGGAGCATCCCGGGGATGATCGAGAGCGTCGTGAAGTCGTACGCGCCCGTCTCGCTCTCCGCGGCGGTGAGGCGGTTGAGCAGCGTCGACTTGCCGACGGACGGATAGCCGACGAGCCCGACGGTCGCGTGACCGCTCTTGCGGACCCCGTAGCCGACCCCTCCGCCCTTCCCCCGCGCGCGGGTCTCCCGCTCGAGACGAAGGACCGCGAGCTTCGCCTTGAGCCGACCGATGTGCCCCGAGGTTGCCTTGTTGTACGGGGTATCGCGGATCTCGTCCTCGACCTGGGTGATCTGCTCCTCGAGCGACGACATCGTCCGGTCGACCTGAACCCCCCCCGACGCGAACCTCCACTTGAGTGTGACGACCGAGGGCATCGGTCATCGACCAGTCATGCGGCAGTGCTTGAGGTCCGGGGAACGGCGCTCCGCCCGTGAATCCCGAGCGTGTCGCCCCCCGCTGGGAGTATCGGTCGTCGTCTCGACGTGAGTTTTCCGGCGAGCAGCTTCGTCGATTTCGGGGTCGTCTGCTGGCCGCCTTGCGGGCGGGGCACGGCGTACGAGCAGCGTTCGACCTCGATCTTACTTCGGGCCCCCACCCCGGCGTTGCGCTCGCTGCGCACGATAGTCGTACGGAACGCTGGGTCGGGCGAACGCTCGCGCCCGCGTACGACCCTAATGCATGGAGGAGAACCGGATCGGAGTCACGGGTGGCGGTGCCGACCGCCTGGTCGGCGAGCCGCTCCCGAGACTGGCCGGTCCCGATTCGGACGGACAGCGATACCCGTTCGCTCTGGGACTCTGTAGCTCTCGCGTTCGGCTCCCTTTCCTCCGGCATCCTCCTGCGTGCATCCTTTCGCCCCCTACCTGTCGCTCCTCCCCCGATGCGGGCGACGACCGAGCCCCGGCCTTCCGAGCGCGGGAGAACGGATTCACGATGGGGATACGACCGGAACCCATCGCGGGCGGCTGCCGAGCTCGACCTCGCATCTCCGACCTTCTGGGCGGTCTCGGCCCGTCTGTACTCTCTGGGCGAGACGGCTCGGGTGGACAGGGTCGCCGTCGCGGCTCGGGCCGTGGAATCGGCCAGCCGAGTCTCTTCGGGGAATGGGCTGACATTCCACCGCATGTGGATTCTGCCGTCCGCCCGGGATTTCTTCGTGAGCGATGCCGAACTCGCTCTCACCGCGCCGAGTCCCGAGTGCGCAGCGCTTCCGGCGATCGATCGCCTACCGGACCTCGCACGCGCAGAATGGGCACTAGGGCGGACATTCGCGGGCGTGCCGGTTGGACCCGCGTACGAGCCGGCCCAGGGACGACACCTCGCGGTCCTCGGAGAGTCCGGAATGGGGAAGAGCTCCCTGCTCGTCTCGCTGTGCCGCCGAGTCGGGCGGCGGTACGGGCTAATCCTGTTCGACCCCCTGGGCGAGACCGCGGAGTCTGTTCGCCACGAGCTCGAGCGCTCCGGACGCGCGCCGGTCGTCCTGATCGCACCGGGGAACGACGGAGGCCTCAACGCCCTATCGGGCCCGGTCGCGCGAGGGTCGCCGGGCGGTCCTGCGGGGGAACGATGGGCCAACGACCTGGTCCACGCGCTTCGGCGCGTTCGCGCGGGTCGTTACGAGGATGCATCGTTCTGGGGACCCCGGCTCGAGGAAATGCTCGGCCGCGCGATCACCGCGGCCGCTGCGATCCCCGGCGCGACCCTGGAAGATGCCCACGCGCTCCTCGGCGCGACCGGTCATTCCCTTCGGGGAGTACCACCGCAAGCGGTCCCCGCCGTGCGGGAGCTCGCCGATCGGGTTCGGACCCGTCCTGAGGATGCCGAGGGCGCCCGTCGCCTCCTCTACGAGGTGGTTCGGAGTCCCGTGCTGCTTCGAGCGATTTGCGCCCGCGAACCGACCGTCGACCTCGGAACACTCCTCGCGCCCGGTCGGGTCGTCATCATCTCGGGGGATGCCACCGAGGTCGGAGAGACCGTTGCGCGCTACCTGCTCTCGGTCTATCTCGCCCTCGTCTGGTCGTTCCTGCTCGCCCGGCGAGAGGCGCCGAAGACCTTCGTCGTGCTGGACGAGGCTCAGTGGTTCGCGCACGAGGGACTGGCCGAGATGCTTCGCCTGGGCCGCCGTCGGAACGTGCACGTGGTGCTCGCGACCCAAGCGCTCGCCGCGTTGCCTCCGGCCGTACGGGAGGCCGCCGGGACCAACGTCGCCGATTGGGTCGCCTTTCGCGGATCGCTCGACGAGGCTCGCGACATCGCCCATCTCGCCGGGGAGGTGAGCCCCGACTCGGTCCTTGGGCTCCCGCGGGGAGAAGCGATCGTCCTGCTCGGAAAGGGGGGATCCGTGAACTGGCTTCGAACGTGCCGGTTGCCGGCCCCGATCACGATGCCAAAGCCACGGGACACCCACCCAGCGGCCGTGGGTGTGGCCGTCGGGGGCGTGCCGGGAACCGGTCCCCGGCCGGGGGAGAACCGCGCGGCGGTCGGCCTCGGGGAGCTGCTCGAGCGCGTCGACGCGACCGAGACCGGAGCTCTCGTCCGAGTCTCGCTGGCCGAGTTGGAGAGCTCGGTCAGCGGAGGGCCGGACTGGCTCCGCACGGCGGGAGGTGTGCTCGGCCGCGCCGCTGCGATCGTGCGCACCGAACGCGACGAGGACGGAACGGTCTGGTGGCTCGACCCGGCCCGAGCGCGACCCGCGTTGCAGCACGCGCTCGCCGAGGACAGCCCGGAGCGTTCTCGCCCGCCACAACCCTCATAGGGTCGGAACGGCTCGTTTTCTCGATGGAAGCCCCCGAGGCGACCGGCCCGACGGCCGAGGCGCCGTCGCGGGCCCTGATGGCGCCGGCCGCGGTGCTCGAACGCTGTCCCACCGGGATCGCCGGACTCGACGATATCCTCGGAGGGGGCATCCCGCGCGGCAACATGGTCCTCGTCGCCGGAAGTGTCGGGACCGGGAAGACCACGCTCTCGCTCGAATTCCTCGTGCGGGGAGCGGAGCGCGGAGAGCGCTCGCTCTTCCTCTCCGTGACCGAGGCGTCCTCGAAGTTGATCCAGAATCTGTCGACGTTCGAATTCTTCCGATCCGACCTCGTCCAGGACGGCTCGCTCGTCTTCGTGGACCTGCCGGCGATCTACGACAAGCTTGGGCTCGAACACGAGGAGCTCACGCCCGACGAGATCGACATCCTGATCCGGACGATCCACGACCTCGTGAAGACCCTGGGCGTGAAGCGCCTCGTTCTCGACAGCTTGACCTCGGTGTGCTACCGTATCCGGCGCGACGAGGCGATCCGGGACTTCATGCTGCGGCTCGGCCAGGCGCTGAACGACGTCGGCTGCACGTCGCTCCTCGTCTCCGAGATCGGGCCGACCGCCGGTCGCTACTCGATGCACGGCGTCGAGGAGGCGATCGTCGACGGCGTCGTGCTCCTCTGGAACACGCGGCGCCAGGGCGACATCCTCCGGGTCCTCCAGGTCGTGAAGATGCGGGGGACGGCACACTCCCGGGCGCAGTACGTGATCGAGCTCACCCCGATCGGCCTGCTGATGGCTCCGCACCTGAAGGGGAGCCACCCCGAGGGAGCGTAATCCCGTGCCCCCGGCCGACATCGGGGAACGGCTTAGGTCCGTCCCCGGAGGGAGCGCGGTGTCGCTGAAGCTCGACCCGCGCGAATACGCCGACCACTACTTCGCCGTCCTCAACGCGACCCTGCGGGATCTGGGGAGCGAAGCCAACGCGCACACGATCTACATCACCGTGACGAACCCGGCGTCGTTCGTCTGGTCGCTCGCCCAGGCGCTCGACGTCCCGCAGGACCGTCTGTCCTTCGTCGACGTGATCAGCCATATCATGATGAACTACGCGAACCCGCTCCCGAACGCGACGTACATCGAGACGCCGCGCGCGCTCGAGGAGATCATGCTGCGGGTCGACTATCTCCTCCGCAAGTTCCCGCATCCACGCTCGATCGTGGTCGTGGACAGCCTGAACGCGCTCGCGATCCACAATCCGCGCGACCTCCTTTCCGAGTTCTTCCACATCTTTCTCACGAACCTCAAGACGCGCAACGTGCTCACGCTCATCCTCATGACGTCGGACGAGGAAGCGGGCGGGCTCGAGCAGATGCTGAGCCTGCTCGTGGACGAAACGATCGACGTCGGCCGGGGCCGCTGAACGTGAGCGACGCCGAACAGGTCTTCGGGATCCCCGAGGTCGACGGCACCCTCTTCGCTTCCCTCCCGCCGGGGTGGCTCGCGCTCCTCTCCGGGCACTCGGGCTCGGGCGCGCCGCTCCTCGCGAAGCAGTTCGCCCACGCGGGGATCGGCCGCGTCCCCGTGCTCTTCTACACCACGTTCGAACGGACCGGCGACGTGCGCCGGGCATTCGAGGACTTCGGCTGGGACCCCGCCGAGCTGAAGGTCGTGAACCTGGCCGACGAGTACTACGAGCGCGTGCTCGTCCGGGGCCTCGACATCGCCCGCGCCCGGGAACAGGGGCTTTCCCTCGACCAGCTGGTCGACTCGACGCCGCGCGACCGCGTCACGACCTCGTTCAGCCTCGCGAACCGCATGCTGTCGGACCTCGCGGGGATGGACAGCGCCTTCCGTCTCGTGCTCGATTCAGTCGATTTCTTCTTCGAGGTCTTGGAGCCGCACGAGGTGACGACCGTGGCGCGGCAGATTCGCCACCGCTGCCACTCGATCGGGGGCCAGGCCCTCCTCACGATCCACTCCGTTGCGCAGGACCGCGCGGTCGTGGGGCTCTTGCAGGACCTCGCCGACCTCGTCTTCGAGATGCGCGCCGAACCGCACGGAGCTCGCTACCGCCACACGCTCTACACCGAAAAGGTCGCGAACCGGCCGGACCTGAACCGGATCACGCCGGTCCACGTCGGCGACCACGGCTGGCTCGCGGGTCCCGACGACGAGACCCCGGGATAGCCGCCTACTCTGCCGTTACCTAGTCTTTATCCTACGCCCCCTACTTCCACCGGCGGAGAGACCGTGGAGGACGTCGTCATCCGCACGCTCGAGAAGGTCACGCTCCGGGACCCGATCCTCGTTGAGGGGCTGCCGGGCGTCGGAAACGTCGGCAAGCTCGCGGCCGACTATCTTCGCGACCAGCTTCCCGCGAAGCCGCTCGCGACCGTCTATTCGAAGTTCTTCCCGCCGCAGGTGTATGTGTCCGAGGAGGGGATCATCCGGCTCGTCTCGAACGACCTGTCGTACTGGAAGGCGCCGGCGGCGGCCCAGCACGACCTCCTCATCTTGGGCGGCGACTACCAGGGGATCTCCCCCGAGGGCCAGTACGAGATCACCGAGCGCGTGCTGGACTACTGCCACGCGCTGGGCGTCCGGGAGGTGTTCACGCTCGCCGGCTTCGCCCAGGGTCGCGTGATCGAGCAGCCGCGCGTGCTCGGCGCGGCGACGAGCCCGTCTCGGGTCGAGCTCATGAAGAAGTTCTCGGTCGTCTTTTCGCGGAACGACCCCGGCGGCGGTCTCATCGGCGCGAGCGGACTCTTCCTCGGGCTGGGCCGACTCGTCGGGATGGAAGGGGTCTGCCTCATGGGGGAGACGAGCGGCTACTTCGTCGACCCGCGGAGCGCGGAGGCGGTCCTCAAGGTCCTCGCGCGCGTCCTCAAGATCGACCTCGATTTCACGGCGCTGCAAGCGAAGGCGAAGGAGATCGACCGGATCGCGCAGAAGATCCACGAGGCCGAGCAGCACTCCGGCGAGAGCCCGACCCCCGGCGCGCCACCCCGGGACGACCTCGGCTACATCGGCTGAACGGTCGTTCTTCGCTCCCTCGGTCGTTCCCGATGGCGCAGGCCCCTCCCCCGCTCGATGCGGAGGAGCTGGCGCGGTCCGCGCTCGTCCGCGACCGAGTCGCCGCCGCTGCGGACTCCGCGGGCTTCGTTCCGTTCGACCGCTTCATGGAGATCGCGCTCTACGGACGGGACGTCGGGTTCTACGCCCGCGCTCGCTCCCCGCTCGGGACCGAAGGCGAGTTCTACACCGCTGCCCACGTGACGCCGCTCTTCGCACGCACGATCGCGGAACGGCTCCGCGCCACCCGCCGGGCGCTCGGAAATCCTTCGCCGTTTCGCATCGTCGAGCTGGGGCCGGGGGACGGGAGACTCGCTCGGGAAGTCGTGTCCGCGCTCGCCGATGAGCCCCCGGGCATCGAGTACGTTCTCGTCGACCGCGCTGCGGCGCGCGCGGACGAGAGCGAGCGTCGCACCCGGAGCGAGGGCGGTACGATACCGACGCGCCGTTCCGCCTCGCTGGCCGACGTGGGTCCGTTCACCGGCGCCGTGCTGGCGAACGAATTCCTCGACGCGCAGCCGGCCCGCCGGCTTCGGCGACAGGCGGGCACATGGCGGGAGGTCGGCGTGCGAGTCACGGGCAGCGGACTCGAGTGGGCCGATTCCGAGATGGTCCGCGCGGTCCCCGGGGACCCGGCTCCCTCCGCGGAGGGCCCGGAGCTCACGATGGAGTTCTCCCCCGCCGCGGAAGGCGCGGTGCGGGAGATCGCCGACCACCTCGACGCGGGCGTCGCGATCCTGATCGACTTCGGGCTCACCGAGCCCGAGCTCTTCCGAGCCCATCCGACGGGCACGCTCGCGGCGGTGCGGGGGCACCGGTTCCTCGCCGACCCGCTCGCCGCCCCCGGGACCGCGGACCTCTCGACGTTCGTCGACTTCACGCGGATCCGCGGCTCGGCCCAGCGGAGCGGGCTCGTCGAGCTTGCGTTCCGTTCCCAGGCCGAGGCGCTGGGGGCGTGGGGGTTTCCCGCGCTCCGGGACGGAGCGGTCGCTGCGACCACCTCACCCGAGGAGAAGGTCCGACTGCAGATGGCGGTGAAGAATCTCTTGTTCGGCTTCGAGCGTTTTCACGCACTCGAGCTCGCGCCGCCCGGCTCCGCCGCAACGCTTGGGGGCCTCAGGTGACCGGTCGGTAGGGACCGGTGGCGACGGGCTCGGCGATCTTCGCGTCGATCAGAAGCTTCGCCGCATCCGCCGGTAGCGACAGCACGTCGTCCTCCCGCAGGTCGATCGTCTCCGACCCGACCTCGATCGGTCGGCTCGGCTTCACTATGCGCACGTAGGTGAGCGGGCCGGAACCCCGGTTCGGTCGCGACGCGGGAACGGGGTCCGGGGCGCGGGCCGGCACGACCGGGGTTGCGGGCGCGGCGGCGGGAACGGGGGGGGCCGACGTCCCTCCGGCCGACTCCAGGTAGGGTGCGGCATCGTGCCGGTGGAGCAGCAGCGCTTCCATCACCGAGTCGAACATCGCACGCTCCTCGGCGAGCGCGTTCGGGAGGTCGCGGCTCCCGCCGACGCTCGCCTGGAACGCTGCGCTCAACACCTTTTGAGTGCGCGCCTCCACGATATCGCGGGCGATCTGGCTCGCGCGCTGGTAGGTCTGACGGGAGATCTCGCCCTTCCGACCCGAGGGGTTCTCGCGCAGCTCGCTCTCGTACGAGCGCCGGACCTCCGCGAGGTAGGCGGTGGTCAGCCGATAGAAGTCGTGCGGCAGCTTCGCGAGCCCCCGCACGGCCGCTTCGTTCCGGCGCCACTCGAGCAGCTGGGTGTAGTGGTCCGGCATCGGAAGCGCACTCGGGGGGTCGGGGAGACGCGAAGGAGTATACGATATGTGTGGTCACGGAGCCTCTCGCTCGACCGTTCGCGGTCAGGGCCGAGGTCGGGACCATGCGGAACGGTCGTGCTGCGTCCGACTCGCTCGAGGAGTTCGTCCGCCTCTGGGAGAAGCTCCGGGCCGAGAGCGCGGAACCCGGCACGGTCGTCGTCGTCGAGGGCGAACGCGACCGCTACTCGCTCCGGCGCCTCGGCCTGCCGGGCTCCGTCGTGACGGTGCACCGGGGCCGGGCCCTCTCGGGTACCGCCCACGAACTCGTGGGCCGGAGCCGCCGGGTGATCGTGCTCACGGACTGGGACACGGAAGGTGGACATCTCGCGCAGCGACTGCGCGAGTTCCTGGAGGCGGAGCGACTCTCGCTCGACCTCGACTATCGCCGGCGCATCGCTCGGATCGTGCGCGGCGAGCTCGTCCACGTCGAAGGACTCTACGGTTGGGCGCGCCGTCTCGCCGAGCGGAACGGCCGTTCGATCGACGAGCTGGTGGGCTCGCCGGCGTGACCGGCCCCCGCCGGGATCACGGAATAACTTTCGTCTGGGTCCGACGCTCGTCCCGCCGGTGCCGCTGGTAGGAGGGGCGGAACCGTTCCGTACCCTTCCCCTTCCACCGGAGACCGCGCCCTTCGCGGCCGGCGCTGGTGAGGCCACGGAAGACCCGGCCCTTCTGCACCGGTGCCGCGATCCACGCCGTCTGGCGGTCCGCGAGTATCTCGGGATGCGCCGGGTCGATCAGAATGATCTCGAAGAACTTCTGCTTCCCGTCCTCGCCGACCCAGTACGAGTTCAGGACCTCGAGGTTCGGATAGTGCTTCTGAGCCCGCTCCTCGGCGATCCGACGCAAGCTCTTGCGCAGCGTCATCCGGGCGATCCCCTTGTGCTTCGGTCGACGGCCGGCGATGATCTCCCGCTTGCGCTGGCCCCCGCGACGCACTCGAACGCGGACGAGGACGAAGCCACCCTTCGCCTTGAACCCCAAAGCCCGTGCGCGGTCGAGCCGAGTGGGGTGCTCGAGGCGCGTCACCGTGCTCTCCTGTCGCCACGTGAGCAGCCGCTCGTGGCGGAGCGGTGCGCCCTCCGGGCCCATCGTCTGGCGGAACGACCGGGCCATGTAGCGATACGACGAGCGGGTCATCGAGAACGGCGGTGCGACCGTCGTGCGTATTATAAGGCTGCGGGGCAGGCCGTGCGCCCTCGAGCCCGGGGGGCAGACCCTCTATCCGAAAGGAGAAGGCCCGAGTCGCAGTTCATAAGGGCCTCTGCCCCATCTCCTCGACATGCCGAGCAGAACCCCTCGAAAGACGAAGACCCCGCCCCGTCGTTCGAGCACCGACTCCCCGCCCGCTCCCGGCTGGCAGGAGGCGGCGCTTTCCCACGTTCGACGCCTCATCCAGGAGGCGGATCCCGAGGTGGTGGAAGAGCGGAGGTGGAAGAAGCCGTCCAATCCGGCCGGTGTGCCGGTGTGGTCGCACGACGGAATCATCTGCACGGGCGAGACGTACAAGAGCCACGTTCGGCTCACCTTCGCTCGGGGTGCGTCGCTCGACGACCCGGACGGACTCTTCAACTCCGGGTTTGCCGGCAGCGCGTTGCGGGCCATCGTCCTCCACGAGGGAGACGCTATCGACGACTCCGCTTTCAAATCGCTCATCCGGGAGGCGGCGGCGCTGAACGCGACCTAGCGCTGGACCCGCGCCGGCTCGCGCGCGGGCGCGGACACGCGGCGGCGAGGGAGGATACCGCGAGACCGTGCTCAGGATCGGGGCTCGCCCGATCCGTTCGTCGCGCGGCCGTTCCCCTGCCAGGGAAGACGGGAATCCGGCGGAGCGAGCACCTTGGCCGTCGCGTGGCTCTCGGTCGCGACCGCGCGGGTGAGGTGGCTGGAGATCTCCGCGACCAATCGATCCATCCGCGCGCGCTCCTCGGTCGGGATCTCGACCGGCGCCTCCCAGACCAGGGCGGCCCCTCCGCTGGTCGGGTAGAACCGGAACTGGAGCTCGCGCGCCACCGGTGGCACGGCCGGATTCATCCGCTCGAGACGGCCGCGCACGCGGCTCCACGACGGCTCGTTTGACTCGCTCCGCTCGACCGTGTACCCGATGGTGCCGAGGTACTCCGCGAGGTACCCCGCGAACCGCTCGCGACCGATGCCCCGGACCCGGAGCCAATCACCGTTGCCTTCGCCCATCGTTTCCCCGGTGCATGCTGCGCTCGAGGCTCCGAAAGAGCCCGAGCATCATCCGAAACTCCGCCTCAGTCGGCGTCGCTCGGCCGAGGACGCGACGATACAGGAGGATTAAACCCCGTCGTTTGTGCGCCGGGTAGCCGATCCGGGTCAGCAGGGCCTCGGTGCGAGCGAGGAACAGCTCCTTCTCCGCCCCGCTGAGCGGCAACGGAAGGGGGGCGGGGGTGGTCTCGGGGTCCGTGGGACCCCGGGCCCGGTGGACGGCGTAGAGCACGACCGCCGCGGCGTGCGAGAGGTTCAGGGTCGGGAACTCCCGGCGCGCGGGGACGTGGACCAGCACGTCACACCGGGCGAGCTCGTCGCGCGAAAGTCCGTTGTCCTCGGGTCCGAACACCACCGCCACGCGACCCTCGACGGACAGGAGGAGCTCGCCCAAGCGCTCGGGAGAGATCGACCGCCGCAGGTACGCACTCGAGCGCCCGGTCGACATGTCGGTCGTTCCGACGACGAGGTCCGCCCCCGCGACCGCACGGGCGAACGTGGGAAACGCGCGAGCCGACTTCAGGATCGCAAGGCCGGCCATCGCCCGTCGCCTCGCCTCGGCCCCGCGGGGAGCACGCGGCGCCACGAAGATCAACCGCTCGACCCCGAAGTTCCGGGCGAGACGGGCGACGGCGCCGACGTTGCCGTCCTCCTTCGGACGGACGAGGACCACGTCCAGCCGCGCGGTCAACTCGCGACACCCTCGGCGAAGAGCCGGCGCACGAGCCACTCCGGGTCGAAGGGACGGAAGTCGCCGTATCCTTGGCCGACCCCCACGAAGAGGATCGGCTTCTTCGTGACGTACGTCGCGCTGAGCGCGGCGCCCCCCTTGGTATCGGCATCCAGTTTCGTCAGGATCAGGCCATCGACCCCGACCGCCTGATCGAAGAGACGTGCCTGTTCGAGCACGTCGTTTCCGCTCAGCGCGTCCCCCACGAAGACCGTGAGCGCGGGGGTAACGACCCGCTTGATCTTTTTCGCCTCTTCGATGAGGTTCTCGTTCGTGTGCTGGCGACCGGCCGTGTCGACGAGGACGACGTCCACTCCCTTGGCCCGAGCGTGCTGCACCGCGTCGAAGGCCACCGCCGCGGGATCGCTGCCCTCCTGCTGGCGGACCACCCGGATTCCGAGGCGCTCCCCGTGCACGAGCAGTTGTTCGATCGCCCCGGCGCGGAAGGTGTCTCCCGCAGCGATCACGGAGCCGAACCCCTGCTCCCGGAGCCACCCCGCGAACTTGGCGACCGTCGTGGTCTTCCCGGTCCCGTTCACGCCGACAAACAGGATCGTGTAGGGTTTCGGCTCCTGGGCTCGAATGACGGCGGGAAGATCGATCCTCGGGCGCTCGAGGATCGAACGGGCCGATCGCTCCAGGCAGACGCGAATCGCCTCCTCCGCGTCCACGCCCGACCGAAGCTTGCGACCGGCGAGTTCCTTGCGTAGGTCCCGGCGCAGCCGTTCGACGACCCGAAGCGCGACGTCCGACTGCAGGAGGACGATCTCGAGGTCGTCCAGGACCTCGACGATATTTTCCTCGGTCAGCCGGCGCCCCAGGAAACCTTCGGTGAACAGCCGCTCGTCGGCCGGCCCGGACCGGGAAGGAGCCTCGGGCGGAGCCTTCGCGGGTGCGCCGGGACTGGAGCGGGAGGGTGGAGCGGGCGCCGCTGACGGGGCCGTCGGCGGGGACGATTCTTCGGTCTCGCGACGGCGGAGCCGCGCCTTAATGGCGGCCCACATCGGACCCCGCCGCGGAGCCGGCTCGCGCGATCTCGTCGAGCCGGCGCGACATGATCTGGATCCGCTCGTCGAGCGTCGTCATCTGGGACTCCAGGTCGCGGATCGCCTGTTCGATCCGACCCGTCCGCTGCGCGAGCAGTTCGGTGACCTGCGCGCGGTCCATCTGAGCGACGATCCCGGATCCGATCCCGATGAGGACCGGCGCATCGCGCGCGACGGAGCCGCGGACGTACGTCTCGCCCCCGAGCGGGAGCAGGAGCTCGGCGCCAGGCTCCGCTCGATCGACCCCTTCCAGACTCTCCCGCGCGCGCACGTGGTCGGTCCGAGAGGCCGTGAGAATCTGGTACTGTTGGAGCAGAGCGTTGAGCTGGTTCCGGTACGCTTCCAGCCGGAGCAGGTCTTCCTGGACCTGCTGCTCGGTCGGCGCGCTGTCGTCCCCGCTCTCCGCTCCTGGCTGAGCCATCGTGGTCCGGGGAAACCGGTGGTCACTTAACGGTTCGCGACCGACCGACGCGTCGTGTCCGGGTCGGACTCGGAGACGGGGCGTCGGCCGCTCGCCCCGGACTCACTCCGAGGGGGCCCGCGCCACGGAGTCGATCCGGATTTGGGGCCGACGAACGTGGTGACAGCTTCCGATCTCCGACAGGATCCACTCCCGCGCCGCGCTGTCGGACTCGGCGTCGCATCGCTTGAGGAAACTCTGCCAGTATCCTCGGCGCGCGTAAAACGCGCCCCGAATTTCCCACTTCACCATCGCCGAGATCCGACGGACCACCGACGTTCGGCACTTAACGCTGCTGGGAGAACACGGCCTGCGCACAACGATGTTCGGGGCTCCGGCCGCTACGAATCGGGTTTGCCTTCGGACTTCGCGCGCTCGAAGCGCTCCCGCTCGGCTCGCCACGCCTTCTGGCGACGACGCAATTCGAGGTCCGCTGGTTCTGCCGGAACTGGGGGCGGAGCGTTCGCCGGCGGCGCAGGAGCTTGCATCGCGGGGGGCTCCGCGTCGTCGACCGGGAGATCGTCCGGGCCGGTCGGATCCGCGAGGCGCCGCTGGGTCAAGCGGTGAGCTCGGCTACGTTCCTCCATCGCTCCTCCACTTCGGCGTCGGTCCAGCCGACGGTCGGCGAGAACAGCACTCGGTCGCCCCATGCTCCTCGGTTCGCGGGGTAGTCCTCCACGCCGATGGGAAGGACGACTCCGTCGGCGTGGGACTCCTCACTGAGCCGCGCCACCTCCCGACGCCAGTCGTCGGGGTCGTTCCCCGTCAGGGTGATCGGGGCCCCCGGGTCGAACCGATCGAGCACGCCCCGCGCAAACGGCTCCCCCGACGGCAGAACGACGAGCGCGACCCGGCATCCCCGCTTCATCATCAGATAGGCCCCGAGCGCCCCCCGGGGTCCTTCGACGAGCGCAACCAGCCGACCGGCGACGCCCAGGGGAAGGCCCCCCGGACCCCGCACGCGGTCAAACGAAAGGTACGTACGCGGTCCTCGGACCTCGACGAACAGCTCGACGTCCGGTCGTTCGAGGTCGACGAGAAGTCCCCGATCCGCAAATCGCTCGAGCACGTCCCCGCCCAGGTCGCGCGCCAGTTCCTGGCTGGTAAATGGGTGGCTGCCCCCGGTGCGCCGGGCGCGAACCGCGAACGTGCGGCCGGGAGCGAGGCGCGCGTCGGCCAGCTCGAGCAGTCGATCCCGGATGGCGGTGCGGTCACTGGGGACCTCGTACACCAGGCTCACGGACGTCACACCGAAGACCCGGCGGAGTACCTTGAGGGCGCGGCCTTCGTCGTCGACCTCGACGTAAAGGTGGCCGTGGTCAGCGCGCAGTCGGCCGGTGATCCCCTCGCGGACAAAGAGGTCGAGGATGTTGCGTCGGAGCGACCCCTCGAACTCGCGTCGCACCGGCGCCGATTTGAGCGCGAGCTCGCCGTACCGAACGAGAATCTGCCCGGGCATGACAGAATCGTTAAGACGAGAGCGCCGCTAAAGCGCTTCTCGGACGGGGGAGCGACGTGACCGACGCCATCGGCTCCGCGTCCTCGCCCTCAGACCCGACCGAGCCGTTCGTCCGGCGTGTCTTGGATGCGCTGGAACGCTCCCTGACGACGCTGAACGTCGCGATCGACCGAAACGGGATCGCCCGCCTGCTCGACACGGACGGCGGCCCCGAGGGCGACGTCGCGTTCCCGGCGCATCGACCGGCGGCCGCGGCCAAGATGCCGCCGGACGAACTCGCGTCACGACTGGCCTCGTCTCTTGCACCGCCGCCCGGCATCGCTTCGGTGACCGCCAAGGGCGCCTACGTGAACTTTCGATTCGACCCCATCGAACTCACGTCGGCGACGCTCCGTTCCGTGCTGGACCGCGGTCCGGAGTACGGTCACTGGCCGGTGACGGAGCGACCGGCCTGCGTGGAGCACACCAGCGCGAATCCCACCGGTCCGTTCCATATCGGCCGCGTGCGGAACGGGATCATCGGAGACACTCTCGCCCGCGTTGCGCGCGCCTCGGGCACGCCGGTCACGACCCAGTACTATGTCGACGACATGGGACGCCAGACCACGATCATCACGTGGATCTGGTCGAAGCCGCGGGCGGAGTGGCCCGAACCCATCCGTCGCGCGGTCGACGGGGAGGAGGCGACGCCCGGGGAGAAGGTCGATGCACTCTGGGGGCGGCCGTACCCCGCGGCGAGCGCCTACCTCAAGGACCACCCGGAGGCCCAAGCGGAGGTAGCGGAGCTCGTCCGGCAGGTGGAGAGCGGATCGCCGCCCCCCCGCCACCGCGAGCTGGCGCAGACGATCCTGGACGGGATGTTGGCCTCGCTCGCCCGCCTCGACATTCGGTTCGACGAGTTCGTCTGGGAGTCAGACTTCCTGCGCGATGGCTCGGTCGAGCGCGTGCTCGAGCGGATGCGCCACGCGCCGCACGCGGTACAGGAGTCGAACGGCGCCTGGGCGATCGACGCGGCGAGCTACGGCCTTCCGAAGGAGTCGACGCGCGTGGTGTTCCAGCGCGCCGACGGAACGAGCCTCTACATCCTCCGTGACATCGCGTACCACCTATCGAAGTTCGCGCGCTTCGACCGCGTGATCGACGTCCTCGGCCAGGACC
>Ga0187783_10000937_pt1 | contig 21436 bp, 28 predicted proteins | sample 1015_SJ02_MP02_2_FD_132471 | JGI IMG/M metagenome (GOLD analysis project Ga0187783, IMG submission 132471) | Tropical peat soil microbial communities from peatlands in Department of Meta, Colombia - 1015_SJ02_MP02_20_MG | ecosystem: Environmental > Terrestrial > Soil > Wetlands > Peat | place...
GCCCAACTTTCCTGACCAAAACCAAAACAGACAAATCCATGAACGCACTCGCAAACATCGCAGCAGGGGCCATCGGTTCAACCAGCAATTCTCTAGGACAGGCAATAGGTGTTAATCCTTGGGACCAATTGCAGAATACATATGGTTCTTTGGGAACCCCTGTCCTGCCGCAGCAACAAGTGTGGACAGGGAACGCTATCCCGCCAGTAGAAAACCCGTGGCAATTGCTGGCAGAGGCGCGACTCGAAATCATCCGGTTGCAGAACAAGATCGAGGAAATCCGTAGCGACATGGTGGAACAGATTTTGGCCGGACGCCGCGCAATGGGACTCAAAGAAGATGCCTAACCGCCTTCGCCTCTACGATCTTCGCCTTGGACGCCTGCCGTCCAATCTGCTTGCCTGTGCCGCCGACGTGCCGACCTTGGCGCGCTACATCAATTCTGCTCAGGAACGGTTGATCCAGGCCAAGGAACAGGGCGATGAAGGTTGGTGGGGAAGTTTCGCTGTGATGGCGTTCAACATCCCGTTTGGCCAGCCCGGCAATTACATCACCACTCCGAGAGAGGTTGCCCGCATTGAAGCCATCTCGACTTGGGGCCAGCCGTTTCCGGTTCAAAACCAGTTCTTCGAGTTCATGGATTTTGGTTGCGGTCCGGGGCCGGGCAGTTGGGCGCAGAGCGCCTTGCGTTACTGGCCATGGCGACCGTTTGCCGCTGTGGCCCGAAACAACGTGGCCACGTTTTGGGATTTGTCGCCCGCCCCGCAACTTATCGTGCTTTATGCCACATCACCCTCTGACACGTCCGGCACTCCGAAACGAGTCCTTATACAAGGCTACGATCAAAACGGTAATCAGGTATGGAGCCAAGACCCCGCGACAGGGAACACGGTCAACGGACTCTTTTACACACTGGCCAGCCCGTTCGCATCCAACCCGCAGCAATGGTCGAGGATAACCGGCATCCAGAAGGACATGACGGTTGGCCCGGTGCAAATCTTTCAAGCGAACCCGACCACGGCTGCGCAGGTGCAACTCGTGACGATGGAACCGTCTGAACTTGTGGCCAATTACCGGCGTTACTGGCTTGGTAACCTGCCGCCCGGAGCGCCATTGTGCCCGTTGAACCAGCCACCAGCGAATCTCGTCGCGTTCAACCAATGTGTGGCGCTCTCACAGCAACAAGGGCCACAGGCGTTCAGTAATTGCGTGAGCGCCTACGGCAGCCCGCCGCCTTGCGCCATGCAGGTGTTGGCGCTGTGCAAACTCGAAGCCATCCCGGTGACGTGCGACACGGATTACACACTCATCCAGAGTGCCGAGGCGTTGATTGAGGAATGCCAGTCTGTGCGTTACGGCGAAATGGACGATTCCAACGCGATGACACTATCGGCGGCGCACCATCAAAACGCCATTCGATTCCTGGTCGGCCAGCTTTCGCACTACATGGGTATCAAAAAACCGGCCATCAGTTACCTGCCAGAAATCAGAGATGGCTTGCAACGCGCCAACGTGGGGATGATATAAGGCTATGGCGAAAGCTCTTACACCGGCACAGGGAGCATTACTCCAAGGCCAGACACAGAGCGGTCTTGCGCCAGCATCAGCAGCAGCCCAGGGGCCGCAGTACTCAAGCCTTGAATCGCCTGTGTCATCCACACCGCAGGGGCAGGTGAGCGGCACGACGTTCGATCCGAGCACAGAGCAAAACATTCTTGGTGGGTTGAGTTCGCTTGGCGGAATACTTTCTGCCATTGATCCTTCCTTGGGCGGAATCATCGGGGGCGTTTCGAATCTCGGTTTCAATCTGGCCGACAGCACCGTTGGCGTATCGCCCACGTCATCTGGCACAGTTTCGAATCTGCCATCGCTTCAAAGTCAAGGCTCAGTGGCGTACAATCCGGCTTTCGGTGGGTTGCCAGCCGTGCCGGACCCGTCCACAACGATGCAGCAATCCGTCATTGGCAATTTGGAGAACCTCGGTCTTTTGGGCGAGGAATACACCGGACTTGGCGGCATCAATACCGCGCTGGCGGCATTGCCTTATCAATCGAATCTGCCGGGATACGAATCCATGCTTGGCGCGCAGACAGGAGATATTCAGTCTGAACTTGGCGGGCAGGTGTCGCCATCAACCATAAACCTCTTGCAGCAACAGGCGGCTGAGCGTGGCATTGGAATGGGTGTTGCACCGGGCAGTCCGGTGAACAACGCCGCTTATTTGCAGGCATTGGGACAAACCAGCGAAGGTTTGCAACAACAGGGTGTCAGCAATCTGGCGACCGCCATCGGAGAGACGCCGACCGGGCCGACGCTGGACGCCTCATCCCAAATCAACACGCCGCAGAGCGAGGAACAGTTGCAGTACTTGGCGAACACTTTGGGAGCTTCACCAATCCCGACGACATCGGCGTTGTCCAATTTGAACATGCTGTTGCAGGCGGAAGCCGGGTTGCCGGGGTCGAGTGGCACAGGCGGCACATTGGGCGGTTTGAGTCAGGCATTGCAAAAATTGAGCGGTGGCGGTGGTGGCGCTCAAGGTCAACAGGGCAGCACAGCGGGCGCGCAACAGGCGTCGGACCTGAACGCCGCAGATGCCCAAGCGACCGCAAATGAGACTGGCCAGCCGACGATGGATTCCAACGGGTACGTTTACTATCCGGCAGATGATCTTGATGTGGGCCAGACCGAGGATACAACCGAAGGCTACACAGGCGGCGATGACGACGATAGTTTCTTCGGCACATGAACGTAGGCACTGAACATTGCGTCTGGATCAAGCGCCGGTTGCGTCATTACATCCGCTCGCGCTGGTGTTTCTCGTGGCCGCAGTGCCGGGCATTGGTTGAAGTCTTTTACGATGGGCAGACTGACAAATCGATTGAGCCGGAATCAAAGCGGGCATTGCCGTGGCTCTGCTCCATGACACCGGAATCCATGCTGCAATTCTTGCTCTTGTGGCCCGGCTTAAACGCCAAAGGGAAAGTGTGACCCATGCCTAATGGAATGGAACTTCCACCATGGGTAGGCCAGCCAGCCAACCCGATGCAGGCGTATGCCGCAGGGAGGCAACTCCAACAGGAGCGGCAACGGTTATCCTTGCAGGCGCAGGCGCAGAAGGCGGCGCAGGATTATCAGCAGCAACAGGTGGAGATGGATCGCCAGCGGATGCAGGTGCAAAACCAAGTGGCTTTGCAGGAGGCGAGTCTCAGGAAACAGGAATTCGATCAAGCGACAGCCAAGGCAGCCCGCCAGTTGAAGGCCATGCGCAGTTATCAGGAAGAAGTCACCGCAGCGCGTGGCGACCCGCAGAAGATAGCAGCGGCAACGTTCAAGTACGGCGTGGCTTCCGGTGAACCCGGGACAGCTTTCAGTGCGGCAGCTAGGCTGATGACGCCAGCAAAGCCAGCGCCAAGTTCGCTGCCCGGCTACTTGTCGCCACAGCAGGCGGCCAGAGTGAAAACATTGCAGGCCCGGCAGGCGGCGTTGGAAAAGAGACTGGAATTACCTGAGCCAGATCAGAAGAAATTTCCAGCACCTTACGCTCAGTACCAAAAAGACAAACTGGCATTGGATGCCATCAGCAAAGAGTTGGACCAGCTTGAAGGTGCGCCGCCTCCCGCAACAACGCCAGCAGCACAACCCGGTGTCATTAAATGGACCAAGGACGCCAATGGTAATCCGGTGCCAGCGGGAGGGCAGCCGAGTGCGGCACCAGTGCCCACCGTTTCCCCACAAAGACCGCCAGCACTGGCACGGCCAGCGACACCGATAGCAGGCGCAGGCACCGGAGCGAACCAGCCACCGGCAGTTGCCTTTCCGGCGGGAACAACCGCGCAAGCGCCTCCATCGCCACCGCAAATTGGCTTCCCTCAAATTCAGCGGTTCTTTCAACCGAAGGTGCAGGCCCAACCGATCAACCTTGGACCGGGCTATGATTTGTCTTTTCTGCAACCGCAACAGCCGAAACCCGCGCCAGTGTTGCCGGGCCAGCCTTTGCCGTTGCTTTCCGTGCCGCCACCACCGCAGGATAATGTTCCGGCATCAGCACCCGATGACAGGTAATGAGCCAGTTGATCGAATACGAAGGAAAGGTCAATGAGTTTCCCGATGACTTCACCAAAGAGGACATCGCCAAGGCACTCAAAGGACAGGCACAGCCCAAAAGCTCTGCTTTGGGTTCCTTTTTCCGATCCGCAGGAGGCGCGGTTGGCCCTACTGCTGTTGGCATTGGAGGCAGCCTTGGCGCGGCGGGGTTGCTGGAATTGGCAGGGGCACCGGAAACAGGAGGGTTAAGCCTCATCCCGTTGGGTGTTGGCCTTGGTGCGGCCTATCTTGGTGGTCGAGCGCAACAGAAGGCTATTCACAAACTTGCGCCCGGTTTGGAGGCACAACAACAAGCCGACATCTCGCAGCACCCCATTGCCAGCATCATCGGACATATCGCCGGGGCTGCTCAGTTCTTTGAGATTGCGCCGGGGCAGGTGTTCACAAAGCCTATGCGATCTTTGGGTGCTGGTGCCATTGGTGCCGGTGTTGGAGCGGCACAGGAATCTTTGGAACCGGGGCCGCACACAGCCAAAGACATTTTGAAGCAGGGCGGGTTGGGTGCTGCGCAGATGATGATTTTCGGGAAGCCACGACCCTACATCCCTGAAAGCCTTATTCCACCATCAGTTCGGCAGACGTTGCCGCGTGCGACTGCCGAGGCTGCAAAATCCATGCGGCTGAAAGGAGCGTTGCAAGATGCCAGCTGGTTACGAACACATGAGGGACAAGTTCAAAAGGGAGGGCAAGTCGGACAAGGCCGCGAAGAAAAAGGCGGCGCGAATCTGGAACAGCCAGCACCCGGACAACCCGGTAGGACGCCGGGAATTTCCCAAGAGTCACAAGGGACACTTCTGACCGACGACCTGACGCCCGAGCAAAAGGAAATGTTGGAGCGCGCGGCCATTGACGCCGGGGAACCAACGCCCGACATTGTGCCCGAGCGTAAAGCGGTTGACCAAACAGAATATCCATTCCCAGATGATTTGAAGGGAGACTTTTGGGATTCCATTGATAGAATACAAGAGAAGTTGTCCAATCTGCGCCGTCTAAAGGGTAAATGGGATGATTTCGTATCCGAGAAACCATCCGCAAATCCTGTTTACGGAAATCTGGATGCGCGAGACATTGCGCTAGTTGATAAGGCTATTGACGTTCTTGGGCGACGCAGTTTAGAACTCCAAGAGCCGTTCGCGCCATCGCAAGCTGGTCAAATCGCGGGATTCAATCGCCAGAGCGGCAAGGTCGAGATTTATCCCAAAGCGTTCAACGAGACGCTGGCCACCGTGCCGGAAGCGCAAAGGCCGGAATGGATTCGCAGCCTCATTGAGCACGAGAAGATTCACGGCATGGTGAGCGACGAGGATGCGGAATCCTTTGCCAACGACATGACCGGCCTTGAGCGGGCCATTTTCTCCCGTATTTACCTTGGCAAAACCCCAACCGGAGAAACTGCCGCAGGCATCCGTTTGACCCCCACGCAATTCGGGCACGACGCCATCCGGTACATGTTGCAACAGGCTGGCCGGGGAGCTTCGGAGTTTTCACAGACCACCGGGCGCGAGCGTTGGACCATCAAAATGCTGGATGGATTGCTCAAGGTGATTCGGAAGATTCGGGAGACATTGGGCACCAAGGCGAGCCAGCGGCAACGGGAGATTCTGGACACATACGAGAGCAATGCTGAACTGGCTAAAAGCCAGATGAAGCCCGGAGAACAACCGGGGGCATTCAAACGCAAGACCGACAAGGAAACTCGGGAGCTAGGGTTGGCGCTGCCGAGGCCGGGGGAAGTCCGTGGCGAAGTGGAAACACCACGACCAGAACTCAAGCCGGAGGAACTGGACCTCGAAAAGACCAAAACTCCCGCCATTAAAGAAATCGGCCCGGAACTTCAATCCGACCGCGAGGCGTTAAACAAAGCTTTAACCGAAGGCGCTGGTGTTCATGGTGCCACCGACGAAAACACAAAGCGCATCACCGTGCTGCAAGACAAGCGCACAGGGCGAGTGGTTGCTGTATCCACCTTCCGGCGCGGTGCCCGCCCAGGCATTCCTGAACGTGCCTGGGTGCAGAACCCGAACACGGATTACGGCAATGTGCCGCTCGATTCCACCCTGAACCAGTACGTCCCGATATTCTCATTATTGCGAAAAGAGGGTGTGAGGAAGTTTAGGAAGGCGTGGGCAGACCGTGCCACCTTTGAAAAAGACTTCCTGACTCCAGCCAAAGAAGCTGCCAGAGCCGCCGTAGGAGTGCCGCAATCGCCTCAGGAACGACTTTCAGGGCCGGAAGGTCATCAGATAGTGGTTGGCGGCACAGAACCGTTTGTAGAGCCGAAATACCCCGAGGAACCGCTATCCATGACGCGGGAGGATGCCAGCGCCATTCTGTCCCATATTCAGACAGAGACAGGCGGTTTAACCTCTCCGCAAGATGTTGTGGAATCAATCAGGGCGGTGTCTGAGGGGGTCAAAGCTGGTGTCAAAGGGGCTGCCGATGCCCGTAACGCCTACATGAATCTGATACGGATTCTGGCCCAGGAACATCCCGACTGGACAGCCGACCAGATTATGGAACATTTGGCGCATGGCATCTACAACGCCCGCGCAGGTCAACAAGCAATCCCCGGCGTGGAAGGCAGCCGTGGCCTTCTGTCAGAAGGTAATCAGCCGGGGCCGGGAGCCTTCCAACGCGCCAAGGACGCCAAGGACGCCTACTGGCACTGGATTAAAGCCACGGCGTTAAGGCGCGCCACCAAGGAACAGATTCCTGTCATTGCTGACCGGGTATCCAACAGCGCCCGGCTCTCAGCCGCAAAGGCTCACACCGATATTGTCCATGCGTCCGGGGAAAAACTGGGCACAGAAGGTAAACGCGGTATGCGCAGGGAAGCGGAGCAGTACCGCAGAGGTTCGTGGATTGGCTCCGTCGCCATGGACCCGAGTGGCAACCTGTTTGACGTTGCCAAGCTCGACGATTATCAGGCGAAGCTGGATGAGGCTGAACGCCATGCCGACCGTTGGAAGAACGATCTCAATCCGGCAAAGCGCCTCATGTCCTACAACTGGAAGAAGGCTATCCACCAGTACCGGGACGCCCTGCAATTTGCCCGTGACCACTGGACTGATACCCGCTTCCGCCGCACAGCAATGGAGGTTCGCAAGCAACTGGACAAAGAGCTTGATGAGGAACGCCAAGCCGGAATGCAAGTGCGGGAAGTGGCGAACTATTACCCCGGCATTTACGAAGGCAGTTTCTTCGACGGCAATTTCTGGCATTGGGGACCACGGCAGATCATGGGTCAACAATTCAGGGAACCGAAGAAGTTCAAAGACCCGTTCGAGGCGATTGCCGCCGGGCCGTACTGGCTGGCGTCAACCGATGCAGCCGCCCTTGTCCAACATCGCATCCTTCGCGGCCAATACGCGCTCTGGCAGGGAGCTACACTCGAACAATTGAAAGCCCTGACCGACCCGGCAACCGGCAAGGCCGTGTTTCAAGAGCCGGTGGCGCGACGGGAAACCCGGATGCTGCCCGATTCCCAAGGCAACATGGTCGAGGTGCCTAATGTGCCAGTGTTCAAGGGTGGACGCACCGAACTTGCGACTGCTCCAAAAGGTTACAAGCTCGTGGAAGCCTTCGGTGGCCGAAAGCTATGGGTGCTTGAAGATTACGCGCCGCTCGTAAAGGCCATCTACGCCGGTGATGCCATCGAGAATAATCCCGTGTGGAGACCAATCAAACGCGCGACAGAATTCCTGAAGCACGGCGTTCTACTGATGTGGGACACATTCCACCCCGGACGCCTTGCCCAATATTCAGCCGCAGTCACAGGCTTCAAAGGGCGTACAATGCGCGGTGGTTACTCCGCGCTCCACTATCGCCCGGACCAACTCAAGGACGCTGTGGCGCAGGGGTACATCAGCCAAGCCGATGCCGATTGGGCAAACCAGACCATCACTTTCAAAGATCGCCTTGGTCAGACGGAGACAAAAACCCGGAGCCAGATCGCCTGGGATGGCATCGCGCAGGGATTCAACGCAGCCAGAACCACGGACAGTTTGTACAAAGACGCTGTGGAATCCATCCCTTTCCTTGGAGGCATCTATCACCGCACGTTGATGCCCTACAACAACTGGCTCTTTGACCGCTACGTGCCCGGCTTGATGACGGAAGCTTTCGTCCGTAACGTCGAAAAGTACGTCCAAAAGAATCCGGGGATGGATTACCAGCGCATTGTGCGGGACGTGGCCAAGGACACCAACATCATGTTCGGCTCACTGGGCCGTCAGGGTGTGTTCAAAAACCCGACATGGCGGTCTGCGGCGCAGACTCTTTTCCTTGCTCCATCGTGGCAGGAGGCCCTGATTCAGAAGGAGCTTCGTGCGGCCAGCCGATTTTCAGGAATATCCAGTCTTTCAGGGAGGCAGGGAGCGGGCCGGTTGGGAATGCTTGGGGAAGGTGTTGGGAAAGGTCTTGTGGGTTATCTCGCACTGGCGCAGATTATCAATCTCGTCACCCGTGGCAAGTTGACTTTCCAGAACGACGAGGACGGCCACAAACTTGACGCTTGGATTCCCAACGCTTCTGGCGAAGGCGGATTCTGGTTGTCGCCCCTGTCCACGTTCGCGGAAGTCACCCACGATTTCATGCGGCTTCTGGAAACCAAAAAACGCGGTTGGGATGCCGTGATGCAAATCGGAGAAAACCGATTGGGACCGATGGGCCGGGCGCTCTACATCTTGGGCACCGGCAAGAGCTTGGAGGGTGAACAATACGCGACAACCGGCGGCGTTCTAGGTGGGGCGTTGGGCCAGCTTGCACCGGCTCCAATCTCGATAGCGCCAGCCGCTCAATTCGCGGGTCATGCTCTGGCTCCGTCGCTTGTGAGTCCCACAAAGCCCGGTGTTGTGGGCAGGCAGGTGATTGCCGCCGGACTCGGATTGAAGATGGAGCACAGCACCACGGCGCTTAACCAGATGCTTTCCAAGGCCCGCAAGTTTGCCGATGAAAACGACATCCGAAAGGATACCGGCTGGGAGGAAGTTCAGACCGATGAACCGTCCTACACAAAACTTCGGACCGCTCTGCGCAATGACGACCAGCGCGGGGCACGCAAGCAATACGACGCTTTGGCGGAACACCACACACCAGCAGAGATTGACCACGCGATGCAAACTTGGGCCAGACGGCCATTCACCGGAAGCCAGCAAGGAGAACGCTTGTTCCTCTATTCCTTGAGCGATGCCGACCGGGAGCTTTACAGTGATGCCTACATGTCCCGCCTTGAACTGTTGCAGGCGTTCAGGGAGTTTGAGCTTCAACGTTAGCACCCGCCAATCGCACAGCAAACTCCATTTCAGCAAACTGCCAAGCGATAAGGCTTGGCGGCATTCCTTTATCCGCGAATTTCTTGATTACAGCAAGAAGGTCGTTATGCATTTCGTTCATGTCTGCCCATTGTTCGGGAGTAGGTATCATGTTCAAGGGGTTCGAGTTGTCAAGATAAGCAGGCGAGAAGACGCATCGAATCTTCGACGGCAATCGGGATAAAACCAGCAGCGATGCCGATGTGGGAACAGTCGGGGTTCCAGCACTCCAATCGCCATCTGGATTGTTCGCATGTGGAATCGGACATGACATACAATACAGTTCCACATTCGCACTTCGGCGAGTTTTGCTCTGTGTGCCAAAGCGTAATAAAACTGCGTTCTGCTACTTCTATTTCACAAGGCATAAACCTCAATCCTCACTTCCTCAGCCGCTCCTGGTTCAGCCTTTTCTTGGCAGACCTCAATGCGCGTCTGGCCCGGGCGGTCGTCAGGTATGAGGCCAGCGTATCGGCATAGATCGACATGGAATTTCTCTGCGAGATTGTCCTCATCGAGCAATCGGTTTCTGATTGACGTAACGCGGACAAGAAACTTTTGGCCAAGTCGTTTTTGAACTTGTACCGCTGCCAGTGCTCCATCCCCAGCATGTCGTTCCAGCTTGGGAGCCTGCCCGGCACCACTATCGTACACAAGAGTTTCATGGTTCCCAAATAAATCCGGTTGCACCTTGGTCCGCAGACCAACGCGGCGCATGTAGGCGTTGTATTGCTCCGGTGTCCACCTCACGGGCACCTTTCCGGCCACACGGATTCAGCGTTCATCGCCTGAGCGGCTTTGAGCAGGCGGAAGTCGTCTTGCTCCTTGTCCCAAATAAGGCGATTGAGATCATCACGCACTTGACGCAATCTTTCAATTTCTTCGTTAAGGCGCTCTTCATTATCGCGGTACTGGTCAAGTAACGTCTCTTGTTGAATACTCATACCTCAATCATTTGCTGCGTGGCTTTCGGTTTCAACGGCCAGAGGGACTTCAATGTGTCTCCCGCCTTTTTGGGGTCATCAGCCAGAATGTGGGCAATCTCATCGTTCCAAGGCGTCGGAGTTCTCCGTGTGAATTGCCCCGTCAACCGCAGGTACTCCGGCACCCACACCTTGAAGCCTTTGATTGCCGATTCCTTGATTTTCTCGTTGCCGGGATTTGCAATCAGGAGCGACACAAGCCGGGCAATCCGCCAGTTGACCTGACGCCAGTCAATCCGGGTGTCCCCACAGTTGTTGCAGCAAGCCAGCGGCAGGAGCTTCATAGGATCGTGATCGTAGCCCGCGTCAACCATCAGGCGCAACGGAATGCCGCAATACTTGCACCGGGCGTCAACTACTTTCAGGTCGTTCATATCAAAGCGATTTGCAATTTGGCATTGTCCTCGGTAATGGGCCGTCCAATATCACTCTCCCGCTCGGCTGGGTCTGGCGTGTTGTGAAACCAGACAGTGACCGCAACTGCGACAGGCCCGCGTATTTGCTTGTGGCATCTGGTACAATTTAATGGCGGAGCAGTGCCGCGCCATCGTTCTGATTCAACTCGTTCCAATGGGACAACCCGGAAATTCCAGTTGTGTGTGGCGTAGTAATGAATCGGATTGAAGTTTCCAAAACCACAATCTCGACACAGCAGCCAGTACGAGATGTAGCGAGTATCCTCTGGTTGTCCTTTATTTCCCACGCGCAATCCTTTCCGCCTCGCGTTCACTGGCGTTGATGGCCTGATGCTGCGCTGGTTGCCGCTCGCGCCAGCGGCTTGCCCACCCGGCCACAGCGCTGTTCAGGGACTTCATCGGTTGGTTGCCCACCTTCCACCCTTTGCTTTCGTAAAAGTGAAAGAGTTTGTCGCCCTCAGCCTGTGGCATTCCGGCTTTGACCGCCAGCAACCGGCAGGTGTCCAGACTCGGGCGCTCGAATCGTTTGTTGGTTCCGAGGCCCGGCAACTGCCCGTTGTTGGCCTGCTCAATTTTATCAGCCAAGTCCTGACACTCAGCCACGGCGCGCAGCCCGGACGCTTCCATCATGTTCTCGCGCAGATACGCGAGCAACTGGCGCAGCCGCCGGATTAACTCCTTGGTCGAAACGACGGGAGCATCCGGCGGCGTTGGCGCGCTGCGGCTTATCGTCATGCACTGTGCGTTATGTTGGTCCAGTCGAGTCGCTGGCATGGTGTTCATGGTGCTGCCCGTTTTCCGGCAGCGTATCCCTTTGTTCACACGGTTTGCAACCACAATTTCTGGATTTTTTCGGCCCAAGAATCAGCCACATCAGCCAACCTTGGAACGCGAGCAGGAACACAACAACTCCAATGCCCACAGGGTTCATTGCAGTGCCCTCCAAACGAGGAAGGATGTTATCGCGCTTCTTGCATTCGGGAACCGCATCGAACCAAAAGGCCCGAGCCACAACCCATATTCCTTTCCGTGATCGCGGGAACAAACGACCGTAACGTCTCGCGGCACACGATCAGGACAGTCGAATACAGAGACTGACCCACCGCACGGGCACCTACCTTGATGGTAGGCAATTCTCACATCACCAAAGACTGAGAAATCAACTTCAGGCTTATGCCCCGCCACTTCTGTCAGCAGCTTCATAACTTCTTGAGGCTTGGTTGATTCTGTTTGGTGTCGGTGATGCCGGTGAGCAATGTTTCCAGCACGTCAGCCAAAGCTTTGCCTTTCTTGCCGGTCACGCCCGCCAACTGCGCCTTGAGTTCGCCTTTGCCCACATCAACGCACTTGATGAATTGCTCGACCGTGCCACCGAGGGCTGCGAATCGCTCGAATGCCTTGTTGGCGTCGTTAATCGGATGGCGCACAATCCCGGGCTCCAATGACCAACCTGGGCAAAAGGCGGGATTTGCCGCCAGCCCTGATTTGATGGACGCCTTGATTTCCTCAAGCAGCTTTTCCGCCGGGCCGACTTGATCCATGAATTGCGCCCTTTGTTCTGGCGTCCAGTTGAGAACCGGAAGATCGAACAATCCACGGTCAAAAACTGTCGGCAACATCGAAGCGGCCCATTGCTGATATTCAACACACGACGCTTTTGCCCGGCAGTATTTGCATTGGGCCTGACCAGGAATCCGGGGGGCGCTCACCGCGTTGCTGGCCCGAACGCGGGCGAACATTTCCGCTTCCGCGAGCTTCCGATCTTCCGGCGAATACACCGTTATGGATGGCCGATGGGTGACGAGCGGTTGAATGACGCACACCCCAACGTCTCCAGGAATGACGAGCGAACCGCCGACAAGCACGGCCTGGTCCCGCAGTTGCAAGTTGCTTTCCGAGTCCTGAACGTCGCCTGGCAGCGTCTTGTATTCGCATAGCAACAACTTTGTTGCCGACCGCGCCGCGAAGTCCGGCTTGGCGGAATGCAAGAGCGGGTCCGTGCCAGTTTTGTCGGGCGGCACGGCACAGAATATCCGCTGCTCTTTCCACGTCATCGTGACCGCCTCGCCAGCGAAGAATTGCTCAACGACCTTCTGGCGGATGGACTCGCAGGCGTCGTAAGTCTCGCGCTGCTCGAAGTCCAAACGGTTGACATTGCCGTCGTGCAATGACTTGTGGATGGCTGTCCCGTGGGCGGAATAAGCGCCGTCGGCCTGCTCCGGTACCGGCCTTTGGGCGTTGTGCCTGCCGGGACACAAGCTGTCCGCATACGCATTGCTGGCCGACGTGCCGCCTTTGCGTTCATCGAGCCGGACGATTTCTTTGGTGTTGGTTTCAAGGTCCATAATTAAATAAGTTGGGCTTCAGGTTGAATGGGTGTTGGTTTCGGCTGCGCTGCCAGCAATTGCTGCCGCAATGTCGCCCAATTGTCCATCACGCCTTGCAGGACGTTGGCCGTCAATTCCGACAACTGACTTTCACTGCCGTCAGAACTGCCCGTCGTTGCCAAGTAATCAAGCAGCACGCCCGGCATGATGCCTGCCGCCATCAATGCTTGTTCGACGGCTTTCAACGCCGCCTGTTTTGGCGTGAGCTTCTTCGGTTCAGGCTCGGCAGGCTGCGGCGGCGTTTGGTTCCGCAGGCCGGTGGGGTCCGCGTCAACGGGCTTTTCGCCGTTGCCTTCTGGCAACGCCTCGACGGGCTTGCCAAATAAGGGGCGGTTGACCTCCAACGGTTTCGGCTCAAAGTCCGGTGTGTCGTCGTCGTTGTACACGCTCGCCCGGATGTCCGGGTCCAGGTCCCAACGCTTTGAGTGGCGGCGCAGCACTGTCTTTTTTGCCATCTCATCGTAATCAGTAACCCATGGGCCATTGCCGCTGGCCCGACTGCGTTTTCGGATGGCGTCCACATCCGCTTTGGACATGAACTCGTAATCCGCAGCCTTCCCATCCGAGACAGCCCTTGAGTACACCCCGATAACCGCACCGCGCTCCGCAAATGGATCGAACCGATGTTGAACCAGCGTCTTTCCGGTGCCATCATCTTCGGTATAATCGAAGTCGTCATTTTCGCGAACGACGACGGCCTTGGCATCCACGCCATTGCGCTTGGCCAGCGTCAACAGGCCCTTGTAATCGAAGATAAGTTGCAGAGTGTCGCCGAAGGGGACCAAGTGCGCCAGCCTACCATCCAATTCCAACCCGGCCTGAGAGCAGCGCAAAAGGGCGTTCAACAGCGAAGCCTTGCCCACAGGTGTCTGAACGATACTCAGAATTTGCGGCTTGCCCATGACCGCTGTAATCGCCACCCGAACGATGCGCTCTGCCGTCAGGTGCTTCGGTAGCACCTCGGCCACAGCTTTCCTGAATTCCGGCGTTTCGATGAACGTCAACGATTGCCGCCCCGACGGAGAAACCGCCTGATTTGCTTGAGTCATACTGTCCTTTCAATCAAGACCCGGCTCCTGCCTCGGAGGCCAGCGGGAAAGGACAAGCAATACCGCGAGCCGGGCCACATTGTTTTCTTTGGTTTATGTCCTTAAAGTCATTGGATGGCGTGCTGAACTTGCACATTAAGAAATTCCGTTAGGTTAAGCTTAAAGTAATGTTCTCTAGAATTCACATCATCGGTACACCACGCCGTACCATCTAAAAAAACTCGGAGCCAGTCCCCACACACGGGACAAACAAATGCTCTATCGAGTATCATCTCGCTGCCCTGCGGCACTTTGAAGAATTCCCTTTCCGTAATCCTCGTCATATCGCCAACCTGAATTGCTCCGGTTTATGGAATTTCACCGATGCGCGTTGCCCATTGACCGTTTTCGCCCTTGCTTTGATTTTGATCGCGGCACCTTCGATCTGCCTGTCCAAGTCCACCGTCTCACAGACATGATACCGCTTGCGCAGCCACGACCACGCTTCCATGAGCCGACCAGGTTCAACCGTAACAATCCCCTCTGCCCTGCCAGACTTCGGAGCATCGCATGTGATGAACCCGGGACACTCCGCAAGACTTCGCTGCATACGGGCCTGATATTCTTCGGCTGCTCGGGCCGACGCAAGAGCTTCGTCGCGCTCCCGGTGGACGCGGACGGGATCGTCTCCGGTCTGGCCGTAAAGGTTGAACGCCATGCCGACTTCACCCAACTCGAATTGGTCAATGCGTTTCATAACAAGGCAAGCAGAAGCAATTCTCCATCATCCAAAAGGCGTACAAAAATCACGCTGCAAGGATTTGGACAAAACCAACTCCATCCATTGCGCACACAATGGTCAGTCGAGTATGTATCGGTGCGATAATACCCGTTTAACCGGGCCTCAAGTTGCCCGCCGCATTTTGGGCACAACACCGTACACGGCACGCCATGGAGCGGAAGGTTTGGACCAGATCGAACGCTCACGATCCCACTCCTTCGTTTTTCTCGACCGTGACAGCTTCCATGTCGTCAAACCGGCAAATGGGGAAGTTCTCAATGTCGTCACCGTATTGATTCCTGCCTACCTTAACGCGACCTACCAACATCAAACACCGCGCCGAATCATCCCAATGAGTGTCAGGGGTTTTGTCACAGCCCATTTCCAACACCGTGCCATCCTTTTTGTAAATCCATACCGTCAACCGGCAAGGCTTCGACCCAAGCACCCGCAGCACTTTGTTGCTCAGTGTGCGCGACGGGCGGGATTGAACCGCCTCGCCGCCGTTCTCAATTGGAGCCGTCATAAGCCTACCAAGTCGGAGTATAGGCCGACATTTTATCACAAAGCCGCTTGGCTTCCCGGGCGATGTTGTCCCGCGTGTTGGCGTCGTCACGCAAGGTTTGCGCCTTGACCGCGAGCAGGCCATCCGTGATTTCGCGGACAAAGCCCACAATCTGCGGATCATCCGCCAGGTTCAACGCCGGGGCCAAGTCCACAATTTCCTGAACGTTGGACACAAGCGAATCGCGGAAGATGATGCCCGTGTTGTCACCTTTCGGTTGCTCCGCGAGCTTGTCGGCCATGGCCTTGACCGGGGCAATCAAACGGCGCATCAACTCCGCTTGCGCTTCCTTGCCGGCATCGCGCACCCGGATATTGACGCTCTCCGCATCGACCCCCAGCAATTGCGTAACCCCGGCGGTGAAGTGTTCGGCATTTGGCACGGGCAAAGGCTCCGCCCGAAGATAGAACTTGCTCCCGATTTTTTTCTGCCATTCGTCAGGAACAAAGCTGACACCCCCGGCAGAGTCTTGATAGCATCCCGGGTAATTGTCGGGGTCAAACGTGCCGTTGTGTTCCTGTCTGGCCCAGTTCACCCAGTCTTGACCGCCGGAAACGAATGTTTCCGCTTTCAGTTTCAGTTGATAGCCGAAGTCCCCTACCTTTTCCTGGTACTGCGCGATCAGCGCCGCCGGCAGAATCCCGATGCCCACATCGAACGGCAGTGTAACTGTCCCGTGATACTCCCGCGCCGCCGTCACAATCTTTTTGCAAGGCTCCAAGGCGTGCTTCGGATACAGGTCCTTGATCCATTTGCCCGCGTCTTTACCCAGGCTTTTGTCAGCCTTGATTTCTTCCGTTGTCCGCGAATCCTTGCGATGCTCGCCCGGCAGCCCGGCAGACAACCGCATCAGAATCGCCCTTTCCTGCAACTTATTTGTCATTGATTTTGTCCTTTCAGTTCTGGCATCGGTCCATCCGATACCCTCGATTGAGGCACGCCAAAGGATGTCCCAAGCGAGTCAATCCCCGACATAAACCGTTTCCCCAAACGGCGCGACAGTATCCCGTGGCCCGAAGTTAAGCCAGATGACCGGATACCCCGGATCGGCATCGGGAAACGCGCCCATCATATCGGTTAGATAAACCAAACAACGTGGGGTATCATTGGCCACATGATCGAACACAGGCCGGAAGTCCGTACCACCGCCCCCCGATGTTTCCTTGGCAACCGTATCCCCGGGCGTGTACTCATGGACCGATTGGATGGCCGCATCGCAGCAAATATCGAGCAACCGGGACGGCTTAACGTCATCAAGGCAGTATTGCTGCTCCGCGACGAATCGATTGAGCAAATCCGGGTCAATGCTCCCGCTGGTGTCCTTGGCGAACACCATTGGCCCGCATCGCTCCGAATGCAGGCCGGGGCAGATGAAGCCTGAACTGTCGGAAAGCGGCAAATCCGGGCGCATCATATCCCAATCATCCTGCGCGTTCTCCCGCAGAAACGACCGCAATATTTCCCACCATGGCACCCTTGGAGATACAATCTCGCCAATCACCCGTTTGATACTCGCCGGCAGGCTGCCTTGAGACCGCGCCGCCCGTTGCAATTCCGATTCCCAATCCCTTTGCGCTTTTTCCTGCTCTGCCGGATCGCCAGCCTTGGGCAATTCAATTTCCCCGATCTGCCCACTTCCCGGGCCGGGCGCAGGAATGCCATTTCCCGGGCCTAGCTTGCCTTTAGGCGCACTTTTACCGCCCTTCCCTCCCGATTTACCGCCTTTGCCCTTGTGCCATGTCTCACGCCAAATCTGCTCCGCAGACTTGCCTCTGTTTTGGTCTTGCGGAAGGCATTCAGCCGACATATCCGAAGGAAACGGGTACGGATCGCCCAACCCCTTCGCTTTTTGCAATTCTGAGAATTCCCGCATCAACCAACGTACTTCCTGATCCGCGCACATGTTCCAATGGAACCACGCTTCCGGGGATTCCCTGGCTTCCGGGGGATGCCTCCAAAGATGGCCCAAAAGGCAATGGCCGATTTCCTCGACCATTACCATGACCGCCACTTGCGGATTCTCCCACGTGACCTTTTCAAACCAAGCCGGATTCCACCGAATCCCCGCGCCATCCGTACACGCTGTGGGGATGTTCTCATCCCACTTGACGAGCGAACCATCGCCCACCAGGCGGACCCCTCCCGAATAGAAGAAGTCCGCCGTATGGAGTACCCGGGACAGAATTTTGTCTGCCGACTGGGCGCAGGCTTTCATTTCAACCCTCGCACGTCATTGTCCAATTGCACCAAAGCTTTCCCCTCATCCGAAATGACGAACCTAGTCCAATCAGGACTCGCCGACATCGGCACGTAATCTTTGGGCAGCCTGCCATCTTTTACCCGGGAATTGTACGCCCGATTGGCCGACCGCAGTGTAAAGGTCATCAAAGACTGGCCAAATCCGGGCCGTTTCAAATACCGCAGTATTTGCGCAAAGGTCTTGCCTGAAAGCGCACCTGCCAACCCGATGCAAACCGCGTACTTATGCGCCGGATTCTCAGGAATCTTGCATCCATCAGGGTCAATCAGAATATCCGCCACCGCCGGAAGCTTGGCTATGTCGTCAAGGAACGACAGGAATTCCCCAGCCCTGCCTTTCCCAATAGCGCCCGCAATGACTTCATTATCCTTAACCCCAAGCTTTAGCCACTTATCCACCATACCCCAGCCACGTGGCGTACTCCCTGACCGCGCCAAGTTCTTTTGCGGCTTCCAATCACAAAGAGCACCATACTGGCTTATCTCCGATGGCGCCGCAGCTGGTGAATTGAGATACGCCAGCAATCCAGGCTCCCAACTGTGGGCAAGCCCGTACTCCAATGTGTCCTCAATGTTCGGTTCAACGGAGACAATCGTATCAAACCGATCTTTCAACGGTTCCACCATTCCCTGAACTCCTGCTCCGTGGCCCACGTCATTGCTCGCGGCCACAAAACCGACATGGCCCGGCAGCTTGTGATCGCCAGCCTCCCGGAACTGCACAAGCCTCAAAACCGACTTGAGCACCGTTTCCGATGCGCTCCCAAGCTCATCAAGCAGGATAACGGTTGGCTTCGTGGACTTCAACGCCCGATCAATCACACCATACGGCAAATGGCCCGCATGGCCGTTGCTTGGATCACGGTACGGATACCCCAGCACATATGACGGATCAATCAGGGGACAGCATACCGGCAGGCAATCCATACCCGCCCTTGCGCAAGCCGTCTCCGCGCCCTCCGTTTTCCCGCATCCAGGCGGACCAACCGCCAACACCTTTTGCCCCGCCCTTATCGCCGTCTCAAGGAACGGCACAAATGCCCCGATTCTCACGACGCACCGCCTTTCCTGACAACCCGACCACTCGGCGTTATGGCGTCCATGACGATTACAGTTTCCGAGCCGATTTGCGCCGGAAGGTAGATTTCCAACGATGCCCATGACGGCAACTCGAATGCCGCCGCCCCGACGTGTTCCTTGTTCCATTCGCGCCGGTACTGCAGTTCGTGCAGATAGCACGCGTAACACAGAATGGCTGCGCCGCCATCCACATGGCCAAACGGCAACCGCCTGACCTCTCCACCCCTGCAACTGCAATGGTCCCCATCGCAATTTGAATTCTTGTTCATTCTTGTCCTTTCGTTCTGCCAGGCTTGATTGCCCGGAGTCAAACGGCCACACAAGACCGCCTGAACCCGATCACCACCGCCCTTTCGGAAATGCGTTGTGTTCCTCAGCTGTCATTGGCACTGGCGCTTGAAGCTTTCGGGCAGGCGTTGCCCAATTGATGCCATCGTCACAGCGTTGAACCATCGTGGCGTTTCCAATGCCGGGATGCCCGGGAGTCGGTATTGCGTGCGCCCAGTATCCACCACCGCCGTCGAGCTTGTTCCACACAATGCGCCTGTCGCAATGGTGACAATATGTTATCTTTTCCATGTCTGTCCTTTCGTTTGCCGGTCTCCCGGCGGTTAATTGTTACAATCCATCACCCTACAGAAAGCGTGATGTTTGCTGCCTTAATCGCTTGCCTTTCCTGTAACTCTGATTTATCTGTCTCTGATGACAGGTCATGCCAGGTTTCCACAATCGTACACCACCGCAAGGCTTATGCAGCAACGACTTGCAGAGGAAGTACTCAACAGGGAAGTTAAGGCGTCAGTTGCCGCCGCTTGCGCCCGCGCTTGGGACATTCTCGAAGACCGCAGGCGCATCATGCGCATGAAGCCCAAACCCCGCGACCTTGACACCGCGACCAAGGACGCCAACAAGCCCCGCAAGCCTTCCTCGCCCTCCCTGCCCACCTTGCCCGACCCCAAGACGCCAGCACCAAGAGCTTGACCCTTAAGGTCTTTACCTGGTTGGTCGCCTTGAGCACGAGCAACGCTTGCGAGCCTGTAGAGCCGGCAATGTGAGCAATAAGGAATCTCTTTTGCGCTGAGGGAGGGTGGGGGCAGGGTGGGGAGGGGGGCCATCAGGCGATGGGCATCTCTTGGATGACCACCCCGATCTCCGATAGACATGCGATTCTCACGCTCTGGCTGGCTGGAAACGGCTTTGAAATGATTGGAGCACGACAAACCAAGGTCAGCATTCATGCCACGGTAAATACGGGGGTATGAAAAGGGGGGAAGTGAGTACATTTGGCAAGCTTTAATTTCGTTAAAGCATATGGGGTATTCACCCTAGTCCTTTTGTATTACGTAATAGTACGGATAGTGGTGTTAGGTATCAACGCAGGGCGAGTTCGAGTTGGCAGCCGAGGATGAGTGCTTCTGAGAGGGTGTGGGCGTGTTTGAAATCGGAGACAATCCTGCCTTTTCTGGAAGGGCAGGCGCGGGAGGGGCACATGAAAACCCAACCGTCATTGACGGGGATGAGGGCCATGTAATGACGGCAGCCTTGTTTGGCGAACGGGGTTTTGGGATCATTGGCACCATGGCCGCAACGTTGAGGGAGGATGATCATGGGTTTGCCGAATGACATGGACTTGATCTCGTCGGCGCAGGTGAAGGCTTTCATTTGAGTATGGCTGTTAATTTCCAGCTGTTGACGGTGGCTTGGGCGTCGGTGGACCAGTGGGATGGCTGGTTTGGGCAGGAGGGTGTGGGGCAGCCGCAGGCAAAGAGGTATTGTGGTGGTGATGTGAAAGGGATGGATTTGCAAACGAGCAGGCCCTTGGAATTGCAGAGAGGGCAGCGATGGTTGAAGAAGGTGTGGCGCTGGGTGAGGCCGGAAACCCAGCCGTCGGAAAAGAGCAGGGTCTGGCCGGTGTTGCGCAATTCGGCGGCTTGCAGTCTGCCGAGTCTGGCGGCGTCCTTGGCGTTGTGAGAGCCAAAGGCTTGGAAGATGGCAAGCTCATGGGAATTGAGAGACGAAGATGACCCTTCTGTTGACGATGCGGCGTTTGGGCATGGGGTGTTGACCGCGTGAGAGCCGTTGGAGCAGGCAGGCTGTGGAGAGTCCGAGGCTGGCGGCTTCTGTGGAGGCCCATTCTTTGAACGGGACTTCTCCGGGGCGGGGTTTTGTTGGATCGCGGCGGCTACCATTTGGCGAGGATTTGGTCATAAGGGACGATGAGTTGGCCGTTGTCGAGCAGGTGATTGACCGGATGTCGGGAATGGATGAGGACGTGATCACCGAGGGACAGATCGCGCGGATCGGTCGGGAGACCGGCGACGCGCCAGACAAGCTCATCCTGTTGGGAGCGGGCGGATTCCGGGATGATGACGGCTCCATTCTCCTGTCCCCATTTTGCGGGTTCCAACAAAACGCGGTTTTTCAGGAGGCGGATGGTGGTTCTTTTCATGCCGCAACAGGCTCCTTGGCGACTTCCAGAAGCGGCCAGTAAAGTTGACCGGCAGAGTCGTAAAGGGCC
>Ga0187783_10000938_pt1 | contig 21416 bp, 22 predicted proteins | sample 1015_SJ02_MP02_2_FD_132471 | JGI IMG/M metagenome (GOLD analysis project Ga0187783, IMG submission 132471) | Tropical peat soil microbial communities from peatlands in Department of Meta, Colombia - 1015_SJ02_MP02_20_MG | ecosystem: Environmental > Terrestrial > Soil > Wetlands > Peat | place...
AGAAAAACTGGGGCCGGATGATCCATAGGTCAGCTTGCCGAGGTGATCCTCGGCGCACGTGACGAGTTCGGCGCGGCCGCGGACCGGCACGGACGGGTTCGCCAGGAGAATTCAGGGTGGGCGCCGCCATTAAGTGTGGTGGGGGCCCGACTCGCGCGTGATATCGACAGCGTTGGCAGCGCGGCGGCTCGCCATGGCAGGTCGAAGCGAACAGTGCAGGTCGAAGCGAACAGTAACATCGCGCCACTGCGGCGCGTTCCGCATCACAAATCATTCGGAAGGAGGTCGCTCCGGATCTGCGACGCCAAAGAGCCGTGCGCGCCCCGCATAGATGTTCGGGAATTGCCGATCTAATGCAGACCCGAACTGCAACTGGTCGATACGCGCACCACCGCGGTCTCGCGCGGGAGGTCGCGAACGGCTCCGCCGATCGCGACGGCAAGTTGCCGGTGCACGACTTCCAAGTCAGGATCCTTGGCAACAAGCTCCGGGGATGCGGCAACGTAGTTCCATGGAACGGACGGCTTGGTCATGAGCTCCTTGACCATCGGCAGGCCGTGACCACCCCCGGTCAGAAGTATCTCAACCTGGGTCGGACGGCCATCCGGCTGCGGGTGCTGCCGCGCGCACTTGACGGCCGCCTTCAACGTCTCGTGGAACTTTGACCGGAGCCGCTCCGAAAAGTCCTGAACATGGGGATCGGACAGAAACTCCTTCTGATTGACCATGCGAATGTCATCGCCGAGTTCAATGCTGACTTCGCCGTCGGAGAACAACACTTCCTTGTTGGCTCGTTGCCGCATGCGCAGTCGATTGGCGGCGCCACGTCCGGCTGAGGCCAACGGATCGATGCCGGCTTTGCGCAGAACATGATTTGTGAGCAACATGTCGAGATAGTCTCCGGCCTCGCGCAGAATCCGCGAACTGCCTTGAATTTCGGCCAGAACATCATGGCCGGGAAGACCCGTCATGAAGGCGCCGAAATCCGCTGTACCGCCACCGATATCGGCGATTGCAACAACCCGGCGGCCGGTGTCGCGGATCGATCCAGCCGCAACGGCAGTCGCCTCGAGCACCGAAGCGTTGCCGCTTGGAGAAGGTTCGAATACGTGCGCAAAAGCAAACGGGTCGTCGAAAGATTTGTCCGCTGTCACCTTCGAGAGCCACCAGCGTGCCAGGCTGTGGTTGATGCCTTTGGGGACCATAAGTTCGCCGGCGAGTTCACCGGCAATGGCAAAGGCGCGAAGGACCATGGCTTGAAGTGTGGCCTCTCCGGCCACTGCCCGCTCTGCCGCCCAGGCGGGGCGCGCAATCCGTAGCGGTACCGGCCAGGGAACTGCGGCCACCGTGGCGGCGCGATCCGCCCGTACAAGCAGATGCGCGAGAAACAGCACGAGCAGGTCGCGCGCGGTATAACTGCCCGTGGGATCGATATCCATCTCCAAGGGCTCGTCGAGTTCTTCTAAATCATGAGTGCTCAAATATTGTTTGGGCGATGAAAATGGCTGTCGGCGAAGCCTCTCGCCGCGAAGCGCCGCGCTCAGCGCTTCTTGTCCGAACAGCAGCCCATCCTTGGTGATGAAGACCACCGAGGGAAGTAACAGCGGATTGCCGGCCGACTTTCGGTCCGGATCCCCGATCGCCAGGGGAACGATGTCAGCATCTTGCAACTGCATCCGAGGTCGACGTCTTGCCAAAGCGACCTTGGACATCGCCGTTCCGAAATCGATGCAGCCGATCCATTCCGAATTGCGCGAAACCTCGAACGGACTCATTACTCCCTCCACGTCCTGGGTCGCTCACGCCGGTTCAACCTCACCCCGGATGAGAACGATCTGGTTCGAGCCGGTCCCCCGCACGATCGTCGGTTTGATCACTCGGACCTGATCTCCAGCCACCCCCTCGTCCTCCATCCAGTGAAGGAGCGGATCAAAGGCGACGTGTTCCCCGGTCTGGTTTAGCGCCATGATACTGCGCTCGCGTGCTGCTTGGCGGACCCATTGCAGCACCAGGTTTGAGGCCCCTCTTGCCCGTCTGGCACGATCCGCTGCCTCGTCCTCAACCACGGTTTCCAATTGCTCGAATGCGCGAGCGAGGACCCCCATATCCTGCACCGCCCGCGCCAGCGCTCCGTCTGCATCCATCCAGGCCGCCGCCCGGACGAATTCGGCCTGGTCTGCCCCGGGCAAGGTTTTCGCAGCGTCCAGCCCTCCCTTGGACCCCCGATCACGCAACTCTTCGGGGAGATCCGGATCAAGCTGCCCGGCGGCCACCAAAACTACCTCGTCCGGCGCCACACTGCGATCCGCTTGACCGACATCGCGAAGCAGTGAGGCCAGCGCCGACTTAATCTCCACAATGTTATCCACAGTTTGATCACTAAGCATGGCGTAAATGAGCGCCGCAACCGGCGCGCCGTCAGCCGAGGGCGGCGCCGTCGCACCCCGAGCACAGCCGCGAAGCTCGTGGATGAGCGCGACATGGTTGCCGTCAAATCGCCCTCCGTCGTAGGCGAAGGTGACGAGCGACCGGGCGAGCGCATCGGCTGCTCCGGCCAATCCGCCAGCGACCAGCAGCAGGCGCATGGCAAAATAGTGCCGCAGTTCTGCATCGGGCGCCGCCAGCACCAAAGCCTCGGCAAGCCAGGACAACGCCCAGTCCGGCCGCACCCGTTCCAGCGCGTCGGAGACCAGCTGGCGATCAGGTGTTTCCGGGAAGGCAGAGGGTGGTGCCCATGCACCTGCGGTCGAAACGGCCGCGGTGACTGCATCCAGAAAGGTTGAGCGCGTGGCAAATTTCGAGAGTACCGCGGCGGCCTTCGGCGACGTGCGCGCGTCCAATGCCAGGCGCTCGAGCCCAGCCCGGAAATCCCGATCGGCCAGTACCGCCTGGAGGCGGTCCGGTCGGCTCAACTGAAGAAGCGAGCGTGCACCCTTGACGGGATCCGCTCTGAAACTCTTCAGGCCCGGCGTCTCGCGCGCGGACGAAGCGGCGGTCCGTTGGGTGTCTTTCGCGCGATCCGACGACGACATGCGGCTCGTACGTTCGGTCGAACTCTTTGTGGAAGTCGCTCGCGCCGCCACTTTATGCAAATGATCCCCCACTGGTCGGTCGGCCCGGAACCGGCCGTTGACGAGCCTTGCGTTCTCGCTGCCGGCCACCGGCACCGTCACCCGCTCCACGCCACCGCCAATTTAGCTCATGTCAAGTTCCCCAACGCCAAGTCAGCTAATCAGGTCCGGGAGCTGGACTCAATTATCATTGCCAGTATGCCGCGCTGACTATGAGGCTGACCGTCGACAAGCACTTCCGGCTAGATTGTGGTGGCGCCTCACGGTCCGTCTGAATTCTATGAGCCGGCGAAAGCAACGTGCCCCGACATTGCGGTTCTTGTAGGCCTCTCGATCGTAACAGTGGACTTTTTTGCGATTGGCCAAGCCGCAGAAGATCGGTCTCACCGCGGATCGCCGAGGAGGAGCGGGACGAACAACTACCACATCTTATGAGTAAGCGCCCGCCCCCAGACCGTCGCTCCAACGGCATGCCGCCATCAGTCCACGCCCGGGGCCCTTGCATATCGACAAAACAATGCAAAATTCATGGAATCGATCTTCCAGTCGGTCAATTCCCTGAATCTGCAGAGAGTTAATTAAATCTTAACTCAGCATAGACCGATCACATGGGCGAGAGCACTCGAGGTGCTGACTGTCGGCTCGACTGAGCGGTCCATGGCATCAAAGGCCAAGGCGGGGAGTGAGCCGGATGCCTCTTGGTGTCGAACCCGCCAAAGAACCCTGCGGCGGGCCATGCCAAGCGATAACCGCTTTGCCGTGATGGTTCGCCGGCCCAGATACGGCCCCGCCAAATACCCGCAACGCAACTTCGAGCCGCCTCTACTCGAAGGCCGCTCGACCCGATCTAGCAGAGCGGCGTCCCGAACCAGCTGAAGTAAATGACGATCATCAGGTTGACGAGGATCGTGCCGGCCATTGCCAAACCGAGAACGCGCAGCATGGCGTGACCCGTTTCACCCTGTCTGGCATCCTCCGAAGAAATTACGATCCTGGATCTCTGGGTGTTCCGCGAATCGTCATATGTGCTGTTTTTGATCGTATCATGGTCAGACATCCCACGCTCCTGCTCGGTCAGGTTTTCGTTTGCCATCCTAAAGCGACGACCGTTTGAGGAGCTCAGTTATTCCGGGCCCCGGTGTGGCGTCGCATGAGTTTGACACTACGCAGCAGCAGTCGTGCATCACGACATCGAACACAATTTTGAGATAACCGGATTAGGTGGCGCTTGTCTGTACATCGAACCGCACAAGGCCGGGACTTTAGCCGGCAATTCACACTGCGGCTGCGGGCCCGCACTTAGGGCTAGCAGATCGAGCGAAGGAATAACACGCCAGATCATTTGGTCTGCTTGCGCGAGGGGCTCATTACGAGGAGACCAAAATGCTCACCAAGATCGTATTTGGCGCCACCCTGGTGGTCGGCTCAACTTCGATGGTGCTTGCCAACAGCTACGATGCCCGGATGTCGCACCGGCTATCCGTCGTCGAGCGCGCGGCCCCAATGTTTGGAGGCCGCAACGCCGCCCTGACAGGCCACGCCGAGGAAGTGGGAGCGCAGTGGAATGGCGCCTGCGTCACCGACGACGGCTATGGTCGTGTAAGGCCTTGCAGCGCCAATTGACGCACCAGGAGATCGTGACTTCCGGCGACCCGGCTGCGTAACTCGGCGGCTCGCTCGACTGACAGCGGACTGGGTTGGCCTCGCGTGGCCACCCTGGCCCCGAAGCCAGCACGGCCGCCTCGGGCGGCGGCCGGGTTCGTCGTGATCGGAATGGCCGATTATTGATTAAGGTTGCAAGACCTGACGGTTACCGCATCTTGAGACCGTTAATCATGCGTACCTGCCGTGTGGAATAAAAATCCAACCGATCGGGTTTTCTCCTCGGTAGGCGTCTCAAAAGGGGAATGATCAATGCCCGACCGGGCCGAGGGCTTCGTTGTCTTGTTTTCTAGCCCGGTTGCCTCCGCGCTCGAGCAACAGATAGTCTCGAGGTCAAGGCGGGGGCCCCTACCGGTGGAGCCACCGCCGTGAGCTGGACAAGATATTTGACGCCGGTTGTCGGCCTTGATGAGCCATGTCAAATTCGAGTGTCGGATGACAATGGACGGCACGAGGCCATACGATGTCTCGGACTGATAGCCGATCGCAGCGCCGGTGCGCATTCGGTTTGGCCTCGAGCGGACGCAGGACACTCTCACGGCTGAGCGCAGTTCACCGATTCTGCCCTAAGGATTACATCAGATGCCCGTGGTGGAATTTCAGGCGGCTCGCCCCTCGCACCGGCCGCAAGCTCAGACCAACAATCTGCATCGAGCGAATCCCGTATCAGATCCGCGGCCAACGAACGATGTTCACCTCGTGAGCGTCGATGATCAAAGGGCACGGTTTGACAAAGTGGTGTTGCCGCACCTTGACGACGCCTTCGCGCTGGCGCGTTGGCTGACCGGCAATCGGACCGATGCCGAAGACGTCGTACAGGACGCCTGCCTGCGTGCCTTCCGGGCTATTGGTGGCTTTGCCGAGGGCAACGCGCGCGCCTGGGTCCTCACCATCGTGCGTCACACGGCCTATACGTGGTTGCACAAAAATCGTCCCGCCGCGCTGGTCATGGTCGATGATCTGGAGGCGGCCGAAGAAGCCCAATCAAATCGTAGCGAGCCCGAGGTTGAGACGCCCGAGAGCATTCTGATTGCCAAGACTGATAGCGCAGCGCTCGAGGCCGCGATCGCAGCGCTGCCGGCGCCGTTTCGGGAAACCGTGGTCCTGCGTGACATCCAGGGTCTCGACTACCGGGAAATTGCCGACGTGACCGGGGTGCCGATCGGCACCGTCATGTCGCGACTCGCCAGAGGCCGCCGCCGCCTCATGGCGACGATTGCAAGGAGCGCGTCATGACGGGTTTGATGCCTCACGATGATCCCACACTGCTGGTCCATGCCTATCTGGACGGCGAACTCGACCCGATCAATTCGGTCGCAGTCGAGCAGCGCATGGCCGACGATCCGGCGCTGGTAGCCGAATATGAGCGCGTCGCAGCCTTGCGTCAGTTGCTTGCTGAGCGCCTCCCGCGAGAGGCCGCCCCGGCGCACCTGCGCGGCCGCATCTCGTCAGCGATTGGCTTGAGGCAATCCCGCGCGCAACCGTCCTGGCGTGCCCTCGCAGCCTCGATCGCGGTTACTGCCGTACTGGCGAGTGGGGCCACCTGGCTCGCACTTGGGCCTACCGCCGACAATGGCACGGCAGACGCAATCGTGGCCGACCACATTCGAGCCCTGATGGCGCCGCAACCAACCGATGTCGTCACCTCTGACCAGCATACGGTCAAACCTTGGTTTAACGGACGCATTCCTGAGGCTCCGCGAGTTGTCGATCTCGCGAAGGATGACTTTCCGCTGGTGGGCGCCCGAATTGACGTGGTCGGTCGGACCCCGGTGCCAACCCTTGTCTACCGGCGCCATCGCCACCTTATCAGCCTGACCGCCATACCCGGGTCGCGCGAACTGGAGATGGCACCGGTTCACAAAACCATGGACGGCTACAACCTCATGAATTGGACCGATCACGGCGTCACCTATTGGCTGGTATCCGATGTCGCCGTCTCGGATCTCGATCAATTCTGTCGGTTGTTCCGCACCACCTCACCGGCAACCGATCAATAAGCAAACCGGACCTCGCCGTGACGCGGCGGCCATCACAACCCGGCTGACCAATTGGACTACAGGGCGCCAGCGAGGGCCCGGCGGCGCCGATCGGCGGCAGTACAGAATTCGGCCAGCAGCGCCGCGAGGCTGCGCACACAGGCGCTCGGGCTCGAAGCCACGACCAACGCTACTTCGGTGCGAGCGAGCGGTGGAAATCCGTCCTGCGCCTCCAGCACGCGGTGCGCGGGCAGGATCGCCACTTCAGAAAGAATGCTCACACCGAGGCCGGCCGATACAGCCGCCTGAATGCCGGCCAAGCTCGGGCTCGTATAGGCGACGTGCCAGGCGCGGCCCGCCGCCTCAAGCGCATGGATGGCACCATTGCGGTAGATGCACCCGAGCGGAAAGACCGCAAGTGGGAGTGGATCGCGATCGATCTCGACCGGATGACGCCGGCTGGTCACCCAGTAGAGTTCCTCGGGCCACACCACCATCGCACCAGCTTCTCCGACTTCGCGTTTGACCAAGGCTATGTCGAGTTCGCCCTGGTCAATGGCGGCACTTAGTCTCAGACTGAGATCACATCGCACATCGAGCCTCAGACCCGGCCGCGAGCGGACGAATTTCGACAGCAACTCGGTCAAGCGGTAAGCCGCAAAGTCCTCGGGAATGCCTAGCCGAACCACCCCGTCACTGACCGGCCGTGACATCACGTCGCTCGCTTCCGCGGCAAGCGAAAGAATCCGTCTCGCATAAGAAAGCAGGCGCTCGCCCTCTTCGGTCGGCGTTACTTTTCTGCCATCCCGATGCAACAGCGGTAGGCCAAAGCTCTCCTCGAGCCGACGGATCTGCTGGCTGACCGTGGATTGCGTGCGGTGGACCCGCTCACCGGCCCGGGTAAAGCCCCCTGCGTCCACGACCGATACAAAGCTGCGCAGAAGATCGAGATCCAGCATTGGCCGTCCCATTTACGTTTCAACTGGATGCCATTCTATCATTTAATTTCCAAATGCAAAGCGGAGCGCCTACATCCCTGACGGTTACCGCTGAGGAGATGGATGAATGCGTTCCGTGCCAGTTCCGAAGGTTTCGAGCCGCCCGGCCTCCCGGGCCGGGTCTGCCGTGAGCCGAATTCCGCTGTTGATCGCCGTCTTCTGCCTGATCTGGAGTTCGGCCTTTGCGATTGCAAAGTGTGCATTGCAGGATTGCCCGCCGCTGCTTCTGCTTACTGCCCGGTTTCTTTTGGCAAGCCTTGTGATGCTGGGCTGGGCCGCCGTCTCTGGTGATTACCGCCGGATTGGTCGCCGCGATCTCCTCGTGCTAGCGGTGCTGGGAATTGCCAACAATGCCGTCTACCTGGGCTTGAATTATATCGGCATGCGCACTGTCTCGGCGGGCCTCTCCGCACTCATCGTCAGCGCCAATCCGGTGCTCATAGCGTTGCTCGCCGCAGTTTTTCTAGACGAACCGCTGACCGGGCGCCGGGTTGTCGGGCTGCTCCTAGGTGTTGCGGGTGTTGCTTTCATCGTTGAGAGCCGCCTGGCGGGTGGCACTGAGAATCCGCTCGGAGTGGTGTTCGTGGTCGGTGCGCTTCTTTCGTTTGTAGGCGGGACCATTCTGTTCAAACGGCTGTCACCGGGTGGCGGGTTGTGGGTCGGCAACGGCGTACAGAATTTGGCGGGTGGTCTGGCGCTGGCCCCGTTCGCCTTGAGCTTCGAATCGGTCGGCAATGTGGTACCGAGCTGGCGGCTGTTGGCCGCGCTTGTCTATTCCGTGGTGCTGGTGTCGGTCCTTGGCTATCTGTTGTGGTTTCACTTATTGAATGTCTGCGGTGCAACGGGCGCCAGCGCCTATCATTTTCTGATGCCGCCTCTCGGTGTGCTGTTCGGTTGGCTGCTACTCGGCGAACGCGTGGAACTCACCGATTTGTTCGGCATTCTGCCGGTGGCACTCGGCATCTACCTGGTGACCCGCCCGGTGCGCCCTACTGGCCGGTTGATCGACGGCGAAACGTGGCTGATCGGCCAAAAGTACGGGCGCCCGTCACGAACAGGATGCCATTGAGCCTGAAGGAGACGCCATGCGCCCGCGCTCATCGAGATTGCCGGATCTCGCCTGCTGACGGATCGGACCTTCGGCGCACCCGGCAACTCCGTTTCACGCAGAGCCAGGGCGATCTCGCCGCGCATTCGAAACCCCTGGCCTTGGGGCGCGCTCGCGGTTGCTTGAGCCGGGTCTACCGGCGGCCCTCGGCCTTGACCAAGCGGTTGCAAACTTACAAGCGACTCTCCCACAGGGGTAGTCGCATCGATGCGACCACATTTGCTCAGACAGAGTCCCGCGCCACGAATGGACCCTGGCGATCGAGCTGTTCATAGGCGGTTGTCAGCACGTCGGCGAGCAAAGCCGCGAAGCGTTGCTGCCCAGCCTCCTCGGCGATCAGATCCTGGCGAATTTCGAGGCCGGTATGAGGCAGGCCCCGCCGTTCCCCGTGGACCGGAATGGTGTAGTCGGTGGCGTCGCTGACCCGATAGGGCTCGTTATCACCTACCGTCAGCTCGTGGCGGCGCAGCAGTTGCAAGACGATGCCGGCGAATTGCTTGTCGCGATAAAGCGTCCCGATATGCCAGGGTCTGGCGACTGACATGAAGACGGGCGTGAAGCTGTGTAACGCGATCAATACGGTCGGCTGGGCCAATGCTCTGCGACGGTCGAGTTCATTTGCAATGGCCCGATGGTAGGGCTCGAAGATCGCCCTGGCGCGGGCATTCTTGTCCTCCTGCGTCAATCCGGCATTGCCCGGGATGACGGTATTGTCGCTCACCTCGGCGATCGACGTCGGGGCGTGCAGCGGCCGATTACAATCGATGACGAGGCGCGAATAGGCCTGCTCGATGACGCAGGCGTCGAGCATTCGGCCGAGCAACCGGGCAACTCCGGCGGCTCCGATGTCCCAGGCTATGTGGCGGGTCTGGTCGAGCTTCGAAAGTCCCAACGTTCCAAGACTGCGCGGGAACGTCTTGCCGGCATGGTCGCAGACGATGACAAAGGGCGAACTAGGCCCCCCGGGCCGAATCGTCATCGGCGGCGGGTCGCCTGGCGTCAGGATTTGCACGTCGGCCATGGCCGTTACCCATCAACAGACTTGCACCACACGCTCGACCATTGAGCTTCGGGGCCGGGCCGCGGTCGCAACCGGCGCGCGGTCATTCCCGAGCAGTGAATAACATCGGACATCCCTACAATGTCACCCCAATTCCGGGTTGGCGCGAATTATGCTTGTGGTTGTTTCTCAAGCGCGAGGATCTTGATGCCCGTCCTGACCATTCGGCACATTACGACCTACTGCTACCGACAGCCCGTCGGCTTCGGCGAGCATCGAATGATGTTTCGCCCCCGCGACGCCCACGATCAGCGGCTCATCGAGGCCAAGCTCGATATCACCCCGCGGCCCGCGAGTCTGCGTTTCGCTCACGATGTGTTTGGCAATCATGTGGGGATTGCGAGATTCGAGGGACGCGCCGAGGAATTGCGGTTCGACAGCACGATCCGCCTCGATCACGCTCCGGAGCCGGCAGCCGAGCTCGAGCTTGATGATCATGCGAGCACCTTGCCGTTTTGCTACACCGCCGAGGAAGTGCCGGATCTCGCCCGCTACATCGAGCGTCATCATGCTGATCCGGACAATCAAGTCGACCGCTGGGCCCGCCAATATCTGCGACAAGACCGACCGACTGGGACCCTGGAATTGCTGTGCGCCCTCAACGAGGCAATCCATGCTGGCTGCACCTATCTGCGGCGCGATGAAAAGGGCATCCAGGAGCCGGTACAGACACTGAAGCTTGGGCGTGGCAGCTGCCGCGACTTTGCTCTGCTCATGATCGAAGCCGCGCGCTCGCTTGGTCTCGCTGCCCGGTTTGTATCTGGTTACCTGGCCGTTCCGACCGATGACGCCGACGAAACGTCGGAGGGGTCGACGCATGCCTGGATGCAAGTCTATCTGCCGGGCGCCGGATGGATTGACTTCGACCCGACCAGCGGCAGCATAGGCAAGGGCAACCTGGTTGCGGTCGCGGTGGTCCGCGAGCCGGCTCAAGCGGTGCCCTTGCACGGCACCTGGTTCGGCTTCCCGTCGGATGCGCTTGGCATGACGGTGGAAGTCATTATTGGACGTGAGGAGATGACTGGCGATGCCGGTGCTGATGAGAGCCCGGGTTTTTCCGATCTGAACTCCTCGGCGGGATTCTGAATTGAGGAGATTTCGAGCGATGTTGTTCGCGACTTCGGCATCGCCTCAAACATTTGACAGCCGATTTCTGCACCGGCTGTGTCTTCGCGGATAGAACAACAAACCAATCGATGGGCGAAACAAAGGTTGGAGACAAGATGAAAATTCGCGCTGGCTACGAAATGTCTTACGTGTACCCGCAACCGACCCCGATGATCTTGGTGCTAAGGGTCCACCCGTCTCGAGAGCGTGATCTCGTCACGCCGGATCATCCGCAATTCGATCCTCAACTTGCGCTGAGTGAATATTACGACAGCTTCGGCAATCAGTGCGGCCGCATCAAAGCACCCGGCGGTGAGCTGACGATGTCTGCCGAATTTGTAGTCAATGACAGCGGCGAGCCGGATGTTGTAGCGCCGGACGCCGAACAGCACGCGCTCGAAAATCTACCGCCTGAGGTGTTGGTCTATCTTCTCGGCAGCCGGTATTGTGAGACCGACGAGTTGCTAGGGACCGCCTGGATGCTTTTTGGCGGGGTGCCCAAGGGTTGGCCGCTGGTTCAGACGATTTGCGACCACGTGCATGAACACCTGGCATTCGGCTATCAGCATGCGAGGCCGACGCGAACCGCTTTTGAGGCTTACACGGAACGGCGGGGTGTCTGCCGGGATTTTGCGCATCTTGCCATCACGCTGTGCCGCTGCATGAACATTCCGGCGCGCTACTGCACTGGATATCTGGGCGATATCGGGGTGCCGGCGTTGGACGAGCCGATGGACTTTTCTGCCTGGTTTGAGGTCTATCTTGGCCGACGCTGGTATACCTTCGACGCCCGCCATAATACGCCACGCATTGGCAGAATCCTGATGGCACGCGGCAGGGACGCGACCGATGTTGCGCTGGTCACCAGCTTCGGGCCTTGCACGCTCAAATCGTTCCGTGTCGTGACCGAGGAAATCGTCTAGGACTTCAATCTGTCGGACACGACGCCGCAATCGGTTCCCCGCGATCGTTCGCGCCGCTTCCCGGAACGATCGGCAAAATAATCGGGCGCGGCGGTTCTTCTTCGAGTACGAAACCAGCGGTTGACCAGGCGGCACCGTGCTGTGGGCCATTATGGGTGGAACGCTTCCAGCAGCAGTGCGGACGGCAAGGGACATCCTTGACCGAACGCGCCTCGATCGCGACCACTTGTCTTGTTGCCACGCCCCCATAGAAGTAGCCAGGTCGTCGCCCGCGATGCCTTAGGCATGTCGGCGATCCAGAAGTCTCACCTCGTCGGTGTGAACTGTTATTCGTCAAGCTCCTATTATCGGCCCACCAGTGTGGAACCATTTGCAGCTAGTATAGTGAGGAGCCTCGGTCTTTCGCCCACGCTGCCCCATGCCACAATGAGAGGCGAGATCATGGGTGCATCGCGCTGTGGTCTGCTACTTGGGCCCGTTGGATGGCGCTGGCATTCATCCGGTGCTGAGTAGGCGGGCTTCTTCTTCGCCAATCCGAAGAGGCCTGGACTACGGGGATTGGTCTGCCGCGGCTCTGCCGGCCCAATCGCCGTCGGGCGACGAGGCTATCGCCTGCGCCAGGGGAGCAAACTCTGCGTGGCGGCCGCTTGCCGCCTACTGATATTGAGGGTCCGGCCGGGCCTTCAGCGTTGCGGAGGAACCATTATGACGACCCCTCTTAGGCCAATCGCCAGCAACCCACGGCCGATTGATGCGCGGACCCGCATCGGCCACGTTCACCTCAAGGTCGCCGACCTTGACCGCGCACTTGCCTTTTACTGCGGCGTGCTGGGTTTCGAGCTCATGCAGCAATATGGGACACAGGCGGCCTTCATCTCGGCGGGCGGGTATCACCATCATATCGGCCTCAACACCTGGGAAAGCCGGGGTGGGCCGCCACCGGCCCCGGGCACCACTGGCCTTTATCACGTGGCGATCCTTTATCCGACCAGGGCCAAGCTCGCTGATGCCCTCCGCCGTCTTATCGAAGCCGGCATTACGCTCGATGGCGCCAGCGATCATGGAGTGAGCGAGGCGCTCTACCTGCGTGATCCCGACGGCAACGGTGTCGAGCTTGCTTATGATCGGCCGCCAGAGCATTGGCCGCACAGCCCGGACGGCAAATTGCAGATGATCACGCAACGGCTCGACATCGAATCACTGCTGCGCGAGGCCGAACCGGCCTGATATCCACCGGGCGAAGCCGATCGAGCCCCCACCAGTTCTTTCGCAAAGGAGCAGACAACAATGGCCACCCGCAAAGTCGCTGTAATCGTCGGAAGCATCCGCAAAGATTCCATCAACGCTAAATTGGCGAAGGCGCTCATCAAACTGATGCCGAGTGATGTTCACGGCGAACTGGTTCAGATTTCTGACCTGCCGGTGTACAGCCAAGACCTCGATCAAAATCCGCCCGATGCTGTTTTGCGCGTGAAAGGCGAGGTCACCGCGGCCGACGCTCTGCTGTTTATTACTCCCGAACATAACCGTTCTCTGCCGACAGCATTGAAGAATGTACTTGATTGGGTGTCACGCCCCTACGGCAAGAATCTGTGGGCCGGCAAGCCGGCAGCAATCGTCGGCGCCTCGGTCGGGACCGTCGGAACTGCAGTGGTCCAACAACATCTTCGCAATGTCCTCGCCTATCTTGATGTCCCCACGCTTGGTCAGCCCGAGGTTTTCATTCATTTCACCGAGGGACTCATCGACGGCGACGGCAACATAACCAACGAGTCGACGCGCAAATTCCTTCAAAGCTTCATGGACCGCTATGTGCGGTGGATTGAACGTTTCTAGCGACCCGCGTGAAACGCGACCCCACATCCGGCGGTTCGTAGCGCCGCCGCCAATAATCTTCCAATCCGAACGAATATCAGAGACGGGAAAGCCTCGCATGAAAGTTGCATTGATCGGCGTCACCGGTCGGGTGGGTTCCAGACTGGCGAGCGAGCTCGTCGGGCGCGGCCATATCGTTACCGGAATTGCTCGACACCCTGAGAAGGCCACAGCTCCATCCGGTGTAGCCGTCGTTAAAGGCGATGTGGCTGATCCGGCGAGCTTGGTGCCACTTCTAGCCGACCACGACGCAGTGATCAGCGCCGCGCGATTTACGACGTCGGACCCCAACGCACTCCTCGCCGCCGTCAAGCAAGCCGGTGTCGAGCGGCTGCTGGTCGTTGGCGGCGCCGGGAGCCTCGAAGTCGCGCCCGGGAGGGCGCTGGTCGACACCCCGGACTTTCCTGAGGCCTACAAGGCCGAAGCCAAGGCCGGCGTGGCATTTCTCGCCGCTCTGCGCAAAGAAAAGGTGCTGGACTGGACATTCTTATCGCCCTCTGCCCTGTTGGTGCCGGGTGAACGCACCGGCAAGTTCCGACTGGGCCAGGACCGGCTTCTCATCGATGCCAACGGCAAGAGTTCGGTGTCGATGGAAGACTTCGCCGTTGCCATGGTCGACGAGCTCGAAAGTCGCAAGCACAGCCGGACTCGGTTTACCGTCGGCTACTGATCAAATACGAATTTGCGCCGCCAGCTCTGGTTCGCAGCGCGACCCACTGGCTATCGGGCTGCCTCGTCGCCGGACCTGCGCGGCCGCGACTGCATAGGCATTATCACTGGTACCACAAGGGATTTCGTAGGACGAAGCAGCTTTGCGGTTGACGTCCGTTCGCCCCCTTGCCATTCCGGTGAGGGGATCTTCGCGGCGAATGCCGGCTCCAAGGTCTTGGTCGATCGAACCACTTTATGTGAGAGGATGCGATGCGCTTGCGCTTCACCAGCTTGCTCGTCCTCGTTGGCATAGCGCTGCTTGGCCTCGGCTGCGTCTTCGTTCTTCTGATGTTCATGCGGCCGAGTCTGGAGGGCCACCTGGTTCTCGCAACGGGAGGCTCCGATGGCGCCTACCGGGAACTTGCCACGACCTATGAGCACGAGCTCGCGAATAGTGGCGTCACCCTCGAGTTGAAAGATGACTTGCAGGGCGCCGACCTCCTTAAGGCGTTGCGCGACGACAAATCCGGCGTCCAGGGTGGCATCATCAAAGGCGGCCTGATGTCCAGTCTCACTGGCAGGCTCGCCAGCGGGCGGGCACGCGACTTTCATGAGGCCGAGGTCGGCGCCGCTCGGTCACTCGGGCGGCTGTTTTACGAGCCGATCTGGGTATTTTCTCGGGCGACACTGCCGATCGAAAGTCTCCGCGATCTACAGGGCAAACGAATCCTGACCGGTCTTCGCCAGAGCGGCTCCAGACGCATTGCGATTCAGCTGCTGCGCGCCAATGGAGTGAACAAGGACAACTCGGCGTTCGTGGAAGAAGAGCTCGACGCCGACGGGCATGCGCTGCTGGCTGGAGAGGCTGACGCGGCGATCGTGATTCTGCCGCCGGAAGCAGAGCGAATTCAGAAACTGCTACGCGTTGCAGGCATTCGGTTGATGAACTTCAATGCGGAAGCGGAGGCCTATACCACCCGCTTCCCAGCACTCTCGAAAGTGGTGCTGTATCGTGGCTCGGTCGAATTTCAGCCTGTCGTACCCACCGCCGATATCACTCTGCTGGTTACTTCGGCCGCGCTGATCGTGCGACAGGATCTTCATCCGGCGCTTGCCAATCTGTTGGCGCATGCGGTCGTACACAACCCAAAGTCACCGTTCGACCAGTCAGGCGACCCGATCCTGTTTCATCGCGCCGGGCATTTCCCTTCCATCGACGATCCGGAATACGAGGTTTCCAAGGAGGCGCGACTGGTCTACAAAACCGGCGAACTGCCTTTTCTGCTGCGCCACCTTGCGCCACTCAACCATGCAATCGGCTTGCCATTCGCCTTCACGGCATCTGTCAACGCTTATGGTGTGCAGGTGCTGCTGTTTCTGATCCCAGCGCTCACTATTCTGCTGCCGCTGATGCGGACTATTCCGCTGCTCTATCGTTGGGCCGTGCGACAAAGGTTGCTGCATTGGTATCACGAACTAAAAATGGTGGAGCGAGATCTCGATGCCACACGCTCTGCCGATGCGGACGCCGGGCGTTTGATGGCGGAAATCGAACGGATCGACGCAGCTGTACGGCGGATACGGGTGCCACTCGAATTCTCCGACCAACTTTATGACCTACGTGGCCATATCGAGCTGGTGCAGCGGCGGGTTTCTCAGCGCGCCTCGCCAGTGCAGCTGGCGGCCGCTTGAGCCTTGCGGCATGCGCTGGCCGATCCGTGGAGGATGCCCTGAAGATGCCGCGCCACAGCAATGGGGCCTCGACGCCGGGGACCGGCGGGCCGAATAACTGTCAGACCCTTTCATTCGGATCTGACAGTGACAGCCTGCGCCCGCTCCGCGTCAGAGTCGCGGCCGCAATTGCGTCGAGACGTCGGTCGCGGCTGCGTGTCGCCCGCTACCGTACATAACGTCGATCAAAAGGGGGCTCAGTTGCGTTCGCGTCGTACACTGCGCACGTGGATAACCAGGACCGCTGCGGGCGTCGCCATCATCGGACTGATCGTGGCGGTTGGACTGCTGGTCTGGAGTTGGCCGCGTGTCGAAGGGCGGATCGTGCTTGCAACCGGCGGCTCTGATGGGGCGTATGAACTGCTCGCAAGCACCTACCAGCACGAGCTCGCCGACAACGGCGTCACCCTGGAACTGCGACCCGAACTGCAAGGCCCTGAAATCTTTCGAGGCCTGCACGAGGCCGGCGCGGGCCGGATCGATGGCGGCATCGTCAAGGGCGGCCTGATGGCGAGCCTGACCGGCAGACTTGCCAGCGTGAAGGCCCGCAGCCGTCACGAGACTGAAGCCGCCAACACGGAATCGGTCGGACGGCTTTTTCTTGAACCGATCTGGGTGTTTACGCGGGGATCGTTGCCGATCACCAGTCTCAGGGACCTGGTTGGTCACCGCATCCTGACCGGGGCGCGCCAGAGCGGATCGCGGCGCATTGTGCTGCAACTGCTGCGGGCCAACGGTGTCAACAGCAACAATTCCACGCTAGCGGACCAAGAACTGACCGATGATGGACACGCACTCACGAGTGGGGAGGCCGACGCCGCCATCCTCATCCTGCCGGCCGAAGCAGAGCGCATTCAGAAGCTCTTGCGTGTGCCCGACATCCGACTGATGGATTTCAGTCCGGAGGCCGGCGCTTACACGAGTCGCTTCCCGGCCTTGTCGAAAGTCGTGCTCTACCAGGGCTGCGTGGAGTTCGAGCCGCTCATTCCTTCCGCCGATATCACGCTGCTCGCCACATCGGCGGCACTGGTCGTTCGAAACGACCTGCACCCGGCGCTGGTCGCACTGTTGGCCCACGCGGTCATTCACAACCCAAAATCGTCGTTTGACACCTCAGGCGATCCGGTTCTGTTCTATCGTGCCGGACAGTTCCCGACCGCGGACGACCCCGAATATGACGTCTCCAAGGAGGTGCGGCTCGCGTACAAGACCGGTGAATTGCCGTTTCTCCTTCGCTTCTTGGCTCCCTTGAATCACCGGTTCGGATTGCCGTTTTCACTCACCACCTTCGCCAACGCCTATGGCGTCCAGACGGTTCTACTGCTCATTCCGGCGCTGACGATTATTCTGCCGCTCGTACGATTGGCCCCGTCGGTCTATCGGTGGGCCGTGCGCCAGCGGCTGCTTTATTGGTATCATGAGCTCAAGGTCTTGGAGCGCAGCCTCGATCTGGTACCGGCATCGGGCGACCAATCAATGCGGATGGTCCAAGAAATTGAGCGCATCGACGCTGCGGTGCGACGCATTCATGTTCCGCGCGAGTTCTACGACCGTCTCTATGATTTGCGCGTCCACATCGACCTGGTCCAACGACGGATTTCTCAGCGCCGGCCCGTCACCAGCGTGGCCGCCGAGTAGCGCTCAAGACTTCAACGGCGAGCTGCCGGCGCCAGATTGCCACATCCGCCAGCCGCTGGCGTGCCAGGCGATATTCTGCATCGTGCCGGGCATCCGCTCCGGGCGACAACAGGCGGACATGCCCGGCAATGGTGCGCCTCGATGACGTTCAACCGCATCGCCGCGCCGGGCCTGACACGGCTGAGCGACTTGGAGGCCGCCGCCGACTTCACTAGTCTTATTGCAGTCAGGGTGGGGGGCATCATGGTCGGGCGCGATATCGTGCTTAGCGCAGCAGCGTATGGGGGGCTCGCCACCCTTGCTGCGTTCATCGGAGCCACAGTTAAAGGTTATTTGGATCACCGCCGTCTGTTGCCGCTCAATAACCTTTCAGGGAGTTGGAAGGGCCAGCTCACCTACTTGGGTGCGCGCTCAGGAGCTGATCGGGTGATGCTGCGGCTGCACCAGAGACGACTGTGGGAGCCGGCCTACTGGCTCAATCCAAGGCTCCTGACCGGCACCATCGACTATCATGGCGAGCTCGCATGCCGCGGCGGCTTCTATGATCATAATCAGCTGCAACTGAATTACGTTGCCGACAGCCAAACTGTTCGACAGTTTGGCAGTTTGTTTCTTTCCCTCGATGTCGACACTGGTGGCCTGCGCGGATTTCTGGCCGGATTTCAACAAGGCGGCAATTTTGCAGGGAACGTTGCCCTTACCAAAGTCAGGGACGCCGTCGTGCAACCCGCGCCTCAGACGCCGGCCCCCGATGCTTGCACTGATCAGAACTGCTCGCTCAAAGAACCCTCCAATCAGCCGCAAGAGGCCTCATCCCCCCAACCGACATGACCGCGTACGCCCGGTTGAGCGCCATTCGGCCGAACCACCACGCGCCTCACGCCCCACAGATTGCAACCTTTGATCGGCGCTCGACGGGACCGGATTGCGAAGGCCACGCGCCGGGCAGTTGATTTGTTGGGGCGAAGTTGATCGCTTGCGTTGGCAAGAATGGATGGGGTCGCCGTCAAGGTTCAGCCCGGAGCGTGACTTCCGCCTTCGAAACCCGCACCGAGCCCTTCTGGGCCCGCATGGCAAGGGCAAAGTCCACCAGAAAGTCGATTACCATGACCATGGTGAGGCTTTTGGCATAGCGCAGCTGTTCGATTGGTAAGGTGGCATATTCGGTCCAGTGCAGAACCAGTACATAAAAGCCGAGCACCATCGGCGCCAGCGAGGTCACCGTGTCGAGGAAGACCTCGCCTTTGGTGCCGTCGCGACCGGCGAAAATCAGCGAGATCAATTGAATGCCGAGATATAGCAGCAGCACCCAATGCAGGTAGGTCGAGTAGGCCACCTCCTCGCCGGCCGGCGGCTGCCACCCGCGTTCCTTGATGAAGAATAGCCAAATGCCAAGGGTCGCCAGCACAGAGAGCAGCATACTGAAACGACGGCTGGCGCCGGGGCCGTCGCGGCCCATCAGCAATGGTCGGAAAAAACCCGCGCGCCACCCGCTGCGATTTCTGGCCATGCTCTTTGCCCCCCGGTCGTACTCGAGCCTTCCAATAATACCGTTTAACTGCAGCTCCGGTCGAGATGCCGAGATGGTCCCTGTGGACGGCGGGCCGGCGGCCGGCGCTACCGCAGCCATGCCTTGATGCGGGCACCCACCTGCCAGGTCGTCGGGATCGATCAAATTTGGGCGGCGACCGTCGACGACAAAATCGTTGTGATCGACCCGGCATGCGGCCATTGCAGGGTAATTACGGACAGCCGTAATGTGCACGATAAACGCCAACGGCGAGAATAGGCGGATCATCCGCCCGCGCCCTCAATGTGACCGATGTCTATAATTATTCCAAATTTTCGCACGATCCCGGAGCAGCAAACCTTTGAGAGGAAGAACCGCAACCGCGCTCAGCCCGACCGACCGGGCGTCGACGATCGCTGGCAAGAGTCGTAATTTGATGGCACAAACGGCCAGCAACGCCCATCTTTCCTGGGCGCACGATCACTTAGAGTGTGAGGCCTCGTCCCACAGCGGCGGCCATGGTGCGCCTGCGCCGATCATGCGCACGCCGCTGCGGTCGTCCCAGATAACGATCAAACACCTACCGGGCGGCGAAAGCCGCGAACCACCCAGGCGATCCCTATGAAAAACGTCAAGACCGCCAGTGGAGTAACCGCAATACCGGCAAACACTACGTAATCCTCCAGTAGCGGCCTGTAATTGACGACGACCATGGCTCCCAGGAACGTCGCAACTGCGCCGGCCAGCCAAAGAACCGAGAGGAAAATGAGTAACCGCAGTAGTCCACGCCCCCACGCCATGACGCCCCCGCCAATGAGACTGTTACGAGTCTGTGACCAGACTCACCAAGAGACCCGGCTGCGACACCCGGCGGATGTCTGCGACCGGACGCAGGAGCCTAGCGCAAGCGCGTCGGCACCGCTACAGGCTCGCAAATTCGGCTCCCCGTGCCATCGGGAAAACCACGCTGGGTGAAAAATGCCCCCAATCAAATGTGGACAACGACTTCTCTGGCCATGCCGAACCTGCGGATCTTGGTGTCAAAACGCTATTGGCTGGGGCAGCCGCCGCGGCCGCTTCAAAGCCTTGTGGGCGACGTTGGATGCGGTCGAACATGCGAAGCGGTCGAACGTTGAGGCAAATGTGGCCCAGTGCGGGATGAGATCGTTTGGGCGCGCAGCGGCAGGGTTATCCCATCCGTGTCGCGCTTCAGTCACAACTTCTGATGGGCGGCGATTGGCCGCCGGACCCGATAGCCTCGCGGCATGCAACAAACCTTTTGGCACAAGTTTCTTGCTGTCCCCATCAGCTTAACTGCGGGGTCACGGGATGAACTCGTCACGCTTCGGGATGCGGCCGAGTTCCTCACGTCGCTTGAGACATGGCGCCAGCGGCGTCCGCACTGGGTCCATGCAGGCGAATTGCTGCTCAAGGCCGGCACGAGCGGAAAAGCCAAGGACATCGACGAAGCCACCATGCAGATGCGGCGAGCGCTCAGAGCCGAGGGATGGCTGCCGTAGCAGAGCAGCCGACGAATCCGGCGCTCACGGTGCGGCAGGTCGACAATTCTGTTACATCATTGCCTTCAGACGGCTGCGGCTTGGCGGTCGTCGAGTTGACGTGCGCATCCCAAGGTCGAAGGGTCCGCATGTCGGCCGAGATGTCAGAATTGCTGATCGATGATCGAACAGATTTTCGATTGGCCGCGAGCGTTTGTCGGCACGGCCGAACGAACCGCCATCGTCATGCTTATGTGGTCGCCGATCACATAGTCGATCTACCGACGTCTTGAAACGGACGATTACGAAAATATGGCTGGCGCGTTGTCGCGTTACACCGGCTTGATGTTGGCCGCCCGAATCACCTTGCCCCACTTTTCGGCTTCCTCCTGAAGCCGCCTCCGGTAATCCGCGGCGGAACCGCCGGCGATGCTGCCGCCGACGGCGGCAAGCCGCAACTTCATTTTGGGGTCCGCCAGCGTCGCGTTAACCTCCTTGTTCAGTTTGTCGATAATCTCGGGGGGCGTGTTTTTGGGTGCGCAGACACCTATCCATCCCGCCGCTTCGTATCCCGGCACAAACTCACTCAACGGTGGGACATCGG
>Ga0187783_10000939_pt1 | contig 21401 bp, 34 predicted proteins | sample 1015_SJ02_MP02_2_FD_132471 | JGI IMG/M metagenome (GOLD analysis project Ga0187783, IMG submission 132471) | Tropical peat soil microbial communities from peatlands in Department of Meta, Colombia - 1015_SJ02_MP02_20_MG | ecosystem: Environmental > Terrestrial > Soil > Wetlands > Peat | place...
AGTTGCCGGCGGGGACGGAGATGGTGATGCCGGGGGACAACGTGGCGCTGACCATCGAGCTGATCACGCCGGTGGCGATGGAGAAGGGGCTGCGCTTTGCCATTCGCGAAGGCGGCCACACGGTAGGCGCCGGCACCATCAGCGAGATCGCGCAATGAGGGGCTCGTTCATGCCAAAGCCGGGCGGTATGCGCGCCGCAAGTTTCGTCTGTGTGGATCTGAAGCGGAGGAGTTTGAGGACCTAACGTGATTGGAAAAGAGAGAATTCGCATCCGGTTGAAAGCCTATGACTATCGCATCCTCGATCAATCGACGGGTGAGATTGTCGAGACCGCCAAGCGCACGGGAGCACAGATCGCGGGTCCCATTCCCTTGCCCACCATGAAGAACAAGTATTGCGTGTTGCGTTCGCCGCACGTGGACAAGAAATCACGGGAACAGTTCGAGATCCGCACTCACAAGCGCCTGCTCGATATTCTCGAGCCGACCCAGCAGACGGTCGATGCCTTGATGAAACTGGATCTCCCGGCCGGAGTGGACGTCGAGATCAAGGCTTTCGGCAAGGAGCACAAATAGCCAGTGGCTGGGCGGGAGTAGGAAATGGCAAAGGTAGCAGGAATTCTAGGGAAAAAAGTCGGGATGACCCAGCTGTTTGATGCCAAGGGGGACGTGCACCCGGCGACCGTGCTGCAGGCGGGGCCGTGTGTCATCACCCAGCATAAGACCCAGTCCAAGGATGGGTACGAAGCGGCGCAGATCGGACTGGTCGAGTTCATCAAGCTGTCGCGCCTGTCGAAACCGATACAGGGTCATTTGGCCAAGCACAACTTGCCTCCCGTCCGATTTGTGCGGGAAGTTCCTCTCGAGATGGAAGAAAAGTCGCCGAGCGATGGCGGGGAAGCGAAGGCGGGGGAGATCAAGGCTGGCAGTCGCGTCTTGGTGGACATCTTTGACGGAGAGAAGTTTGTCGACGTGATTGGCGTGAGTAAGGGCCGGGGATTCCAGGGGGTCGTCAAACGCCACCACTTCCGGGGCGGTCCAAAATCGCACGGTTCCATGTTTCAGATCACGGGATCCATCGGTTCTTCCGCCTTTCCTTCCCGGGTGTTTAAGGGCATGCGCATGTCGGGGCACATGGGGCATGAGCGGGTAACCATGCGCAACCTGCGCGTGCTCGGTGTGGACAAAGACGAGAACCTGTTGGTAGTTGAAGGCAGCGTGCCCGGGCCGAACGGCGGATATCTGGTGATTGTCAAAGCCAAGAAACCGCCGCGAGAGCGGCGCGGATTTGCCGGCATCACCACGGTGGATCCGTTGAAGGCGGCCAAACGGGCTGCCAAGAAGTTGTAGGAGGGAGCGAGGAGGCGAGGAGCTTCGACAACCGCCATGGCAACCATTGACGTTCACAACTTAAGCGGAAACAAGGTCAGAACCTTGGAGTTGGCCGATGAGATCTTCCGTCGAGTCAATGAGGATTTGCTGTGGGAAGCGGTGAAGCACTACCGGGCGGCGCAGCGCGCGGGAACCCATGCGACCAAGAACCGTTGGCGGGTCTCGGGTTCGGGGAAAAAGTTGTGGCGACAGAAGGGAACCGGACGCGCCCGCATCGGGTCGATTCGGTCTCCCCTGTGGCGGCACGGGGGCACCGTCCACGGCCCGCAGCCTCGTTCCTACGAATATTCGTTCCCGCGCAAGAAGCTTTTGGGCGCGCTGCGTTCAGCGCTGGCCGCCAAGTTTGCCGATGGCAAGCTGATGGTGGTGGACGCCTTCGATGTCAAGGAAGTGAAGACCAAAACGTTCCGGGAAGCTTTGGACAAGTTGAAAGTCGATGGTACTGCCTTGCTGGTCGAAGTTCCCAAGCATGGCAATCGCAATCTGGAGCTGAGTTCGCGCAACTTGGAAGGCATCGAGCTGGTGGCGGGAAACCAGGTGCATCCCTATCATCTCTTGCGCTACGACCGGGCGATCTTCACCCAGCCTGCGATCGAGAAGCTGGAGCTCACGCTCAAGAGTTCCCTGCCCAAAAAGCAGCGCCAGGGCGAGAAGGCAGAAAGCGCGCCGAAGAAAACCTCTCGTGCTCCCCGTCGGCGTACGCGGCATGAGAAAGCGGCAGAGGTGGCGTGATGCGATCGGCTTACCAGATTCTTCGCCGGCCGGTGATTACCGAGAAGGGCCTCGCGATTCGGGAGCACCAGAACACGCTGGTGTTCCAGGTGGCTCCCAGGGCGACCAAGACCGAAATCAAGCAAGCGGTCGAAGTCATTTTCAAAGTCAAAGTGGATTCGGTGCGCACTGCCCGCTATCCCGGCAAGGAACGGCGACGAGGGAAATTTGCCGGGTATCGCCCGGATTGGAAAAAGGCGTACGTGCGCTTGCGAGCGGGCGAGAAGATGCCCGAATACGCGCAGAACCTGTAGTCCCGGCCGTTCGCGGTGGCGGCGACCGAGAACATCGAACCGATGCGACCGTTGAGAAAGCGGGTTGCGAAGAGCTGATATATGGCAATCAAGACTTACCGACCGACAACTCAGACCCTGCGTTTCCGAACCACGCTGGTGAATGATGACATTACCAGCGCCAAACCGCACAAGCCTTTGGTGGCCGGGAAGCAGCGCACGGGCGGGCGCCGTAACGCGGGCGACATCACCAGCTGGTTTCGGGGTGGAGGACACAAGCGCAAGCTGCGTATCATCGACTTCAAGCGCGACAAGATCGGTATCCCCGCAACCGTGGCTTCGATCGAGTACGATCCGAACCGCTCCGCTCGTATTGCCTTGCTGACCTATGCCGACGGGGACAAGCGTTACATCCTGCAACCCAATGGCTTGAAGCTCGGGCAGAAGGTGGTAAGCGGTCCTGAAGCCGACATTCTGGTGGGGAACGCCCTGCCCCTGCGGAATATTCCGCCTGGCACCACCATTCACAACATCGAATTGAAACCCGGCAAGGGTGCGCAGATGGTGCGGTCAGCAGGAGGCGCTGCCCAACTGGTCGCCAAGGAAGGCGATTATGCGTTGGTGAAGCTGCCTTCGGGAGAAACCCGGAAGGTCGCGCAGGATTGTCTGGCGACCATCGGACAAGTGGGCAATCTCGATCACGAGAACGTCACGATTGGCAAAGCCGGCCGCACTCGCTGGCTGGGAAAGCGTCCCCACAATCGCGGCGTTTCCATGAACCCCGTCGATCATCCTCACGGCGGGGGGGAAGGCAAGACTTCAGGTGGTCGGCATCCGGTCACGCCCTGGGGACAACCGACGCGTGGCTACAAGACACGCAACAACAAGCGGACCGACAGCTTTATTGTCAGCCGCTGGACGAAGTAAAGGAAGAGCGACTCAATGGCACGTTCGACGAAGAAAGGCCCGTTCGTGGACGCCTATCTGGAGGCGCGGATCGGAGCCATGAACTCACGGAACGAGAAGAAGGTGTTGCGCACTTGGTCGCGACGCTCGACCATCATTCCGGAATTCGTGGGACAAACGATTGCCGTGCACAATGGTAAGAAATTCATTCCGGTGTACATCACGGAGAACATGGTGGGACATAAGCTTGGGGAGTTCAGCTTTACCCGCCAGTTTAAAGGACACTCCATGAAGGCCGCGACGGAAGCCGTGGTTCGGCCGGCGGGAGTGCCGGGCGGTCCAGGGGCTCCGGTTCCGGCCGCGCCGTCGGCGACGCCGGCTGCTCCGGCAGCGCCCAAGGCGTAACGCAGGAGGGACAGGTAGACACGATGGAATTTCGCGCGGAAGCTCGGTTTATGCGCGTCTCGCCGCAGAAGGCCCGTTTGGTGCTGGATCTGATCAAGGGACGGCGGGTGGAAGAGGCTCTGAATACGTTGGCCTTCACCAAAAAGCGAGTGGCGCCCACCATCGAGAAGCTGCTTCGTTCGGCGGTCGAGAATGCCAACTACCTCGGTGCGGAAAAGGGTATTGATGTGGATGTGGACAACCTCTACGTGAAGACGGCGGTTGCCAAAGACGGCCCGCGAATGAAGCGTATCCGTCCCGCGCCCATGGGACGAGCGTATCGCTACGTGCGCAGGATCGCTCATATCGAGATTCAACTGGCCGAGCGGAGGAAGAAGGAAGCGGCGGCCAAGAAGTAAGCTCGAGAGGTAAGCCCGAGAGCGCTCGCCAAGAAGGCGAGCGTGAGGAGACGAGATGGGACAGAAGGTTCATCCATACGGATTTCGGCTTGGCTATACCAAGCCGTGGAAATCCCGTTGGTTTGTCGAACGGGATTATGACAAGTTGCTGCTCGAAGACGTGAAGCTGAAGAACGAGCTCAAAGATAAGCTGCGCTCGGCAGGCGTCAGCTCCATTGAGGTCGAGCGGCCGGGCAACAAGTTGCGGATCATCATCAAGACTGCCCGCCCGGGAATCATCATCGGACGCAAGGGAGCCGAGATCGACAAGCTCAAGCAGGAGCTGCAGAAGCGCACGGCGCGCGAGGTCTATATCGATATCCAGGAAGTACACAAGCCAGAGCTCGACGCACAGCTCGTGTCCGAATCGATCGCGCTGCAGCTCGAAAAGCGCGTCGGGTTTCGCCGGGCGATGCGGAAAGCGGTTGATTCCGCGCTGCGCTTCGGCTGCAAAGGGATCAAGGTTCGGGTCAGCGGGCGCCTGAACGGCAATGAAATCGCGCGCTCGGAATGGTATCTGCAGGGCCGGTTACCCCTGCACACGCTGCGCGCCGATATTGAATACGGTTTTTCGGAGGCGAAGACGACGTACGGGGTGATCGGCGTCAAAGCCTGGATCTATCGCGGAGAGATTCTCAGCCAGAAGAAACGCGAATCCCAGGAAGCGCAGCAGCCGGTGGGAGTTTTTTAGCCCGCATAGTTCACGAGCCAGGGTTCTCAGGGTGAGCCCTCGCTCTCCACGGAACATCCTATGTTGATGCCAAAAAAGGTGAAGTATCGCAAACAACAGCGCGGACGAACTGCGGGCAAGGCGTGGCGCGGGAGCGAGTTGGCTTTTGGCGATTACGGGCTGAAGGTGCTCGAGCCAGGCTGGATTACCGACCGGCAGATTGAGGCCGCACGAGTCGCCATGACGCGCTTCATCAAACGTGGCGGTAAGATCCAGATTCGCTTGTTCCCGGACAAGCCGGTCACCAAGAAGCCAGCCGAGACCCGTATGGGGAAGGGAAAGGGTGCGCCGGACCACTGGGTGGCGGTGGTGCGTCCGGGCAAGATTCTGTTCGAAATGGAAGGCGTTAGCCACGGGGATGCGTTCGAGGCGATGCGCCTGGCGTCGCACAAACTGCCGCTGCGCACGACGTTTGTCGAGCGCGAAACGACGGTCCATTGAGAACCGGGAACCGAGAATTGAGGCGATGAAACCGGATAAGGTACGAAATTTAACCGATGAAGAGCTTCGGCAGCAGGAGCGCGATCTGAACGATCAGCTCTTCAAGCTGAAGTTCCAGCTCAACATGGGGCAGACGGAGAGCCTGAAGAAGATTCGCGGTTTGCGCCGGGACATCGCCCGGGTCAAGACTATAGTCCGGGAACGTGACCTGGCTGGGAAGACGGAGAAGAAGTCATGAACGAAATCGGTGTTCCGCCGAAGCCTCAGGCGCGAGGCCGTCGCAAAGAAGTGATTGGCATGGTGATCTCGAACCGCATGCAGAAGACCATCGTGGTCGAGGTGGCGCGACAGAAGGGCCACTCCTTTTACGGGCGCGTGGTCGCCAAGGCGAAGAAATTCTATGCCCATGACGAGCGCGGAGAGGCCAAGGTCGGCGATTTTGTTCGGCTCGAGGAGACGCGTCCGCTTTCCAAACTCAAACGCTGGCGGCTGAAAGAAATCATTCGCAAAGCGACGTTGGCGGCGGAAACAACGGAGACGGAAGCGGTTTCCTAGGGAATCCGGCTGCCGAGGAGATGGCACGATGGCGGTAATGATGAGAAGCATGCTCGAGGTCGCCGACAATTCCGGCGCGCGCAAGCTGCAAATGATTCTGCCGCTCGGGGGCGCCACGGGATTAAACGCCGGGCTGGGAGACGTGGTCACGGCCAGCGTCAAGGAGGCCTCGCCGGATGGGCAGGTTCAGAAAGGCAAGGTCGTGAAGGCGGTCATCGTTCGTACGCGGAAAGAGCATCGCCGCCGGGATGGCACCTACATCCGATTCGACCAGAATGCCGCCGTCCTGATCAACGAGGCGGGTGAGCCGGTCGGAACCCGCGTGTTTGGTCCGGTGGCTCGCGAATTGCGCGAGAGGAAGTTCTTGAAGATTGTCTCCTTGGCGCCGGAGGTCTTATAGCAACCGGCGGGGGCGAACGCCCTCGCTCTCGAAAAGAGCGACCCTCTCGGGTCGAACGAGGATAGTGGCAGCATGGAAACTCTAGGAAATGGTCACCAGCGAGTCGACATTCGCCGCAATGACACGGTGAAGGTCATCGCAGGTCGGGACAAAGGCAAGCAGGGACGCGTCCTCCGCGTATTCCCCGACGACGGAAAGTTGCTGGTCGAACACGTCATGATGGTGAAGAAGCACGTGCGACCCAATCCCCAGCGGAACGTCAAGGGCGGCATCGCGGAGCAGGAGAGCCGGATCTCGATCGCGAATGTGCAGTTGCTGTGCTCGACCTGCGGACCGGTGCGTCTCGGTCATGAGGTTCGGGGCGAGCGCAAGGTGCGCGTGTGCAAGAAGTGCGGCACGACCCTGGACAAGTAGTCGCGCGATCGGGCTGGTGGCTGGATAAGGAACTGGCATGGCGAAGGACAAGAAAGAGAAGGACAAGAAAGAAACCAAGGGGGCCAAGCAGGAAGAGTCGCGGGAACGCGAGGCGGCTCACCACAGTGCGCGCGAGACTCCCCGGCTGAAGCAGCGTTTTCAGCAGGAGATCGCTCCCGCGCTGAAGAAAGAGTTGGAACTCACGAATCCCATGGCGGTGCCGCACCTCGACAAGATCGTGGTCAACGTGGGCGTGGGGGAAGCGACACAGAACGCCAAGGTGCTCGATCCGGCGGTGAACGAACTGGCCCAGATCACCGGGCAAAAACCGGTCATCACCCGTGCCCGGAAATCGATCGCAGCCTTCAAAGTGCGGGCGGGTCAGCCGATCGGTGCCATGGTTACGTTGCGCGGCGATCGCATGTACGAATTCTTTGATCGCCTGGTCAACGTCGTGCTGCCCCGGGTTCGCGACTTTCGTGGTGTGTCGACCAAGTCTTTCGATGGCCGGGGCAATTACACCTTGGGTCTTCACGATCAGCTGATCTTTCCCGAGATCGATTATGCCAGGGTGGACAAGTTGAAAGGCATGAACGTCACCATCGTGACCACGGCTCGGAGCGACGATCAGGCACGATCTTTGCTGCGACATTTGGGGATGCCGTTCCGGCCCTAGGGAGAGTTTGGGTAAGCTCGGCCGTTGGCCAGCTTTGGTGGCCGGTCGATGAGATCTGCAAGCGAGGAGCAAACACGAAGTGGCAACTACAGCCAAGCGGGTGAAGGACAAAAAAAAACCGAAGTTTTCGTCACGTCGGCACAATCGCTGCCAGATCTGTGGACGACCGCGTGCCTACCTCCGCAAGTTCGGCATTTGTCGATTGTGCTTTCGCGGCCTGGCGCTGCGGGGCGAGATTCCCGGGGTTTCAAAGTCGTCCTGGTGAGGGAATGACGGATTCAGGAGGCATGAGTCCTGGGGTGGGAGTGGATGCTGACCCATGTGGGCGTCGGCCCCGGCCTCGGCGAGACGAAGTCGCCGCCGGTTCCGGGGTAGCGCCCGAGCTCATGGGCGGCTGAGGAGAAGCGAAAATCATGAGGTTTACCGATCCGGTCGCAGACATGCTGGCGCGGATTCGCAATGCGATTCAGGCGCGGCATCAGAAGGTAGATATTCCTGCTTCCAAGCTGAAGGCGGAGATTGCCCGCATCCTCAAAGAGGAGGGCTATATCGCCAACTTCAAGGCGGTCGAAGAGGAAGGCCATCGGACCTTGCGCATCTACCTGAAGTACAGCAACAATGAAGCGGCGATCTCGAACGTAGAGCGAGTTTCACGACCCGGTTGCCGCGTCTATGTGCGACGCAGCGAGATCCCTCGCGTGCTGGGTGGACTCGGCATCAACATCCTGACCACTCCTCGCGGGGTGATGACGGGCCGTCAGGCCCGCAGGGAAGGACTCGGAGGCGAGGTCCTTTGCGAAGTCTGGTAGTGGGCAGCCGCACGAGACCGTGCGTCGAAGGCTAAGCTTATGTCACGCATTGGAAAGAAACCGATTCCACTCCCGCAGGGAGTGAAGGTCAAAATCGAAGGCCACACGGTCATCGTCGAGGGACCGAAAGGCAAGTTGGAAACCGAGCTGCCGTCCGGTATTCGCATGGAGCAGCAGGACGGGCACTTGGTCGCCATCCGCGAGAACGATGAACAGGCCGCGGTGCACGGCTTGGCGCGCGCGCTGGTCAATAACGCCGTGGAAGGTGTGACCAAAGGATGGACCCGGGAACTGGAAATTGTGGGCATCGGCTATCGCGCCGAATTGAAGGGAAAAGAGACGGTGGTCTTCAACTTGGGCTATTCCCATGCCATTGAATACCCGCTGCCCTCGGGGGTTGCCGTCACCATCGATCCCAAGCAGACGAAATTGACCGTTACCGGCATCGACCGGCAGAAGGTAGGGCAAGTCGCCGCAGAAATGCGCGGCTTACGCCCACCCGACCCCTACAAGAACAAGGGGGTGCGCTACCTGGGCGAGCGGTTGAAGAAGAAAGTTGGCAAGACCGGCGCAAAATAAGGTTGTCCGGGAAGGCATGTACTACCCGGGAGGTAGCCGGAGGACGAAACGATGATTGGGAAAACATCCAAAAACGCGAACCGGCACTTGGTTCACTCCCGCATCCGGAAGAAGATTCTGGGTACGGCGGAGCGGCCGCGCCTGAATGTCTACCGCTCGCTCAACCATATTTACGCGCAGGTGATCGACGATCTCCAGGGTATTACCCTGGTCGCGGCCAATTCGGTCGAGGACCGGAAGGGCGTGAAGCGTGCCGGGGGGAACCTGGCCTCGGCCAAAGCGGTTGGGAAGACCATTGCCGAACGTGCCCAAGCCAAGGGAATTGCCAAGGTTGTGTTTGATCGCGGCGGCTACATCTTTCACGGCCGGGTCAAGGCATTAGCCGAGGCCGCGCGCGCAGCGGGATTGCGGTTTTAGCCGGGGGCGGGTAAAGCCGCCCGGCCTCTGAGCATCGAGGAAAACGGAACAGGAAAAGAGAAAAGAGAAAAGAGAATTGATGGCGACAGTAGCGAAAAAGCTAGATGCGGGTGCGTACCAATTGAAAGACCAGGTGGTAGCAATCAACCGGGTCACGAAGGTAGTTAAGGGAGGCAAGAATCTCTCCTTCGCCGCTCTGGTCGTTGTCGGTGATCCGAGCGCTGCGATCGTCGGCTACGGATCGGGAAAAGCCAAAGAAGTGCCGCAGGCGATTCGCAAGGGGATTGAGTCGGCCAAGAAGAATCTGGTGCGAATCAACCTCACCCAGACCAGCATTCCCCATACCGTGCTCGGACGCTTCGGTTCAGGAATGGTGTTGTTGAAGCCAGCTCCGGAAGGAACCGGCGTGATTGCCGGCGGAGCGGTGCGCGCGGTGATGACCTCGGCGGGCATTCAGAATGTCTTCACCAAGTCCATCGGAACCACCAATCCCCACAACGTGATTAAGGCCACCTTCGATGCTCTCAAGCGGCTCAAGAACAAGCAAGACGTGGCTGCCATGCGGGGGAAGGCGGAAGAGGAATTGTGAGATTGCCGCCGGCCGCTTCCGGCACTTCCATCGAGCGACCGAAACGCGGATTTCAGGAAAAGGATTCTAAAATAAGATGACGGCGAAGAAGTCGGGTACGGGCCAGGGCAAGCTGCAGCTAAAATGGGTGCGTTCGGTGATTTGTGCCCCCATGCAGCAAAAGAAGGTGGTCAAAGGACTGGGGTTCACCCGCTTAAACCAGGTGATTGAGAGGCCCGATACTCCCGCCATCCGGGGAATGGTGGCCAAGGTGCCCCATTTGGTGGAGATCATAACCGAACCCAGGCCTTAGGCCTCGGTGGCGGACGGCGAGGCGGGGAGAGAAATCATGAATCTGTCTCAGATTCGACGGCCGAAAAAGGCGTCGGAAAAACGCAAGCGTGTCGGGCGGGGCATGGGCTCGGGCATGGGCAAGACGTCGACCCGCGGACACAAAGGCCAGCGCTCGCGGAGCGGCTCGCGGATGATTCGCGGCTTTGAAGGCGGACAGATGCCTCTGCATCGCCGCCTCCCCAAACGGGGCTTTACCAATATCTTCCGCAAGCGATTCAACATCGTCAATCTCGAGGCGCTCGAGCGGCTCGGAGAAGCCACCATTACTCCCGAGGTCTTGCGCAAGGCGGGCATCGTCCGCAGCCTGCATCCTGTGAAGATTCTGGGGGACGGAGAACTCAAGAAGGCGGTTACCGTTCAGGCTCACAAATTCTCAAAGTCGGCCGAGGAGAAGATCACCCGCGCCGGCGGCAAGTGCGAGGTCTTGCAGTAATGTTCGAGAAGCTGGCTAACATATTTCGAATTCCCGACCTGCGCAAGCGCATTTTATTTACCCTGGGATTGCTCGCGGTGTATCGACTCGGGGGTCACATCCCGACGCCGGGAGTGAACGCCGACCGGCTGCAGCAGTTCTTTGAGCAGAACCGTGGGACCTTCCTGGGTTTTGTGGACTTGTTCTCCGGAGGCCAGCTGCGACGACTGACCATCTTTGCCCTGGGCATCATGCCCTATATCACCGCCTCGATCATCCTGCAGTTGCTGACCGTGGTCTACGAGCCTTTGGCGAAGCTGCAGAAGGAAGGCGAACTCGGCCGCAAAAAGATCACCCAGTGGACGCGATATCTCACGGTGGTGCTGAGCGCGGTGCAGTCGATGGGCATCGCCTTCAGCTTGCAAAGGAGCGGGGACTTTGTGATCAACCCCGGGGTCGGCTTTGTGCTGATGACCATGCTGACCCTGACTACGGGCAGCGCCTTCATTATGTGGCTGGGTGAGCAGATCACCGAACGCGGCGTGGGCAACGGAATGTCGCTGTTGATCTTTGCCGGAATCGTAGTCGGCCTGCCGCGCGGCGTGGCCGACCTGCTCGACAAGGTTCGCACCGATGCTTGGGGCGCCTTCACGGCGCCGGCGATGATTTTGCTGATCGGACTGATGATTCTAGTGGTCGCATTCATCGTTTATGTCGAGCGCAGCGAACGGCGCATTCCGGTGCAATACGCCAAGCGTGTGGTAGGTCGCAAGGTCATGGGTGGACAGTCGACTCACCTGCCGTTGCGGGTCAATGCCGGGGGAGTGATGCCGGTCATCTTTGCCTCCTCCATCCTGACCATGCCGCAGACCATCGGATACGGCTTGCGCAACAACCGGTATTTTGGTGATTTGATTCGTTGGCTGGGCTGGGGTGAGCCGCTTTACACCTTCCTCTACGCCGTCGGAATTATCTTTTTCGCCTACTTCTATGTCTCGATCGTATTCAACCCCAACGAAGTTGCCGATAACATGCGAAAGTACGGGGGGTTCATTCCGGGGATCCGGCCGGGTCGACGCACGGCCGATCACATCAACGAGATTCTGACCAGAATTACTCTCGTAGGCGCCCTCTATCTCATCATCATCTCCTTCATTCCGGAATGGATGATCGCAGGCATCCACTTGAACCATCTGTGGGGCCCGGTGGGAGCTTTCTTTGAACGCTTGCCGACCTGGGTGACCAACGGGCTGGGCGTGACTTTTTATTTTGGCGGCACCTCGCTGCTCATTGTGGTGGGCGTGGCGATGGATACGGTGACTCAGATCGAGGCGCAGTTGATCATGCGGCACTACGATGGGTTCACTCCTCGCAGTGGACGCATTCGCGGTCGTCGTACCTGGGCTTAGCCTCGCAGGAAGTGAGCGAGAGACAGACTGGGCGGGGGACGCGAGTTTGCCGGTACACCCGGGTTGGGAAAGTGAAATGGCGGTGGGTAGAAAACGGGGCCTTTTTGATGGTGGAGGAGGGTACTGCGCGCAGTATTGGACCGATCATCCTGCTGGGGCCGCCTGGGGCGGGCAAGGGTACCCAGGCGAAGCGCATTGAGGAAGATTGCGCCGTTCCTCAGATCTCAACCGGCGATTTGCTCCGCACCCACGTGAAGAACGCAACCGGGCTCGGTCAGCGGGCCAGCGAATTCATGCGGCGAGGCGAGCTGGTGCCCGATGAACTGTTGTACGACATCGTGGCCGAACGCCTGCGTGCCCCTGACTGTAAGCGCGGTTTCATCCTCGATGGGTTCCCGCGAACCGCGGCCCAGGCGGGATGGCTGGATGCCTTCCTGGAGCACGAGTTCTTTGAAAACTCGCGACCGCACAAGTGCTTGCCGTTTGTGATCCGCATTGATGTCGACTATAATGAGTTATGGCTTCGGCTCACCGGGCGCAGAACGTGTCCCCACTGTGGTCGTATTTACAATATCCATCTGCAGCCACCGCGCGTCGATGAACTTTGTGATATCGACGGTTCCCAGCTGGTTACCCGTAACGATGATCGTGATGAGGTGATCCGCGAACGTCTGCTTGCCTACGAACAGCAGACCCGGCCGGTGGCGGAGTATTACCAGGAGAAAGGGCGTCTGGTCTCGGTCGATGGCAGTTTACCGGTCGATCAGGTGGCCGAGCAGATTTTTCACGCCATAGAGAGCAACGCTCGCGACCGCTGCTAGGGATGGCAATCGTTTGTAAATCGACGGCAGAGATCGAAAAAATGCGGCGCAGCGGCCGCATCGTACGGCAAGTCCTGGACTACATGGGCACGCTGGTCGCCCCGGGAATCACCACCATGGGGCTCGAGCGCGCGGCCGAACAGAGGATCCGGGATTTGGGGGCGAAGCCGGCATTCAAGGGCTATTACGATTATCCCTGCGTGCTTTGCACTTCGGTGAACGAAGAGATCGTGCACGGCATTCCCTCCGATAAGCGGGTGCTACAGGCGGGGGACATTGTTTCCGTGGATTGCGGAGTGGTCCTCGACGGCTATTACGGCGACGCGGCGATTACTCTTCCGGTCGGCGACTGCCTGAGCGAGGAAATTCGCAAATTGCTCGATGTCACCGAGGCTTCTCTCTACCGGGCCATTCAGCAGGCAAGGATCGGAAACGCCTTGGGGGATGTGAGCGCAGCCGTGCAGGAGCATGTCGAAGCCAACGGTTTCAGCGTGGTTCGCGAATTTGTCGGCCACGGGATCGGGACCAAGCTTCACGAGGAGCCGCAAGTGCCGAACTTTGGAACGCGAGGCCACGGTACACGTTTGCGGGAGGGCATGGTGCTGGCCATCGAGCCCATGGTCAACTCCGGCAAGCCGGGTACGCGAGTGCTCGAGGATAAGTGGACGGCGGTGACCGCGGATGGAAGCGCCAGCGCTCACTTCGAGCATTGCGTCGCGGTGACCAAAGAAGGTCCAATGATTCTGACCGAGTGACGAGCGCGGTCAGCCGGGGAGCGGTTGATCCGGTCTCGAGCCAACCTGAGCTAACCAGGCGAGGGGCCGAGGCCGGGAACCGAACACCTGAGAATTAAGGGGTCGATGAGCAAAGAGGACGCGATTGAAGTCATGGCCACGGTGCTCGAACCGCTGCCCAACGCGATGTTTCGAGTCGAGCTGGAGTCGAATAAGCACCAAGTGCTGGCGCATGTTTCGGGCAAGATGCGGAAGAATTTCATTCGTATTCTTCCCGGCGACAAGGTCGCTGTCGAGCTTTCACCCTACGACTTGAGTCGCGGAAGGATCGTGTACCGGTACAAGTGAAGGGGTGCGGGGAACCGAATCGAAAAGGCGGCCTGAGGAAAGCCATGGCTTCGGCTCGAAAAACAGTCCGTTCCCGGCGAGGGAAAAGTTATGAAAGTGCGAGCATCGGTTAAGAAGATTTGCGACAAATGCAAGATCATTCACCGCAAAGGTGTGGTGCGGGTGATCTGCGAGAACTCCAAGCACAAGCAGCGGCAAGGCTGAGGAGGGTCGGGATCTTCCCGACCGGTTACGAGGGACTTTATGGCACGAATTGCAGGCGTTGATCTTCCGCGCAATAAGCACATCTATATCGCGCTGACCTACATCTATGGCATCGGGAATCCGCGCTCGTCGCGCATCCTCGACCAAGCCAAGGTCGATCCCATGAAGAAGGTGCAGGATCTCGGCGAAGATGAGGTGAATCGCATTCGCCAGGTGATCGAGTCCGAAGGCATGGTCGAAGGCGATCTGCGCAAGGATGTTCAAATGAACATCAAGCGGCTCATTGAGATCGGCTCGTATCGGGGATATCGCCATCGCCGCAACTTGCCGGTGCGGGGGCAACGTACCCACACCAACGCGCGTACCCGCAAGGGTCCGCGCCGAGGGACGGTTGCCATCAAGAAGAAGTCGACGGCAAAAACCTAGGCACGGGAAAACCAAACTATGGCAAAACCAGCAGCAGCTCCAGCCGGCGGCGTCGCCGCACCGGAGAAGAAGGGCAAGAAGAAGACTTTCAAGAAGAAAGAGCGCAAGCACGTCGCCCATGGCGTGGCTCATATCCAAGCGTCTTTCAACAACACGATTGTCACCATTACCGATTCGGTGGGCAACGTACTGTCGTGGAAGAGTTCGGGTTCGCTCGGCTTTCGCGGCTCCCGCAAGGGCACGCCGTTTGCCGCCCAGCAAGCAGCCATGGGCGCCGCCAACATGGCGCGCGATCACGGGGTGCGCAGCCTGGATGTGCAGGTCAGCGGACCTGGTTCGGGGCGGGAGTCGGCGATTCGCGCCTTGGCAGCGGCCGGAATCGAGGTGCGGAGCATCAAAGACGTGACACCCATCCCGCACAATGGATGCCGTCCGCCGAAAAGAAGAAGAGTTTAAGCAGGAGGTCGGGGCAGCCGCGCGGTCGGCCTGGCCGTTCGCACGACATTAAGGATTTCGCGTCCGGGAAGAAGGGTGGGCCCGACAAGCCAGCCTTGGGCTTGTGGAATAGCCTGTAAACCGGTCGAAAAGAAGGAGAGAAAAATTGGCCCGCTATACTGGTCCTGTCTGCCGTCTCTGTCGCCGCGAGGGAATGAAGCTGTTCCTCAAGGGCGCCAAGTGCTTTAGCGACAAATGTCCTATCGAGAAGCGAAACTTTGCTCCCGGCCAGCACGGCAAAGATCGCAAAGCGAAGGTCGTCGGCTATGGCTTGCAACTGAGGGAGAAACAGAAGACCAAGCGCATTTACTTTACCCAGGAATCGCAATTTCGAAACTATTTCGAGAAGGCGGCGCAAACCAAGGGGGTGACCGGTGAGATGCTCCTGCAGCAGCTCGAGCGGCGCCTGGATAACGTCGTGTATCGCCTGGGCTTCGGGGTTTCACGGCGTCAGGCGCGGCAACTGGTCCGCCACGGCCACGTTGCGGTCAACGGCCGCAAGGTCAACATTCCCTCCTACCAAGTGACCGTGGGCGAGGAGATCGCGATTCGCGAAGGCAGCCGCAAGCTGGCCCTGGTCGAAACCGCCAAGGAGTTTGCCAGCCACCAGAACGCTCCGACTTGGATGGAGATCGATCGTGACAATTACAAGGGACGCGTGCTTGCGCTGCCGAAACGCGAGGATATTCAGTTGCCGGTCAACGAGCAGCTGATCGTCGAGCTGTACAGCAAGTAAGCCCCGCGGGCCTTCGCGACGTCATGAGCGCCGGGCGGCCCCAAAGGGGGAGTTTTTTCGGTCCACATTTCGCGCCAGATCAGCCTGCCTGGACGCCTGACCGGAAGTTGGACCCTTCCGGGATGTCCAGTCGGAGCCGCATGGCCGAAGGAGAGAATCGATGCTTTGGAAAGGCTTTCAAAAACCGAAACGGCTTGCGGTGGATACCGCAACTTTAACCGATAAGTACGGAATGTTCTGGGCGCAACCGTTCGAGCGCGGCTTTGGCACCACCATCGGGAACGCACTGCGCCGGGTACTCCTGTCCTCGATTGAGGGGGCGGCCGTGACCGCCGTCAAGATCGAAGGCGTTCTGCATGAGTTCCAATCCATTCCGGGCGTCGTCGAAGACGCCACCGATATCATCCTCAACTTGAAGCAAATCCCCTTCAAGTTGAGTGGCGACGCGCCCAAGGCCATCTATCTGCGGGCCGAACAGCCCGGCGTGGTCACCTCGGGCATGATTGAAGCCGATGCCGATGTCGAGGTTCTTGACCGGGACGTGTACATCGCGACCATCAGCGAAGGCGGCAAGCTCGACATGGAGATGCGGCTCAAAAGGGGACGTGGGTATGTTGCCGCCGATAAGAACTTTGATGATGATCTGGGCATCGGCTTCATTCCGATTGACTCGGTGCACTCGCCGGTGCGCAAATGCAACTACACGGTAGAAGCCGCGCGTCTCGGTCAGATAACCGACTATGACAAGCTAACGCTTGAAGTATGGACCAACGGTTCCATCACTCCGGCAGATTCCGTCGGCCTGGCGGCCAAACTGCTCAAGGATCACATGAACATCTTCATCAATTTTGAGGAAGATATTGAGACAGCAACCTCCGCCGAGGAGCGCAAACCGGAGATTCGCAACGAAAACCTGAACCGTTCGGTGGAAGAGCTGGAGCTTTCGGTTCGCAGCTACAACTGCCTGAAGAACGCCAATATTCAGACCATTGGGGAACTGGTGCAGAAGTCGGAAGCGGAGATGCTCAAGACCAAGAATTTCGGTCGCAAGTCGCTGAACGAGATCAAAGAAATTCTCGGAACGATGGGCCTGAGCTTGGGAATGAAGATCGACGAACATGGCAATGCCGTGCCCGGCCCGACCTCGAGCCAGATCCTGCCCGCGTCCGCATACGGCGACAGCGATTTGTAGGGGGCGGCTGGTCTGCCGGTTCTAAACAGGAAAGACGAGAGTGGAGTTTCTATGCGTCATAAGGTAGCAGGGTGGAAACTGGGACGGACGAGTGCGCATCGTCGCTCCGTGCTGCGCAACCTGGTCACGTCGCTGATTCTCGAAGAACGCATCGAAACGACGGTGCCAAAAGCCAAGGCGATGAGGCCGCGGGTCGAAAAGATGATTACCCTCGGGAAGCGAGGCAGCCTGCCGGCACGGCGGCAGGCGCTGGCCTACCTGATGAGCCACGCCGCAGTCGACAAGCTCTTCGATACGATTGGCCCACGCTTTGGCGACCGCAACGGCGGCTACCTGCGGATCGTGCGCACCTCCTGGCAGAAGGGGGATGGTGCCGATAAGGCGTTCATCGAGCTGCTCGGCAGTGAGAAGGTGCTCGACGAGAAACGGCAGAAGCGTGCCGAAGCCCGCGCCAAGCGCGCCGAGGAACTCAAGCAGGCGATGGAAGAATCCGAACCCGGCAAAGCCCCTGGCGGAGCTCCGGAAGGCGACGAAAGCAAGACTTAACCCCGCCGCTGAATTCTCTCGGGGACGACGGCCCTTGCAAGATCGCGGCACCGAATGAGGAGTGTCGCCTGATGTTTTCCGCTACGGCTGTGCTCCCCAAAGGCGCATGCCGGGGTAGCATCACAACCCAGACTAAGGGTGAAAAGCACGGCCCAACGGCGAATTCAACCGGCAGACCTCTGACACCCGTCCTCAGCCACGATTCTCCCCCCCGGGGTACATGTCCTGGCGGAAGTCACCACGGTGATCTGGCAACTCATTTTGTCCACGCTAAACTCATTGGAAAATGGAGTTTTCCCGCGTCCAAATCGGCATTGCAGTTTGTGCTGCCGCACTTGTACTCGTCAGCTTTTTCGGCTACCTGATCTGGTTGGACCATCAGGGACCGGTGCTCGCGAAATCCGAGGACCGCGATCCCCTTTCCCAGGTGCCGAATTCGATCTCTCTGAATCCTCTTCGGGACCGCACCTCCGAGCGTGTAGCTTCCGCCTATCTGAATGCCATCCGCAATGGCCACTGCGACGAAGCACTTGCCAGCTGGGCTAAGGACTACCGAAAGAAATACGCCCGCTTTATTTGCGATTCGGAGGCCAGCCATCCGTTGCTTTCGTGGAAGTTGGTCGACTGGGAAGATGCCCCGCCTCTTCGCATGTTGCGCTACCGCGGTCAGCGCCTCACGAATCCCGCTGAGCCGGGAACCTATAAGGAGCTGTTCTCGCTGACCCTGGAGAACAAGGACGGCACCTGGGAAGTCACCAAATACGAGGCGATGTATTGAACCGGCGCTTCACGCTGATCGTTCCCCCATCCGAAATCCGGTTTGCCCCCGGGCCAATCAACCGCGAGGTCCCGCATAGACGCTGGCTTCCTCGGGTTTCATCTCCCTCCGTGACTGCAGCCAGAGCAAAATCACGATCTGTGCGGTCAAGGCTGCGATGCTGTCGAGAATTACATCCTGGATGGTTCCGGTCCGGGAAGGCAGATAGCTCTGGTGCCACTCATCCAGGCTGGCGACCAAGACGGACATAAGGAATGCGACCGTCGCCCAGCGCATGGCCCACCCGGAGGCTCGGGGAAGGGTGATTCGCCACGCCCGAAACAGGAGAAAACTCAAAATAAAGTAGCCCACAAAATGCCCGATCTTGCGAAGGTAATGGTGCAATACCAGGAAGCGAGAGTTCTCGATACCGAACAAAAAATGCAGGAGGGGATACAGGAAGCGACCGGTGTTCGCACTCGAGAGATAGCTGGTCGATTCGATGGCGATCAGTATCATCCACAAGCCGGCAGCGATCCAGACCTTAACTAGTTCTTTTTGATGAAGAGTCAAGCGGAACTTCCATGGGTTGGTTGAAAGTGCATCTTTTCCTTCAAGGGCAGAATTATTCGACCGCGTAGTTGGGCGCTTCGCGAGTGATCACGACATCGTGCACGTGGCTCTCGCGCAATCCCGCCATGCTGATGCGCACGAAGCGGCTTTTCTGCTGCAATTCGGGAATGCTGGCGCAGCCGCAGTATCCCATGCCGGATTTCACTCCTCCGACCATTTGATGCACGATCATGGCCACCGAGCCGCGATAGGGCACCCGGCCTTCGATACCTTCCGGAACCACCTTGGCCAGGCGGTTCGATTCCTCCTCGATCACCGGCATGGCGGTCGATGCGTCGCCATCAGTGTTTTGGAAATATCGTTCGCTGGCTCCCGTGCCTGCCGCCATGGCTCCGAGCGAGCCCATGCCGCGGTACGATTTAAACGTGCGTCCTTGGTAAAGGATCAATTCTCCAGGGCTTTCGTCCGTGCCGGCAAATAGCGAACCAATCATGACCGCGTTTGCCCCGGCCGCTAATGCCTTGGTGAGGTCGCCGGAATACTTGATGCCGCCATCGGCAATGACCGGCACACCGGCGTCTTTCGTGGCGCGGAAGGCCTCGGCAATCGCGGTAATCTGCGGCACACCGGCGCCGGTCACGACCCGGGTCGTGCAGATCGATCCCGGACCAATCCCGACCTTTACGGCATCCACTCCGGCGCGGGTCAGTTCGCACGCCCCGTCGAAGGTTGCCACATTGCCAGCGACCAGTTCGAGTTCGGGAAGTGCGGCCTTGATGGCGCGGATGGCGTCGAGCACGCGGGTGGAGTGCCCATGCGCACTGTCGAGCGCCAGCAGATCCGCCTTGGCTTTCGCCAATTCCTGCGCCCGCTCCAAAAAGTCCCCGGTAGCTCCGATGGCCCCTCCCACGCGCAGTCTGCCTTGGGCGTCCTTGGCAGCGTTCGGATATTTCAATTTTTTCTGGATGTCCTTTACCGTGATCAGACCCTTCAAATTGTAGTGATCATCCACCACCAGCAGTTTCTCGACGCGATGCTTATGCAGGATGGTCTCGGCATCCTCGAGGGTCGTGCCCACCGGTACGGTGATCAGGTTATCCTTCGTCATGACCTGGCTGATGGGAATATCGACGCGAGTTTCAAAACGCAGGTCGCGGTTGGTCAGGATGCCGACCAGTTTGCCCTTTTCGGTGATCGGCACGCCTGAGATCTTGTATTTGCGCATCACCCCAAGCGCATCCGCGACCCTGGCGTCGGGCGACATGGTAACCGGATCGACGATCATGCCGCTTTCCGAACGCTTCACTTTATCGACCTCATTGGCCTGCTGCTCAATCGAAAGATTGCGATGAATGATGCCGATTCCCCCCTGCTGCGCGACGGCAATCGCCATGTGGGATTCGGTGACCGTGTCCATCGCCGCGCTGACAATCGGGATATTCAGCCGGATATGACGGGTCAGTTGCGTCTGGGTGCTGGCGAGAGCAGGGACGATATCGGAACGGGCGGGCAGGAGCAACACGTCGTCGAATGTGAGCGCTTCCGGAACGGGAAAGTGAATCATATGCTTCTCACGCGCGAAGGTTAATTTCTTATTCTAGAGACCCCCGCGAGATCAGGCAAATCGCGATGGAGTGCCTAGCCATCCCACAGGGATTCCACGGTCAGTGAACTTGTGTCGCGAAGGCGAGGGTTGCTTGGCAGGCACCGCCACGGGCAGTATCGATCAACCACGACTTTGAGCACCATCATGGCGCTGATCAACGAAACTCTCCCTCGAAGGCACAAATCGGGTAGGCACCCGGCCGCCTCCGGTTATGACCCAAGGGATAGAGTATGAAGTTTGCTTGGCGCTCGCTTGCCCGAACAGGTGTGCGACGCTAATTGGCAAACCTACGGATTCCTATCGCCAATGCTGGCGGTGACTGATTTCGCTGGCATTCGCATAGTGCCTTTCACCCTTCACTTGGTATTCGTGAATCTCGCTATGAAAGGCATCGCGTAACTGGCCGGCGCCGCCAGAAAATTCGATGAATTGTTTGCTCTTGGAAATCCTGCCAACACTGAAACCCTTCGCCTCGAGCCAGCGCACGGCGGTTTCAATGTCTTCGTCCGCGGGACCAAACTGTCGCCCAAACTGCTCGGGCGTAATCCAGCGGTGATAGATCGTGGAGCCGCGACGGTGGACATCACGCAAGAATTGCTCGAGGGCCTCCTCCCGCGCCGCCGGACGGTTGAGCAGCAAAAGGATGCGCCGGGCGGGCAGCGCGTCGGGAACGACTCCGCGATCATAGCGTGCCTGCGCCAGGGGATGGACGTTGCCATCGAGAGTGACCAGCCGGGTCTCGTCGATAGTCTCGCTAACCAGCCGCGCCGGAGGCGTCTCCGCATTCATCCGAGCGGAGGGCTCGAGCAGGACCAAGAGGACGGCGAGAAGCGGCCAAAGGTCCCTTTGCTTCATCGAGGAAACTCCGGGAGTGCTGCGCACCGGCTCCCGGCAGCGCGAGAAACCTGGCACGGCAAGATCATCCAACGGACCCCGAACCCTGATGGCTGGCGGATTCGTGAACCAGCTATTTGACGTCAAAAAGGGGCCGATACGCCATAGGCTTCTCGAACGCCAGGATCGGCGAGCCGCAAGGACATTGGACATGCTGGGGGA
>Ga0187783_10000940_pt1 | contig 21389 bp, 15 predicted proteins | sample 1015_SJ02_MP02_2_FD_132471 | JGI IMG/M metagenome (GOLD analysis project Ga0187783, IMG submission 132471) | Tropical peat soil microbial communities from peatlands in Department of Meta, Colombia - 1015_SJ02_MP02_20_MG | ecosystem: Environmental > Terrestrial > Soil > Wetlands > Peat | place...
AGGAAGCGGTACACCGGGTGGCGGTGGGCGCCGTTCACCTCGATCTTCCCGCTGAGCGGAAAGGTCACATCGTAGGTGCTGCGGCAGAAGGCTGCGATCTGCGCGTCGCTCCCGGGCTCCTGGCCGGCGAACTGGTTGCAGGGGAAGCCCACCACCGTGAAGTTCTCGTCCGCGAGCTCGCGCTGCAGCTCCTCGAGCCCCTGGTACTGCGGAGTCAATCCGCAGCGGCTGGCGACGTTGACGGCGAGCGTCACCTTGCCGCGCAGCCCGCCGAGCAGGTCCGGCGTACCGTCGATGGCCGGCACGGCGATGTCGTAGAAACCGCTCATGCTGCACGCTCCGTGTCAGAGAGGTTCGGCATGTACGATACACCAGCGGAAGGCTTACTATCGCGCCCGGCGCTCTCAGGAGATCCGGCAATGGCCTCCGAGCTCGGCAAGGCGGAAACCGCCAAAGTCGTCGATATCCTCAAGCACATCCTCGAGCTGGAGCTCGCCGGGCTGGTGCGTTACCTCCACTACAGCTTCATGGTCTTCGGCCACAACCGCATCCCGATCGTGGCGTGGCTGCGCACCCAGGCGCAGGAATCGCAGGCGCACGCGGTGAGCGCCGGCGAGCACATTACCAGTCTCGGCGGCCACCCCTCGCTCAAGATCGGGCCGCTGCTCGAGACCCACAAGCACAACGTCGATGAGATCCTGCGCGAAGCGCTCACGCACGAGGAGGAGGGGCTCGCCGAGTATCGACGTCTGCTCGAAACCGTCGCCGGGCGCAGCATCATGCTCGAGGAGTACGCCCGCGCGCAGATCGCCACCGAGGAGGCGCACGTCGCCGAGATCGGCAAGATGCTGCGCAAGCCCGGCTCGATTGCCTGAGGCAGATGCGCGCGCGGTGAAGATCGTCGCGGTCACCAATATCAAGGGGGGCGTCGGCAAGACCACAACCGCGGTGAATCTTGCCTATCTTTGCGCGGCCGGCGGCTGCGCCACGCTGCTCTGGGACCTCGATTCGCAGGGCGGCGCGACCTACGCCCTCAAGGGCGAGGCGCACGAGCACGGCTCGGCGAAGCGGCTGGTCGCCGGCAAGGTCGAGCTGCCCGAGCTGATCGTCGCCACCGGCTACCCGCGGCTCGATCTGCTGCCGGCGGACTTCACCTATCGCAACTTTGCCGTGCACCTCGCCGAGCGCCGCCACCCGACGGCGCGACTGCTCAAGATGAGCCGCGCGCTGCGGGACATCTACGACGCCCTGTTCCTCGATTGTCCGGCCGGCATCTCGCTGCTCTCGGAGAACGTGCTGCGGGCCGCGGACGCGCTGATCGTGCCGCTGGTGCCGACGCCGCTGTCACTGCGCATGCTGGTGCAGTTGTGCGACTTCATCCTCGCCGAAGGCTGGAGCGATCTGCAGCTGCTGCCGTTCTTCTCCATGGTCGACCGCCGCCGCTCGCTGCACCGGGAGCTGATGGCAAGCGCGCGCGCGGACTATCCGATGATCCTCGCGACCGAGGTGCCGTACTGGAGCGAGATCGAGCGCATGAGCGTGCGGCGCGCCCCGTTGCCGGCCTCGGCGCCGCGCAGCGCAGCCGCGCGTCTCTACCGCGAGCTGTGGGCGGAGATCGCCGGGCGGCTCGCCCTCGCGCCGCGCGCCGGCGAGCGCCGCGACCGCGACGTCGGCGAGAGCGCCGCGCACCTGAACGGCGCCTGAACGGCGCGCCGCGCCGTTAGACATAACGTACTCCGCTAACACGCCCCACGGCGTCGCTGGCGGCCGGCCAGGCGTCGCTACGACATGACATAACATCAGCCGGTGCGACGCAACTCACAGTTGTCGACTGCGGCAACTTCTCCCGACGGCTGTCAGGGTAACTTTGATATCTTAGGAAAATATCAACGGCGCCTGCAGTGAGCGCACGGCGCCAAAGGGGATCACGGACTGCATGGACATGACGTCCCGTCGGCCGAGCGCGCGGATTGCAACCGCGCTGATGGCCGTGCTGCTGATCGCAGGCTGCTCGCAAGTCAATACCACTGGCCTCGGCTCGGGCTCATCCGCATCGGGATCCTCCGGATCGGGCTCCTCGGGTGGGGCGAAACCTCCACCGCCTCCACCGCCTCCACCGCCTCCGCCTCCGCCACCACCAACGCCGATCACGATCACCACGAGCTCGCTGCCGAATGGTCAGGTCGGGCACGCCTACAGCGCCGCGCTCAACGCCACCGGTGGTACCGCGCCGCTCAGCTGGACGACGACGGCCGGCGCGCTGCCGGCGGGCCTGGCGCTCACTGCTGCGAGCGGGGCGATCTCCGGCACGCCCACGGCAACCGCGGCGGCCACTTCGCTCACATTCACCGTGACCGACTCGAGCACCACACCGCAGACGAAGAGCGTGACGCTCAGCCTGAACGTGAGTCCGGCGCAGATCACCCTCGCCGTATCGCCGGCGCGCGGGGCTCTCACACCGGCGCAGACCCTCACCGTGACCGCCACGACCAACGACTATGCGGGAGTCACCTGGGCGGTGACTCCTGCCGGCCCATCGCTCAGTGCAGCAAGCAGCGCGAGCGGTGGCAACATCACCCTCACCGCGCCAGCCTCCGCCGGCGTCTACACCCTGACCGCGACCAGCGTCACCGACAGCGCGCAGAGCGCGGCCGTCACCATCGGCGTCACCGATCTCGCCGGCGTGTATACCTACCATTACGATCTCGGCCGCAGCGCCGCGAACACGCAGGAGTACGCGCTCACGACGACGGTCGTCAACACCGCGACCTTCGGCAAGCTCTTCTCCTGCACGGTCGATGGCGCGGTGTATGCCCAGCCGCTGTGGGTGGCCAACCTCAGCATCGCTGGCACGACGCACAACGTGATCTTCGTCGCCACCAACCAGGACAGCCTGTACGCCTTCGACGGCGATACCAGTCCCTGTCTGCAGCTCTGGCACGTGAGCCTCATCGATACGGCGCACGGTGGCTCGGGAAGCGAGACCACGAGCAACGACCTCGGCGTGATCGGCACTCCGGTGATCGACCCGACTACCAACACCCTGTACGCGGTCGCAAGATCGCTCTACAGCAACTCCGCGAGCGGTGTGGTCACCTACTACCATCGCCTGCACGCCATCGACATCACCAGCGGCAACGAGAAGCAGGGCGCGCCGGCGGTCATCGCGGCGAGCTCGCCCAAGACCGGCGGGACCGTCACCTTCAATCCGCAGCAGCAGCTGCAGCGAGCGGGGCTGGCGCTCAACAACGGCACGCTGTACGTCACCTTCGGCTCCAATGCCGACTCCTTTCCCTGGAACGGCTGGGTCCTCGGCTACACCATGGACGCCACCGGCGGGACACCGACGCCCGGACCGGTGCTCAACACCACACCGAACCAGAACGGCGGCGGCGTCTGGATGTCAGGCGGCGCTCCGGCGGTGGACGCGCAAGGCAACATCTACCTGGGTACGGGCAACGGCGTCTTCGACGCCAACGTCGCCACCTCGCCCCAGCTCGACTATGGCGACAGCCTGCTGCGGCTCACGAGCGCCCTGACGGTGTCCGATTACTTCACCCCATCGGATCAGGCGAGCGATGCGAAGAACGATCTCGACTTCGGCTCGAGTGGTGCGACCATGGTGCTCGATGCCAACAGCGGACAGTGTGAGCACGTGGTCTTTGCCGGCGGCAAGGACGGGGCGCTGTACGTGCTCTGCGGAGACTATCTCGGGGGCTTCGGCGACGGTTTCGCCCTTCAGCGGTTGCCGCCCGCGACGCTCGGCGGCGGGGCGCTGCTCGCCCCTCCGGCGTTCTGGAACGACACGCTGTATATCGGCTCGGTCGGTGGGCCGTTGCAGGCGTACGCGTTCGACGCCAGCAGCGATCTCCTCGGCACCACGCCGACGTCGCAGTCGCCGGCGAACTTCGGCACCGCGGGCAGCAAGCCTGGTCCGGGCCTCGCGGTCTCGGCCTCCGGCGGCAGCGGGGATGCGATCGTCTGGGGCGTCGACACCACCGCCAACTGCTTCGGCAAGGCCCCCTCCCCCTGCGGTCCGGCCGTGCTGCACGCCTACGACGCCGGCAACCTCGGGAACGAGCTGTGGAACAGCTCCATGGTCCCGGCCGATGCCGCGGGCAATGCCGTGAAATTCACCGAACCCACCGTCGCCAACGGCAAGGTCTACCTCGGCACGCGTGGCAACAACACCGGCGGGGCGAGTGGCTCGACCACCATCTCCGGTGAGCTCGACGTCTACGGACAGAAGCCCAACTAGCGTCCGGCCGGGACGCTGGCGTGCCGTGCGTCAGGGGACGAGTGGCGCAGCGCTCGGCGGCGGCTCGGCCACGACCACCGCCACCTCTTCGACCGGGTAGCCTGCCGCGATCCACGCATCGAGCCCGCCACGCAGCGGGCGCACGCGGGTGAAGCCGTGGCTCATCAGCACGCGTGCCGCCTGCGCCGCGGAAGCTTCGTTCGGGCAGTTGCAGTAGAGGATGATGTCGCGGTCCCGCGGGAGCCTGCCGGCGTGCTGCGACACCTCCTGCAACGGCAGGTGCACGGCCCCCGGTATGCGTTGCAGCTCGAGCGACTGCGCGGTCGGTGAGCGCACATCGACCACGTACGGCACCGGCTCGCCCGCGAGCCGCCCGTGCAGATCCTCGACGCTGATGCGGGCCATCTCGAGCGCCACGCGGAAGCGCCGCCGCTCCCGCCACTTGAAGGCGACGTAGGCGGCGAGCAGCACGGCGACCAGCACGAGCGACGCTCGGCCGACACGCATCAGGCTCGGCAGCAACTGCAGGATCTGCGGCCGCAGCAGCATGCCGGCGAGCAGCGCGACGCCGACCCACAGCGCCGAGCCGAGCGCGCTGAACACGAGGAAGCGCAAGAACCCCATGTGCACCGCGCCCGCGAGCGGTTGCGCGATCATCGACAGGCCGGGAACGAACTTGGCGACGACCAGCGCCTTGGCACCCCAGCGCTCGAAGGTGGTCTGCGTCTGGCTGACACAGATATCGGGCGTCAGCGACAGGCGGCACAGCAGCTTCATCACGCGGGCGCCGTAAGCGCGTCCGGCGAAATACCAGCTGCTGTCGCCGAGCACGCAGGCAAGGAGCGCAAGGCCGGCGACGCCGAAGGCCGGCAGCCGGCCGTCGGCGGCGAGGGCTCCGGCGACGATCAGCGTCGGAATCGCAGGCACGGGCACCCCGAGCTGCTCGAGGAGCACGTTGAAGAACACGACGGTGAGGCCAAAGGGACTCGTCACGGGGCAGATCTTGCTCCGTGCGTGGCTCAGTGTGAACCGCGCCCGCGGTCAGCCGTGGTATGGATACTTGCTGAAGATCGCGGCGACCGCCGCATCGATGCGCTTCTCGGCTTCGGCACCGCTTACGCCATGGAGGTCCTGATCCACCCACGCGTGCCACAGCGGCTGACCGCTTCTCGCATCGTAGAGGTCGACGGCGATGATGCCCTCGCGGTAGGCGTACGGCCCGGACCACCCGTAGTAGCCCCAGTACCCCCAGTAGGGTCCGCCGCCGCCATAAACCACGTACCTCGAGCCGATCCCGTAGCCGACCAGGCAATCGGCGTAGCCGGGTCCGGGCTGTATCGGACCCGCGTTGCTCAGATGCCCGGCGATGGCCGTGCGCAGTCGGCTTTCGTTGAGCGGGCTCGCGATCGTGCTGCGCGCCGGGCTGTTGCCCTGGAACGAGCCCGCCCAGGCGTAGGAATTGCAGCGAACCGAGCCGATGAGCGCGGTGTTGACATCCGATTTGACCTCGAGCGTCGTGCAGCCGCTGAGTGCCGACGCTGCCAGCGGCAGGACGATTCCGAGACGCAGCCCATGCTTGACCATGATCGAATCCTAACCCGGGGAAGCCCGTGGAACCTACGGGCGCTCTCCCACCGGGGGCTCGAAACGCAGCGGCGGCCCTCGCGTTGACCGCCAGAGGCCCTAGAAGGGGTCACCGAGCACCAGGCGCCAGCCCGAGAGGATTCCCGCCTCCCGGTAGCCGATGCCGAGACGCGGCAGCGGCCAGCCGAAGATCTGCCACCCCGGGACGATGTCGAACATGAGGCCCGCCTCCACCTGCACGGTCCGTGCGCTGATGCCCGAAGCCGGTCCCTCGGGAGCGTTAAAATAAATGTCGGTGAAGACATAAGGCCCGAGCTGCAGCACGCGGCCACGGTATTCCCAGGAGGGCAGATTGCGCCGCCATTCGAGTCCGTTCCGCAGCCGGGTAAAGGAATCGTTGGGCAGGTCGTTTTCGGGGTAATGCACTCCGGCGTAGGTGAGCTCGGCCCGCCACAGGCACTTGCCATCGAACGCGTCGAAGCGGTAGTCGCTGCGCACCCCGGCACCCCAGATGACGGCATTGGCCGCGCTGGAGGAGGCGTAGGTGCCGCCCGCCTTGACGTACGGATACAGCCGCCAGGCGTCGTTCAGCCACCACTCGAGCTCGACGCCCGGCTCGAGGCTCAACGCCCCGATCGAGGTGGGGACATTCAGATGCACGAGATCGACCGGCGCGAAATCGAAAAAGCCGAAGGTGAAGGGAAAGAGCAGGCGGATGCCGGGACGTCCGCCGCGGGGCTGCGCCGCGCGCAGCTCGTAGCTCGCCGGCACCGTATAGATCGTGATGGTGCGACCGCCGATCGCGTAGATGCCAGAGCCCAGCTCGCTCGCAAACGCGTAGTTCGCGAACTGCGTATCGGCGCTCGTGACCGCGGCAGCAGTCGTGGCGGCGGGGCAGGTGGCGGCCCGCATCACCGCCAGACCGCACAACCATGTGGCCGTCAGTGCACGCACGCTGTCTTCCGGTTTCGGTCAGTCTAACAGGTGAGCCGCACGCAAGGAGTCGCGACATGAGCCCGTCCGTAACGCCGCAGCACTGGACCAGCCCGCGCGGGATGAAGTACCTCGGGCCGCACACCGACAGCACGCCACTCACGGTCACCCTGGTGATGCGCCGGCGCCAGGGCGCGCAGCCGCAAGCTGCGCTCTTTCCGCAGCGCCCGCGCTGGCCGCGCGGTGAGTTCGGGCGACACGCGGGCGGCGAGCCCGCGGACCTTGCGAGGCTGCGCAGCTTCGCGCGCCAATACGGCCTGCAGGAGGTCGGCGCGGATCTCAATCGGCGCGTACTGCACCTGAGCGGCGCGCCGCACGCGCTCGAGCGCGCCTTCGCCGTGACGCTCGGGCAGTATCAGTTGAGCGACGGCCGTGGTTCTTTCATCGCTTCCGCGCATGCGCCGACGCTGCCTCCGGAGGCGATCGCGGTTCTCGGCCTCGACCGGCGGCCGGTCGCGCGGGCGCATTCGCGCCGGCCGAAGACGACGCCGAGCGTCACCTACACGCCGCTCCAGCTCGGTGCGCTGTACGCTTTTCCCGCAGCCACCGACGGCTCGGGCGAGACGATCGCCATCATCGAGCTCGGCGGCGGCTTTCAGAGCAGCGACCTGGCGCAGTATTTCGCAGGTCTCGGCATCGCCAAGCCGCCCACGGTGACGGCGGTGTCGGTGGCCGGTGGCTCGAACCAGCCGGGAGGCGATGCCGATGGCGAAGTCATGCTCGACATCGAGGTCACCGGGGCGCTCGCACCCGGGGCCAACATCGTCGTCTACTTCGCGCCGAACACCGATCAGGGCTTCTACGAGGCAATCTCACAAGCCGCGCACGACAGCGTGCACAACCCCTCGGTCATGTCGATCAGCTGGGGGGGTCCGGAGGACAGCTGGAATGCGCCCTCGCGCAATGCCATGGAGACGGCGCTCGAGGATGCCGCGGCCCTCGCTGTGACCGTGACGGTGGCCGCGGGGGATGGCGGCTCGAGCGATGGCGAGAGCGATGGCCAGCCGCACGTCGATTTCCCCGCTTCGAGTCCCTTCGCACTCGGATGCGGTGGGACGAAGCTCATCGCGAGCGCCAACGCCATCACGAGCGAAGTCGTGTGGAACGAAACGAGCACCGACGAGGGTGCGACCGGCGGCGGTGTCAGCGTCGTTTTTCCGCTGCCCGAATGGCAGCAGCAGAGCGCTGTCCCCAACGCACCGAATGGCAGCGCGGGACGCGGAGTGCCGGACGTCTCGGGCAACGCCGATCCACTCACTGGCTATCAGGTGCTGGTGGATGGCGAGGCCGAGGTGATCGGCGGCACGAGCGCAGTGGCGCCTCTGTGGGCGGCGCTGATCGCGCGCTGCAACCAGAAGCTCGGCGCGAGCGTCGGCGATGGGCATGCCGCGCTCTACCGCATCGGTGAAGCGGCGTTCCGCGACATCACTCAGGGCAACAACGGTGCTTATCAGGCGAGGGTAGGCTGGGACGCGTGCACCGGACTCGGCTCGCCGAACGGCAGCGCGTTGCTCGCAGCACTGACAGCGCTCAAGGGTTGAGGGCTACCCGGCCGCAGGCCGCTGACTGGCGCCGCGCGCGCCGGTACCGCGCGGGCCGCAACAGCCGGGCGAAGACCACGCCCGACAGTGCGAGCAGCGTGCCCTCGTCCACGGCCCCGCCGCCACCGCCGGAGCCCGACGCTGCCGCGACGCTCAGCGAGAGACTCGCCGTCTTGCTGAACGCGGGCGTCTCGGCGTCGCTTACCTGGAAGATGAGCGCCGCGGCGGAAACCGCGCTCGTGGGCGTGCCGCTGATCGTCCCGCTCGCGGCATTGAGCGACAAGCCTGCCGGCAACGTACCGCTCACCAGCGACCACGTATAGGGTGTGACGCCACCGGTGGCGCTCAGCGTGGCCGAATACGCCGTCCCGACCTGGCCGCCCGGCAGAGAAGTGCTGGTCACGCTGAGCGCGGCAACGGCCTGCAGGGTGACCGAGCTCTGCTGCGTGCCGGACGCGCTGACACAGGTCAGCGTGTAGGTGGAGCTGCCCACGGCAGTGGGCGTCACGTTCTGTGTCCCGTACACCGGCTCGACTCCATTCCAGCTTCCGGAACAGGAAGTGGCCTCGAGAGCGAGCCAGCTCAGAGTCGTCGTGTTGCCTACCGAGACGGTCTGACTCGGCAACCAGAGGACGGGACCCGTCAGCTTGGCTGCCCGAATGAAGCCGTAGCCCGATTCGAAGTTGGGGGTGGCGCCCGCCATGGGCGCGGCCGTGACGTGCAGCGCCCCGATGATTTGCGCAGGCGTCAGCGCGGGGATCGCGCCGCGCGCGAGGGCGGCGACCGCCGCGGCGTGCGGCGTCGCCGCGGAGGTCCCGAAGTAGTTCAGGTAGGTGGCGTCGTTCTGACAGCCGCTGACGGTCGAGGAGTCCGTAAATCCGCTGTCGGCGAGAAAGAAGCCGAAGAACGAGGTATTGATCCCGTCAGGGGCGGTGAAATCCGGCTTCTGCCGCACCTCGGGGCTCGCGAGCCGATTGCCCGAGGTGTCGAACAGGATCGGCTCGCCGCCCTCGGCAGAGAAGTTCTCGAGCACCGCGGGCGAGGCTCCACAGAGCGGGGTGTCCGCAAAGAAGGCGGCGGCGACCGCCGCGGCGCCGGCTGCGCCCGGGTGTCCCTGGAGAGTCGGGCTGTTGGTGGCGAATTTGTCGATGGTGCTCCCGGCGCCGTCGTCCTCGACGACGAGTTTGATACGCCCGGGCGCGGCGGTGCCGTTCACCAGACCGATCTGCAGGTCGATCTGTTGAGCGGCCGTGTTGCCGCTGGCGTTCGCCGGGTTGCCGAGAATCAGCACCTGCACGGCGTCACCGCCGTTCTCCTGACTCGTGGCGCTCGAGCCGTTCCCGGTGGCGTTCGGCCCGGTGCAGGTCATCGGTTGGCCATCGAGGTTCATGACCGTGTACCCCGAGGCTCCGGTCACGCACAGATCGATGCTGCTCGTCGTCCCGGGACTTCCGGGCGCACCGGTGAGGTAAGGCTGATCCCACTCCACCACCAGTGCGATGAATTCTCCGGGAAACAGGCCCGGGATCGAGACCGGGAGCGCGGTGGTCGTGGTGGCGCCCGAGGCGTCAAAGTTCAGCAGGTACTCACCGGCATTCGGTCCGGAGCTGGCGAGGGTAGTAAAGGCGTTTCCGGCGTTGGCGTTCTCGTAGGAGAGCTTGCCGTTGTTCCCCGCGGCGGAGAAATACACCACACCCTTGGCGGCCACCGCGTCGATGGCCTGCGCGAGAATCCCGTCCTGGAAGAACGGCTCATCGAAGTAGCCGGTGTCGTCGGCGATGACCGTGGCCCCGGCGGCGGCGAGCGCGCCGATGCCGTTGGCGAAATCCGCCTCGCTGTTGGAGCTCGTGTAGAAGGCGAGCGCGGCATCGGGAGCCACGACGTGCACGACCTGCAGCATCGCCCGGCCCTCGTCGGTGAAGGGCAGGAGCAGCGGCTGCCCGTACTCGAGGCAGGGAGCCTCCTCGAGCACCTTGACGCTGGAGGCGAGGTAGCCGTTGGATTCGTCGAAGGTCGCGTCGTCGGTCGCGAATCCGTTCGGCGCGTACCCCTCGGTACCCGAGGCCGGGACGCCACTCCCGGGCTGATCGTAGACGCCGTAGCAGTTGAAGCTGTCGGAGAGAATGCCGACCGTGACTCCGGCCCCGGTCAATGCGGGGTAGGCGGTGCGCAGCGCGGCACTTCCCTGGGCGAAATCGCCCTGCGTGGCAATGGGCGCCGCGCGGTTGTGCGACATCGCGGCGCGCAGCGAGGCAACCTCGGCGCGTGCCGCCGCGGTGGTGATGGCGCTCACGGGCAGCCAGCCGCCCACATCGTTGGCGTAGACCGACGGGTGTTGCAGTCCGAGCGCAACCAGGGCTGCCTGCAGCTGCTGCGGGTCACCGCGGGTCACGGCATCGATGGCGATCCGCGGGACGCCGTCGCTTCCCCGCATGAAATGGGCCGCGGGACTCAGCGAGTGCAGATCCTCGATCTCGTGACCGGGACGCACGCGGTTTGCATGGCGCGAGAGATCGGCGAGTGCGGCATCGAGCTTGGCGCCGCCGACACTGCGGAGCTGCGCGGCGCTGCGGCCGCCGAAGGCCATCAGCGGGCGCTCACCCGCCGCTCGCGCAGCGTAGCGTACCGCGGCGTGCGATGACGCCATGAGTGCAAGCAATATCACCGCCGCCGCGGTCAGGCGGCCGGCTGCCATCCGTCTCATGTCGACTCCTGACTCATTAGGCGCAGCCACCGTAGTGCGCGCCCGCGCGTCCGGCGCGAACGCCGCCAACGTGCCGGCCCGTCAGATCAGACCTGCAGCGTAGGCGCAGGGCTATTAGAAACCAGCCGGCGGCGCAGTGCGCGCGCGAGTCGTGACGGATTGCTCAATATGTAACGAATCGGCAGGCGCCGTATCGATTTGGCGACACCTTCAGTTCGCGCAGCGCGCGCGCACCTGCAGGCGCTGTTGACGGACGGCGTAGACCCCGATGCCCATCCAGATGATGTTGAGGACGGCCGAGGGCAAGGCGCCGTTCCAGCCGCTGTTCACGACAAAGCCCGCGGCGCCGAGGATGTTCATCAACTGGTAGGTGAGTGATTCGACCCTGAGCCTGCCCGCGGAGAGCAGTCCGTAGGAGAGAAGAATGAGCAGCGCACCGACCCAGCCGATCACTTCAATGAGAAGCTTCATACGCCCCCGGCCGCATTGGCGGGCGCAGCTCCCGGGGCCGGGCGGGCATGCAGGGCCATGAGAATCAGCACCCAGCCGCCGAACAGCATGTTGATTCCGACGAGCAGTCCGAGCGCCCACAGCGCGGTGCCGGGAAGGCCGACGAGCAGCAGGATGCCGAGAAAGATGTCGACGATGCCGCTCGCGAGCATCCATCCCCAGCGTCCGGAGAGCGCGCTGCGGTGCTCGAGCGCATACATGACCGACACCGCGCCTTCGACCAGCAGGAAGGCGATGAGCACCGCGGTCAGCGACAGCGTGCCCTGCAGCGGCCACACGAGCAGCAGCAGGCCCGCCACCGTGGCGACCAGCGCCGAGAGCAGCGACCAGCCGAAGCCCGGGGCCTGGCGTGCGCGGAACGTCGAGATGAGACCGACGATGCCACTCACCAGCAGGATCCAGCCGAAGAACACGGTCGCCGCAACCGAGGCAATCACCGGCGCCAGCAGCGCAAGGATGCCGAGGATGACGAGCGCGATCCCTTCGCACAGAAAAAGCACCCAATGGCGCCGAATCGCTCCGCTGACCCGGTCGCGAAACGCCGTGACGTCGTCCGACTGCGATGCGTTCATGATTGTTATTTCCCGTCTGATGACACCCCGCCCGGGTGCCGGCGCGATTATACGTCCATATATGTCCAACCTGACCGCAGCCGCGCCCACGGCCGCGGCAAAGATGCCGGTTCAGGCGGCCGGCAGGTCCACACGGTGCTGACTGACCGCGCTGCCGTCGGTGCGCCTGAGACTGCCGAAGACCACCGTGGAAGCGATCGTACCGACCCCGAGCACCAGGAAGGCCTGGTGGACGCCGCCGATCATCTCCCGGGCGTCGGTATGGAAGCGATCGGGGAGAAACAGCGCTGCGACGAGTGAGGCGGTCGCCACGCCGAAGCTCATGGAGAGCTGCTGCGCGGTGCTGGCGATGGTGCTCGCGCTGCCGGCGGCCTCGCCGCTGACATCGGCGTACACCAGGGTGTTCATGCTGGTGAACTGCAGCGATTGAAAAAAGCCGTAGGCGAATGTCTCCATGACGATGAGCCACACGGGGGTCGCGAGGCCGATGGTGGCGAACAGCATGATGAGCAGGCCCAGCATCACGGTGTTGGAGATGAGCACCGTGCGGTAGCCGAAGCGCGCGAGGATTCCCGGCATGGTCATCTTCAGGCTCATGGCGGCGAACGCCTGCGGGATCATCAGCAGTCCCGACTGGACCGCGGTGTAACCGAGTCCCACCTGATAGAGGAGCGGAAAGAGGAACGGGATGCCACCGATACCGATGCGGGTGAAGAAGCTTCCGGCCACGGCCGCACGGAACGTGCGGGTGCGGAACAGCCCGAGCTGCAGCAGCGGGTGCGGGGCGCGCGCGGCGTGCAGGCCATAGCCCGCGAGCAGCAGCGCCGACAGGGCCAGCAGTACCACGATGGCCGTCATATCGAGGCGGTGCTCGCCGAACACCTCGAGCACGTACGAGAGCAGTGCGATGCCGGAGCTGAAGAGCAGCAGCCCGGCGAGGTCGAGCGGCGGGGTTGCCTCCTCGCGGTAGTCGGGCAGATAGCGCTGCACCAGGTAGAGCCCCACGAGGCCGATCGGCACGTTGATGAAGAAGATCACGCTCCAGTGGAAGTAGTCGGTGATCAGCCCCCCTGAGATCGGTCCCAGCATGGGACCGATGAGGGCAGGGACCGCCACGAAGCTCATGGCGCGCACCAGCTGCGATTTCGGCAGCGCGCGCACCAGCGTGAGCCGCCCGACCGGAACCATCATCGCGCCGCCGCAGCCCTGCAGGACGCGGAACGCGACCAGCAGATGGATGTTGCGGGCGAGCCCGCAGAGGAGCGAGCCGAGCGCGAACAGGCCAATGGCACCGGCAAACACCCGCCGCGTGCCGAAGCGATTCGCCATCCAACCGCTCACCGGAATGAAGACGGCGAGACTCAGCGTGTAGCTTGCGAGCACCGCCTTCATGGAAAGCGGCGCGACCTCGAGCGCGCGCGCGATGCTCGGCACCGCAGTGTTGAGGATGGTGGTATCGAGCGATTGCATGAAGAACGCGACCGCGATCAGCCAGGGGAGCAGCCGGCGCGAACCGAGCGGCTGGGTCTCGTCTCCTGCGGCGATAGCCATGATTACGATGTTGACGGCAGCGGCGCGCGCGGTCGGCGGGGAGCAGCGAGCGGCGAGGCGGCTCTACGAGCGGTGCGCCGTTGCGCCAGCGCCTCGCTCGAGATGCGCCAGGATGCGGCGATAGGCGACGGCCGCGAGCGTCGCCGCGGCGGCGGCAGCGACCACGAGCAGCAGCAGCAGGACAAAGAGGTGGTTGACCACCTGATTGAGGCGGCCGGCGGCCTCCTGCGTGGCCGACTGCACGATGGGCAGCGCGGCGTTGGCGCTGCGGGCGAGCGCGTCGAGCTCGCGCGCGGTCGCAGTGGCCTGGCGCAGCATCTCGGTGTAATTGCGGATGTCGAACGGCGGTCCCTGCTCCTTGGGCGGCGGCGCGCCAGGTACCGGCGCGAACTGGCTGGTGATCTGGTGCGCCGAGTCGAGCGCGCCGTGCAGCGCAGTGGCGGTGGCCGTGCCGGCCTCGAGCGTGGCGCGCAGGTCGCGCGCCAGCGAGGCGATGTTGCCGCTTTGCACGTTCAGCGTCTGCTGCAGGTCCGCAATCAGGGCCGCGCGCTCCTTGTCGAGCACGTCGGGGAGCGTGCGCGCGACGCGATCCGAAGCCTCGCCGACGAGCGAGACGCGATCGATCGAGCCAAGCAGCTCGCGCGTCTCCGGCATCACCGCGAGCTGATACGTCAGCCGCTCCACCTGCATGTCGAGGAGCGTCGGCGTGCGCTGCACGTAGTAAATAGCCCGCTCGGCAAGCTCACGCGTCTGGGTTATTTCCTGGACCGCCGGATCGAGACCCGCCATCGGATCGATGCCGAGCATCGAGAAAAGATTGCCGGGCGTCCCCTCTTCTCCGGGGCCCGGGGCTCCCACAGCCTTGGCGAAGTCGCGGAAGTGGATGGTGGCCACGGCGCGCACATTGGGGTGCTCCGTCCGCCAGCGCGTGATGATCTCGTGCAGGCGTTTCGTCTGCTCATCCGTCAGCATCCCGCTGAGCAGCTGCCAGGACTCGGACTCGAGGTCCCGATAGGTCTGTTGCACCGGCAGCGCACGCGCGCCGTAGGTCTCGCCCACCCAGGCGTCATCGAGCACCATGCGGCTGAGCGTCGCGAGTACCACCATGTCGAGTGCATTGCTCACCGGATTCGGGCCGCTGGCGATGGTGTAAGCCGAGGTGGCCTGCTGCAGCTTCCAGTTCTGGACGCTCAGACGCTGCTCCGGCATGAGGCTGTTGCCGCCGAAGCGATTCAGCACCTCGGTCGTGCGACCCACGTACTCGTCGGCAAAGCGCATGACCTTCAGCTGCAGGTCGCGACGCTGTTGCGCGCGGGCGGCCGCTTCGCGTGCCTTAGGGTTCACCTTGTTGATCGTGGAACACCCCGAGAGCAGGCACGCCACGCTGAGAATCACGCCACAGGCAAGCAAGCGTCGGGTCATGGCGAGCTGAGTTGCAGCGATGTACCGCTTCCGTGTTGGGCGACGCCGAGCACGGCCCGACTGGAGTGTCGCCGTTACCGGTAGCTTAGCGGAATTCCCCCGTCCGGGCCCGACGGCTGGCGGTGACGGCCCGGCACACCTGCGTGACGCCGTGGAGCTGCCAGCCGCCAGCGTCCGGGTGCGAGCGCGGTGGTGGCAAGCGCCGCCGCGAGAACGCGCGCGGCATCAGGCCGCGGCTCCCGCCCCTGTCCGCTCGCGGCGCACGAAATACCAGTATGCGAGCACGGTGAGCAGGTTCACCAACACCGCGATGGTATTCCACACGACGACCGGGCGTGACGCGATCAACAGGCCGTACTCGACCCACACAATCTGAAAGAGGCCGGTGATCGCCGCCATCCGCGGCTTCATGCCGGCGCCCGAGCGGCGCTTGAGCATCGCGACCAGATCCGGCAGGCCTGCGAACGTGGTACCAAAGCCTGCGACGAGACCAAATAGCTCCGAGCGCTGCAATCTCGGGACGAGCAGACTCTGTGTATCGCGCGGAATGAACGCCTCGCAGCCACAAAGCGCCAAGGCGCCGAGGAGCATGAGAGTCATCGTGGCCCAGGTGGATCGCCCCATACGTGCCTCCCCGCCTTTACGGCTGCCGAAACGCCCCGCTCGCGCGGGTGCGCCTGCGATCTGCGTGCGACCTATGTGCATCGCAGGCGCAGCCTTGTCAACGCACGGGCGCGGCACCTGAACCAGCGGGCGGCTGCGGGACACCTACGCACATACGTGCACTTTAGCCGTGCGGAACGGAGTTCGACGCGATGGGCTCGTGGTGCAGGCTCGGACGGGGTGGGCAGGGCGGGCGCGCCACGCGCTGGTCAGGAGCGCTCGCGGCGGCGGTTGCCCTGTCGGCGGCTACTCCGGCAGGAGCGGTGCCCGCCTTCGCCCGCGAGACGGGACTGCCGTGCGCGATGTGCCATACGCTCGCCTTCGGGCCGGCGCTGACCGCTTACGGTCGCAACTTCAAGCTTCACGCCTACGCGCTCGGCAAGCAGAAGACCATCCCACTGTCGGCCGACCTGGTGGCTTCCTTCACGCACACGCAGGCCGATCAGCCGGCGACGCCGCACTACTCGACCAATGACAACTTCGCCCTCGATAACGTCGACGCCTACCTCGCCGGCGGCATCGCCGATCACTTCGGCGGGTTCGCGCAGGTGACCTACGACGGCATCGCGCGCCACACCTCGTGGGGGGTTCTCGACGCCCGCTACGCGCAGGACTTCACCCTGGGCGGCAAGGACACGCTCCTCGGCGTGTCTATCAACAACTATCCGACGGTGCAGGATGTGTGGAATTCGACCTATGCGTGGCAGTTCCCGTTCCCCTATCCACGCCTCGCCAACGCGCCGGCGGCGGCACCACAGATCAACGGCTTCTTCGCACTGCAGGCTCTCGGCATCACCGCCAATGCGCTCATCGACGACACGGTCTATCTCGAAGCCGGCGGCTACCGCAAGCTCTCCGACAGGCTGCAGGACGATCTCGGGGTACCGACTCCGGACTCCGAGCATGGGATCGACGGCACCGCTCCCTACTGGCGCGTGGCGCTGCAACGGACCGCCGGACCGCACTACGTTTCCCTGGGCCTGCTCGGCTTCGCGCCGCACGCGAAAACCCCGGGCGAGCCGGGGACCGATAACTACACCGATACCGGCGTGGATGCGACCTACCAATTCGCGAACGGCGGCCCGCATACCTTCAACGCCTACGCGAGCTACATCCACGAGGATCAGCGGCTGTTCGGCACCACGGCGCTCGCCGGGTCGGACACCATCGACAATCACCTCAACGAGCTGAACATCAGCGGCCAGTACGCTTATCAGCAGACCTATGCGATCACACTCGCGTACTTCGACATTTGGGGTAACAGCAACGCTGCGCTGTATGCGCCGGGGGCGTGGTTCGGCAGCGCCAACGGCAGCCCCGACAGTCGCGGCTACATCGTGCAGGCAGAATGCATACCGTTCGGCAAGTTCACCTCCCTCGCCCGTCCGTGGCTCAACGTGCGCTTCGGGCTGCAGTACACGGGCTACACGCGCTTCAACGGCGGAACGACGGACTACGACGGCGCCGGACACTCGGCGCACGACAACAACACTCTGTTCCTCTTCGTCTGGCTCGCGATCTGAAGGGCCGCGGCCGCATCGCCCGCACTAAACGCGCGGCGGCGCCGACGCGAGCGTTGCGGCCGACACCCGAGGCGCGTGCTTGGCGGGTGAGTCGTACGCGCCGCGCCGGGGCGCAGGCGCGACCCAGGACTCGACAGTAAAGGACTCGACGGTCGACGATTCCGGCATCGCTCGCGTGTCGGCGGCCACGCGCACTCGACACCGAAAGTCACAAAGATGCGCTAGCCTTCCATCTGCGCCGGTCGCGCAGCCCTCGCAGTCCGCAGCCGCAGCCGCAGCCCGGCGGCGCAGCGCCTCGCGGAAGGAGCGTATTCAGGAGCGTCAGGAAATGGCCACCCGTGAAGCGTCACACGCCTCCGCGCAGAACCCGCTCTCGAGCGAGGAGCTTCGCCTCATCGATGCCTGGTGGCATGCCTGTAATTATCTGTCCGCCGGGATGATCTATTTGCGGGCGAACCCGCTTCTCAGAGAGCCGCTGAAACCCGAACACGTGAAGATCCGCCTGCTCGGGCACTGGGGCGCAAGTCCGGCACTGTCGTTCGTGTGGGCGCATCTCAACCGCCTCATCCGGCGCGACGGGCTCGACATGATCTTTATCGCCGGCCCGGGGCACGGCGCACCGGGGGTGCTCGGTCCCACCTATCTCGAAGGAACCTACTCCGAGGTCTACCCCGACAAGAGTGAGGATCTCGAGGGGCTGCAGAAATTCCTCAAGCAATTCTCCTTTCCGGGCCACATCGGCTCGCACGTGACGCCGGAGACACCCGGGTCGATCCACGAGGGCGGCGAGCTCGGCTACAGCCTCTCGCATGCCTACGGCGCCGCATTCGACAATCCCGGTCTGATCGTTGCCTGCGTGATTGGCGATGGTGAGGCGGAGACCGGTCCGCTCGCCACCGCCTGGCATTCGAACAAGTTCTTGAATCCGGTGCGCGATGGCGCGGTGCTTCCCGTCCTCAGTCTCAACGGGTACAAGATCGCAAACCCGACCCTGCTCGCACGCATTCCTCACGAAGAGCTCGAAGCGCTCCTCGTCGGCTACGGCTACAAGCCTTACTTCGTCGAAGGCTCGGAACCCGCGCGGATGCATCAGAAGATGGCCGCCACGCTCGATGCGATCGTCGCCGAGATCCACGCCATCCAGAAGAAGGCGCGCGAGAGCGGCAAGGCCGAGCGACCGCGCTGGCCGATGATCGTGCTGCGCGCGCCCAAGGGCTGGACGGGACCGAAGGAGGTCGACGGCCACAAGGTCGAGGGTACCTGGCGCTCACACCAGGTGCCGATCGCCGAGGTGCGCAGTAACCCCGCGCATCTGCAGCTGCTCGAGAAGTGGATGCGCAGCTACCAACCCGAGGAGCTCTTCGATGCGAGCGGAGCGCTGCGTCCGGAGCTGAAGGCGCTCGCGCCTTCGGGTACTCGCCGCATGAGCGCCAACCCGCATGCCAATGGGGGTCTGCTGCGCCGCGACCTGAAGCTGCCGGATTTTCGCGATTACGCCGTCAAGGTGCCGCAGGCGGCTACCGTGCTGCACGAGAACACCCGGCCGCTCGGCGAATTCCTGCGCGACGTGATGCGCAACAACATGGGCAGCTTTCGGGTGTTCGGGCCCGACGAGACGGCCTCGAACCGCCTGCAGGCGATCTACGAAGTCAGCAAGAAGACCTGGATGGCGGAGTTCCTGCCGGAGGACGCCGATGGAGGGGAGCTGGCGCGCGATGGCCGCGTGATGGAGATGCTCTCCGAGCACACGCTGATCGGCTGGCTCGAAGCTTATCTGCTCACCGGCCGGCACGGACTCTTCCACAGCTACGAAGCGTTCGCTCACGTCGTCGACTCGATGTTCAACCAGTACGCCAAGTGGCTCGATACGTGCAAAAACCACGTGCGCTGGCGCGCCCCGGTGGCGGCGGAGAACATCCTGCTCTCATCGACCGTGTGGCGGCAGGACCACAACGGCTTCTCGCATCAGGACCCGGGGTTCATCGATATCGTCACCAACAAGAGTCCCTCGATCACGCGGGTGTATCTGCCGCCGGATGCCAACTCACTGCTGGTGGTGGCGGATCAGTGTCTGCGCTCGACCGATTGCATCAACGTCATCGTCGCGGACAAGCAGAAGCACCTGCAGTTCGCGACGATCGACGAGGCGGTGGCGCACTGCGCCAAAGGCATCGGCATCTGGACCCGCGCGAGCAACGATGCGGGCGCCGAGCCCGATGTGGTGCTCGCCTGCTGCGGGGACGTGGTGACCCAGGAGGCACTCGCGGCAACCGCTATACTGCGCGAGCGCCTGCCGGACCTGAAGGTGCGCTTCGTGAACGTGGTGGATCTTTTCAAGATGCAGCCCGCAAGCGAGCACCCGCACGGCTCGACCGAGCGTGAGTTCGACAGCCTGTTCACGGTGGACCGGCCGGTGATCTTCAACTTCCACGGCTACCCGTGGCTCATTCACAAGCTGGCGTATCGCTTCAGGAACCACGACAACATGCACGTGCGCGGCTACAAGGAGAAGGGCAACATCAATACGCCTCTCGAGCTCGCGATCCTCAACCAGATCGACCGCTTCGACCTGGTGATCGACGTCATCGACCGGGTACCGACGCTCGGGGCGCGCGCCGCGCACCTCAAGGAGGAAATGAAGAATGCCATCATCGAGAATCTCGCCTACGCGCACAGCGAGGGCACCGATCGTCCCGAGATAACCAACTGGGTATGGCAAGGATGAGCCCGATGAGTCCTGTACCTTCTGCACCGGGCGGCCCCCGCCCTGCCACGAGGATCTCACCTCTCGCGGGTAAGCCCGCCCCGGCGGACCTGCTCATCGATCCGGAAGAGGTGCGGCGGCAGTACTACGCACGCCAGCCTGACAGCAGCGACCCCGCACAAAGAGTCAGCTTCGGCACGAGCGGCCATCGCGGCTCGTCGCTGCGCGGCTCGTTCAACGAGGCGCACGTGCTCGCGATCAGCCAGGCGATCTGTGAGTTCCGCAAGAAGCAGGGTATCGACGGCCCGCTGTATATCGGCAAGGACACGCACGCGGTGTCCGAGCCCGCGCTGCGCTCGGCCCTCGAGGTCCTGGCAGCGCGCGGCGTCGAGACCATGATCGATGCCGCCGGTGGCTACACGCCGACGCCCGTCGTGTCGCACGCGATCCTCACCTTCAATCGCGGCCGGCAGTCAGGGCTCGCCGACGGGATCGTCATTACCCCCTCGCACAATCCCCCGGAGGACGGCGGCTTCAAGTACAACCCGCCGCACGGTGGACCGGCTGACGTCGACGTCACCCGCTGGATCGAGACGCGTGCCAACGAGCTGCTCGCGAGCGCCGTGCGGAGCGTCAAGCGAATTGCCTACGAGGCCGCCCGCACCGCAGCCACGACGCACGCTCACGATTATGTCGACGCCTACGTCGGCGACCTGGGCGCGGCCGTGGACCTCGAGTCGATCCGTGGCGCGCGTCTGAAGATCGGCGTTGATCCTCTCGGTGGGGCCTCGGTCGCCTACTGGGTACCGATCGCCGAGCGCTACGGCGTAGGGCTCGAGGTCGTCAACGACACGGTCGATCCGACTTTCCGCTTCATGCCCGTCGACTGGGACGGCAAGATTCGCATGGACTGCTCCTCGGTCTACGCGATGGCGAGACTCATCGCGCTCAGGGAACGGTTCGATGTTGCCTTCGGCAACGACACCGATGCCGACCGGCATGGGATCGTGACGCGCGCGGCGGGCCTGATGCCGCCGAACCATTACCTGGCGGCGGCGATCGCCTATCTGTTCGCGCACCGCCCGGGCTGGCGCAGTGACGCGGCGGTCGGCAAGACGGTCGTGAGCAGCAGCATCATCGATCGCGTCGTGCAGCAGATCGGGCGGCGGCTCTACGAGGTTCCGGTGGGCTTCAAGTGGTTCGTCTCGGGGCTGCGCGACGGCTCGCTCGGCTTTGGCGGCGAGGAGAGCGCCGGCGCCTCATTCCTGCGGCGCGACGGCACGGTCTGGACCACCGACAAGGACGGCATCGTCATGGACCTGCTCGCGGTCGAGATCATGGCAGGCACCGGTCGCGATCCGTCG
>Ga0187783_10000941_pt1 | contig 21382 bp, 13 predicted proteins | sample 1015_SJ02_MP02_2_FD_132471 | JGI IMG/M metagenome (GOLD analysis project Ga0187783, IMG submission 132471) | Tropical peat soil microbial communities from peatlands in Department of Meta, Colombia - 1015_SJ02_MP02_20_MG | ecosystem: Environmental > Terrestrial > Soil > Wetlands > Peat | place...
CACCCTTGGCACTCCGATGCCGATCTTTGATAGAAGGCTCGGCCTGCGAGGTTCCGGCTACTGACTCTCCTTCACGACCCGTCCGTTGAGGGGCTGAATGGGGCGGACATCGCGCGGATAGAGCTTGGCGAAGGCATTCACCTGGTCAGCTGAGATGTCCACAGGAGTCCTCAGGACAAACCAGGTAACGCCCTCAGTGCACGGGGGTGCCGTCAGCGATCCCGCGTACATGTAATATCCGGCGTCGCGCGGCAACAGGCCCGCGGGATTGATTGCCACTCCGGGTATCTCCTCCTCATTACCCTTGGTAGTCGGCATATGTTCCCAGATTTGCTGCATGGTGGTGTTGGGGCTGCCCCGCTGCAGAAAAACTGCGACACCGGCGACCTTCCCGTCGCTGGCTTCGTGCATCAGGTGGAGCACCATGTCGTATGGCCTACCGCGAACGAATTCCTCGCTCGGATGGTGAAAGTGAAATTGCGTCAGTTGGTAACGCCGGTCTCCCACCATCAGGAAGTTGCCGCTTCCCGGTGCGTCGTGGTAATTCACTCGGATTGTGTAACTGTTGTTGATCAAATACCTAAGGGGCCCGCTTTTGTATTCGAAGCGCAGGGCGGGCAAATCTGCCTTTTCAGCGGTCTGAATGTCGATCGGGGATTGTTCCTTGCCGACTTTGCAAGGAGCGTAGTCCTGGTCCAGGTCACCCCAATGTGCGGCTCCGGTTTCCCCTTCGTAGGTCCACGGTGTCTTCCATTGTGCTCGTAGGCCGCCAGCCACCAAATCGGCCGCAGCCACCAAGCAAACCCATGGCAGGCGAGCTTTTCTCACGTTGCACCTCGCTTGGCTTAATCTACCGTCGGCCCGACATCGACGCTTCGTCTACAATCAAAGTATGAATGTCCGAGCTCACGTACCATCACAAACCATGCAGATTGAACCCCATGCTGACGCTGCTGTCTCCCGAATTGCGGCCGCCATCGGCGAGCCCGCGCGAGCTCGTATACTGCTTTGCCTCATGGACGGCCGTGCACGCACTAGCACTGAGCTGGCAGTCGTGGCTGACGTAAGTCCTTCAACAGCGAGTGTGCACCTGGCTCGGTTAAAGATCGACCGTTTGGTCAAAGTGCAGAGTAGCGGAAAAAATCGCTTTTACAGCCTGGAAGGGCACCATGTGGCAAGTGCGCTGGAAGCACTGAGCGTGCTCGCCGCCAGTTCCCGCGACCCGTTCGTGCTGCCCCCGGCAAACCGTCTACGCGCCGCCCGCACCTGTTACGATCACATCGCGGGTTTACTTGGCGTTTCGCTCCACGACCGGCTCGCGGCGGTGGGTTGGCTGTCAACCCGCACGCCCGCAGCAGGCAATTCGGGCACTACGTACGACCTTACACCCGATGGAACGAGGGCGTTTGAGGCTCTTGGTACCGACATCGAAGGTGCCCGCGCATTACGCCGCCAGTTCGCGTGCGCGTGCCTAGATTGGAGTGAGCGGCGGCCCCACCTCGGCGGCGCGCTAGGAGCAGCCCTCCTGAGTATCGCGCTCAAGAGAAAATGGGTGGTTCGGGATCTTGACAGCAGAGCCTTGGGCATCACCAGTCTGGGACGACGCGAAATGCTGGCTCGTTTTGGTCTTCAGGTCTGAGCTCTGCAGGACAGCTTCCCGGCCACTTGCAAGAGCTTGGCGACCCCTAGCCCATGTTTCGACTGCTTTACCGAGCAGATCAACCGATGCGGTGGCAAAGAGGAGGCGGTTCGGTTGTGCCGAGAGCTACCAGCGACGCTGACTTTCCCTCTGTCGGTGGTATACACTCTGTCGGTGGTTCAGGAGAATCCCTATGCCACGTCGGTTCTTCTGGAATGGCTTTGTCGGGACGGCCTTGGCAAGTCTTTGCGTTGCTTTAATACCCCCCATCTACGGCCAGAACCCAGCGGGGCCGCAACCTGTTCCGCTGCCGCCAGCCGTTCCCGCGCCGGTCGACGCACCCTATGCCGGTACCATTTCGCTCAGCGTCGATCTTACCGACGTCAATCGTCGTGTCCTGCGTGTCGAGGAGACGATTCCTGTAAGGTCTGGCGAGATCACGCTGCTCTATCCGCAGTGGCTCCCCGGGACGCATTCGCCCTCGAATCCAGTAGGAAACCTGGCCGGGCTTGTGGTCAAGGCGAATGGCAAAGATGTTCCTTGGGTGCGCGACCGCGTCAACCTGTGGGCATTTCACCTCGACGTGCCTAAGAGCGCAAGCACGCTCGAACTTACTTTTCAATACCTGGCTCCGGTGAAACCACAGCAGGGGCGCATTTCGAGCAAATTCGCAGACCTCACGTGGAACAGCGTACTGCTCTATCCAGCAGGATATTTCGCGCGGCGGATTCAATTTGCTCCCGAGTTGCGCTTGCCCGAGGGCTGGAAATTCGCCACTTCCCTGGATAGGAAATCCCAAGACGGGAATTTGGTTCAGTTTAAGGACACCCCGCTGAATACGTTGATCGATTCGCCGCTCTATGCGGGCATCAACTATAAGCGCGTGGACCTATCGAGTGGTCCCGACAATCCGGTTTATCTCGATGTTTTCGCGGATCAGCCCGAGCAACTGGAGATGACGCCCGAAGAACTGCAGTATCACAAGAACCTTGTGATTCAGGCGCAGAAACTCTTCAACTCCCGTCACTACGATCATTATGACTTCCTGCTTTCGCTGAGCAACACCGTCGGGGGCAAGGGGCTGGAGCACCATCAGTCGAGTGAGGACGGTACGCGCGCCAACTACTTCACCGACTGGGCCGCGGGCGTTTCCGGGCGCGCTCTCTTGCCCCACGAATACACCCATTCCTGGAACGGTAAGTTTCGCCGCCCCGCTGACCTTTGGACGGCAAACTTCAACGTGCCCATGCAAAATGATCTGTTGTGGGTCTATGAAGGCTTAACGAACTACTACGGAGATGTCCTGACAGCGCGTTCCGGAATGCGTACCCCGGAAGAAGGGCGCGATGTGATCGCTCAGATCGCTGCGAGTTTCGAGATTAGCCCGGGCCGCAGCTGGCGATCTTTGGACGACACTACCAATCAGCCCATCCTCTCGTCTCATGGCGCTATATCGCAGAATTGGCCCAGCTGGCAGCGTTCCTACGACTACTACCCAGAATCGGACCTCATCTGGCTTGATGTCGATACCAAAATCCGTGAACTGAGCCATTCCCAGAAGTCCCTTGATGATTTCGCCAAACTCTTTCTCGGAATCGACAACGGAAGCTATGTTACCGTCACCTATACCTTCGAAGATCTGGTGAAGGCCTTGAATACGGTGCAGCCCTTTGCTTGGACAGAATTCTTGCGTACCCGCGTTTACCAGGTCAATCCGGACGTTCCCGAGAACGGCATCACGCGGGGCGGCTATCGACTGGTTTACAACGACACCGAACCGGAGTGGACGAAGCACCTGGACAAGTCCCACGGCACGAGCTTTGCTACCTCTCTTGGGTTTTCCATCAAGGGCGAAGACACTGACGACGGCGACGGCGGTGGCGACGGCGGCGGTATTGCAGAGGTGTGGTGGAATAGTCCGGCGTTCAAGGCGGGCATGACTCCCGAGATGCAACTGCAAGCGGTGAATGACCAGGCTTTCAGCATTTCTAACCTACGCCAAGCCATCCTGGCCGCCGAGAAGAGTAGCGCCCCGATCAAGCTTCTTCTCAAGCGCGACAAAGAGTTTATTGCCTTGACTGTGGATTATCACGCCGGGCTGCGCTACCCCCACCTGGATCGGGTTGAGTCGACGCCCGACCTCCTCGATTCGATACTCGCGGCAGTTGAATAGACGGGAGCCCGGAACAGGCAGGGAGCACAGTCATCTCCCCGAATCAGTTTCAAATCTTAGGTAAATGCGCAACCACTCACGCCGGAATCCTGGCCTGCAGATTATAGGAACCGCCACCCTCCATGACCCCATGAGTGGCCGCTGCCCACTGGCTCTCGCCGACAAACAACTCAGCGGGAAATCTTAGCTCTTGCGGAGAGAACCTCGTCTTGGCATTGCTTCGCCGTGGAGAGGAGCTGGCTGTATTCAGAGGTGTTTCGTATCGACGCCAGCAAGGAATCTTTCTGCAAAGCTTCGTAGGCGCAATAGTGTCCCTCGATGGCGGACTTGAGCAGCCGTAGCGCGATATCTTTTTCGCCGCAGAAAGCCATATCGCTGGCGCTGAGATATCTGTTTTCAGGGTCAGGATTGCTCGCAAGTGAAGGCTCCATTTCGCGGGACATGCGATCTAACTCCGCCGATGGCGATGGCTGGGTCGTAGGACGGTCCAAACAAGCTTCGTAGAAGCGAGCATAGCCATCGTCGGATGGTAGCTTCTGGACGGCTTCACGGGCTTGGGCCAGTTTGCCCTGGCGGATAAGAAGTCGGATCACGTTGTGATCGAACCAGGAAGACCCAGCATCCAGGCGAATGAAATCTAGGGCCAGGTCAGGTTGGCCCAGTTCGGCAAAAACGAAGGAGCAGGAACGCAGGCCAAAATTTCCGGGATCGAGCGCCATGGCCATCTCACACTCCCGCGCCGCGTCGTCCAGCAAACCTGCATAGCGCAAGACATACCCCATTGCGAAGTGAGCAAACGAGCTCCCGGGCTGGCGTTTCACGAGATCATCCGCAGCTTTGTACGCCCGTGCGAAGTCACCCCGTTCGACACTATTGGCGGCGATTTGCACCGAAGCTTCGATGAGGTTCGGATCGAGCGCTCGGGCCCGCTCCAAGGCGGCATTCGACTTCTGAAAGCTTCGCTCGCCCCCGTCGGAATATTGAGAATCCCAATAATAATGAAGACCGAGGGCGGCCCACGCGGGGGCATAGGTGCTATCCAAGGCGACCGCTCGCTCTAGCATGGCGATGGCGTCTTTGTTGGGAGCCGGGTCACGAGACACCGCCAGACTCCGAAGGTACAAGTCGTAGGCCTCTTCATTTTTGGGTCGAGTGGCTCCGGCGGAAGCCGAGTCCCCACCGAGTGCCGGCACCAGCCCCTGCCTCACTTTCGCGGTGATTTGCTCCCGCAGCGCAATCATGTCGGGTGCCGCAACGTTCAATGTGTCTCGCCAAAGTGTCCGGTTATTCTCGACATCAACCGCTTCCAGAGTGACCTCGAGCTGGTTGCCTTCTTTCATGTAGTGCCCAGCCACGATATCTGCGACATGCATCTCGTGTCCGGCCTGCTCGAGATCAAGGCCGGGAGCGGTGTATTTACTGGTCGTGGCGAATGGGCGAATCGACAACGTTCGTATGTAACTAAGATCGGTCGCAATTTCATCGGGCAGTGCCAAGCGTAGAAAGTCAAGATCCTTGTCCGATCCAAGGTTCTGAAAAGGAAGCACAGCCACTGTGGTCGGGTTGGCGGAACTGACGGTGGGGCTGCCGTGGTTCTTCGCTTTCCAGTAAGCAATACCCAGCGCAGCGAGCAATCCGACCATTCCCATGATCATGCCGTAGGGAAGCCTGCGTCCCGAAGCGGCCACAATCCTTCCCATGCTCGGGCGACCCGAACGCGCAGGCCCAGACACGACTTCGGATGGTTCGCCTGCGCTCGCGGCAGGCGCGGCCAACCTGGTCGTTTCCGTATCCCGCTTCAGGCGTTCGAAATCGCTGCGCATTTCCGAGGCGTGCTGATAGCGCAGGTTGCGATCTTTCTCGAGGGCTTTGCTGATGATGTCTTCCAATTTCGGCGGCACATCAGGATTCAGCCGCACCGCGGGTACGGGAGAGCGATTCATGATGGCTTCGCAGATCACGGCCGAGTTTTCTCCGCGGAAGGGCAGGTCCCCGGTCGCCATCTCGTAGAGCACCGCGCCGAAGGAAAACAGGTCCGTACGTGCGTCCAGCTCTCGCCCCCTCACTTGCTCGGGCGACATATAAGCGACCGTGCCAACCATCGTGCCCGGGCTGGTAAGGTGGGCCTCGTCCAGCGTCCGTGTGATCCCCTGGCTGGCCACGAAGGATTGGCTCGATGAACCGCGCGCCAAATCGACCTTTGCCAGCCCGAAGTCGAGAATCTTGGCGTGACCGCGTTTGGTCACGAAAATGTTTGCCGGCTTGATATCCCGGTGGACAATCCCTTCCCCATGGGCGCTATCGAGCGCGTCCGCAATCTCGATGGCCAGGCCGAGCAGAGTCTCGTTGTCCAGGGGACGCCCCGTGACCATGTGCTTCAGCGTCACGCCATCCAAGAATTCCATAGCGATGAAGCGCATGCCCTGATGTTCGCCAATCTCGTAAATCGTGCAGATATTCGGATGGTTAAGGGCGGAGGCCGCCCGGGCTTCGCGCCGGAAGCGCTCCAGTGCCTGCAGGTCTCGTGCCACGTCGTCGGGCAGGAATTTCAGGGCGACAAAGCGGCCGAGCACTGTGTCTTCGGCCTTGTAGACCACACCCATTCCACCGCCGCCGAGCTTCGCAACGACGCGGTAATGCGAGATAGTCTGCCCAATCATGGAGTTGACGGCCGGCGATCAAGGAGAGCTAACGCTACAGCCATCCGATGACCACGTATGCCGCGGATCGGATTGGAATGACCTCGAAACCAAGCAGTGCGTTTCGCAGCTAGCTCCGGGCCATTAAGCCTTTCCAGCGCTCCCAGGCCTCGCTGCGCGCCTTCCTGTCGGCGTCTTTGGCGTCAGGTGCTTCGCCGGAGCGCATGAAGCCGTGCCCCGCGCCATCGTACGTCACCGGCTCGAAGGTCTTCCCCGCGGCCTTCATGTTGGCGATCGCGTCGGGAATCATCGCGCCGATTCGCGCGTCATTTCCGGCAAAAAACCCATACACCGGCGCCTTGATGCGCACCATGGCCTCCTTATCCGGCGGCGGCCCGTAGAAAACGAATGCGGCCGCCAGATCGCCACGATTCGTCGCAAAGCGGAAGGTTTGCCCGCCGCCCCAACAGAATCCGCCCACCAACAACTTCCCGTTCGAAGCCGGCAGCTTCTTTCCGTAGTCCGCGGCAGCATTCAAATCCGCCGTTACCTGGTCGGGATCTAACTTGCTGACGGCCTCATTAGCTTTCCCTGGTTCAAACGACGAGCTTCGCCCACCGTTCGGCCCCATTCCAGAAAGCAAATCCGGGGCTACCGCGATGTATCCTGCCTCGGCCACCTGGTCCGCCAGATCCTGGACCCAGTCCGTCATGCCAAAAATCTCATGAATTATCAGCACCACCGGGCGCTTGTCCTTCGATTCCGGATACACGACAAACGTGTCGACCGACCGGCTGTCGTGCTTCACCGTCACCCATTCGCTGTGCCGTGGCGACTTCGCCAACTTTTCCTTCGCCCAATCCTGTGCCGACGCCACTTGCGCCGTCGCCAGAATCATCAGGCTCAAGATGATTCGTTTCATGGATCCTCCCTCGGCGATTCCTCCGCAAAACATCCCCGGATTCGCTCCCCTCCAGCTCCCGCATCATACATGCGGCATCTATGATTCCTCAATCGCGAATGTCTGGTTAAAAGCGAAACTTTCCCGATAACCTGAGCCCGAACGACCCGTTGGTCTTCGCATGGGCGCTGGCCGTCGTGACCTTGATGACGGCGTCTCGCTCCATTTTCTGCCATGATTTTCTATTTATGTCCCTTCCCTTGCATGAGATCCCAGCGATTACCGTAAATGTCTTTAAAGACGGCAACTGTGCCGTATGGCTCTTCACGCGGGGCTTCCTGAAAATTCACCCCGCGCTCCTTCAGGGCATGGTAGTCGCGCCAAAAGTCATCCGTGTGCAGGAAAAGAAAGACTCGGCCTCCGGTTTGGTTTCCCACCCTGCTAGCCTGTTCGGGAGTAACAGCCCGAGCCAGGAGCAAGTGCGTGCCTTGCGGTCCGGGAGGGGCGACCAGGATCCACCGTTTTTCGGGACCAAGAGAAATGTCTTCGATCAGTTCGAAGCCTAGGACGCTTGTGAAATAGGCCAAGGCTTCGTCATAGTCTGGAACGACGACGGCCACATAGCCGATTCTCTGTGCCATGGATGCTAACCAACCGTCAGGTGGAGGACGCGCTCGCCCAAATGCCGATTCCCTTCGATGAATTGAAGAGTCAAGTCAAAAAGGCGACCACCTTATTTCTCGGGTGGTACGGCCTCCATGAGAAGGGCCAGCGCGTTGGCGAAGCTCTGGGTACTCGCTTCACCGCCCTTGAAGTGACCCAGGCGCACGACCACGAGCTGGTGAGACGGGATGATGAGTGTGGTCTGGCCGCCCGCGCCTGACATGTAGAAGGCCTCTTTGGGCACAGGATAGGCGCCGTCGCCATTGATCCAGAAGAAACCGCCATAAATGGGACGCTTGTCCGCCTGCCAAGCCGGCGCCACCGTGCTGACGAATTTCGCGTACCCTTGCGGCAGAATTCGTGCTCCGTTCCAGACCCCGTCTTGAAGATAAAGATTGCCGAGCCGGGCCCAGTCTCTCGCAGAGGCTAGTTCGTATCCCTGCGTCAGAAAGTTTCCAAAGGGATCGGTTTCGAGCACCATGGTACGGATCCCGATCTTGTCGAAGAGTTCGCGCTGCGGGAACGACAGATATTCCTCGCCGCGTTTCTCGACGGCCAGTCGTATCAGGTAGTTGGCCAATACCGGATCGGTGTTGTGATAACGGCCCACGGTGTGGGGGGGCCACTGTAACGGACGCGTCGCCGCATAGTGGAAGGAGTCGACGCCGCCGGTGTAGAGGTAAAGGTGGTCGGGATAGGTTCCCGAGGGGTCATAGTCCGGATCTTGAGGGGCTTTGATGCGCAAGCCACTCGACATGTGCAGCAGGTCGGCAATCCGGATTTGCGCGCGCGGATCACCTGCACCCTGCCACTCCGGAATGGGTGCCGGCTGCCACAAGTCATAGACGCCCTGATGGATGAGGATGCCGAGCAACGTCGCAGTCAAGCTTTTCCCCATCGACCAGCTTTCTAGCGGGGTGTGGGAAGTGATGCCTTCGCCATACCGCTCGGCGAGAAGGCGTCCCTTCCAGGTCACCACAAATGCGGCGGTCATGGCGGCGGCCGGCTCGAAAGCCGCGTCCACGGCTTGTTTCAGTTTCTCTGCATCGATGTCTCGAGGCAGTGGCTCCTGGGGCAGAACATCCCCCATGGGCCAGGGCTGCCTAGCGGCGTCAGGCAGAAGGCGCTTGAGTTTGACCGGCGTGAAATTCACAGAGGTCTTGCCTATGGGCAGGGTCACGCACCCCTGGTCCCCCAGGTATTTGGCGGTAACCGTCACCCCATTTGGCATGGTGATGTGAACCGCCTGGTTCACCCGATCGAGGACGGGTTTCCCGACCTTTGCACGCTCGGCGTAGGGTGCCGTGAAGTATCCGGCGTTCTCGGCGGCAAAGTCTGGATCCAGGCCCGTAATGAACACGGCCGAGCACATGATTTTGGCGAAACCCGAAGTGTGATGTTCGAGTGGATCACCGGGAGGCGGCACATAGGGAGTATCGAGCTCTAGCGATTTCGCTCTCGCGATGAGAGCGTCGTCGCCTGAAACCGGGGCCGGGAGCATAACCGCGCCATTCGACCTCCCCGTGGGCGTTGGAGTCTGAGATTCCGTGAGGTTGGCTGTCGAGACCAGGGTCAACATGAGTGCACCTGCGATTGCATGCATTCTCACCGTCTTCCCCCAAACTTCGCCGTGCAAACCGTAGACCGGCACAGTGTAGCACTTCAGCCGAATGAACCGTGAATTCTACCTGTGTTTTCGGAAGAATAGCCCTCTATACGCCCTAACTTATAGTATCTCGTCGAACATCTCGTCCACGGTGGAGGTGGATACGGAAGAGGGCGTATGGTTGCGAGAACCGCATCGGTCTGCGAGCCATCGTTCGCCCTTTGCCCTCAGGATTCCCTGGGCCCACCGCGAAAAGGGCATCCTCTAATGAAGAAGTGCGTGGCTCACGACGCGCTTACATGGTTAGCTGGTTGGTGGGCTCGGCCGTTGGCGAAACCAATCAGGCCAAGTTGCGCTTGCATGGTCTCGAGCATCGCCTCAAAAAGGTAGAACCAATACACGGTTGGCAGGGTCTGTTTAAACAGATGCATGACCTCCGCAGCCAACTCCGGCTTCTTATCGAGGATCGGAGCAAAGTCGAGATGATCCCACCGTTCCAGGCTCGCAACCGCATTTTCGACCTCAACTCGACGGGAGGCAACGTACTCGAAAACCCGATGAGTGTTTGGCTCGTCAATGGCGGTAACGTGGACTGGAATCACCCACTCTTGGATGATGCGCGGGTATTTTTGCATCAAGTCCAAGTATTCGGGACCGTAGCCATGCAAGCGACGAATGAGATTACCCATGGTAATAGGCAGATGATCATGCCAGGCATGAGCCCGCGGGTGATAGAGAACTCGGTAACCCATGGCATGAAGACGAAGACCGATTTCGGTGTCTTCACTGTGCTTGAAGGCCGGATCGAAAGAGCCAGCGTCAAGGACGACGGAACGCTTGATGCTAATGTTACAGGTAATGAAATGCGAGTAGCCGTACGGGCACCCCTCTTCCATCGCTACCTGTGGGAACATGAAGGGTTCAATGCGGCAGAAGTAAGACAGAGCACGCTGACGTGCCTCTGCCGGCGAGTACTCGAAGTTTCCTAGAATCGCCCATTTTCCTGGACCATACTTCTGTCGAGCCCGCACGTGCTCAAGCAGCGTGTGTTCCTCGAAAACGGAGTCATCGTTCATTAAAAGCAGATATTCGCCAACTGCGTGACTGATCCCGTTGCGACGCGCCCTTCCGGTACCGGAGTTCTTCTGACGCAAATAGCGGAAGGCGAATTGCGGACGGTAAGAACGCAGCATTTCTTCCGTTCCGTCGGAAGATCCGTCGTCGATCACGATCACTTCGAAATCATCAGGGGACAAACTTTGTGCTTCAAGCGCAGCCAGGCACTTCTTGAGGATGGGGAGGCGATTAAACGTAGGAACGATAACCGAGAAGACGCGGGAACTTGCGCGCTGCGCCCCGACCCGAGGAGCGACCAAAGACTTCGCCGCATTGTGGTGGCTGAAGCAAAGTCTTGCTTGGGCGGCGCAGTCCTCGGCAAGACGGCTGTCACCTAGTCTCCGATAACAGCCCGCGAGACAAGTAAGGACCCCGGCCAGAAACGGTCCCCGAGCGATGGTCCCATTCACTCGTCCAAAAACATGGCGGAGTTGCTCGATGCCTCGGCTTGGATTTCTGCGATCATAGAGGAAGTAAAAGCCGAGCCTAATATAAAGCTCGACTTGCGCAGACCGCAGTTCCTGCCCTGACTTCTGACTCAAGTATGCCTTGAAAAGACTGTCGATAAGCATCATCGACCAAGAATGTTCGCTCGCTGGCTTAGCCTTGAGGCCATAAAGCTGCTCGAGTCCCCTCACCAGCTGACGGCGTTGAGCCTGAGCAGATCCCTGTTCGTCGATGTGATTGCGCCCCTTGTTAGAGAGGTCATTTCTCAGTCGCTGGTCACTGTACAGTCTTAGGACTGCCGATGCAAAATTGTCGGGCGTATCTGCCCGCATTACCCCCGTTCCTTCATCAAGGCCGCTGTCTTCCAAGGCAGCGGTTGTGACCACGCCGGGGAGACCGTTGGCAAGCATACCGAATATGCTTAGGGGTTGAACCCCATAGCGATGGGGTGCGATGAACAGTCTGGCGGATTCCAAGAGACGAGGCAGATCACGCATTCCCGACCAGTTCCGACCGGCAAGTAGTGACAGAGGTTCTTTGGGGACATTTTCGATTGCCAGCAATAACTCGAGGGTGGGATCACTGCGTTCGAGGATCGGCCACACACATCTCATGAACCAGTCAAATCCCTCCAAGCATCCAGGAATTTCGAAATCACCGACGAAAAGGATGCCGTTCTGAGCGTTCACCTTGCTCCGGTCCACGGTGGTATAACCCGCGTGTGCGACCCAGGCGACGTTCAGGCTGGGATATTTTTGCTGCAGCCATTTGACGTCCAAGGGGTTCGCCAGCAGCACAAAATCAGCCCGTTCGAATCCCTCGATCTCGCGCTGCGACAAGTCGTTTCCCCATTCCAACTCCTCGATCTTCTGTGTGATTTCGGCCTGGCGGAGAATGGTTCGACCACACAGACCTCCGGCAAGAATGGCGATGCGAGTCGTGGAAGAGTGCTTACGAATGTCGTCGAGGTACTGCTCGGGAATGGAAATTCCCCGCATGAACGTCTGGGTGAGGATGGCGATGTCGAATTGATGCGCGGATAGGATCTGCTCGAAAGACCAACCAGAATGCCCGATTTCGGTTGCCAGCCAATGCATTCGCGGTGTGTCGCCAGCGTAGCATACGATGCCGAGTTTACGCAGAGCGGCTTCATGCTGGTCGCGATTGACTTCGTCGCGGGCGATAAAGGTTACCGCATGCCCAAGTTCTCGGAGCCCGATAAGAACTTGCATGAGTAAACGATCCAGGGCGGCCTCCTGATGGAGGGGGAAGGTATCGTGAATGACCAAGACCTGCATGGGTCGCCCCGGAGTCGGCCCGGGTACGCCCATCGATGGTGAATGGCAAGAGGACTGGTCCGAGGAAGGATCTTTTCTCGGCTCCGGTCGCTTGGCGAGCGTGCTGTGAATGACTGTCTGGGTTTCAACGGGCATGAAGGGCAGGGCTTTATCGATCCACAACTTGGCGAGGTCATGCTCGCCGAGCTTCCAGTGCACTAAGCCTAGGTTCAACTCGGCCTGATGGTTGCTGGGATCCAGCTCGAGGGAGCGAGAGTAACCTCGTTGTGCCTCTCCATGATTACCTCGAAGAAACTGTATGGTTGCCCAGTCGTTCCAAAGCTCGCTGGTGGCATGCTCCGTAAGGAGTTCATCCAGCATACGGAGAGCGTCGGCCGCTCGACCATCTGCAAACGCTCGGATTGCTTCTGCGTGTTTAGCCATATGATGTTGTGTCTTGGACTGCGACACAGCTCCTTGGAAAATGCGTGCAATTTCATGACCTCATCAGTTTCTAATACGTGCGGCGGGACGATGTTGTCGGTACGCCAAATTGTCTCTTCGTGATTCGCCATGGGAAGTCGGCAGAGCAGGATTTGGCTGATTCTTAGTCATAGCCAATAAGCTCGCTTGGGGAGTGATCCTCGGAAAGCTGCTTAACTTCAAAGCCGGTCTCATGAACCGAGGAGACCGATAGTTTGCCTATTCGTTCCCCGACATCTAAAAGGCGCGGCGGTGGACAACGTGGTTCGACAGCGGCATTCTCTTGTCCTTTGCCATGAAGGGGTGAGACTTTGCATTGGATGGTAATAGTCTTGCGATGAGAGGGACCAATCTGACTGCGGGCGTGATTGTTTGGCCTGGGTATTCGCCAGCGCACGCTGCCAACCTTGTCAGAGGGGGAACGAACCCGAGATGGGGGGATTCATGGGTCAGTGGTACGCTGCCGCCTGGATACTGTACAACTCCGAGTACTGACCTTTTTTTGCCATCAACTCCTGGTGTGTGCCGACTTCGACGAGGCGCGCTCCATCGATTACAACAATGAGACCGGCCATGCGGACTGTCGAGAAACGATGGGACACAAGGATCGTGATGCGGCCAGCGTTGTTTCGGTCGACGCCTCGCGCCACCGCGGTGTAGCGCTCGAACAACGCATGCTCCGTCTCTGCGTCCAGCGCTGCGGTCGGTTCGTCGAGTATCAGCAACAACGGTTCATTGCGCATGAAGCCGCGCGCCAATGCGAGCTTCTGCCACTGGCCAAACGACAGTTCCACCCCGCACGGCCAGGACGGACCAAGCTGCGTGTCGAGCCCGGAAGCCAGTCGCGCGACAACGTCCCCGGCGCCGGCGCGGTCCACGGCCGCGACCACCGCCTGTCTGTCCTCGAGCCGGGGAACGTCGCCCAAACCGACCGTATGCTTGGCGTGAAATTCGAAGCGGAAAAAATCCTGGAATGCACCCGCGAGACGCGCTCGCCATTGCTCGGCAGGAAAGCGTGCCAGCGGCGTATGGTCCACCAGAATCGAACCCGAGGACGGCTCGTACATCTTGGCCAGCAGCTTGACTAAAGTCGTTTTGCCTGCGCCATTCTCACCCACGATGGCGACGACCGAGCCCGCCGGCAGTGTTAGGGACACATCATCCAACGCCAGCTTTGTGGTGCCGGGATACGCGAACGACACACGGTCGAGCTTGATGCCACTGCGCAACGCACCAGGCACCGGCAGGTCGCCCCCGGCAGCAACGGAAGCAGCGTAGTCTTCCAGCCAAGCCAGCCGCCGCGACCCATCCATCCAGAATCCGCGCAGGAATCCAATCTCGCCAACGGTCGCGCCGATGTAGGCGGAGAAGCGTGCTCCCGCAGCCAGCAACAACAACACAGCGCTGGCCGGCGCGCCGAGTCCAGAGGTCACGAACACGACGGCACCGACGTACGCCAGCCCGAAGACAGCCCACGCCAGCGCGTGCCACATTGCCGAGTCTCGCCGAGCGGCCGCCACAGGTCCGTACCAGCGCTCCCACGCTGCGCGGCGTTCGGTCACCAGCCGCCCGCCGATGCCTGTGACCCGCACTTCCTTACCCGGCGGCGCAGTTGTGGCCACGAGGAACAGATGACGCGCCAGCCGATTGGCTTGGGCGCCGCGTTCCTGCGCCGACCGCTCGACGTCGGGCCGCCATGTCGAAGTCAGCACCGTGGGAACCGCAAACACTGCAAGCAACAAGAGCGCCGGGTGAATCGAGGCTAAAAGCGCCAAGGTTACGCCCAGCCGCAGCATCCAACCGAGCGTTGAAAACAACGACATGTACATATGGTCGAGCACGAACACCTGATTGCGCAGCATCGACAGGCGGTCGAGATATTCCGGGCGTTCCTGATGCGCAATGGTCGCGATGGACCCCTGAAGCCGCGCGACATGCGATTCGAGCGCGATCGTCACTTTGTCCCGGAAGCGGCGCTGCACACGCGTGCTGACGGTGCGTAGAAGCCAAGTTGCGGCAGCCGATACGCCGAGACCAAGGGCTGCCCCATCCACCAGGTGCGGGCGGTGCTCGAGAACGCCCTTGCCCAGCAACATCAGCCAGAAGGCAAAGAGTGCATCCGGCAGCGCGGCCAGTTGCGACAACACAAACGCGGCAAGCATCAACCGCGGCTCATGATGATACCCCAGCTTGCACAATCGCCACATGGAGGCAAGCGCGGGAGGCAGCGGCTCGATCTTGTGAGCAGGTTCAGGAGAGGACGTCATACGTAGTCCCGAGTTCTTCGTCCGCGATGTGGAAGCGCTGGGCTTGAAGATCGAACATCGTCCGATAGCGCCCTCGGCGCGTCATCAGCTCGTCGTGCGTGCCAAGCTCGACAACGCGGCCGTGTTCGAGTACGCAGATACGATCGGCGTGGCGGACGGTCGAAAAACGATGTGAGATCAGGACGGTCGTGCAATGCCGCGTGGAGGTAAGTAGACGATCGAAGATTTCCGCTTCGCCGCGCACGTCGAGTTGCGCAGTTGGCTCGTCGAGCAGCACCACGCCCGCGCCGAGTTTGACGGCCGCCAGCGCCCGGGCCAGAGCGATGCGCTGCCACTGTCCGCCCGACAGGTCCGTACCGCCAGTGTATCCGCGGGCAAGCACTGTGCCCAATTCCGCCAGATTCGCCGCACCCGCCGCCTCGAGCGCGGCAAGAACAACCGCATCCGGCGCCCCCGCGGGCGCTACGTTGTCACGCAGCGGCAGTTCAAAACGGATGAAATCCTGGAACACGGCGGCGACGCGCGAACGCCACGATGCGAGATCGAACTCGCGAAGGTCCACGCCGTCAATCTCGATTGCGCCGGATTGCGGGTCGTACAACCGGCACAACAACTTGGCGATGGTCGTCTTGCCGGCGCCGTTTTGCCCCACAATGGCGAGCGACGAGCCGGCGGGAATCGTGAGATCGAAATGCTGCAATACGGAAGCGCCCCCGGGGTATGCGAACGTGACATCACGCAGGCGAATCTCCTGCGCAGGCGCTTTGTTCGCAGGGCGCGCGCCGGAACTGAGCGCACCCGCGGGGCGCATCGCGGGTTCGAGCCGAAGCACTGCGGCAACGGGAGCAACCGCTCCGTCGAGCGCCCAACTGAATCCGCCGAACGCAACCATCGAAACACCGATGCCGCTTTGCACATAGATGACGGCTGCGCCGAGGCTGATGTGACCGTGAGCAGCAGCGCTCGCCAATCGCCAAAAAACCAAGACGTTCGCGGAGACGACTAGGAGTATGCTCCAGAGCAGGGGACGCTCCCGCAAACGCGTGGCTGCATACTGAAGCTCGTGCAAGCGAGTGCGCTTGACGATGAAGCGGTCCATCGTCCAGCCGACAAGCCCAAAGAGACGAAGCTCCTTGCTCCCCGGCGGGTCCACCGCCAGCCGGTAGGCGTAGTCGGCATCGCGCTGTGCTCCGCGCACCTCCTCGGTATTGCGGTCACGCCAAATCGCGCTCTCGCGCAGCAGCCAGTGGGTAGCTAGCCACGCGCCCGCGAGCAGGATCGCCGCCCACCACTCGTATCGGACGAGGATCGCAGCGCACGCCACGCCGCCGACGATCTCGACCATCCCGTTGGCGATGAAATCCATGGCGATTGATAGGGGAGGTCCGGTCATCCCTAAGTCGAAGTCGCGCGCGACGGTCAGGTCGGTCGTGAGTTGCGGGTCCTCCAGATGCCCCATGCCCGGCGGCCGAACGCTCGCCTCCGTGAGCCGATCGTAGAGCCAGGCGGCCGTGCGATCGCCCAGGTTCGAGCTGATCGCCAGATGGATCGGGCTAAGCACCTGCAGCAGCAAGAAGGTCACTCCCATCAAGGCGAGGGGGCCGGCCAGAGGTTGCCCGCGCTGCACGGCACCGACGAGCACGCCCATCGCGATCGCAAACACCGCCGGCAGGATGCCTCTCAACAAAAGCGCCGCCCACCAGGCAGCGTTCAGGGCAGGATCCGCCTTCCCGAGGACCGCGAAGAACAGCTTGAGGACACGGAACTCACCTGCTTGCAACTTCCATTTCTCGCGCCGAAGCATGACGCCAATTTTGCCACAGAGTCGGCATCCACACACGGTCCGGCAAAATGACGCAAGATGACGCCGGCAGGGTCGGTCGCAGACAACGACCTGGCCTTAGGAAACATCGTCGAAGCCCTTGCCCACCGTTTCGTACTGGGATTATGGCTTCTTTTCCGCCGCTTCCCCCCGACGACCATTAGGGACAGCTGTACCCGGAAGCCGCTTAGAAGGAATCGCGTGCTGGCATTACAATTCCCTCCGATAACCAAGGAGTTATGGACGAGATGGGTCGGATCCGACCCTCTATGGCTGGTACGAAAACAGCGCAAGTTTCCGTAGCTCACATTGTCCCATGCACGACATCTGCACCCAGCCTACAACGGGTCTCCGAAACCCAGCACGCTAATGGTCGCCTGTTCGCTTTCGGACACTCGGAAGTCTGGGTTGGACACCTTTCAACCTACGCAGCTCAACCACGGTATTGTTTTGCCCTGTGCCATCAAGGGGTTACGCTTCAGCAGATTGGTAAGAGTTTTGCTGCCAGAGGGACCAGTGGAAGTTCAAAGTAGGAGGACCAACCTGAGATGGGCGGACTCGTACAAGATCTTCGTTACGCGTGGCGGCAGTTGTGCCAGAGCCCGGGATTCACGGCGGTAGCGGTGCTCACGCTTGCCCTCGGGATTGGGATGAACACCGCCGTTTTCAGCGTTGTGAACGCGGTCGTGCTTCGGCTTCCATTCCAGCAGCCGGAGCGGTTGGTCGTGGTCGAGAATAGCTATTCGGAAACCGACCACACTCCTACCTCGTTCCCTGATTTTCTTGATTGGCGGGCACGAGACCATTCCTTCACCGGTCTAGCGGCAACGTTCCGGTCCCGCTTCAATCTGACCGGACTCGAGGAGCCCCAGCGCATTCGCGGCCGCTACATCTCGCAAGACTACTTTGCCCTCTTCGGATTGCAACCCGCCTTGGGACGATCATTTCTCCCCGCCGAGCACGTGAAGGGCGGCGCGAGTGTTTGCCTCATCAGTCAGGATTTTTGGCGTCGTGAACTTGGCTCCGACTCGGGCGTCGTGGGGCGCACGCTCACGCTGGACGGCGTTCCTTACGGCGTCGTTGGTGTCATGCCCGCGAATGTGCCTGACCTCGGCAGTGTTACCCCCACCGACCTGTGGATACCGCTCGAGAGTAAGCCACCTTACGATCTGCACGGAACGAACTATCTGCAGGTGATCGGGCGCCTGAAGTCTGGCGTCACGCGGGAAAGTGCCCAAAGCGATTTGCGAGGGATCCAGGAGCAGATCAACCAGCAGTTCCCTGCCAACAAGCACGATGTGCTCGTGATGCCCTTGACCCATGTGTTGCTAGGAGACGTGCGCCCGCTCCTCGAAATCCTGCTGGCGGCCGTCGGCCTCGTCCTCCTGATTGCCTGCGCCAATGTCGCAAACCTACTCCTGGCTCGCGGAGTTGGGCGTGTCCGCGAACTTGCCCTGCGGGAGGCCCTGGGCGCCGAGCGCGGGCGGATCATACGACAGTTGTTGACGGAAAGTGTTCTGCTTTCGGGGATCGCGCTGCTAGCATCGACAGTTGTTGTCCTGGGCGGAACCAGAATCCTCCTCAACGTATGGCCCGAGAGTCAGCAGCTGCCGCAGGTTGCTATTGATTGGCGAGTGGCGGCCTTCGCGGCATTCATCTCGGCGTTCGCAGTCGTTGTATTCGGAGTCGCGCCTGCGTTGTTCGGTTCGCGCATTAATCTTCAGAACGTGATGAAAGAAGGTGGTCGCGGCTCGAGCGACACCGTTGGACACAGTCGCCTGCGAACCGCTTTCGTGGCATCCGAGATGGCTTTGGCCCTAGTGCTCGTGATCGCCTCGATGCTCACGCTGCGCAGTTTTTACCGTCTGTTGCACACCAACCCAGGATTTAACAGCCAAGGCCTGCTGACCGCGAACGTCGCTCTGCCGGATACTCGGTATTCCCCGGCAGCGGGTCGACAATTTTTCACCGAATTGCTCTCCCGGATCAACCGTCTGCCCGGCGTCCGGTCGGCGGCTGCCACCGCCTTCGTGCCGCTCGGTGAGGGCGGACAGACGGGGGATTTTCAAGTGGAAGGACTTCCTACCAGAAGCGGAGAGGAGCGGTTCGCAGAGCATCATTTTGTTACTCCGGGGTATTTCGAGACGCTGCAAATTCCTCTTCTCCGCGGCCGCTTTTTCAACGAGACCGACAAGGAGGGTGCCCCCAAGGTAGTCGTAGTCAACCATTACATGGCCCGGCAACTTTGGCCCGGTCAGGATCCAGTCGGCAAGCGCATCGAGGTCCTGGGAGAGCCCAATGACTGGAGCGTGGTCATTGGCGTAGTTGCGGATACCAAGACCGACGGCCTGAACATGGCGCCTTCCATGCAGATCTACATGCCAACCCTGCAACGTCCGATTACAGACATGTTTCTTGTGGTCCGGTCGTCGACGGATGCGGCTTCGCTGATTCCGCTCATCAAGCGTGCGGTATTCGAACTCGACAACCAACAACCTGTCGCCAACATAGCGCTGATGGATCAGTTGCTGTCCAGATCGTGGTCTTCGTCCCGCTCTGCGGCCTTGCTGCTGGGAGTGTTCTCGGCGATCGCCATGTTGATGGCGGCCATGGGACTCTATGCCGTGATGGCGTACAGCGTGAGCCAGCGAGTACAGGAGATTGGCATTCGCGTAGCGCTCGGGGCGCAAGCCGCCGACATTCAGCGAATGGTCATGAAGATGTGTACGCGAATTTGCGTCTGGGGCCTGGGCGGCGGCCTGTTGGGCGCACTACTGACCACACGTCTGCTGCACAACTTTTTATTCGGTGTCGGCCCGACTGACCTGGCAACGTTTGTTTTGTCCATTCTGTTGCTGGCATTCGCGGCTGTGCTAGCGAGCTATCTGCCCGCGCGGCGGGCGGCAAGAGTCGATCCCATGGTGGCACTGCGCTACCAGTAGCTCATGGCCTTTTCTCCACGCCGCCCCTCACGATCAGCATTCGTTGTTCTATTCGAAAGCGATGACAACTTTTCCGCGGGCGTGTCCCTCCTCCAGGTAGCGGAGAGCCTCCGGGACCTCGCTTAACCTGTAACGCCTGTCGATGACCGGTGTTACTTTTCCGGCCTTCGTGAGGTCGTGCATGGTGGTCAAGTCCTCTGCCTTCAATTTCGCGATAAACGCGACGAAGTTCTGGCTCACGAGCCATGACAACACAGGCGCTGCGATCGCACGTGCCAGAAAGACCCAAAGTTTGTTTCTGTGGGGTATTCCTAGCACTCCGGCCGCGATGTATGTCCCCTGGGGATTCAGGGCGCGCCTGCATGCTAACAACGAATGGTCCCCCGCCAAGTCGAGAATCAGGTCGTAACGCTGGCCGCTTTCGGTGAAATCCTTCTGGGTGTAATCAATGACCTGATCTGCACCGATGGATCGCAAGATCTCGATGTTCCTTGCGCTGCAAACTCCTGTTACCAGAACCGCTAATAAGCGAAAGCCCCTGCCTTCAGGCCTGGGATGAGCCAGACACGTTTTTGCGGATTTGAATATCGGAGGTCGCGCCTGGTCAGTGATCTAAGTAGCCTGCGTACGACTGGTCTAAAGCTTCGTAAATAATGTTTCGCTTTTTGTTCGCTGTCGTGATACCCTCGCCATAGCGAACCCGGACGGGAGTTAGGGTCGAGCACAAGCATGGCTAAGACCATCCAATGCCATAAGGTCTACAAGTTTCGCATGGAGCCGACGGAGTTGCAGGGGTTGGAACTGAATCGCGCGGCGGCGGTGGCTCGCTTCGTCTATAACTGGGCGCTCGAGCGCTGTCAACAACATTATAAGCAGCACAAAAGAAGCAAGCCCTGGAACGAGCTCTCGGCCGAGCTCACCCAGCTGAAGAAGACAGAGCCGTGGCTGTACGATTTTGATGCGCAGATGCTGCAACAGGCTCTAGCCGATCTTAGGCGTGCGTACCTGAATTTCTTTGCCCATCGGGCGGCCTTTCCCAAATTCAAGAAGAAGAAATCGGCCCGGCAGTCGTTCCGCATACCCCAACGGGTTGTGGTGAAGACTGGATGCGTCTACGTCCCTTCGATTGGCCGGGTGCGGATTCGCCAGTCCCAGGAGATCGAGGGCGCGACGAAGAGTGCCACCTTCAAGCGCACGGCCGTGGGCCACTGGTTCGTAACTCTGGTGGTGGAGTTTACACTGCCGGAGAGTAAGGTTGCGGTGCGGGAAGAGGAGGCGATCGGCTTCGATCTGGTGCTTGCGCCGCCGAACTTTCTCGTGGGCTCCGACGGCAGTGAAGTTGGTGCGCCGCGGTACTATCGGGCTGGGCAGAGGAAACTGCGGCGGGCGCAGCGCCGTCTGTCGCGA
>Ga0187783_10000942_pt1 | contig 21340 bp, 16 predicted proteins | sample 1015_SJ02_MP02_2_FD_132471 | JGI IMG/M metagenome (GOLD analysis project Ga0187783, IMG submission 132471) | Tropical peat soil microbial communities from peatlands in Department of Meta, Colombia - 1015_SJ02_MP02_20_MG | ecosystem: Environmental > Terrestrial > Soil > Wetlands > Peat | place...
GCCTGCGGACCCAGACCGTCTGGATTCCTGGAAAGAAATCGCCGCCTATATGCGGCGAGAAGTGCGTACGGTACAGCTGTGGGAGAAGAAGGAAGGATTGCCGGTCCATCGCCACTTCCACAAGCGGCTGGGCAGTGTCTTCGCTCTGCGTTCGGAGATTGAAAGTTGGAAGCGGCAAGTCTCACGATTTTCTCCGCCATTGAGTCGCACCCGTGCCGGTTACCACAAGAATCAAAGCTCACGCGAGGCGTACCTGAAGGGCAGGTATTTTTGGAATCAGCGCAGCGAACAGAGCCTGCGAAAAGCAATTCAGTGCTTCGAGTTGGCGATCCGCGAAGAACCGCGATGCGCGCTGCCTTACTCGGGACTGGCGGATTCGCTGACGCTGCTTTCGTTTTATGAGATCGCACCCTCCTCCGAAGTGATGCCGGCGGCAAGGCGAGCGGCGCAGAGAGCCGTGGAACTCGATCCCAATCTGGCCGAGGCCCACGCTTCTCTGGCAGATGTTTTTCTGCACTTCGACCGCGATTGGCCGGCTGCGGATCACGAGTTTCGGCGCTCCATCCGGTGCAACCCCGAATATGCCCTCGGGTACCACTGGTACGCGAATCTGCTGGCCGCGCATGGACAGCACGAGGCAGCCCACCGGGCCGTCATGCAGGCGTTGGAAATCAATCCGGTCTCGATCATCACCCTGGTGTGGGCCGGAGTCACATCCTACCTGGCCCGCCAGTTTGAAGAATCCATCACACGTTATCGAAGCGCACTAGAGTTGGAACCTGGTTTCAGCTGGGCGCATATGTACATGGCGCAGGCGCTGGAGCAAAAGGGAAGTTTCAAGGAGGCATTGAAAGAATTCGAGATCACCCTGCAGCTGGCGGGAGGAAACGATTGTGTCAAGGCCATGAAGGCTCACACCTACGCTGTTGCCGGTGACACGGCCTCAGCGCGTGGTATTCTCGAGGAGCTCAAGAGCACGCTCGTGAACCAATGGATGCCTTCCTACGATATCGCCGCAACCTACGCTGCCCTCGGCGAGCCTCTTCAAGGCATCGTGTGGCTGAATCGAGCTTGCGCTGATCACAGCATGAAGCTCTTCACTTTGACCCAGGATCCGCGTTTCGATCCACTGCGCCGGCGTTCCGACTTCAAGGACATTGTCGCCCGGATCGGGCTCAACCGATATAGCCCCGCGCCCGTTAATTTTGCCCAATACTGAAAAGATCGTTGCCTGCAAGTCACCCAGATGAGCGCTCCACTTAGCAAATACCGATCTCGCAGGTTGGAATCCGTGAAATCATGACTGCGCCGCCTCAAGTCAGGGGCCGGTAGTGTAACTTCCATCCCCAACTTTAGCCGGACCCAAAGGGGGATCGTGACTCAACAGGTGAAGGAACTCAGGTAGCCGCACATCCCCATTCGCATTGCAGCCTGGGCCCTTTCGAATCGACCATGATGGTGGTGGCATTCTTGAATTGTTGCCGCAGGGATGTCGCGCGAAGTGGGATACAGCGATTGGCATGCGCCGGACAATGCATCTACCTTTCGCGATCAGATTTTCGCCAGTGGGTGGATTCTTGTACGGCGAACCCCCAAGTCGAGCCTATGGATTGGTTCTGGGCGGATAACGGAGCCGCGCCTTACCGCCCAAAATGTGCTGCAAATCCAGCGCTAGATTATCGAGTCCTTCCTGCGCGGAAGTACGACCACTAACGATATCGGCCACCCGCCGAACCGACTGCTGCGTCATCTCGTCAGACTCGGGTACAGTAGGCTTCGGCTGGGCGACGGGGACGCTGGCCAAGAATGCAGAACTATAGGGAAGAGCTTTCACATCGGGATTTTCGTAGGTGGATTTTTTGGCGGACAAGCTCCCTAGCAACATCTGTTGAACCTGAACTGCGTCAGACATAGCCCACTCGAGAAATCGGTATGCTTCTCGCGCATGTTTTGATTCTTTCGGAATCAGATACGTTAAACCCTCCAGTTGGCTAAACGCTTTATCGGTTTTTGCGGGAACGAGACAGTAGGCTATTCTACCGGCCACCTTTGAGACCTTGCGGTCTTCGAGAAACGGCGCTTGATCACTCCAGAGCAGGCCCATGAATACTTGGCCCTGCTGTAAAGCAGACTGCGCCTGGTCCCAGCCATAGGTCAGCGTATTCGGAGGGCTGAAGGCGATTTCGCTCGTGTACTGCTTGGTTGCGGCAACATTCGCAGGAGAGTTAACAACGATGTCGCCATATTCCCAGCCGTGGGGTGCATCGAGAATGTTTCCGCCGAAGGAATAGACTAGGTTCAGCCACTCATACCATAGAGCCAGACTCTGCTTTCCCTGAATGTAGGTTCCGTACAAGTGCTCCTCAGGACGGGTGAAGAACTCAGCCAGCTGCGTGTATTCCTGCCAGGTCGCGGGAGGCTTGAGCTGGTGATGATAGCGCGCTTGAAAGTTGTGCTGGTTCACCGAGTCATCCAGGAGATCCTTGCGATAACAAAGGAAAGTCGTCAGGCAGGTAAAAGGGAAGCCGTAGGTACGATTTTCGTAGGAGCTGAGTTCGTGCCACCACTCGGGAAACAGCTGCTGTTGGGGATTGAAACCGGGGTCTCGCAAGCTAGCATCGGAGAGAAAAGCATCGATCGGCAAAAGCTGGCCTTTTTCCACCAGCTTGCCGATCAGCCGGTGCCTCACCGCAATGACATCGAACAGGGTTTCATCGGACTTTGCGGTGCGGTCCAGATCGGCCATGATCTCTCGGTCATTCTCCTCGACGACCTCGACATGAATGCCAGTTTGCTCTTCAAAAACACCCAGCATCTCAGTTTTCGTAAGCGAGCGCAGAAACCATTCGTCGCCGGCCAGCCGAATGGTCATGTTACGACCCTGCGCCATTCCAGAGCTCATTTCCAGGGGAAAGAGCACGATCAGAATGGCAACACTTACCTTGAGGAAGGGGAATCGAGGCATGCGTATGGTCCTCAACTGGCGAATGGCCGCTTGATATCGGGCAACCAGCAGTTTGCTGGGATTCAACGTTGGATTGAAGAACTGGAGAACCACAGGAACTTGACCGGTTTGTCACTGTAGTTGATGTTCGAATGTGTCATCGATTGATCCGGACGGATCATATACGCCATTCCCGGGTGTTGGTTGCGCAACTCGGTGCCAAGGAAAGCAAGGCTGTCACCATCGATGGCTGCCCAGACCTCTTCTTGTCCCGCATTATGGGGATGCGGTTCACCCATGGTCATGGGATTGATCTCGACCGTGATCAGGTCCCCTATCGTAGCCAAGCCATCAGCTTTCGAGAAGAGATCTCTCACCACATGAGCCCAGTGGCCAGAAGCGCCCGGAAGGGTGAACGGCGACGCAGCCATCGGAATTCTCACCGGAATCTGTCTCTCGTCGGTAACCAGCATGGCTTTGGCCGGCACGAACCCCGGGGGAGTTGGCTCGCTGACTAGGTACATTGTGAGATCCGCATCGCCAGTATTCTGCATCACGAATTCAAGATCAGCCGGCATGAATACTGCAATATCGCGACGGAGCGCGGCGGTCTTCCCCCCGGCAGTGATCTGTCCGGAACCGCCGGCGATATAGAAAACGTTCTGCTCATGATCCAGCCGGGTGGGAGCGGTGGAATTGCCCGGCTGAAGGCGAGCGTAGGCGAGAAAGTTGGCGGCCTGCAGAATGGCGCCCGGTTCTGGCGGAGCGTAGTTGTCCCCACGAATAAGAATATCCCGCAAAACCAGCGAACCGTAGGCATGCCGTGGCAGGGAGTCCCGCCAGTCGCCGATGAACATGTCGATTCTTCTGTCCTGGGAATCTCGTCCGCCTTGATAGCGAACAGCTCCCGGACCTTCAAAACTATTTCCGCCGGCGCTAGGGGTTTTTACCGGCGGTTTCGCAGCTACCTGCGCCGCCGCATGGGACCAAGCGATGGCAAAAAATAATGCCAGGAGAACCAGGCTACGACCTCCCAGTTTATTCTTTAAAGCGGATTTGCCTTCCATGTTTTTTCCCGCCATGCCCTGCCGGGTCTATTTCACAACTGCCCAGGCGAGTCCGTCCGCCCCTTTGCCCGCATCGATGAGATCGGCGACTTTCCAGTCCGAGATGCGGACTGCGGCTACCTTGCCGCTATCATCGCAGGAGACATACGCCATCTTCTGATCGGGAGCCACTAATACTTCCTGAGGGCGCGCCGGCAGATCGATCCTGCGTGCAACTTTCAGCTCTTTCAGGTCGATGACAGCGAGTTGATGGACCAGAGGCAAAGCCAAAAGAAGCCATCGACCATCAGCCGTAGTGGCGCTTCCGTAGCCCAACCCCGGAAGGGGAATCCAAGTCTTGATCTTGTTGGTGGCGGTATCGATAACAGCCAGCTCTGGCTTGGTTACATCGGAAGTGAAAACCATGCTGTCATCTTCTGAGAGCGAGATGCGCTGAATCTGGCCTGACACCGGAATGATGGCGATGGTCTTGCGGGCCTCCATATCCAGAACAGAAACCGTGCCCGGGCCAACGTTGGCGGTGTAGGCATGACGTCCATCGCGGGTGATGGCAAACATGTGCGACTGTTCCTGGCCGGTTGGTACGGAGCCGATAATTTTTAAGCTCGTGGGATCGATGATACTGATGGATTTGTCCAGCTCGGTGCTGACGTATAACAGCCCGTTCTGCGGACCAAATTTTGCGCAGTGCGGACGCACCCCTTTGCCGAAATCAACATTACCGACGACCTTTCGGGCTGCAAGATCGATCACCACCATGTTGCTGCCATCGGTTCCCGGCATCCCGACGCCAGAATTCCCGTAGATGGGCACATAAGCCAGCTTTCCATCGGCCGAGGTGATGATCTCATGCCCGGTGACGCCGCCCTCCGCAACCTCCGCTACTTGCTTAGCGGCAAGCGGGTCGATGATGCCCATGGCATTGTCGCCTTTATTGGCGACCAGCAGCCAACCGGAGGCGGCATGAGCCACGGTGCCGAGAGAGAGGAATATCAGAGCACAGAACCTGTGAAGTTGCGACCGACGCATTTCACACTCCTGAATTATTCTGGGTCGGATTGGAATCGCTTTGCTGGCACGATGAGCGGATTATAATATCATATTGCCTCTGTGGTAGGCGCGATCGGCGAAGCCCGATTGCTCAACAGTTTTTGCTCGCGACCTTGATCAGCGCTTCCCCACGCACGAAGGACTGGCGCAGGGATCAGAGCACAGTGCTCGCGCCAGGAATCCCTCGCTCTCCCGGCTCTACGCTTTTCTTTTTTTCTGCGTGCCCGGCGCAGGAGCTCGCGCCCCAATGTCACGAGACGGTTGTCCAGAGTTTTGCCGATCGATCCCTATCCCACAATCCATGCTGATGCATCGGCCACGTCCTTCCTGGCTGCGGCGGTTCTTTGATCTTGGCTCCAAAGAGTTCGATCTAGTCGGCCTGTTGGCTCCTGCCCGCCCCACCTTGTCGCTCGACGAAGAATGGGAGGCACTCCTGCAGTCGAGAGGAGGAGATGCCGTCGAAGGCAACCTCTGCGGTCGGATGCGCGAGAACGGAGACGGTTTGCGTTTCCTCGAGCAGTCCGAGCAACCATGCGCTGTCGACCGAGGCGTCGAGAAGCAACCGAACCTTCATGGATTTTATCCGCGCACTCCGGGCAAAGTGGTCGGGTGAGGGAAGTCCGGGAAAAAGAGATTGACAAGGCCTCTATTTATCTTATGATATCAGCTATGAAAAGATGCTTGCTGCTTTCGCCGTCGTTTGCGCTGCTCGCAGTCTGGCTGGCGCTCGCCGCTGCGGGCATCCCTGCCGGGGGTTTTGCTGGCACGTGGGCAGCCAATTTTGAAAAATCCAAGTTCCCCGGTCCTCCGCCGAAGGTGGATATGTGCACGATCGATACCGACGGCACGGTCACAGTGAACGAAACCAATTCTGAAGGCAAGAGCACTAGTTGGCATTACACTCCGATTCAAGGCAAGCCCGTGCCGGTTGTCGGCAGGGAAAACACCACAGTAACGGTAACAAAAATCAACGATCACACGAACGTGCACGTGTGGAATATCAACGGCAAGGTTGCGAACAGTAAGTCCGTGCTATCGAAGGATGGAAAGACAACTGTGTTCACAATGGACGGCGTCGATAAGGATGGCAAACCGTTCCACGAGATGGTCGTTTACGACAAACAGTAATTTAAGTAGCGGAATGGAAGGGCAATTAAGGGCGGACAATCGGGTCCGCCTTTTTTAGTTTCACGAAATTGCTCAAGAGCGATCCAGTCTGCGAGCCGTGGAACGTCCCTTCGACCACGGTAGGCATTTAGGGCAGGGCGAAGGCGACGACCGCATCGCCCGAAGTCGTGTCATAAAAACTGCCACCTGTATCCGTAAGAACGACATATTGCTTGCCGTTTTTTCCTTCATAGGTCATGGGCACCGTGTAGGATCCCGTCTCCAGCTTGGTCTCCCACAACACTTTGCCCGTAGACGCCTCGAAGGCCCGGAATCGCTGGTCGTCAGTCGCCGCGATGAACACCAGACCACCTGCGGTGGCAATCGATCCGCCAAAGTTCAGAGTGCCCGTGCCGTGAACACCTTTCGCGTCGAGTTCCTCGACCACTCCAAACGGAATCTTCCAGGCTACGTCTCCGGTGTTCACGTTGATAGCCCAAAGCTCTCCCCAGGGCGGCTGCTGGCAAGGCCAGAATTTATCGTTATTCCAGAAACGCGCGTAAGGTCCCCACGGGCTGTTGCGGTCATAGGCAGGATCAGCGCCAGCGCCCTCGGCTTTTGTAACCTTCCCGACATCAGCGATATTAACCGTGTTCAGGAACAAGTAGCCAAGGTCCGGGTTGTAGGACATTCCTGGCCAATTCGTCGTCCCCAGCGTTCCCGGAAAGACCACGGTGAGCTTCGATCCATAATGTACGTAGGGGCCGCCAAAAGACATGCCACCCTCGCTGGCCAGAAGATCTTCGCAGAGTTTTTTCTGCTCGGGGGTCACGGTGGCAATTTCGTCGGGGCTAAAGCTATGCCGCCCTATGGGTGCAGGCTTCAGAGGAAAAGGCTGAGTCGGATAGCTTTCTTCTCCAGGAACATCGCTGGCCGGTACCGGCCGCTCCTCCACTCCGTAGATTGGCGTGCCATCCCGACGGTCGAGGATAAACATGAGCCCGGCCTTTCCAATTATGGCGACTGCTGGGATTTTCGTTCCTTGTTTCGTCACATCCACCAGGACCGGGGCCGACTCCAGGTCGTAGTCCCAAGTGTCATGATGAACAGTTTGGAAGTACCACACCAGCTTTCCGGTGTCGGCATTGAGCACAAGGAGGCAGTTGCCGTAGAGATTTTTTCCTTTGCGATCGGCACCATAAAAGTCGTAGCTGGGGGAGCCATAGGGGAGGAAAAGCAATCCTCTTTCCAGGTCGACGCTCATAAGACCCCAGACATTCGTGCCGGATCGATATTTCCAACTCTCTCCTGGCCAAGTCTCATTTCCAGCTTCCCCCGGGTGAGGGACGGAATGGAAGCGCCAAACCAGCTTGCCGGTATGTACGTCCCATGCGCGCGTGTCGCCTGACGCCCCGGCGCCGGGTGATTCCTGAACTTGACCGCCTGTGATGGCCACGTCCTTATAGATCGTCACCGGGGAGGTGACGTCGAATTGTGCTTGGGGAAATCCGTTCAGGATGTCGGACTTTATGTCCACGGCGCCGTTCTCCCCGAAACCTGCCGTAGGTGTGCCCGTCTGCGAGTTCACCGAGATCAGCCTTCCGTCAGACGTGCCAAATAAAATGGATGCGGGGGTCTTCGCATCTCCCGGCCAGTACGCCACCCCCCGTCCGGCGGGCCGTCCATGGTCCAGCTTGTAGGACCAGATCTCATGTCCCGTCTCCGGTTCCAGCGCAACCACGGTGCCGTAAGGGGTCGGCATGTAAAGCATGCCGTGGACCATGATCGGCGTTGCCTCGGAGGAACGTCTCCCGCCGCCACGACTGACCGTGCCAGCTGTCTTCGATGCGGGGCCATCCTTTTTCATGTGGTACGTCCAGGCCGGCGCAAGATGCTGAACGTTGGTGGTGTTGATTTGGGTGAGCGGCGAAAAGCGAGTGCTCGAATAGTCGTGACCATAAATCGGCCAATCCGTCTGGCACGATGCCGGAAGGATACAGAACATGGCTGAACAGAAAAGCGCGACGAAAAGCACGAATTTCGACGGGAAGCGCTTTTTTGAACGGATCATGCGATTGAAGATTGTGACTGGCTTATTTTCGTATATATGTCTTCTCGCCCACGCGGGTTCATTCCATCTTCTTGCGGGCCTCCTCGAGGATGCGTTGTGCCCGCAAAGGATTGAACACGCCACAGGAGCAAAATCGCGTCATATAGGTGACCGCCTCGTGCGGCATGCGGCGACCTTCTTTCACCCAGTCGATCATCTTCTTGGCAAAGCTTGCGGAGATCATGCCGTGGCCGCACATCGTGGTCAGCTTGAGCACCTGCGTGTTCGGCATCTTCTCCGTACTGCCCTCGAATCCCAGCGAATAGCCAACGCTGTGGCGAGTAATGCCGGCATGGCGGCAGCATTCTTTTGCACCTTCGATGGAGGCCGAGACATTAACGGACAAACCAAGATCAGCTTGCGAGACTGCTTTCAGAAATCCCTCGGCCGCGGCCTTATTATCGAAAATGGCCACCACCGACGCCGGTTCATCAATACCGTCGATAACAGCGCGAAAGTCCAGAGTCATATCTCGTTTCCAATTGGCCACCGTCGTCAGATGACGGGAGGGACGTAGCGCCCCGCCATGAACCGGGTCTCCGATGTTGACCGGGTGGAAGGGCAACGCCAATTCCAGGAATCGCTTTAACTTGGGCACGCTGCCCATATCATTTCTGCCGCGGCTGGGGCTGGCAAAGATCAAATAATCGTCGTGGAAGCTTTCCGCATCCCCGTAGCGGTGGAGAGTATTGGTCATCGCTTCCCCCCATAGGTGACGCGCCAAATGGAACCCGAACCATCGTCGCTGACTAAGAGTGAACCATCGAGCTCCGCGGTTACGCCGACTGGACGTCCCCAGACGCTTTCATCGTCCACCACAAATCCGGTCAGGAAATCCTGATACTCCCCGCTGGCGTGCCCGGTTTGGTGCAAGGGCACACGAATGAGCTCGTATCCTGCGCGGGGGTAGCGGTTCCAGGATCCGTGCTCGGAGGCAAAAATGTCTCCCCTGTATTGCGCCGGAAATTGCTTGCCCTCATAGAACGTCATCTCGAGCGAGGCATTGTGCGGCTGTAGAATCACATCCGGCGTGATGACTTTGTCCTTCAATTCGGGATGCGTCCCGGGAAGGCGCGGGTCTTGATGGCCGCCCATATACCACCACGGCCAACCATAGAAACCCCCGTCCTGGACGTGTGTGATGTAGTCCGGAACAAGATCATTGCCGAGCCCGTCACGCTCGTTCACCGAGCACCACAGTTCGCCCGTCGCGGGATTGATTGCAATCCCGACCGCATTTCGGATCCCCGAGGCATAAATGCGCATGCCGGATCCATCCGGACTGTATTCCAGAATGTCAGCACGATCCTTCTCGGTCGGCGCGTCATCGGCATTCTGTTCCGAGCCGACGGAGACGAACATTCTCTTGCCATCGGGGGAAAACGCCACGTCCCGGGAACGGTGGTGACCGCCGCTGGGAAGATCCGCCAAGTGCTGGGGTGGTCCGCTGCTAGTCATATCCCCGTTGTGATAGCGAAAACGCACCACCGAATCCATATTGGCGACGTACACCCAATCAGGATTAGGTCCTAGAGGATAGAAGGCGATACCGAACGGAGTATTCAGACCCGTCGCGAAGACCCGCACCTGCGCGGGTTTGCCGTTCGCCGTGATTCCACGAAACACTTTAATATCGCCGGCACTGGTTTCCGCGAGAAAGATGTCGCCGTTGGGAGCGGTGCGCAAGATGCGTGGATTGGTCAGACCGCTGGCGAACAATCCGACTTTGAATCCCTTCGGGGCTAGCGGCCACGCTTTTTCCGGGCGGGCCACGATCTTGGGTCCATTGGTCGCGGATTCCGAAGCGAAAGGTTCGGGCAAGTCTTTCAGCCTGATGTGCCGAATGGTGCCCGGCTTTTCGTAGCGATAGTCGGTGAAAGGCGCGTGGGGCGGCGGAGCATTCGACTGGGCGATGGCAGTATCAGCAGTCGGGGCATCAGCTTGGCCGGCGGGTCCGGAGACGCTGTTCAGCGACTGAACGTAGCTGATAACCTGCCAACGCTGTTCTTCCGACAAACCATCCCACGCGGGCATTCCATTGTCCTTGTCGCCGCGAGTGATGTACCAGAAGATTGCGCCGGCGGGCGCCGACTGGACTACTCCGCTCAACAACGGCGGAACATTACCAGTACCCTTGCCACCAATTCCGTGGCAGGCACCACAGTTGCGGGTATAGACCTTCTTTCCTGCGGCAATTACCTCGGACTGTCCGGCATAGGGGTTCTTGACGGTCAAGGAGTCAGCCGGAGCATTGTGGAAGGTGCTGTTTTGAGCATGCAAAGCGATGGCCAACGAAATCGTGCCAACGAGCAAAAGACCAGACAAAGACACTCTAAGAGAGAGGGGGAGCCGGCGTCGCTGCATGGCGGCGACAGTATAATATACAGTTATATTATATGACAATTAAAATCGGCCTTTGATGGCAACGGCTTGCGGGGCCCCTTATCGAGCTACGGGGATGAACTGCAGGCATACGGGAGTATCGACTTTGATCTCCGCGCCGGTTCTTGAAAGTCGGCCGCTGGTGGCATCAATCTTGTAGACGACCACATTGTTCGAAATTTGATTCGCTGCCAGCAGGTAGGAGCCGGTGGGGTCAATCTTGAAGTTGCGTGGCATGACGCCGCCGGTGAGCGACTGTTCGACCGGACTCAACATGCCATTTTGCGGATCAATCGAAAATACGCCGATTGTGTCAGGCGCCCTCTCCGTTTCACTCCTAGTTCGGCGGTTCGATTCGTACAGAAACTTACCGTTGGGAAGGATCTCGATCTCGGCACTATGGTTGATGCCAAGGAAATCGTGTGGGATGGTCTGCGCGCGCTGTACCGGAGTCAGAGAGCCGTGGGCAGGATCCCAGGCAAAAACATCTACGGTTCCTCCCATTTCGCTCAGTTGGTATCCATATTTGCCCGACGGGTCGAAGGTGAAATGACGAGGTCCTGCGCCGGGATAAACCGTAACGAAGGGAGGATCGGGCGGCGAGAGCCTTCCGGTTTTGTCGTCAAAGCGAAAAACGAGGACTTTGTCGGTACCCAGGTCGGAGACGATGGCATAGCGGTTGTCAGGAGAAAGCACCACCGAGTGGGGATGGGGCTCGAACTGGATCGAAGGACTTACGCTGTGGCCGACGTTCTGAACAAAGCCGCTCAGCTCGCCGAGAGAGCCGTCTCCTTTGATGCGTACCACAGAGACGCTTCCGCTGCCGAAATTCGACATTAACACGAACTTTCCGGTCTTGTCCGTCGTAATGTGGCACGTGCTCGTGCCACTGGCAGGAACGGTGTTGAGCCAATGCAGTTTGCCGGTTACAGGGTCAATGGCGAAAGCGCTGACATAGGAGGAGTGGTCTTTCGGCGGACCGAGGGAAAGGGGATCCTCACTCACCGCATAAAGGAAACGATGGTCCGGGGAAATCGTCAGGAAGGACGGGTTAACCATCTCCGCCGCCAATTGCGCTTCCCCGAGTTCGCCGGTCGCGGCATTGAAGCGGCTGACGTAAATCCCTTGGCTGTGACTCTCTCCGACGCCGTACGTCATGCTGTGGTGAACGTATTTGAAACCGGTGTACGTGCCGACGTAAACCAAGAAGTTGTTGGACTGAGCGCGAGTGGAGGCGACCTCCACAACGGAGAGCGAAAAGGCTATCATGCAACAAAAGATAGGGCGGATAGATCTCATCACGATTCCTGATCTCTCTTCAAATCTCTGACTCACTGGCCCGCAGGCGCAAACACGATGCACACCGGCACACCGACCTTGAAGTCGGCCGAGGTTTGCGTGAGCCGGCCGGTGTTGCCGTCTACACGAAAAACGACAACGTTTCCGCTCATTTCGTTGGCGCAAAGAAGATATGCGCCGGTGGGATCGATGGCAAAGTTGCGCGGCATGGTACCGCCGGGCTGTACTTGTTCGACCGGAGTCAGAGTACCCTTTTGCGGATCGATGGCAAACACTCCGATCGTGTCTGGCCCGAACAGGTTGGCTCCCCGAAACCTGCGGTTGGATTCATACAAGAACTTCCCGTTGGGATGAATCGCAATCTCGGCGCTGTCGTTAGCGCCAATGAAGTCGGGAGCCAGAGTATTGGCATCCTGCACTGGGGTGAAGGTTCCTTGGGAGGAATCCCACGCCAGTACCGTGACCACACCACTCATCTCTTTGAGTGAATAGCCGAATCTGCCCGCGGCATCGAAAACAAAATGGCGCGGACCGCTGCCCGGCTCGGCTTCGACAAAGGGCGGATTCTCCGGCGAGAGCGCTCCGGTCGACGCGTCAAACCGATAAATAAACAGCTTGTCAACCCCCAGATCGGAGACAACAGCGAAACGATTATCCGGCGATACATCGATGGAATGCGGATGAGCCTTGGATTGAAAGGCTGGATCTTTGCCGTGTCCGATGTGCTTCATGAACGCGGTCTGTTCACCCAGTGAACCATCGGCGTTGATCCGCAAGACCGTAACGCTGCTGCTCCCGAAGTTCGCCATCAGAACATAATGTCCGCTCTTGTCGATGGAGAGGTAGCAGGTGCTCGTGCCTCCGGCCGGCAAAGTATTCAACAGATGCAGCTTGCCGGTTGCGGGATCGATAGTGAAGGCGCTCACGTAGGACCCGTGGTCAAAATTCGGTCCTAGCGAGAGCGGATCTTCGGTGGCAGCGTAAAGGAATTTGTGGTTGGGATGGACGGCAAGGAACGCGGGATTGGTGATCTCTGCAGCAAGCTCGGGCGAGCTCAGTTTTCCCGTCGACGGCTGGAAACGACTGACGTAGATTCCCTTGCTCTGGCTGCCTCCGGCAGGAAGCCCTTCGTACATGTAGGTGAATCCGGTGTACGTGCCGAAGTAAACGAAGTATTCATCGGCAGGAGCCGGCGCGCCAAACAGAACCGAGCTGAGAAGCAGAAGCAAAGAAGCGATCAGGGCAAGATGACTAAGACATTTCATCAATAATTGTTTCCATGGCTTGCCTCAACTCCAAAGGTGGAATCGTAGCAGCCGATCTTTATCGGGTTGCGGGCGGGACTGCGTGCGTCCAATTATCCCCCTCGGGGAAGCGAGCGAAATACAAGAACTTTACCGGAGTGTCCCCAAAGTTGATATTGGAGTGAACCGTCGCCCCATCCGGCGGCAGCATGTAAGCCATTCCTGGTCGCTGGACGCGCAGCTCGGTTCCCATCATAAGCAAACTGATACCGTCAATCGCTGCCCAAACTTCCTCTTGCCCCGGGCGGTGAGGGTGCGGTTCGCCCATGGTGAGCGGATTGATCGTCACGGTGATGACGCTCTGCTCGGTGGCCAATCCATCGGCGGGAGAGAACAGCTCGCGCACAATGTGAGCCCAGTGACCGGACGCGCCACCGACGATATAGGGGTCTGCCGCTGCCGGTGTTCGCACGCGCGCCGAGGCTTCATCCTTGACCAGCATTTTGTCCTTGGGGTGGAAGCCGACAGGCGTGGGTTCATTGATTACATACAGTGTGAGATCCTCCGTCCCCGTCGATCTCATTACGAATTCAAGTCCCGCCGGCATGAACACGGCGATGTCCTTGCGAAGTTTTTCGTTGTCGCCTCCTCCAGTGATCTCGCCTTCGCCACCGAGCACATAATAAACCTCCTGCTGTCCCTGGAGCCGCGAAGGACTGGTCGAGGCGCCAGCAGCAAGACGTCCGTAGGCGAGAAAATTGGCGGCGCGCAGGGCTGCGCCCTTTTGGGGAGGAGCGAAGTTGTCACCGCGAGTGAGAATGTCGCGCAAAACCAGCGAGCCATGCTCAAAACGGGGAAGGGACCCTTGCCAATCGCTGATGAACAAATCGATGCGTCGGTCCATGGGTTCGCGTTCCTTGCCATACTTCACGAACTCCGGACCGGGATAAGAGTTGATGCCGTTAATCGCGTTTTTCGTGCCGCTCGACTGTGGGACTGCCTGGGCCGCCGCAGGCGGATAGGCAAAAACCCCTGCGAACACCATCAACAAAAGCAGCGAAACGCGTTGGATCATAGGGTTCCCTCTGGCTGACCTGCTCTAGGGCCTGGGTTCGTGGGGATGATAACGGGCAAAGTAAAGAAACCTGACCTGCGTGTCTTCGTTCTGATTGATGTTCGTGTGCGGCGTTTTGTTATCCGGAATGTGGTAGAACGCCATTCCTGGAGTCTGCCGCAGCAGCCGATTTCCCACGAAAGCAAGGCTGGTGCCGCTCAGAGCCGTCCAGACTTCCTCGATGTCATCATGGTCCACCAGATGCGGTTTGCCCATGGTGAGCGGGTCGATCGTCACCGTCAAGACACTTTCTAGCGTGCCTAAGCCGTCGGCGGTCGTAAAAAGTGTTTTCACAATGTGAGCCCAGTGGCCGTCGCTGGAGGTGATGGGAATTTGGTTTTCATCTTTGACTAGGATGTTCGGGTTGGGACGAAAGCCAGTGGGCACGGGTTCATTAATCACATACATGGCCAGCGGCTGATCGCCACTATTCGTCAGGCTGAATTCCAAACTCGCGGGTACCAGAATCGCGATGTTGCGGAACAGATCTGTGGTTTGACCCGCTGCGGTGGCTGTGCCGCGGCCAGATTCGATGAAATAAATCTCCTGCTGCCCTTCCAATCGCGTCGCTTTGGTCGAGGCGTGCCGCGGCAGAGTGGCGTAGGTGAAGGAGTTGATAAAACGCAGAACCGCGCCTTTGCGAGCGGGGTTCTGGGGATCGCCTTTGGTGAGAATGTCGCGCTCCTCGAGCGAACCACGTGTGGTGCGAGCAGCGGCGCCGTGCCAGTCGCCAAAGTAGAGGTCGATGCGCTCGCCGGTGGTCTGCGCCTGCGCGAGCCCAACCCCCAAAACCAGTACCACCGATATGGGAACTCGTCTCACCACTATCCTTCTCCTTTGGCAGATTTTTAGAACAAGTTTTAGACAGGGAACAGGAACTGACGATTTGCTACTATCATAGCTATATATGATAATTGCGCGGACAGCGCCACGAATACTAACAGGAAATACTATGGCATCGCAACGCTGCCTAGCGCTGCCCTCAGGGAGTCGGCATTGCATGGGGCGTACCATGCCCGCGCTCATCACTAGGGAAATAAATTCGGGAGGATTCAGGCCATGAAATTGATTCGCTTCGGCGAGCTGGGCAAGGAAAAACCCGGCGCGCTGTTGAAGGACGGCACTCGCATAGACGCATCGGCGCTCGGGTCCGACTACGATGAGAGATTTTTTGGAAGCGGAGGGTTGGCAGCGGTCGACTCCTGGCTGCGCAAACACGCATCCTCGGCACCGCGCGTGCCGGCATCGGTTCGTTGGGGATCTCCGATTTGCCGACCCAGCAAGATCGTGTGTATTGGACTGAACTACCGAGATCATGCGGCGGAGACCAAGGCGCAGACACCGAAGGAGCCGGTTCTGTTCTTCAAGTCGACCACTTCTCTAGTCGGTCCCAATGACGACCTGGTGATGCCGAAGAACGCTACCAAGGTGGACTGGGAAGTGGAACTCGCACTTGTCATGGAAAAAAAAGCTGCCTACGTGAGCAAAGAGAAAGCCTTGGACTATGTGGCCGGCTTTGCTCTGCATAACGATTACTCCGAGCGCGCGTTTCAGCTGGAACGTGAAGGCCAGTGGGTGAAAGGAAAAAGTGCTGACACGTTTGCTCCCTTGGGTCCGTTCCTTGCGACTGCCGATGAAGTGCCGAATATCGAGAATGCTCCCATGTGGCTCAAGGTAAACGGACAGTTCCGGCAAAAAAGTTCGACAGGAAACATGATCTTTGATGTGGCCACACTGGTTTCCTACGTCAGCCAGTTTATGACCCTACTTCCCGGGGATGTCATCAGCACAGGAACGCCAGCCGGAGTAGGTTTGGGAATGAATCCCCAAGTCTATCTCAACGCAGGTGACGTCGTGGAACTGAGTATCGAGGGCTTGGGTGAGTCGCGCCAGCGTATCCAGCCTTACGATGGCCGTGCTCACTAGCCGGGTCGAGAACCCGGCTCGACCTGCGCTGTTCGCAGCGGTTGTCCTATGCCTCCGAGCTAGCACGCACTCCCAGACGCGCTCCGAAATTTCTGTGGGAGACGTTCTGCCGTACTCACCAGTAGCCACGACTGCAACGTCTATAGTCGATGGCAAGCAATATGTGGTCCTCGGCGCCGGAGGGAAGGACCAGAAGGCGCCATGCGGCAGTGTAGGGGTGAGCTTCGCTTTGCCTGCGCTACACAGTTCGTGCACTGTTCTCGCAACCTGATGGAGCTACTGCGCGATGGACTTCCATTCGCTGACGAGATGATCTGCGGTACGCCATGCCAGAGCCTGGACGGTCAAGGTTGGATTTCTGGCACCGCTGGTCCCCATCACAGAAGCGCCGAGAATGCCAAGGTTGGGGGCTTCGTGAGAGAACCCCCAACGGTTGACGACGTTGGTTTCCGGATTGTCGCCCATGCGCGTTCCGCCATAAGCATGTGTGCTGAGCCCTATGGGGACATGGGGCAATTTGTCGATTGCAACAGCGCCGGCCTCGCGCAACCATTGCTCGGCCTTCTCCTGCATGAACGTCATGGCGCGGCTCTCGGTGTCTTTAAGGGCAACGGTGAGGCGACAAACCGGATATCCGAGGGGATCCTTTACTTCGGGGTCCAGGTCTAGGAAGCGATCTTCAAAAGGGAACGTCGAGATCTGCGCCCAGACTGGCGTCCAGCGGGCGGCGTTCTCCTTGACAAAGGTTTTCCAACTGGAACCCCAGCGCGGAACTTTACCGAAGGTGGACATGCTGGCTGCCTCGATGGGCTTCAACTCCATGGGAACCAGGAGATTACCGCCCCCGATGAAGCCGAGACCAGTGTGATCAAAGTTGTCATCGGACCAATCATCGACCGATGTGCCTTGGGCGGGTGTTCCGTACCAGCGATTCACATCAAACGGGAATAGTCCCATAACCCCGTTTCTAGTGTGAGACATGTAGTGCAAACCCACCTGACCATGATTATTGGAAAGACCTCGGGGAAAGGATTTCGATTTTGACAGCAGCAGCAGGCGGCTATTTTCGTAGGTGTAGCCTGCGAGCAGGACAACCGACGCGGGTTGAAAATATTCGTTCTTGTCCTTCAGGTAGCGGACACCGGTCACCTGCCCATGGTCATTGGAATCGATGGCGATCACATGAGCGTAAGGAACAACCTTGAGGTTTCCGGTTGCCTGTGCCTGGGGAATCGTAGTCACCGCGGTAGAATTCTTCGCGTTTATGGGGCAGCCGCCACTTCCGCAATAGCCGTGGTAAAAGCAGGCGGGATGTTCCGCGCGAGGGACGGAGTTGATAGCTGCGGGTGGGCAGTAGCTATGCCAACCCAGACGTTTGGCGGCTTCGGCCATGAGGTCGGCGAAACCAGCGTGGCGAAGAGCCGGCATCGGGTATTCCCTCTGTCGCGGACTTTCAAAGATGTTGCCGGCCGGATCAAGAGTTCCGCGAATATTCCCTGCTTTGCCGGAAACACCGATCGTGTACTCGACCTTCTCGTAGTACGGCTCCAGCTCCTGGTATGAGAGCGGCCAGTCTTCAAGAGTCGAACCGGCGGGGAGGGCAGAAGCCCCATAGCGGCGGATGGTCTCACTGCGTACTTTGAAATCCCACTCCGTCAAACGCCAGCTCTGTCCCCAGTAGTGCAGGGAAGTACCGCCAACGCCATTCATCATCGGGTGGTAGGCCGGACGCGGGAGAGCGGGACCGTCCCGGCCGACGCGAGCCGTCGGTATCTCCTGGTTGGCCTTTTGAACGGCCTGAGGCCAATGCCGGATGTTGTTTCGGATTTCGTCAGGAAGATGATCCTTGGCTTGAAACCAGCCGCCAGCTTCAAGTCCCACAATTTTCAGGCCGGCCTGCGCCAGGGGAAGCACAGCGACCCCTCCCGCCGCGCCCAGACCAATCACGACCACATCCGTCTTCGGTAGCTTAACGGGAGGCATGCACCAGTTGTCTTGCCGATACCCTGGAGGGAGGAATCTTGGCGTTCATCTCCTGCATCTTTGCACTCACGAACATTCTCGGACCGGGATAGCCGATGAGCTCCCAGCCCACAAAGTTCGCATTGCCACCATAGGAAGGATCGCCGAACATGCCTTCCAAAGTGTGTCGGCGAACCAGTTCAAAAAAAGCATTGCTGTCGATATAGTTACCGACGGTTATGTTCTTTTCGAAGTCGGATACGACTTCGTCTTGTCCGGCCGGTGTCAAGGCCGCAAAGAATTTTCCATCCTTCGACATTGCATGAGCATTCAGCGCCGACAGACCGGAGCGGTACGTCTTTCTCAGAGATTGGTAGGCCCCCGCCAAAGCAGATTCAATATAGCGTGCGCACCCGGCCTCGAGTGCTCCCGGCCCATTGCCGTCAGCTGGAATGATTCGGGACAAAAAAGCTTCCAGGGTTTGTCTTTCGTTGTAGGTTAAGACCTCCCCCCCGGCCGATGCTGTTGTCACGACTAGAGAAGAGAGTGGAACAAATGCGCAGGCAATGGTGGCCACGCCACCCGCGAGCAAATCGCGTCGGCTTACCGAGGGGAGCTGTGGCCCGCCTGAGGTGAGTATGCTCGGAACTTCCCGTTCGCGTCCCATATGGATCACCTGGCTCGCATAGAATGTCGCACCGGGGATAGCAATTGCAGGAATTGTAACACTGCGTCGACTCCACCGAGGACCTGCAAGCACATGCGAGCACACCGCACAGGCTCTGGCTGATGCCGCTCGTCTGAATCCGCAGAGAAAACTCAGATTCAATCATCACCGTGGGCGCGACGTCACTCAACGAACAGTCGCGCGAGTTTTCCCGCTCTGTCGCTCTAGCTAACGAGTCCGATCATGCTCACCGGCTCGGCGCGGAAAGCATTTGCAACAACTTGGTGCCGAACGATTGAGCGGCCTTGGCGCTCGCTCTGATTGGCCCCTTCCTCCGTTGCTCGCTTGCGTGAGAACTTACTCTATGCGTATCGGCCGTGATAAGGTGCTCGCACCGGATTTCGCGTCGTGGGAGGGAACAATGAAGAGACGCACCTTCATGAACATGGCGGCGGGATTTACAACGGCGCTTAGGTTTGAACCGCTCAGCGTTGGATGGGAGCAAGAACGAAAAAATCCGGTGCCTTATCCCGATGCAGCTGTCGAGGTGGTTGATCCGCGTTTCGGAAAATACAAAGTTGGCAATGCAGCGGTCGAGCGTCTCTACACCGGTACACGCTGGGCGGAAGGACCTGTTTGGTTTGGCGATGGGCGCTATCTCCTTTTCAGCGACATCCCCAATAACCGTCTGCTGTGTTGGCAGGAGGAGACTGGAGAGGTCAGCGTATTTCGAAGTCCGTCGAACTATAGCAATGGCAACTTCCGCGACCGGCAGGGCAGATTGCTTACCTGCGAGCACGACTCACGGCGGTTGACGCGAACCGAATACGACGGCACCACCACGGTCCTCATGGATCATTTTCAAGGAAAAATGCTCAACGCTCCGAATGACCTGGTGGTGCATTCTGACGGAGCGATCTGGTTTACCGATCCTGGCTACGGCATTATGTCGAATTACGAAGGCCACAAGGCGTCGTTCGAGCTGCCGGCTAATGTCTACCGGCTCGACCCAAAAACACGCGAAGTGACTGTGCTGGTCGGCGATTTGGACAAGCCCAACGGTCTGTGTTTTTCCCCCGACGAGAAGAAGCTTTACCTCGTGGATACCGGCGTTCCAAAGCATCCAACCGACCCACATCCGATTTACGTGTATGACGTCGTCGATGGAGTGCGGCTGACAAATCGGCGGCTTTTTGTGGATATGACGCCGGGATCGTCCGACGGCATCCGCTGCGATGTAGACGGCAACGTCTGGTCCGCTGCGGGATGGGGAGGGGACGGATACAACGGCGTGCATGTGTTTGCGCCTGATGGGAGGCTGATTGGGAAAATCCATCTTCCGGAAACCTGCGCCAACCTGTGTTTCGGAGGGATCAAGAAGAACAGATTATTCATGGCGGCCAGCCAGTCGTTGTACGCGGTCTACGTTGGAACTGAGGGAGCTCAATTGCCTTGAGCCGAGATGCTCGCAATCGGTGGGCCTTGACAGTCTCGTGGCTTCAGGTCGGCGCCGAAATAGCCGAGCAGTCCTGCAACGAGAGCGATCGAGCGAGTTCAAACCCGAAAAGTACGAGCCAAACGATGTGAGCAACAACCCCAGTGCGGACGGCGCAACGATTCGCGCGAGATTCCCGGTCCAGATTCATGCCTCTGGGCACACTACTGAGGAAGCGCGAGAAGTCGGCGCGATACTGAGCTGACACATCGGGTCCAGGCAGTCGCGCAACCACGTCACCAGCACATACCGGTAGAACTCAAAACAGAAAGATCCAATCCAACAGAATGCTATTGCGGGCAAAGACGGAGTCCCAAGATCAGGCGAAGCGGCCTTCGGAGTTTGCTTGCATGTGGCGAGGGAAAAGCCAGAACCAAGATTGAATTCCGGCAAGAGCCGTGAAACCCAAAATCAGAAAGCTTTTGTACCATACAATGCACAAAGAACCAAGGCACCGGCCTAGGACGGAGGGAGGGAAGCTTCATGCGGGGTTGGACCGTGCATCGAATCAAAGACTTGGCGCAGCGCGGGATAAATCTTGCGGTAGGTGCTGTAGGCGCGCTGCATTACCTCGCAGCCCATTGTGTCAGGTGGGATTCGCAAGGCTACGCGCACAACCTCATCGCAAGCTTCTTCCACCGAGCTCCAGCCACCGGCGCCGGTTCCGGCCAGAATCGCAGCTCCGTAAGCTGAGCCCTCTTCCGCTGTGATGATTTCCACCTCGCGACCGTAGACATCGGCCTGAATTTGCCTCCACAGGGAGGATCTTGCCCCGCCCCCACCCAGCCGAATGGAAGTGACCGGAATCTCGATTTCTTCGAAGATAGTGAATGTATCTTTCAGGCTGTATGCCACGCCTTCCATGATGGCCCGAATGATATGTCCGCGGGTATGCGAAGTTGTTAAACCGAGCAAGGCCGCACGCGCGTTGGGATCGAGATGCGGTGTGCGCTCGCCCATGAGGTAGGGCACC